>Ga0182027_10001922_pt1 | contig 33977 bp, 24 predicted proteins | sample 712E1DmetaG_FD_121300 | JGI IMG/M metagenome (GOLD analysis project Ga0182027, IMG submission 121300) | Permafrost microbial communities from Stordalen Mire, Sweden - 712E1D metaG (Illumina Assembly) | ecosystem: Environmental > Terrestrial > Soil > Wetlands > Permafrost | place: Sweden...
AGGGATCGCTTGGATCGAAGTGACATGCAACCGAGAACACCCGCCATGCGTCCGCGCAAGATAGGGCGAAGACCGACACGCAATCGAGCGAGCGGCACGCAGGAACTATGCCCGTGGTGCTGACGAGACCGCGGCTCGGTTTTAGGCCGACGATGTTGTTGAAGGCGGCAGGCACGCGGCCGGAGCCGGCCGTGTCTGTGCCAAGGGCGAAGGCGACCATGCCGGTGGCCACCGCCACCGCCGATCCCGAACTGGAGCCGCCCGGGATATAGCGACGGTCGAACGGATTGCGGGGAGCTCCGTAGGGTGACCGGACCCCCACCAGGCCAGTGGCGAATTGGTCGAGATTGGTCTTACCGACGACGATGGCCCCCGCTTTCGTCAAGCGCTCGACGACGACGGCCGAGCGCTCGGGCGTATAGGCAAACGCTGGACAAGCAGCGGTGGTGGGCATCCCCGCCACGTCGATGTTGTCCTTCACCGCAAAGGGCAATCCGAAGAGAGGAAGGTCGGCCCCGGCGGCGCGTTGTTGCTGGAGGTCGGCGAGGCGTTTTAGGAGATCGCCCTTTGGTACCCGGCAAATCCATACGCCCGCGGCGTCTTCCGCAGCTCCGCGTTCGTACATTTCGGACAAGAGGTCCGTCGGCTGGAGTTGGCCGGAACAGTAACCGGCTTCGACTGACGCAAAATCCCGACCGCCTGAGTCCTGAATGGGCGTGTGCGCAGACATGTGAGCAGGGACATCATGACCGAGGCTCCCTAGCACGGACAATGGTGTCCGGCGCGACCCTGGCATCATTTACGACAAATTTAGTCCTCTGAAAACTGGAGGAAACAATGCGTGTTTTATAACCAACGGGGAAGGAGAATCATGGGGACGGCGAAAAAGAGTGCCGGATGAATGAACGTTACGTCGCTGCCGATCCGTACCGCTGGCCGTGGAATGGCGACCTCCGGCGGGAGAACACCGCCCTTGTCGTGATCGACATGCAGGCAGACTTCTGCGGCAAGGGCGGCTACATCGATCTGCTCGGCTACGATATTTCCCTAACCCGCGCATGCATCGAGCCCATCCAAAGGGTCTTGACGTGGATGCGCCGGAGTCAATTTCCCATTCTGCATACGCGTGAAGGGCACCGTGCAGATCTTTCCGATCTCCCTGCCAACAAGCGTTGGCGGTCGCGCCAGACACCTGGTGGAATTGGCGCGGGAATAGGCGATCCCGGTCCGTGTGGGCGGGTGCTGGTTCGAGGCGAACCCGGCTGGGACATCATCCCCGACCTCTATCCAGCAGCCGGCGAAACCATCATCGACAAACCGGGCAAGGGGTCGTTTTGCGCCACGGATCTGGATCTCATTCTTCGCCAGCGCGGCATCAGCAACCTCATCCTCACGGGTATCACCACCGACGTGTGCGTGCATACCACCATGAGGGAAGCAAATGATCGCGGCTATGAATGTCTGCTGCTAAGCGACTGTTGCGCCGCGACCGATGTGGGCAATCACAAAGCGGCGCTGAAGATGGTGAAGATGCAAAACGGAGTATTTGGGGCAGTTGCAGAGTCACACGCCTTGCTTGAGGCGTTGCAGCCCACATGAACGAAGGTCAGATTGTCCTTTCAGAGCTTTCGCAACGAGTTCTTGCTTCCGATTTCGAGTGGACGGCGTTTCGGCCCGGGGTGGACATCCATCGCCTCTACGGGGACGGACAGTCCGGTCCGGCGGCGGCACTCCTGCACTACGAAGCGGGCGCAGCGATTCCCTATCATCGTCACCAGGGCTATGAACACATCTTCATTCTCCACGGAACGCAGGTCGACCATCGAGGTACCCACCGGGCCGGAACGCTGGTCGTCAACTTGCCCGGCACTGGACACGAAGTCCGCAGCCCCGACGGTTGCGTTGTCCTCGTCATCTGGGAGCGCCGGGTTGATTTCCCCTCCTGCGCTGGTTAATGCCAGGTCGTGGAAGGCGTCTCTGGCGCTGACCTTTGCCACTGATGGTGCGCCAGAGCGCGGTCGGACATTGCCCGATGTGGAAGAGACCACACTGGTTCGGCAGTCCCACGATGGTCCGCTCGTAGTGCAGCGACCATTTTTTCCGGAAGGTCGCAAGGTCTGTCATGTCTACGTCCTGCACCCGCCCGGAGGAATCGCTGCCGGAGATGCCCTAACCCTGGATGTCGAGGTGCAAGAACGTGCCCACGCCCTTATCACCGCGCCAGCGGCCACCAAAATCTATCGCAGCGATGGCCGCACGTCGCAGCAGGTGCAGACACTGAGGGCTGCGCCCGGTGCGATGATCGAGTGGCTGCCCCAGGAGACCATCCTATTCGACGGCGCACGTACGGGGCTGGAAACTCGGGTGCAACTATTGGGCGACGCCGCATTCATCGGTTGGGACATTCTGTGTTTTGGTCGACCAGCGTGTGGCGAGCGGTTTGGCCGCGGTACTTGCCGGCAGGAGCTGGAGCTGTGGCGCGACGGCCGACCTTTGGTTCTGGAGCGCACCCATTACGGGGGCGAGATTCACGACGCCAGTTGGGGACTGCGACGTGCCTCCGTCACGGCGACGTTGCTGGCATCCGCTCCGACGGTGAACCAGTCGACGGCCGAGACATTGCTCTGCGAGTTGCGAACGCTGCGGCCGCACGAAGGAGATCTTAGCTCAGCCACATGGGTCAATGGCGTCGTGGTTTTTCGCTATTTGGGAAACAGTGTGGAGCAGGCGCGCATCCTATTCGAGAAGGCATGGTGTGTGTTGCGACCGGCGATCGCAGGCCGGCCGGCATGTTTCCCGCGCGTCTGGTCAACCTGAAATTCCGGAGATCCCATGGAGCTGCTCCCTCGTGAAAAAGATAAACTCCTCCTCTTTACGGCCGCCCTCCTCGCCGAGCGGCGCAAGGCGCGCGGCCTCAGGCTGAATTATCCAGAAGCGGTGGCCTACATTTCCGCCGCCATCTTGGAAGGCGCGCGCGATGGGCGAAGCGTTGCCGAGCTGATGACCTACGGGACGGAAATCCTCGGCCGCGACGACGTCATGGAGGGCGTGGCCGAGTTGATTTCCGAGGTACAGGTGGAAGCTACCTTTCCCGACGGCACCAAGTTGGTCACAGTTCATCAACCGATTCAGCCATCGAGCTTGGTCCCCGGCGAGGTGCTTACTCCATTGGGCGATATCGCCATCAACGAAGGTAGGGACACGGTCATCGTCGAAGTGGCCAACACCGGCGACCGACCGATCCAAGTGGGCTCGCATTATCACTTTTTCGAGACCAATCCTGCCCTGCGCTTTGATCGGGACAAAACCCGTGGATTCCGTTTGAACATTCCCGCCGGTACCGCCGTTCGCTTCGAACCAGGACAAACCCGCACTGTCGAGCTGTGCGCCTACGGAGGAGCTCGGGTCGTGTACGGCTTCCGCGGTGAGGTGATGGGACCGCTTGACAAGGCGACATTGTGAGACGCATCGATCGGCGCGCCTACGCTGAAATGTACGGTCCCACCGTGGGTGACCGCATTCGCCTGGGCGACACCGATCTCTTCATCGAGGTCGAGAGCGACCACGCCATTTACGGAGAAGAAGTGAAGTTCGGCGGCGGCAAAGTGATTCGCGACGGCATGGGACAAAGCCAGCGCTGGGGCGCCGATGTGGCCGATACCGTCATCACCAACGCTGTGATTGTGGACCACTGGGGCATCGTCAAAGGCGACATCGGCATCAAAGAGGGCCGCATCCTCGGTATTGGCAAAGCCGGCAATCCGGATATTCAAGCCGGCGTCACCATCATCATCGGACCTGGCACGGAGATCATTGCCGGCGAAGGACTGCTGGCCACTGCCGGCGGCATCGACTCGCACATCCATTTCATCTGTCCCCAACAATGCGACGACGCGCTGATGTCGGGGGTGACCACGATGCTCGGTGGTGGAACCGGGCCCGCCGCCGGTACCAACGCGACCACCTGCACACCAGGACCGTGGAATACCGCACGGATGCTGGAGGCGGCTGATTCCGTGCCGCTCAACTTGGGATTTCTTGCCAAGGGCAACGCCAGTCAACCAGGCGGCTTGGTCGAACAGATCGAAGCCGGATGCATGGGCCTCAAACTGCACGAGGACTGGGGCACCACCCCGGCGGCGATCGACAATTGCCTGTCCGTCGCAGACGCGCACGATGTGCAGGTGGCGATCCACACCGATACGCTGAATGAGTCCGGTTTCGTCGAGGACACCGTGGCCGCGTTTCGTGGCCGGGCCATTCATACCTATCACACCGAGGGTGCGGGCGGAGGACATGCGCCCGACATTATCAAGGTCTGCGGCGCCCCGAATGTCTTGCCATCGTCCACCAACCCGACCCGGCCCTACACCGTGAACACCATCGACGAGCATTTGGACATGTTGATGGTTTGCCACCATCTCGATCCCAGTATTCCCGAGGACGTTGCTTTCGCCGAGTCGCGCATCCGACGCGAGACCATCGCCGCCGAAGACATCCTGCACGACCTCGGCGCCTTCAGCATGATGTCGAGCGATTCGCAGGCCATGGGGCGCGTGGGGGAGGTCATCACCCGCACCTGGCAGACCGCGCACAAGATGAAAGAGCAGCGTGGCCCGCTGCCAGCCGATGGTGCCAGTGGGGGAAGGAATGACAATTTCCGGGTAAAGCGCTACGTTGCCAAATACACCATCAATCCGGCCATTACCCACGGAATCTCGCACGAGGTGGGCTCGCTTACCGCAGGCAAGTTGGCCGACATCGTGTTGTGGAAGCCCGCGTTTTTCGGGGCCAAACCAGCGCTCATCATCAAGGGCGGTTTCATCGTCGCCGCGCCCATGGGTGATGCCAACGCCTCCATTCCCACGCCTCAACCGGTATACTTTCGTCCCATGTTTGGCGCAATGGACGGTCCTCGACAACGGACCAGTGTGACGTTCGTTTCCGCGGCAGCGCTTGCGGCCGATGTGGGGGCGCGCCTTGGGCTGCGCAAGCGCTTGGTCGCGGTCAAGGGGACCAGAACGATCGGCAAACGAGATCTCGTCCACAACGACTATCAACCGGTGATTGCGGTGGATCCCCAAACCTACGAAGTACGCGCCGACGGGCAACTGCTTCAATGCTCGCCCGCCACGCGATTGCCGCTGGCACAACGCTATTTTCTATTTTGAGGCTAGCGCAAGACATGCTTCACCTGCGCGAAAGGATCAACGAAAAACTGGTGAGTGGCGGTATGAATCAATGCGAAGGTTTGTTGACCCTGTCGTTCGAAGACCGGCGCAAGAGTCGCCTGCGCACCCGCTTGGACGATGGGCGTGAAGTGGCGGTGCTATTGCCGCGAGGAACGATCCTTCGCGATGGCGAGCGTCTGCTGGACCATGAAGAACACGTTACCGTGGAAGTGAAGGCGGCGATGGAAAGATTGTCCGTGGCACGCGCCACCGACCACCACCTGCTCGCGCGAGCGGCGTACCATCTCGGCAACCGCCACGTACCTTTGCAACTCGGTCCTGATTGGGTCGCCTACCAACACGATCACGTTCTCGACAGGCTGGTGCGCGAGTTGGGCCTCATCGTGGCGGTGGAATTGAAACCGTTCGAGCCAGAGGCCGGAGGCTATGGCCAGAGCCGCGAGCACAGCTACGACCACGACCACCATGAGCACTAGTCGCGCCACGCAACTCTCGGCGCTCTTGCCCGGTGTCGCGGGTGTCCCGCTCTTGCGGCTTTTGCAACTGGCCAGCACCGCTCTACCCATCGGTGCTTTCGCCTACTCGCAAGGGCTCGAACAGGCGATCGCGATGGCGTGGGTGACGGATGAAGCCTCCGCGCAAGACTGGATTCTGGGCTTGTTGTCCACCGTTCTCGCTGGGTTGGATCTGCCGGTGTTGGCGCGCTTGCACCGGGCATTTGCCGCCAACGACAAGGGCGCTGTCCGTCGCTGGAACGATTTTCTTTGCGCCTCGCGGGGCAGCGCGGAGCTGCGAGCGGAAGACCGGCACCTCGGAAGTGCATTGGCTCGGGTGCTGGACGCCGTGGGGGCAAGCGGCTCAGGCGACTGGGTGGGCGAGCCGGATGTCACCCATGTTGCGATGTTTGCCCTGGGCGCGGTTCGCTGGGAGATCCCACCGGCCGTCGCCGCTGCAGGGTACGCGTTTGCCTGGACCGAGGCGCAAGTTGGCGCTGCCGTGCGTTTGTGCCCGCTCGGTCAACAGGCCGCGCAGCGGATTCTTTCCCGTGCCTTGTCCAACATCGATGGCGCGGTGGCGGCGGCCCTGGTCCTTTCCGATGACGAAATCGGCGCCGCGGCGCCAGCCCAAGCCATCGCTAGCGCCCTTCACGAAACGCTCTATTCGCGCCTTTGCCGGTCCTAAGGAGATCTCACGTGAACGACAAACAACCCCTGCGCATCGGTGTGGCCGGTCCTGTTGGTTCGGGCAAGACGGCCTTGGTCGACGCCCTTTGCAAACACCTACGCGATCGCTTCAACATCGCCGTGGTCACCAATGACATCTATACCAAGGAAGATGCCCAATTTCTTGTCCGCAGTGGCGCCTTGCCCATGGAACGTATCGTGGGCGTCGAGACGGGTGGTTGCCCTCACACCGCCATTCGTGAAGACGCGTCCATCAACTTGGAAGCGATCGATGATCTCATAAGACGGTTCCCGGGACTGGACGCGGTGTTGGTGGAAAGCGGTGGCGATAACCTGGCCGCGACCTTCAGCCCCGAGCTGGCCGACCTTACCCTCTACGTCATCGACGTCGCTGGCGGCGACAAGATTCCGCGCAAAGGCGGACCGGGAATTACCAAGTCCGATCTCCTGGTCATCAACAAAATCGATCTTGCGCCCCATGTAGGCGCTTCTTTGGACGTCATGGATCGGGATGCGCGCGCCCAACGCGGCGCCAAGCCATTCTTGTTCACTAGCATCAGACAAGGTGTGGGCGTCGACGAGGTCGTGGATTTCGTGGTTAAGCATGGGCTGCTAGAGGTTTCGTAGGCCGTCCAGCACCGCAACTGGGCGATCAATTGCCGCGATCGGTCACATTTGATGGATGTCGATTGCTGCAGTTTCATGTCGATATGAACACAGGCCAAGAAATCGACGATAGATTCCCGTAACGAAACCTACCTGTGGGGAATCCTATCCAAGCTAGGCCTAACTCAACCTCTACCCGTGGCGTGAGAAACTGCCGTTCCAGTGCGCAAAGTAATGGTGCCAATTATTTCCCAATTTTAAAATGGTCGATGAGCCCATTTATAAGACACTGTCACTGTATAAACTGAACGGCCCACAATAGGGTACATTCGGCCGCCATGGCTTAATAATAGAGTTCCGAAAACCAACCGCTACAACGGGCCAGCTGATATGGCCCGATTCGATAAGTTCTAGTCCGGTTCGATAGTCCTGGCGAATTCACTTGCAGCACGTCGGAGTCGTGATGCGAAGTGCCAGCGGCTGGCTATGTGGAGATTGCTTTGCCCGGAGTAACTCGGAGGGAGTTTGCGATGTCACAGCGAGGCTTATCTATACGATTTCTCATCACAGGGGCTTGCGGAAGCATCCTGTTGCTTTCCCCCAAGCTGGCAGCCAGAAATGCTGTCGCAGCAAACGACAGCCGCGTCTGCTCGGCTGAGTACAAGCATGCACAGTCGCTCGAAAAGGCGGAACATCTCAGGGCCGCCCAGGAAGAGTATCTGGAGTGTGCGAACAGTTCGTGCAGCAGCGCTCTGCAACGGATTTGTGGCATACGACACACTCAGCTAAATAGCGAGATCCCCTCATTTGTGCCCGTCGTTACCGACGGGACCGGCAAGAATTACGTGCTCGTCGAAGTAAAAGCAGACAACGAATTGTTGACCTCGCGCCTCGATGGGAGCGCGCTCAACCTCGATCCCGGAAAGCACACGATTACGTTCAGCACAGACGACGGAGTCATCGCCACGAAGTCATTAATAATGATTCAAGGTCAGCGCAATCGAATAGTCGAGGTGAGTTATCCGTTAACAGCAAAGGCCGGTCTCGTTGCGACCACGGCTGACAATCCCGCATCCGGGATCGTCAGGACCGGCGACCCCGAAAACGGTGCGCAGAAGACCGCCGAGCGCGAGGTGCCGCCGCCCGAGGTCGCGCCGCGAGAGACGCTCGAGACCAAGGTGCCATCGCCCGAGGTCGCGGCGCGAGAGACGGTCGAGCGCGAGGAGTCCCGCGGCCAGGGCGGCGGGGCTGGAGACGCGGCCCCCACGCTCGTCGCCAGGCCCGCGAGTCCGGCGCGCTCGCACGCCCTAGCCTATTCGCTCACCGGGATCGGCGTAGCGGGCCTCGCCGGGTTCGGCCTGATCACGTACTGGGGCCGGAAGGACAACGACCTCCTCGGCGCCTGCACCCCCAACTGCGCCCAGTCCAGCGAGGACCATATCAAACGCCTCTACCTCATCGCCGACGTCTCGCTGGGCGTGGGTGTCGCCGCGCTGGCCGGCGCCTACTGGGCGTTCGCGCACGCTCGCGGCGAGTCGCTGAAGGAGGAGTCGGCCACGGAGGCCGCCTACATGTTCGGCGTGCAGCCAACGGCCGCGGGGGCCGTCGGCACCGTCTCGGGAACGTTTTGAATGAGGTCGCAAGGTATGAAACTTCGTTTGTCATTGCTGTTCGTCGTTTGCGCGCCCTTTGTTGGGTCGTGCCTGCAGAAGGATCCTGGGCAGCAACAGCAGCCCCAAACGTCGCCTGACGCGAGCATTCCCAACACCCAGTGCGTCAACGAATCCGCGGAGTGCTTCAGCCTTTGCGGTTCGCCCGAATGTGCGCTGCCCGACAATTCCATCCCTCCGGTCCTGGACATTCCGGTGATCTGGTACCAACCGTCTGGCCAGGCGGCCGGGTACGGGAACGCTGCGCCGGGCACAAGCACCACGGATCCTTGCGTCGCTGTCGCGGCCGACGCGATGGCGATCCGGCAACGGTCCTGCGGCGCCTGCCACGGTCCGTCGCCAGCACCGGGCCTGGGCCATTTCAACTACGTGCTCGACGACACGACGATCGCGAATCACTCCGACAACGAGCAGGACGGGAAGATCATGATCATTCCCGGCGATCCCGCGAGCTCGTACGTCTACCAACGCGTAATCACGGGCCTGGCGGGAGCCGGGTCCGGCGGGATGCCGCCTGATCCGAGCACGCTCCCTGCGTATCTCGGGGCGGCCGCTGTCCAAGCGAACCCGAACATCGTCGTATACCCCACCGCGGCGGACGTCTCGGTGCTCTACGCATGGATCCTGAACTGTATGCCCGGGGCGAACGCAGCCGCTTACCAGTCCAGCTACAGCTCTGGGTCGTTCGGATCCAACCCAGCCCCTGACGTCGGCGTGGCGGCGCAAAACTGAGCGCAGATGGAGAACGACCAATGAAGCGAACAACGAATTTTACGCCTCGCCCGATGAGGTTTCCCCGCGGCGCGCTCGTGCTGGCCAGCATCGTGGCGCTCGCGTCGTGCAAAGACCCAACCATTGGCGGCGGCTTTGCGAATCCACTAACCCGCGCCGTTAGCAGCATCTTTCTCTCAATCAACGAAGACTGCCCCGCGGGCAGCGACTGGCTCCCTCCGGACGGATCCCCACCACCTCCTGTCCGCCAGTTCACGCCGCCGCCTCACCCGGACACCGAGTGCCCATTCTATCGCGGCGCTTACCAAAATTTTCTAATCGCGACGGTCCCACTCGGGAACAACGCCGGTCCGGGCCAGAGCCCGAGCGATCCGGCGCTCGTGAACTTCCCGACCATCGACGACGCGTTCACGTCCACTATCCCCCATCTCCAGCGCAACACGGGAAAGCCCTATCCGTATGGTATCGACGGGCACAACGCGGTCGCGACCGGTCCCGCGACCGGGAGGGCCTGGCTGGGCGCCGTACGCCAGGCGGGGCAGCGTAACATCCTTGTCGACCAGGACGATCACACGCTCTTTTACGGCCTCCACATGAACAAGGCGTTTTACGACTTCATCCAGGCGAACAAGCTGACCACGCCTGAAGCGATTCAGAACGTCAACCCGTATCTGTCGTTTCCGCCGGGCCTGGTCGAATTCAAGACGGCGTGGAAAGACATCGACCCGCAGGACTTTCCGGACCCGAACGGCAACTACGGCACCCCGAACGGCATCGTGCCGCCGCCGCCGCTGCCGGATGACCTCAAGCAGCTCGGCGGGCAGCAGCTCACCTGGGACGACAACTACATCACCACGATGGCCTGGCTCCCGTACCTCACCCAGGACGCGACAACCCACGTCGTCAAGGAAGACGCCGACCACCCGGTGTTGCGAAAGGTGGCGCTGGTCGCGCTGCACTCGGTTTACACGCTCCCGGGCCATCCCGAGTTCGTCTGGGGCAGCATCCAGCACGTCAACATCTACGCGACCGATCCGGGGCCCGTCGCCTACGCGAATGCCACCGTCATGGGAGCTCCGGACAGTCAACCGAACAACAGCGGACCAAGCGGCGTGGCGAGCTTGCCCGATCCCAACGATCCGCAGAACTCCAAGCAAACGTCGATCGCGAGCACAAGCAGTTACCTGCTGTACAAGGGGGGCACACCCGTGAACCAAGCGGACCAGCCGCTCGACACCATTGCGCTGACGCTGAACGAAGCGACGCAATCGTTCCCGGGGCAGCAGGAGTCGGTCTACCGGATGTTTCCGGGATCCAAGTCGAACGATCTGGCGCCCGACGGGGCTGTGTTCTCGCTGAACAGCAACATCGGCTACGCGTTCTCGCAGGCCATCGCCCAGGGCCTCAACCCGAAAATCGACAAGCGCCAGAACTACCGGCTCGTCGCGGCCGTGTGGTTGGACAAGCCCTACTTCTTCGGCCTCAGCTACCCCGGTCCGGCGACCGGCCTGCTGCCGAACGGCTCCCCCGTCCCCCTCGGCACGTCGCCGACGGGGGTGACGTTCCAGAACGACGACACCAACCCGATGGTCATCGACGCCTCACAGAAGACCCCCACCTACTACCCGATGGTCAGCCAGGGCATCACCTGCGGCACGCCGCTCGACTCCACCAACACGAGCGGCGATGCTCCCAACGCGAGCGGGGCCAATAACGCCGTCCCCACCTGCCTTACCCGGAAAGACGACCTGGCGAACGGCGACAACCCGTCGAAGCTCTACCAGGGGTACCAAGTCGACTCGACAGGCAAGCTGACGACGACAATCGGCGCACCCACCGTGGGCACCGACTACGAGTTCTCGCTCCTCGGAGGCGAGGATCGGCTGTCCAGCACGTCGATGGAGACGTTCACGCAGAACAACGGGTTCCGGAACTGCTTCACCTGTCACAACACCCAGCCCGTCAATTACAACGGCACGCCCGCGACGCAAACCGACGTCGTCAACGGCACCGTGCTGCTGGCCAAGCCTGCCATGATCAACGTCAGCCACCTGTTCTCGGAGTTCATCCTGCGCGACCAGGAGGCGATCGCCGCGGCCGCCGGTTTTGGTGGCGCTAGTGGGGTAGGCGGCGCAGTCGCGACGGGCACCGGAGGTATCGGCGGCGGAGGTGTCGGCGGCAAAGGTGGGGCGACAAGCGGCGGAGGCTACATGAACACGGGCGGAGCGTTGAGTGGCGCTGGAGGGGAAGCCGGCGGCCGTACGGCGGGTAACGGCGGCACGCAGGTTGGTGGCGCGGTGTCTTCAACCGGCGGCAGCGGCGGGGTGGGCGGCAGCTACAACAACGACGCTGGTACGCTCGGCTTCGATGCCAGAGGTGCAGATGTCCGGAGCCCAGACTCGCCCCAATTGACCAATCTAGTGAACAACGGGGACTTCTCGAACGGTGAAACGGAATGGCAGATAAGCGTCTCCGCTGGCATCGGAGTCAGCCACTCGATCGTGCGCGGTGAGTTCTGCGTGAACCTACCGGTGAACGCCGTCGCCACGGTGGGGTATCCCGTAGATTTGACGGCCGCATTCGCGCTCGTAGCAAACACTACGTACGAGCTCTCCTACCAGGTCTCGTCAACCTCCCAGGCCCTCAACTTCGAAGCCAAGGTCGGCGGTGCAGTCTCTCCCTTCGCCAACATCGCTGATTTCATGGCCGAGCCAGTCGGCCTCAACGCGCTCCGAACCAATACCCACGTCTTCACACCCACCGTCGACAGCACGACGACCGGTGTGGCGTTTACCATCAGCACCGGACGGACTGCGAGCACGGTTTGTCTCGACAACGTCTCTGTCGCAGCAAGGTGAAAAGGTAAGTCGTGCCGCTGCTGGCGTCGGCCGCGACCGTGCATTTCATCAGCTAGAAGCCAAATGCGGAGTTGATGCGCGCGACGCCGCTAACATTGGTGATGTTCAGCGATTGATTTGTGCCAGTGCCACTCAGTGTTGTTAGCGACCACGAGTCGCCGGTTCTGAGCATAGGCCAGTAGCAGCTGCCCATTTGGTTGTCGCGAAGGTAGTTCGAGAGCGCGGACATGTACGACCCGCCGTTGTCGCCTTCGCCCGCACTGCTGTAGTCGGTCCCGGTCGTCATTGGCGCTCCCCACGCAGTGATGATGGTCCGGCTTTCGTAGCCACCCAGGCTGGTCTTGAGCTTGCCTGTCCAACCAGCGTTGGTCGTGATGGTTGAATCAGTGAAGGGATAAACCTGATACGACAGCAGCGTGCCAGCCAAGCGGTTGTCTGCGCCTTGCAGAAATACTTCATTATCATAGTAGCTGCCGGCAACGATGACCCGACCCGCGGGAACGCTCGGGTAGGTGGACAGCCACAGTGCCGCTAGGGTGATAAAATCGGCCGGGGCGTATCCGTAGGGATTGTTGAAAAGCTCGAAGTAGACGAGGCCGCTTTGCCCATAGGCATCCACAAGGGTCTTCCACATGGCGAAATACGCCGCGCGATCGTCTTCTTTGCCATTGTGGTAGGCCCAGTACCCGACCATGACTTTCATGCCTTGAGCAATGCCCGCATCGATGGCGCCTTGGTAGGCGTTCCACCAGCTGCCGGATGCAGTCGGTTCATTGATGGGCACACGGACAGAGTTCGCTCCTACCGTGGATTGAAGAGCCCCGAGGATGGCGCTCCCTTTGGCCAGAACCGTGGCGTAGTCATCCGTGTCGGACAGCCCGGAGAGAACGAGATTCCCGTTCACGAAGTTGTCGCGCTGATCGGCCCAGCTTCCACAATGAAAGCTTGCCGCGGCGGCAGTAGCGGTAGCGCCGGCTTCGCTGACGTTCACAAGACCGTCGGTCGAATCGCCACCAGCTTCGGTCCCTCCAAGTGGCCATGGCTGATCCGTCGCCCCGTCACGGAGGGCAAGAAGCGTGTCGGTTGAATAGCATGCCGCCGCGGAGGTGGCGGCCAATGCGAGCAGGGCGAAAGGAGGATTCTTCCTCATGGGTTCGAGCTCAAAGACGAAGTCCTACACCCAAGGCAAGCGAAACCCAGAAGTTACGTACGGAAACGGCGGTCACGTCGCCAGCCAGGCCATCGCCACCCAAAAGTGCCAAGCCCGATTCAGCGCAAAAGCCGAACGCAGGCGAACCGTGGCCAGCCCATAAGCGAAGGGAAAGCGCCGGTCCGCCCCATGCACGCGACACACGATTTCCGGCCACATTGCTTGTTCCCGGCTCGCCGGCCAAATAGGCAACTCCCATGCGCCCGCCCAAGGCGATCTCGGTGAAGACGTCTCGCTGGCCGGCATGAACCCCAACGAATGCGCCCGCAGAACCCAGCACCCCGCGTACTTGTCCAAGAGCCGCCGCCCGGCTGCCGCTGGCTGCTTCCATGTCGAGGCCAAGGCTAAGACGCCGCCCGATCTCCCGAGCGATTCGTGCCCGACCGCCCCACAGCGAAAGGCCACTGTCGCCCAAAAAGTTGAGCCAAACCAACGCAGCATCCGCCCGCCAGGTCGGAGGCCTCGTCGACAAAGCTACGACCGGCGGACCGAGCGGCACATTCTGATCCGCGCCCCTGGCTTCAAGGCGATGACGAACCGCTGGACTCAGGGAGGCCAGCAATTCGACGCCGGCCAGGGCCAAGGCGCGCGGTACGGCGTCGGGCGGAAAATCATTCAGGTGCAGAGTCCGATCGACCCTACAGGCGGGACACCGGCTCTCGGCAAGCAAATGGACGGAGTCCTCAGTGCAGCTGACGGCCAGGCGATCCGTTTGTGCTGGCGCGCTTCCCTCGATCAGGAGATCCCCGATTTCCATTCCAACGATGCGATGAAGCTCTGCTTCGACATGGGCGGGACATCCTGTAACCGCAAGTACCACGCGAGCTGCACCCGAATCCCCAGCCGCCATGGTTGTCCGACCGGCCACACCGATAGCCACAGAAAAAATCGCAGCCGTCAGCCCATGAGCGCGCGTGCGTCCGCTCGTCACTCGATCCCTGCGAATCCTTTGAGAGCTCCGGCTCGGCGCCCGTGGGGATAGAGCCGCAGGTACTCGCGCGCGCGCGCATCGGCTTTGCCGGTGTCGCCGGCCTTGTTCCACGCCTCGGCCTCGCGAGCCAATGCGTCTTCGGCGAACGGGCCCCCTGGAGCCAACGCACGCACCTCGGCGAAGGCCAGCGCGGCCGCGCGCGGCTCTGCCAGCTCCATCAAGAAAATGCGGCCCAGGGTGAAGGCTGCCAGCGGCGCTCGCGCATCTTCTTTGTGCTCGCGCAAGATGCGTTCGAGTAGCCGGGAACTCTCCACGCTACGGCCGGCCGAGCGAGCCGCGTCTGCAGCTGCCAGCAGATCCGCGGCGCTCGGCGTTGGCGCCAGCTCAGCTGTACCTGCGTTCTCGTCTCGCGCGGCCACGTGCGCGTGCCGTGCAGGAACGACGCGAGCGGCCGGCGGCTGCGACGGCGTGCGAATCTGGACCGGCGGAAACCAGCCGCTGTCGCCCTCGTGAAGGATCTGTTTTCCCACTTGCCAGTCCACGCGCACGGTCCCACGCTCCACCGAAACCCCGACCCGATCGGCCACACGCTCGACGGTGAAGGCCGTGCCCACCACAGTCACCGTGACCTCGCCCATTCGGACTACGAAGTCACGCTCCGGATGCGACGTCACGTCGAAGCGAGCCCGGCCCCGATCTAGCGCCAGGGCGACCCGGCCGGGCGAATCTACCTGCACCGCCATCACGCTGGCAGGATCGAGCGGCGTGACGATCGAGCCATCGTGCAGATGCAGCGGCAACACGGCTGGTTTTTGCGGCGCAAGCGCAACCACGGCTTGCGACGACGAGGCTGTTGGTGCGTTTGCGCGCAGAAGAGCCAGGCTCCCTGCTCCGACCAGAATGACCCCAACAGCGATGCGTCGCACGGCACGGCGCCGCCGCCTGCCGCGCGCTCCCGCCACCAGCCGATCGATGTCGGGATCGGAAAGGCCAGGATCCATCCGTGCGGCCGCGCCGGCAATTCGTTCCAGAAGGCGGCGAGAATCAGCCATCCCCCATCCTTTCTTCGATCGCGCTCTGCGCCCGCGCGATCCTGCGCTTGGCGGTGGCGCGGGAGCAGTCGCAAAGACGTGCCACGGCCTCCAGCGTCTCGCCTTCGAGCACGTGCAACGCGAATGCGATCCGATCGTTGGTGGGGATGTCATCTAGAATGCGGTAAACCGCGCTCAGGAGCAGCCGATCCATCGGCGAGGCCGATCGATCGATGAGGTTGGTGTAGTCAGCGACGGCATCCCGACCCAAGAACGCGCGCACGCGGCGACGGCGCAAGTGGCGGCGGACCACGCGCGTGGCGATGGTCGCCAGCCAGCCCTTGATAGCCTCGGGTTGCTGGAGGCGCGAAATCCCGCGCGTGCTTTCGAGGAACACTTCCTGCACCAAGTCTTCAACCTCGGCCTGCCGACCTTCGAGGCGCAGAATGACAGCGGCAACGTAGCGAGCGTAGCGCCGATAGACCGCATCGAGCGGCGAAGGTTGCTCGTGCGGTCTAACTATGTGCAGCGTGGCGTAATCGCGGGAAGCCAACGACATGTTCCTCAGCCCCGTAGTGTATCAAAAGCCAAAAGGGGCTCAGCAGGCGCCCGACTTTCTTCACGGAACGTGAGCCCCTTTTCAAAATTCGCACACTTCGGGGATATGAAGAACCGTTTGACCATCGTGCTCACCTCCCGTTCAAAGCATTCGTCTCGCCTCATGGGGCTGGCAGGTCTTTCGTTGGCCCTAATTCTGGGCGCGTGCTCTGGAGACAATTCATCCGGAATAGCGCACACCGGCGGCGGCACCGCAGAGGGCGGTGGAGTGGCTAGCGGTGGCGTTACCACAGGCGCTGGGGGCAGCGTCGCCGCGGGCGGCACCAGCTCAGCAGGAGGCAATCCGGCACGCGGCGGATCCACGGCCGTTGGGGGATCCATCGTCACAGGCGGCGCGAGCGCAGCGGGCGGAAGCATCACGTTCGGCGGAAGCGGGTCAGGGGGCGTGAGTGTGGCGTCAGGAGGAGCGATAGCATCGGGCGGGACCGCGGCGTCTGGAGGGAGCCCAGGCACGGGCGGCAGCGCGAGATCCGGTGGATCCGTAGCCACGGGTGGCATTGCCGCTTCTGGCGGAAATACCCCCGCGGGTGGAACGAAGTCCACCGGGGGAACCACCGGGACGGGGAGCGGAACGGGTGGCTCCACGTCGGCGACCGGCGGGGCTACAGGGACGGGTGGCACAACGAGCACAGGCGGGACTACAGCCACGGGCGGAACGGTTGCCATCGAGGATTCATCAAGCTTTCTTTGCGGGAACTGGGCCGACCAACGGGACAACTTCGTGAACGGCAATCTACTCCTCTCAGGGCTCGCCACTTCGGATAGCTATGCCACGGTCCTCGCCAAAGGGAACGCGATTCTCGGGGCGTTCAAGACCACGGTGGGCGCGAATTCCGTGCGCGTCCCCATCAACGAGCCGACGGTTTCGGGTACGTGGTGGAGCGCCTACAAGGGCGTGATCGATGCGGGCATCGCGCAAGGGATGAAGGTCGTCGTGGCGTACTGGGCTCTCCAAAATGGAAAAGAGGCCGATCGAACCGCGTACTTCGCCATGTGGAAGACGGTCGTGGATGCCTACGTGGGCAACAATCTCGTCTACTTCGAGCCCTTCAACGAGCCCTGGGGGTATTCTGCGGCCGACTGGACCACGCTGGCGGTGCAATGGGTGACGACTTACACCAATGTTCCCAAAGGACGGATCATTATTGCTGGCAGCTACAGCGACACCGACGTCCGCGTGCAAGGAGCAGACAGTCGCCTCGCTGGCACTCTCCTGTCGCTTCACATCTATGGATTCAATGACACCACCCAGACATCCGTTGCAGGCTGGACAACCCGGCTGCAAACCTACCTGGGCAACTACGCCAACCGTACCATTGTCACAGAATGGGGAGCCCCGATGACCACCGGAGCAGACTACAGCGGTACGGGCGAAGGCAACAACAATGGGTCGTACGTCTCAGCCATCTCGACGTACCTGCACAACAATAAGATGGGGAGCTGCTACTGGCCGGTCCTAAGGATTGGGGACTCCTGGTCCATCACGACCTTGAGCGGCACCGGAACGAACCTGTCGCTCAACGTGACCAATGCCTCCGGGCTCGCCCGTATCAAGTCGGCGTTCAACTTGTGAGCAGCCCCGCTGATTCGGTAGAAGATCTGTGCTCCGAAGCTCCCTATACCAATCGCCATGTCGAGAGCTTCGTCCGCAGCTACCCAGCAAAACCAGCGCCTTTTATCGCGAAGAGTCAGCGAGGACTCTTCGCGCGTGCATACGCCTTGGCGCCTCAACCAGAGCCGTCTCTGTCTCGTGGCTGCGCTGATTCTGGGGTGTTCCAGCTCCTCTCCGAGGACGACGCAACTCGGTAGCGGGGGACAGATCACGGGCGGAGCGCGCAACGGCGGTTCGGTTGGCACGGGCGGAGTGAGCAGCGGCGGCTCCGTTGCCACGGGTGGCGCCCGGGCGAGCGGAGGAGCGTCAGGTGCGAGCAAAGGCGGCGCGTTCGGCAGCGGCGGTTCCGCGAGTGGCGGCTCGACACAGGCAAGTGACGCCGGCATCACGAACTGTGTGGAAGGCACGACTTGTCCGCTTTCCGGCCAGCAATGCACGAACGCGGCGGGCGTGGTCTGCCTGTGTGGTGGACCCCCAGGTTCGGCGTTCCTGACCTGCAACGTCACCACGAGCAGCGGGGGTGCCGGCGGCACGACGGCCACCGGCGGCAACGGGGGCGCTACCGCAATGGGCGGCGCGAGGGCAAACGGTGGCGCGACGGCCGGCGGCACGACGGCAGCTGGCGGCACGCCCGCGACGGGCGGCGCCAGCGCTACCGGCGGCACGCCCGGCACTGGCGGCGTGGTTGGTCAGGCGTGTACCGGGACGTCTCCCTGGGGCACGGGAAATGGCGACTATCAAATCGTGGTCGATGCGGGGAAGCAGGGCGCGGCCTGGAGTCGCTACTACGAAAAGGGCGTCGCCTGCGACCACGCCAACACCTTGCTGTCGACGGCCTACGGCCGCAACTCCCAGGCCGCGCTCAAGAAAGGCCACGACCAAGCCGGCTTCCAGTACGTCCGCTTTCACGGTGTCCTCGACGACGATATCGGCGTCTACAGTGAAAATAACGGCACGGCCGTGTACACCTGGACGCAGTTCGATCAGGTCTACGATGCCATCGTCGCTGCGGGCATGCGACCGATCGTGGAAATCGACTTCACCCCGTCGGCGATGGGCGGCGCAAGCACCATCCTGACCAGCCTTTGGTACGGTGGAAAGTCGCCCAACATCTCGACCCCCAAGGACTGGACCAAGTGGCAGGCCTTTATGGCCGCCATCGTGCAACACCTCGAAACGCGCTACGGCGCCGACGAGGTCCGCAACAACTGGTTCTTCGAGGTGTGGAACGAGGCAGCCTGGATGTACGCGGGCGGCGAAGGGGGCTATCCGACCCTGTTCAACAACACGGTGAAGGGGCTGTTGGCCGGCGATCCGCTGGTCAAGGTTGGCGGCCCGGCGGCATCCTACGCCTCTACGCTCGAACAGATCCCGAGCCTCGTCAGCTACGCGAAGAACAATAGCCTCAAGCTCGACTTCCTGTCGTGGCACCGCTATTCCAATGACGGCACGGCTACGAACTACGCCGATGCCAATGGCATGTTGACGGCGGTCGATACCATCAACGGAATCATGGCTTCGAATGGCTTCAAAGGATTGTCCATCAACGACGAGTGGGGCTCCTCCTACGATTCCAATGTGGTCCGCGACAGCGAGGTCAGCGCCAGCTTCATCGCCAAGACAGTGCACTTGATTGGCACCGACGCAAAGTATCCGCCGCCCTTCATGTTTGCCTGGTGGACCATCTCGGATCTGTACGAGGAGTTCAACACGGGCACGAACACCGCCTTCCGCGAAGGCAACTTTGGCCTGCTACTGAAGGGCGACGCTGCGATCCCCACATCCTTCGACGTGGCCAAGCCGGCGTTCAACGCCTTCCGCCTGCTGCACATGATGGGAGACGTCTCCGTTTCCACAACTGGCGGCACCACCGCGGACGGTGTCAACGCCGCGGCCACCGTGTCGAGCGACGGCAGCGCAGTCCAAATCCTGGTCTACAACCACGTCAACGGCGGAACGGCCAACTCCGCCACCGCCAGCCAGGTCAAGCTCACGGTGAACAATCTTCCCTGGACGGGCAACGTGAACGTGCGGCACTACATGCTCGATCGCACGCACTCCAACTCGTACCAGTCGTGGGTGGGCATGGGCAAGCCGAGCAAGCCGTCGCAAGCGCAGTGGACGACCTTAAGCAGCGCTGCCGAGCTGTGCTACTTCGCGACGACTGCAACCGGAACCTCGTGGACGGTGACCTACCCGCAGAACATCTACGGAGTCAGTCTCATCACGCTGACCCGGTAGCGTCCAAGTGAAGACGCTACGCCACGATTGATCGGCGACTCCGACACCTCAGAAACCGTCAGCCAGTGTGCCGATCTCGACCTCGACCTGGTGATCCTGGCCGTCGTCGTGCAGGGGAATGGTTCGTTCGGGTTGGTCGACGCCGTCGCAGCACACGCGCACGACGGCGCGGCCATCGCCGCCGAGGTTGCGCACGTGGATGTGATAGGTGCTTTGGTAGTAGCGGTAGTGGAGGTCGAAACCTTCCCAGGCGCGCGGGATGAGCGGGGTGATGTGCAGGTGGTCGTGCTCGCGCTGCAAGCCGAGCAGCGACTCGACGATGAGGCGATACATCCAGCCCGCCGATCCGGTGTACCAGGTCCAGCCGCCGCGACCGGCGTGCTCGGGGTTGGTGTAGACATCAGCGGCGGCCACGTAGGGCTCGACTTTGTAGGTCGCGATGGTGGCGGCGCTGTCGCCGTGGCGCACGGGATTGATGAGGTCAAACAGCTCCCAGGCGCGGTCGGTGTCGCCGGCTGCCGCGAAGGCCATGGTCGCCCAAACCGCGGCGTGGGTGTACTGGCCGCCGTTTTCGCGCACACCCGGCAGATAACCTTTGACGTAGCCGGGTTTCATGTCGGACTTGTCGAAGGGCGGATCGAAGAGCTGGACAAGGCGCAGATCGCGCCTCACCAGGCGGCGGTCGAGCGCTTCGAGCGCCTGGTGCGCGTGTGCCGGGTCGCCGGCGTGGGACAGCACCGACCAGCTCTGCGGCAACGAATCGATCTGGCACTCGGGATTGGTGGACGACCCGAGCGGCTCGCCGCTGTCGAAGTAGGCGCGCCGGTACCATTCGCCGTCCCAGGCGTGCTTCTCAATGTTGTCGCGCAAGTGAGCGGCCTCGGTCGTGCAGCGGTCGGCGAAGGCGACATCATTCTGAAGGCGCGCGATGTCGGCAAAGCGCACCAGCACGTCGTACAGGAAGAATGCCAGCCAGACGCTTTCGCCCTTGCCGTGTTCGCCGACGAGATTCATGCCGTCATTCCAGTCGCCACTGCCCATGAGGGGCAGCCCGTGCTGGCCGAAGCGCAGTCCGTTCTTGATGGCGCGCACGCAGTGCTCGTACAGCGTGGCCAACTCTTCCGACTGGCCGGGCAGGTCGTAGTAGCTATCTTCCTCGGGCTTGACGGCGCGGCCTTCGAGAAAGCGGATTCTTTCCGTGAGCACGCCGGTGTCGCCCAAGGTGGCGACGTAGCGGCATACGGCGTAGGGAAGCCACAGGTAGTCGTCCGAGATGTGCGTGCGCACGCCGCGCCCCATGGGCGGATGCCACCAGTGCTGGACGTCGCCCTCGCGGAATTGGCGGCCGGCCGAACGCAAGAGCTGCTCGCGCAGGATGGCCGGCTCGGTGTGCACCAGCGCCATCGCATCCTGGAGCTGGTCGCGAAAACCGAACGCGCCGCCCGATTGGTAAAAGCCGCTGCGGCCCCACATGCGCGCCGCCAAGGTCTGATAAAGCAGCCAGCCGTTGGCGAGAAAGTTCAGCGACGCATCCGGCGTCTGCACGTTGACCGCGCCCAGGGCTCGGTTCCAGTACGACCACACCCCTTCAAGAGCGGCATTGGCCGGGCCGGTGCCGCGGAATCGGTGTAGCAAAGTGCGCGCGTCGGCAAGATCGCGTCCGGAGCCGAAGGTGAAGGCGATCTCGCGCTCCTGGCCGTCGGCCAAGTCCAATTCGACCTGCATGGCCAGGCACGGATCGAGCCCCGCGCCGACGCGGCCGGAAAGGCGCGAGCGTCGCATGCTGGCGGGCCGGGACAGATTGCCGTTGCGGCCGATGAACTCAAGACGATCACCGCTGACCGTACGAATTCGTTCGCTGCAGTCGAGGAAGGCGACGCGCTTGGCGAACTCGTTGCTGTAGGCGTTGCGCGCGAACAGGCCGCCGCTGCCTGGATCGACCTCGGTGACGATGTGGGGCAGGTTGACGGGGCGGTTGGCACCGAGCACCAGCTCGAAGAAGCCCGTGACCGACAAGCGCCGCGCCCGGCCCGACAGGTTGCGTACCTTGAGCAGCATGAACTTGAGGGGCGCGTCGGTGGCGACGAAGGTGCGCAGCTCGGTGGCGATGCCGCTCTCGCTGTGCTCGAACACGCTGTAGCCGAAGCCGTGGCGAGTGGTGTAGGGCGATGGCCCGCCCGCGGGCAACAGAGTGGGCGACCAGAAGGTGCCATCGCTCTCGTCGCGCAGGTAGAAGGCCTCGCCGCTGCCGTCGCTGACCGGGTCGTTGTGCCACGGGGTCAAGCGATAGCTGTGCGCGTTCTCGCACCAAGTGTAAGCGCTGCCGCTTTCGCTGATCACGGTGCCGAACCATGGATTCGCCAGCACATTCACCCAGGGCGCTGGCGTGGGGGACTGCGTGGTCGTGGTGATGACGTACTCGCGTCCGTCGTGGGTAAAGCCGCCGAGGCCGTTGAACGCGCTCAGATCGGGGCGCTTGAGCGGGCGCGTGCCCAATGGCGCGAGCGCTCTCGTCATGGGCAAATTGGCCGAGCGATCCTTGCCCGGGAGTAGGGGCGGCGGCATCTCGACGTGGAAGCGCCGGCCTATCTGTTCGGCGAGCGGCCCGTCGGAGTCGCTGACGATGAGTCGTGCCACGGTCTGCATGAGGACCTTGTCTTCTTCCGAAAGCTGATCGCTTCGGCGCACGAAGATGCCGCCCGGCCGGTCGAGCAAACTGGCCTCGGCGGGCGCGCCGATGGCGCCCATGATCTCATCGTGCAGGACCTGTCGGTAGCCCGAGGTGTCCTCGTTCCAGATCACCAAATCCGCGGCCAAGCCCTTGAGGCGCCAGTATGCGTGCGCCTTCACCAATTGCTGGACCAGGCCCATCTGCTCACGGTCGGCGATACGCACGAGAACGATGGGCAGGTCGCCCGAGATGCCGTACGCCCACAGCGCGGACTGATCCCTGCGGTTGCGGGCGATGATGCTACGCGGGGCGCGCAGGGTCGGGTTGGCGTAGAGGATGTTGCTGGCCAGGCGTTCGAAGAGTTGGGTGTCGGCCTCGCTGACGTCGAGCTGTCGCAGCACCACCTGACTGTGCGTCCAGGAAAGATCCAACACGCGATCGGCTGAATGGCGGTCGTTGTACTTTTCCACCAGGCCGGTCGCGCCTTCGCGAGTCTCGGCGACGCCGGTCACGATGTGGATTTGCACCGTCTCGTCGGGCGCGAGCAACACGGTATTGCGAATGGCCGCCACCGGATCGAGAACGGCGCCTTCGCTGTTGCTGAGCGCTGCCTGGTGCATGGCCACGGGATCGGCGACCGAGCGGCCGCGGCCGATGAACTCGGCGCGGCTGGTGTCAAAAGATGTTGCGCCCACCTGCGTGCCCTGCACGGTCATGAGGTGAAGCATCCACGGCGGGCGGTCGCCGCCCGAGCGCGGCCGGCGCGTGCACAGGATGGCCTGGCGCTGGCGCAAAAGCTCGCTTTGCACGAACAGATTGCTGAAGGCGGGATGGGCGTCGTCGGCGGCGGCGGGGGCGAGCACCACTTCGGCGTAGCTCGTCAGCTCGATGGTGCGCGGGGTTCGCCCGCGGTTGTTGAGGGTCACCCGGCGCAGCTCGACGTCATCCTCGGGCGAAATGCAGATCTCCACGTGGGTGTCGATGTCGCCGTCGCGGCGGCGGAACTCGGCGCGGCCCTGCGAATAGATGGCTTCGTAGCTTGTCGCCCGCTGCAGCGATGGTTGGTGCGCCACCGACCAGAAAGCGCCGCTGGTGACGTCGCGCAGGTAGCAGAAGCTGCCCCAGCAGTCGCGCGTGGGATCTTCATGCCAGCGCGTGACCGCGAGATCGCGCCACTTGCTGTAGCCACCGCCCGCGTTGGTGATGGCAACGTGGTAGCTGCCGTTGGAAAGCAAGTGCACCGCCGGCACGGGCGTGTTCGGCGTGGTGAAGACACGATAGTTGTTCTCGCTGTCCGTGGCCGGCTCGCTAGCGGAGGAGACCTCGGCGGGATGCGGGTAGATGAACGGCGCGCGCGGCACCCGTTCTTGCAACAAGAGGTCGGTCGCTCGAAACGCCGGGTTCAAGTCGAAGCGGCGCTGCATCGGCCGATGGGCGAGCAGGTACGAAAGCGAGAGGAACGCCATGCCTTGGTGATGCGCCATGTACGAGCGCACGACGAAGCGACGCTCGTCGCGCGTGAGGCGCTCGGGCGTGTAGTCGACTGCCTCGTAGAAACCGTAGGCGCCGAGCATTCCTTCTCGGGCCATGCGGCGCAGATTGGCGCAGGCCAGGTCGGGCGCGACCATCAGGGCCATCGCGCTAGCATAGGGGGCGATGACCAAGTCGTTGGCCAGCCCGCGCTTGAAACCCAATCCTGGAACGCCGAAGGCACGGTATTGGTAGTTAAGCTGCGCGTCGGTCTTGTTGTAGCCGGATTCGGAGACACCCCACGGGACGTTGCGCTCGCGCCCGTAAGCAACCTGGCGTTCGACCACCCCATGATAGGTTTCGTCGAGAATCGTGCCGGCGTAGGTCGGCATGATCAGCAGCGGCATCAGATACTCGAACATCGAGCCGCTCCACGATAGCAGCGCCGGTTTGCCGCCCGAAGTGGTGAGCAGCCGGCCCAGGCTGAACCAGTGTTCTTGCGGCAGCTTGCCTTGCGCGATGGCGACGAAGCTGGCCAGGCGCGCCTCGGAAGCCAGCAGATCGTAGAAACCTCCGTCGAGGCGGCGACTGGCGGTGTTGTAGCCGATCGACAATAGGTGGCGTTCGCGGTCGTAGAGAAACTCGTAGTCGAGGTCGCCCAGCTCTCCACAGCGAGCCGCCAGCCGCCGCAGCTCGGACAGCTGCTCCGCGGCCCGCTCCGATGCCAGCAACACAGCGTTGCGCAGGGGAATGAGCCACGCGCTCCCCACAGAAGTCGCGCTGGCCAGCTCGTGATCGATTGCGGGCACCAGTGCTTGCGCCAACAGCGCGGTCTCGGCCAGGGTGGGTATTTGATCTGGCGGCGAGAGCGTCGTGCGCAACTCACCCAGCTCGGCCGGAGCAAGCGGCACATCCAGCCAAGGAGCCATGTGCGCCAGTTGATCGAAGGCGCGCTGGGACTCCGCCTGAAAGGCGTGAATCCACCAGGCCGATTCCTCGTTGTTTTGTGGCGTCGCCACACGGGCCAGATCTTGTCCGCCCGCAATCAGCCGCCCGAGCAGCGAGCGCGATTCCGACAGCGTGCAAGGCGGAGTCGCGAGTTGCAAGCGCAGGCGCGTCGCTTCGGCCAGCACCTCGGCAGCGGACGGGGCTGCCTCGGCGATCACATCCAAGGTGTCGACAAGACCGGCGAAGATCTCCGGTCGAAGGATTCTGTGCCCACCCATTTCGTTCAGGCCGGCGGCGAGCGCGAGCAAATGGCCGGCGAGATTTCCGCTGTCGACCGTGGACACGTAGGTCGGCCGCAACGGTTCGAGCGTGTGCGTGTCGTACCAGTTGAAGAAGTGGCCACGGTGGCGCTGCAGCTTGTCCATCGACGCCAACGTCAGCTGCGTGCGGCCCGCGAGGTCGGTCGCGGACAGGTAGCCCAAGTCGTAGGCGGTGAGACTGGCGGTCAGCGAAAGGCCGATGTTGGTGGGCGAAGTGCGGTGGGCGGCGCCGCGCGGCGGATCTTCCTGGAAGTTGTCGGCCGGAAGATAGTTGTCTTCCGCCGTCACGAACGTCTCGAAGAACCGCCAAGTCCGGCGCGCGAGCATGCGCAGGAAGCGGACGTCGGCGGTGGCCAGGTGATGCTCGACCGGTCGGACCGGGCGACCGAGCCACCACGCCCAGGCCGGTGCCAGGAGCCACAGTCCGGTCACGGGTGCGGCGAAGGCAAGCGCTGCGGGATGCTTCGTCTTGAGGCCGACGATGGCGAGCGCTGCGATGAGCGGGGCCATCCACATCGTCGCGTAGAGGCCGGCGAGCGTGGTGCGGGCGGCGCGCTGACCGTCGCTGGCGGTTCTCCATTCGAGCAGCTTGCGATGGGTGACGAGCACGCGCAGGGCGGTGCGTACAATCGCAGTCAGCGAGATGAACGCCTCGTACGGCAAACAAGCCAGCGCGTAGAGATCGCGATGAAGTTGCCTTGCCTGGACGCGCCCGATTTCGCGCAGGTGGTGGTAGCGAGGAACCTCGCTCGGTCGGCGTGCCAGCTCGGTGGCCGCGGCGAAAAGACCGGGCAACAATAGAATGGCCGCCATCACCAACGTCGTCAGTCTCGCCGCTCCCGGAATCGCCCAACCCACCAGCAGCAATATCATCAGCGCAATAGGCACCAGGCTGCGGCGAAGGTTGTCGAGGACCTTCCAGCGCGACAGCAGCGAAATGGGATTTTTCACGCGCTGGCCACTTGCGCCGGGCACACGCGAGCGCAGCCACGGCGTAATCTGCCAATCGCCGCGCATCCAACGGTAGCGCCGGCTGATATCGGCGGTGTAGGAAGACGGAAAATCGTCGAACAGAATGATGTCGCTGGCCAGGCCGGAGCGGGCGTAGGCGCCTTCGAGCAGGTCGTGGCTGAGGATGCGATTCTCGGGCAGCCGGCCACCCAAGGCTTTCTGGAAGGCATCGACGTCGTAGATGCCTTTACCAACGAACGATCCCTCGTCGAATAGATCCTGATAGACATCGGAGACGGCGCGCGTGTAGGGATCGATGCCCGGCTCGCCAGCGAAGAGCAGGGCAAAGCGGGATCGGCATGCGCTGGCCATGGTCGTGGCGACGCGCGGCTGAAGGATGGCGTAGCCGCCGGTGACTCGGCCGAGCTTCTCGTCGAAAATAGGACGATTGAGCGGGTGGGCCATCGTGCCCGCGAGCTGCCTGGCGGCGTCGCGCGGTAGTTGCGTGTCACTGTCGAGCGCGATGACGTACTTCACGCCCTGGAGCGATGTTACGTCGCCGACGATGGTATCGAAGCGACCGGTGGTACCGCGAACGGTTTCGTTGAACGCCTCGATCTTGCCGCGCTTGCGTTCCCAGCCCATCCACACGCCTTCGCGCGGGTTCCAACGCCGCTTGCGATGGAGGAGAAAAAACGGCGCGGCCGCCGCTGAAAAAGCATAACGCTGGTTGAGCGCATCGATTCCGGCCCGCGCTCGCTGCAGCAGATCGGCATCGCCCGCCATCGTTTCTACCGCGGCGTCGCGGAAGTCGCTAAGCAGCGCGAACGAGAGGCGCGGATCGCGGTTGGCGAGAAAGCGAACTTCGAGCGCGTCGAGCAGCCCATCGATCTCGGCGGCATCGGTGAGAAGCGTCGGCACCGCCACCACCGTGCGGTGTTCGGCCGGAATGCCCTTCGAGAAGTCGAGGCGGGGCAGAACGCGCGGACCGACGAGGAGAGTGGCGGCCCAGTTGACCAGCCCGAGGGCAAGCTGACTTGAGCCGATGGCGAAGATCAACGTCGCCGCGGCAAGACCCCACGGGCCAAGACCGTGAAAACCGGCCGCCGCGCGCGCCAGAAATCCGGTCATCGTTGCGGTGAGGAGCGTGACGGCGCCGGTGAAGAGAAGGAAATGGAATCGCCGGCCGAGCCGGCGCGCGAACCCTCGCGGTGTCCGACGCATGCGCGCGGCTCGTTCGAGCTGGGCGCGGCCGTTGCCGATGAGAAAGTACCCGACGTGGGTGGTGTGACTCGGCGCTGTGCCCGCGGCGTGGCTGGCGCCAGCGTCGCGGGCGAGCTGCAGCGCCGTTTGCGCGACCTGGTCCTCGGATAGTGGACCACGTTTGGAAATGTCCTCGACGGCGAGCCGGTAGCGATCGCGCGTGGCGAAGTCCATGGTCGGGTAGACGCCGGTCGGATCGCCGCGCAAGGTGAGCTCGACGACGCTCATGGCCTCGACGAAGTCGCGCCAATCGGTGGCGCCGAGCAGGCGCAGGCTGCCGATGCTGTTGCCGACGGAGACTTGGTCGGACGCCTGGCTCTGACCGACGAGCTGGAAGACGTGCTCGACGGTTTGGCCGAGCTCGGAAAGCCGCTGTTCGAGCCACGAAATGGGGAATACCAGCGACGGTCCTTGCCCTTGCAAGCGGCTGGCGAACTCGGCCACGAAGGCGTTGGTCATGGGTGGGCTTTCCTTGACCATGTCGGCGAGAACCAGCACGACCTTGCCGGGGTTCTTGGCCGCCACCTCCAGCATGCGTTCAACCCAGTAGCTGGCGCGCTCGCGGTCGCGCAGCGCCGAGGTGACGTGGCCGACCACGCGGCGCAAGTTCTCGATCAGCGCCAGACGCAGCATGATGGGAATGGCCCACAGCTCGCCCAAGCGCAGCGGGCTTAACGCCTGATAGGACGCGACGAACGCTCGCAGACCTTCGATGTCGATGCGGCCGTGTGAGTGCGAGATGAGCTCGATAGCAATGTCGTAGACGCGCGGAGTTCCGAGCGACGGGGCGTTGGCGAGCTTCGGCAGCTCGCGACTGTAGCCGCGCGGCAGGTGGCGACGAGCCATCCGGATCTGCTCTTCGATGAGGTGGTAGTTGTCGATGAACCATTCCGACGCGTGCGTGATGCGCGTGCCGTGCTTCACCGCTTGGGTGACCAGGACGTGGGCATCCTCAAGCGTGTCTTCGTTGTCGGTCAGCCGCGCGAGTAGGCGGTCGTTACCCTTGCCGCCACGGGGAGCAAGCTTGTGCCAGCCCGCCAGCGTCCTGGCGTGCTGGCCGAGCTGACTGACGCTGAACAACTCCGCCAGCAGCGGCTGCTCGTCCGGGGCCACACCCGCCAGCGTACCGTCCACGCCGCCACTGACGGCCGAGCGCCGACGACGAAACCCGACCTTCTCCCGCAGGGAGCGCAACGTCTTCAAGGAGCTTGAGTACCACGGACTGGTCGTGGACCTATGAGCTATCGGCGGGGCCACTCCGTCAGCCTACGCAAGCGGAACCGCTACGCCGCCGTCTTTTCCCTGGTGCCCACGGGCGGCAAGCTAGTCCAGCAATGGCCGCAGCGTGAAGCCCCTTGCGCGCACGCGTGCTTGCAAGCCGGGCATTCGCGCGTTTTGGGCTCGCTGCCGAGGTCCAGCATCGTCACGAGGTTGGACCACGTCATGTCTAAAGCGGTGCTGGGAGCCGCGCTGCCAGCCGCAGTGACTGGCCTCGGAAGAAGAGCGATGTCCTTATCCACCGCCTCGACGAGTGTTCGCAAGCGGGAGAGATCCGCGCCGGAAAAGCTGAGCATGGAATTGTTCATGAGATACCTCTGTGGACTAGGGCTCCTGCAATCGTTCGTGGAGATCGAGAAGCAGGATCTCGGTCTCCTCCTGTGCCGTAAACGAAACCATGTGCGCTGCCGTAATCGCGGCACCATCGCCACCGCCAAGGGCGTTGCCGGCGCAATCTACCGAACCGCGCACGATGTGCAGCCAGGCGCTTCGCCCAGGCGCAAGCTCGTGCACCAGGTGGTAGCCCTTGTCGACCGTGGCAGCGTAGAGAAACGCGTCCTGGTGAACGTGCAGCGTCCCGCGCCGACCGTCCGGCGAAGCGATCATGCAAAGAAAACCGCGGCGCTGTGCCGTCGAAAATCGACGTTTCTCGTGGCTGGGCTCAAGCTCGGTTTGCGACGGGCGCAGCCAAAGCTGGAAGATGTGAGCCCCGCCGGTTCGCGGCCGACTGGCCTCGCTGTGCCGCAGTTTCCGTCCGGTAGTCACGCGTTGAAACTCGCCCGCCTGGATGACGCCTGCCCCACTGATCGCATTTTCATAGCCGAGCGCGCCTTCGGCGACGTAGGTAATAATCTCCGCCCCGTCACTGGGATGCAGCGGAACGGCCGCATCCGGCGGTAGTTGGTTCTCGCTCAGGATCTCCAGCGCCCCGAACCCGTGCGCGAACGGATCTTGTGGATCCTCGGCATCGAAGGTCAGCCACAAGTCCTGATCGTCGCGTTTGACGTGGCGCCGATCCTTGGCCCGGCGAACTGTAATCATGGACTGGCTCTCGTGGCGGGGCGGGATTTCGCATTGGGAAACCAGCTTGCTGCAACGAAATGCGCGCGAGCGCGAATGTGCGTCTTCATAAGCTCTCCGTATCAGGGCCGAGAACAGCAGGTTTCGTGCCGGTTGAGGGACGCGGGGCATTTGCCCGTTTTTCATGGCGTGTTTGCTCGCGAAAGGGGTGGGCAACGGTGAATGCATCCTCCAGATCGAAGGAGCGAACGTTCAAATTGATTGAAACTTTTGAGGCCCGGCGGCCGAGGCGTGCAGGCAGCGAAGCGCGGCGACTGGCACAGCCGTTGCGTAGACCTCGGACCGGCACACACGACCGCCTGCATTGGGCGACCGAGAAAAAGGGGAATTCGAGCGAATGACCGCCACGACTCAGGACAATCGACAGGACAAAGCATGAGCGACAGCATTCATAGCGGACACGCGAGCCACGGCCTCGTGTCCGCTGACGTCGACGGATTCGATTCGCTGGCCGAGCTGGCGCTGGACATGCGCTGGTCATGGAACCACGGCACCGACGAGCTGTGGCGCGAGCTCGATCCAGAATTGTGGAAGATCACCCGCAACCCGTGGGTCGTCTTGCAGACGGCTTCGCGCGACCAGATTGCACGGCTGCTGGCCGATGTTGGGTTCCGCAAGAACGTCGATAACCTGGTACAGACGCGGCGGCAAGCGGAGAAGAATCCTGCGTGGTTTCAGCGAAACCACTCGCAAAGTGCGTTGAGCTGCGTCGCCTATTTCAGCATGGAATTCATGTTGAGCGAGGCTTTGCCTATCTATTCGGGTGGACTTGGCAATGTGGCTGGCGACCAACTGAAAGCCGCGAGCGATTTGGGCGTGCCGGTCGTCGGCGTTGGTTTGCTCTACCAGCAAGGATATTTTCGCCAAGTCATCGACAAGGATGGCGCGCAACAGGCGCTGTTTCCGTACAACGATCCTGGGCAATTGCCCATCACGCCGCTGCGGCAGGAAAACGGCCAGTGGCTGCGGCTGGAAATCGCGTTGCCCGGCTACTCGGTCTGGCTGCGCGCCTGGCAGGTCCAAGTGGGCAGAGTCAAGCTCTACCTGCTGGATAGCAACGACGCCGCAAACTTTCCCGCGCATCGGGCAATTACCAGCGAATTGTATGGCGGCGGTCCGGAGCTGCGTCTCAAGCAAGAATTGGTGCTCGGAATCGGCGGCTGGCGACTGCTTGGCGCGCTTGGCATCCGGCCCGACGTCTGTCACCTGAACGAAGGACACGCGGCTTTCGCCGTGCTGGAACGCGCCCGAACCTACATGAACGAAACGGGACAGCCGTTTGAAGTCGCGCTGGCCGTCACGCGCGCAGGAAACCTCTTCACCACGCATACGGCCGTGGCCGCCGGCTTCGACCGCTTTTCTCCCGACATCATGGAACAGTACCTCGGGGCCTATGCCGAGCAGCGATTGGGCATTTCGCCGCACGAGCTCCTGGCCCTGGGTCGGCGGAATCCCAACGACCGGTCGGAAAGCTTCAACATGGCCTACCTGGCAATCAGGGGAAGCGGATCGGTCAATGGCGTCAGCCGCTTGCATGGCAAGGTCAGTCGGCATCTCTTCGAGCCTCTCTTTCCTGGCTGGCCCGACGACGAAGTCCCTGTCGGACACGTGACAAACGGCGTCCATATGCCGACTTGGGATTCGCTTCCGGCCGATTCTCTTTGTACGGAGGCGTGCGGAAAGGACCGGTGGCTGGGGATGAAGACAACCCTGGAGCAGGACATTCGCCGCGTGCCCGACGCTAAACTTTGGCAGTTGCGAACGGCCGCCAGCAAATCGTTGGTCGAGTACGCCCGCGAACGGTTGTCGCGGCAGCTGTTCTCGTCAGGTGCGACGCCAGCTGCGGTCGACGAGGCTAAACAACTATTCAATCCCAGGGCGCTGACCTTGGGCTTTGCGCGCCGTTTTGCGTCTTACAAACGACCGAACCTTCTGTTGCATGACCCGGCGCGACTGCTGCGCCTATTGTCGAATGCCGAGCGTCCCGTTCAACTGATCCTCGCTGGCAAGGCTCATCCCGAGGACCTGGCGGGGCGGGCCCTAATTCAGGCGTGGACGCAATTTATCCGGCGGCCCGAGGTTCGTCCCTATGTGATTTTTCTCGGCGACTACGACATGCTGCTGACGGAGCACCTCGTACAAGGAGTGGATGTCTGGATCAATACGCCCCGGCGCCCTTGGGAGGCGTGTGGCACGAGCGGGATGAAGGTGCTCGTCAATGGCGGCATCAATCTGTCCGAGTTGGATGGTTGGTGGGCGGAGGCGTACACCCCGGAAGTGGGCTGGGCGCTGGGCGACGGCCAGGAGCATGGCGACGATCCCGCCTGGGACGCCATGGAAGCCGACGCGCTCTACAGCCTGCTCGAACGCGAGGTCATTCCCGAATTCTATGCCCGAGATGAAAGCGGCATTCCCACCGCATGGGTCAGGCGAATGCGGGAAAGCATGGCGCAGCTGACGCCGCGCTTTTCCGCCGACCGCACGGTTCGCGAATACACCGAGCAGCACTATCTCAAAGCCGCCGACGCGTACCGTTTGCGCAGCGGTGAAAATGGTGCAATTGGCAGGCAGATGGTCGATTGGCGGCATGGTTTGGAACAGAAATGGGCAAAGATTGGTTTCGGCGAAGCGAAGGCTGAAACCGTGGGCGAGCGACACGTCTTCGAGGTGGAAGTCTATCTCGGTGACGTCGATCCGGCGTCGGTGCGGGTGGAGATCTGTGCTGAGGCAGTCAACGGCGGCACCTTCGTCCGGCACGAGATGAAGCGCGCTCGTCCGCTAGCTGGAACATCGGGCGGCCATGTCTACAACGTGGCTGTATCGGCGGCCCGACCCTCGGCGGACTATACCGCGCGCGTGATACCGGATTGCTACGGCTTAGCGGTCCCACTCGAAGAGGCGCGAATTCTGTGGCAACGATGACAGGCACGATGGAAAAGGCATGACGAAGCCCGTTGCAACGGGTGCAGCCGACAGCCTCATTCCGGAATGGGCTCCGCCAGATGGACCCCTGCGGGCCGCGAATTGGCTGGCTATTGGGCAGAGCTACCTGCGCGCCAATCCGCTGCTGAAGCGTCCGCTGGCCCTTGGGATGTGAAGCCGTTCGGACGCCAAGATTCTGGCGACGTACCCGCGCGGATGCGCCAATCAATCACATTGGCGACCCGCGAGCATACAACTTGACAGTCGGCCGTCTTTCAGGCGGGAAATTCCTTCAAATCGTTTGTGCCGCCGTGAACCACGCTGTCCGCTTCGCAGCGAGCAGGATTCTCCTCGACCAGATTGTCGTCGGGAGTGAGGTCGCGAGCGCCATGGAAAAACTCCGGGGTTGGTTGGGTGGCAAGATGCGGGTGGCCAGGCGAACGACCGCTGGTCTCTCTAGCGTAGATACCGCGAGCGGTTTCCAGGGCACGATGCCCAGGAGCGTGGACCAGGAGATCGGCCACGCTGACGAGACCAGCGAGATGTCCTTCGTCGTCGAGCACCAGCAGCCGCGACACACCCGCGTTGGTCATTATTTCGCCGATGCGGTCCACCGGACAGTCAGTCGTGACGGTTTGCACCGTTCCAGTCATTACGTCGTGAACCTTGGTCCTGACTGCCGTGCGCTCTTCCCCAACCACGCGCAGGGCGATGTCACGATCCGTGAGCACGCCGACCGGCTTGCCGTCGGCGTTGCACACTGGCAACAATCCTAGGTTGTGGAATGCCATCAGCTTGGCGGCTCGTGCAACGGTCTCATTGGGCAGAACCCACTGCACGTTATGACTCATGATTTCTTTGCAATGCATGTTTTCGTTTCTCCTCGGTCCTACGAGTACGCAAGAAGCGGTCCAGGGGAAGTCGGCCGCGCGTCGCTGGAGAAAGCCTCGCCCTTGGCCTGTTCGCAGCCGATTCGGTCCATCACGATGGCGGAGCACCTCATTCAATTTGAGAGAGGCGGAGTCCGCCGACTAATATGGCGGGGGCGCCGCCGAACCGCAGCTCGACGACGCCGCCTCAACCAAGCAAACATACTCGTACTCCCAGGGTTAGCTACCTTCCTACCGCAATTCCGGCCGCGCGCTCTCCGCGAATCCACCAGGCAACCAATCGGCCGGGCGGCCGTAAT
>Ga0182027_10001923_pt1 | contig 33967 bp, 35 predicted proteins | sample 712E1DmetaG_FD_121300 | JGI IMG/M metagenome (GOLD analysis project Ga0182027, IMG submission 121300) | Permafrost microbial communities from Stordalen Mire, Sweden - 712E1D metaG (Illumina Assembly) | ecosystem: Environmental > Terrestrial > Soil > Wetlands > Permafrost | place: Sweden...
GAGGGGACTTCTAATGTCAAGCGCAGCACTCCAACGCAGCGGTCCGGCAGCGGTCTATCAGGCGGCGATTGATTTTCAGTCGCAAGAGGTCGTCAATGTTTCCATGAGCGGTGTAAGGGCGGGAGTTGTGACCCTGAACGTGCCTCTGAATCTGAAAAAGAGGAAATTATACTGCTTTGTCACTTTTGATGTCTATGTTTCGAGCACGGAAAATGCCATGTATGCTTCGATTGAGCTTTTCCGCAATCTGACTTCTATCGGCAAACTGCCTATGAACGCGGGGGTAAGCAAATCCACTGCCTCTGTGATTCCTCGCTCCCTCGTAGCGGTCTGCCGGTCCTTTTCCAGCCCGACTTCACTTCCGGCAGATTGCTTGAAATATGATCTTGCCGGTCCGCAAGTCGCCACCAAAGAGGCTACTCAGGTTTTTCTTTTGCCATTCAATTTTGAGGCGGAAATTGACACCGTAAAATTCAACATAGACAACCTAATAAATGTGATTGACATATATCGGGTCATTCTTGCGATGGTGAGCACTTTATGACAACGGCGGACGCACTCGGAATCAATTTCAACGGTGTTTTTGACCCTGGCGCAAGGTTGCTCGGCTACAACATCCTTTTTATTTGCCCGGATGGAACAAGCCCCGGATTCCTTGGTTGCGATGTCGGTGAAACCGATGTGACCTTGGCTGCTAATGGTCAAATCATTCTTCTGGCTGGCATTTCCGGCACGGCCCAAGCGTGGACATTTGACCCTGGGGCGGGCCTGATCGGTCCGGCCGGTTTTTCCGTGGACAATCTCGGAAATGTGGACGCGGCTTCGCTTTCCATCGGCGGGAATCCCGTTCAGATGCCGCATATTGCCAATCTCCCTGGATCCGCTGTCCTGGCCGATGTGATTACCGCGTTTAATACTTTGCTGGCCGAACTGCAAACGGCTGGCCTCATGGCATGAACTACACTCGCCCCGCAATCAAAGACCCTGGCGGCCGTCCTTTGGCCCCCGCCCCCGCACCCCCGCTCCCGCCTGTGAGTCCGATTCGCAAGCCCTCGCCAGTCTTGTACCAGGCGGAGACGGATTTTCAGCAACAGGAAAACCCGTCCATCATTAACCCAACGCGCGACGTTTTGATTCTGCAAGTCCCCCGGATTTTGACCCGGCGCAAGGTTTACCTTTGGCTGTATCAGCCCTCGGCGGGCGCGGGCGATTATGACATTTCCGGCGACATCAGCTTTTATTTGACCGGGCAAAAAATCGGCTCAATTCCGGTCTCCGTGTGCATTTCAAACAACGCGGGGGGGTCCTGCGTGGCGGCGACTCGTGCGATGCTTTGCACTACGGGCGGCGCCACGGAAAACAGCATCATCATTTACCCGGCCAACGGCACGGTCATTACCGGGGTGCCGACAAGCGTAACTCTGCAACCCATATCCATCCGGGCGACGTGCGACGAAATGCGGCTGTCTTTGAACGTCATGCTCCCTGCGGGCATCCATGTCCGGGCATGGTTCGGCTGTCTCAGCAACGGAAAATCCAAACAACAAAACATCTCATGAAAAGAATATTCGCAGTCCTGGCAATCGCGGCCCTGACGGGTTGCGGCACTTTGAGCAAATCGGTTCTGACCCCTGTGGCCACTAAAGTCCCCGTGGTGCAGACCAACACCGTCACTGTGACCAACCAGGTCACACAGACCAATGTGACCGGCCTGGTCGTCACTACGACCAACGTGGTGACTTCCCTGGTGTTGCAAACCAACCTCGTGACACAGACAAATTTCATCGTCAACCCCGGCCTGACTGGCGCGATTCAGACCGCGCAAGCCGTAAATACGTTGACCGGTCCGGTCAATCCCTTTTCCGGCTGGATTACCCTTGCTTTGGGGGCTGCCACGCTGGGCTTGGGCGCTCTTGCGAAAATCAAATCGGCGCAGGCGTCAACAAATGGCTCAATCGCCAGTACCGTCGTCCAAGCGATTGAGAATGCTCCACCGCAAGTGGCTGCGGCGGCAAAGGCTGCGGTAAGCGACCTTGCGACCAAAAAGGGCATATACACGACCCTGGACGATTTCGTTCAAACCGCAACAAAGTGAAAAGTGAATCGGCGCAAGCCGTCAAACCCACAAAATGAAAACTCGACAAGCCCTAATCGCTGCCAATGGGCAGGCAGCACTGGCCCTGGCCAATCAGGCAGGGGAAATGACCGGCACCGCTGGTTTCCTGACATGCGCACTCCTTGACCTGGACGCCAGAATAGGCGCTCTTGAGGCTGGAAACCCGCCTACCGCGGCCCAAACGGCCTCGGCGATAGAAGCAACGGCAGCCAGCGTTCCGCAGCCCGTAGCGCCGGCGCCAGCGCCCGCGCCGGCCCCTGTGGCGGCTCCTGTGGTTCTCCCGGCCCCGGATGCTAAATCGTTGCCAGTTGGTCCATGATGACCATGCACGATATTGCTGAAATCGGCGTTTTCGTTCTGGCCGTCCTTGGACTCTGGGGACGGCTGGAGCGGAGATTGACCATTCTGGAAACAAAAATGGACATGCTCCTCAAACAACATCGAAGATGAAAACCTGGAAAATCATCGCAATCGTGGTGGTCGTGGCCGTGGTCGGCTATTTTGGCTATAATTATTATATTAGCCACCGCACCGCCACTTCCTAGACGTGGACTGGATCAAAAAGAATTTGATGCTCGGCGTCCTGATCGGCGTCATCTTGTGGGCTGCGCTTCGCCTGTGGAATCCGGCCTCTCAGGCGATGCAAACGCTCAAAGCGGCGGCACTGACCGTCTTGGCCGCTGCTGGGCTGCTCATTTTTGCGATACTGGCCATTGCCGGTGGCGTCGCGTGGATTGGCCTTCTCGCTTTCGGCGCTCTGGTGGGCCTGCTTTGTTACGACGCCTGGAAAGCCACTTCAGCGGCATCTGGCGGCGGATCGGGCGGCAACATGGATATGATCGTCATTACCAAACAAGCCGGGCAGGACGATACCGGCACCCCCTCTGACGGTGCGATTGACTTCGGGGATTGACATTTTCGCTCGCTAGGTCAAAATCGGGCCATGAACAAAACGGCGCTTTTGTCAATCATCACAGCCTTATTCTTCTGCGGCTGTGAGCTTCCCCCTCAGTCAAGGCATGTCATTACCGGAGAGGTTCGGCCCGCTACAATAGTGGAATCCGTAAAGGTTCGCGCCACAAAGCCTGTGATTTCTGACGTGATCGGAACGATCATCGCACAGGCTTCCGGCACATCTCAAAAATCGTTCGATGAGGCAATGCTCGCGGCAAAACAGGAATCTGCCAAGCTTGGAGCAAATGGATTAACCATGACTTCATGGAAAATCTTGAATGGATATACCTACTTGGCTGGAATTGCATATTTTGTCCCCAATTACGACTCACAGTGACTGACCTGGTGTGACGATTCCTGGTAGAGTCACCCTCAATGCGTCACAGTGACAATGCCGGCGTCTCGGTGACAGTTCCCGTCACATTCTGCGCGGCCGCGTCACGACGGCGCTGCATCCGTTTGCGGCCGGCGGCGGTTGCGAGCACCCGGCCCGCTGGCACGGGACGCCCGCAATCGCAGAGGCAAACCCGCTGATAGGTGACGGGCCGGCCGGCCGGGAAAGACCGAAAGCACAAGGGCAGGGGAGTTCATTTTTCCGATCTCGCTTCCTCCGTGTCGCGCAAAATGTTTTCTTGACGGATTATCCAGGTGTGGCAGACATCGGCGACCTTGGCCAGCGCCAGCAAATCGTCCCGGCCAAAGTTGTTTGCGCTCTGCCACTGGCTTTTGTCGTCCTCTTTGAACAGACGAAAGACGGTCGTGTTGAAGTAAATTCGGTCCTCGTGTTGGTTCTGCCAGACAGTGCCCTTGACGGAGTTTATCCGATACTCAAAAGCGGGGCGAACGGGATCGGCTTCGGTTTCAGGAGCGTTTCTCATTTTCCATCCTTTCTTGCGCAAAGGACAATGACCAAGACGACGATTCCGGCAATGATGACGACGCCCAGACCGCTTGAGTGTCCGCCAAAGTGTCCGAGGACAAACAGCGGATGGTGCAGGGTGAAGAAATGCGGGTGAACTCTAAACAGGTGATTCATTTTTTTCCTTTTGGATTTGCCAGACGGTTTTTCCGTGGAGTTTGACGCTCTTGAATCGGTCCGGCAATCGGTTCGAGAGTCTTCCCAGATACGTTCCACACGCATTCGGAAAATGTAAAAGCCGGTCCACCGCGAAGCCGGCCACCGTGGATTTCAGCCTGATTTCAAGGTCTGTGGCGCTTTTTCGGAAAGCAAAAGGTTCGCACTCGTCGGAAGGCTCACAGATAAATTGCTCGATAAACTCAAGCAACCGGGTTTCCTGGCTCATGTCGCAGAGGCGCTCGTAAAGCTCTGGATGGTGGTAATGCTTGACACCGTAGCGGACTGAGCGATAATCCTTGGGACAATCCATCGCATCAATTTTTTGCGCAAAGGCGGGCAATTCGGCCTTGAACTTTTTCCAGTCCCGCTCCCGGTTCCCGGTGATCGTTTGCCCCGGCCCCTGGCTGACTGGCTCGCATTTCAGGAGCATGATTTTGTCCATAATGCTCTCGTCCATCGGCGGCATTATCAGCAAATTCTCCGCTTCCGAGTTCAGCGTCACAGTAATTGACTTGTAAACATTGACGGTAATCGCTTTCCGGCCTTTGGCGTGGAGGGAAACCAGCGAATTGACGCAAGCCTGTTTTATCGCCTGGCCAAAAGCGCGACGGGTCCGGATGTCCACAGAGGCGGCTTCGTCCTCAATGCACCAATGCTCGGCCTCGCAAAGGTCCGCGTTGAAATTCGTTTGCCCAGTCATGTAGCGGTATGGCGACGCGACCCGTCCGCCCAAAAGCTCGGTCACAATCTGCTGGAAAAGGCTTTTGCCGCAACCGCTCGGCCCGCACAAAGCCAATAATTGACGCTGGCGAAAGTCCCGGCGAATGGCGGATTCCCGCGCGAATTTCAGCCAGAGCAAGGCAAATTGGCTTTGCTCCGCGCCAAGCAATTCCCCGGTGTATTTTTCCAGGGCGGGGCAGTCCCCCTCGACGGCGGGCAGGGGACGGGCCTCTTGTGTCACAAGGATTTTTGCGCCCCCGGCTGCGGTGAAAGGTCCCACTGGCCAGCCTGCCAGCGGCCCGGCGTAGTCTATGCAACGGTCAATTTGGCTGCGGATAAGCGCAGTGTCGCCGTTTTTCATCTCGTGGCGCCCTGGCTCGTTTACGAACATGCCGGAGTTTTGCAAGTGCAACTTGACATCCGACCCGGCCAGGTTCAGATACCGGCCCGAGGGAATTTGCAGCCAATAAGTTGCCGTCCGAGTGTCAAAATAAATCGGCCCTACTTGCGGGTCCGATTCCAGCGCAAACGGTTTAGAGGCCATGCGATTCCTCCATTGGCGCGGGCAGCTCTGGCGGGCAGAATTTGACCCGGCGCGAATGGCACCGGGGGCAGCATTGATTAAATTCGCCTAAATTCTCAGGCTCAATAATCCGGTGGCAGGAAACGCAAAAGTAAAACCCGGTGACATAGACCTTGAGCAAATCGGCGGCAGTGGGTTCCGGCCCGCGTGTCTTGGCCTTGCTCTCGGCCCGGCGCTCAAGGATGCTCATGTGTGGCTCCTCGCTTCCAAACCATCGATGGTACTGGTGTTTAAACCGACCAAATACCAATCGTTGCCGACCATCTCAATGCGGGTGTCAATCCACTTTTCCCCTGAATGGACTTGAAAAGCATCTCCGCAGTGCAGTTCCCATCCATCCAGTTCGTAACGGCCCGTCTCACCGTGGTATCGCAAGTGCCCGTAGCGCGATCTACTCATGCTGCGCTCCTTTCCCTGGCTTGCCAGCGTTGGCCTTCCTGGTTCAAGAGCAGATGTTCAAGCTCCCTCACCTTGGCTCGCAAGCGGTCAATTTCTGGAAATTCCCGGTCCTGGGCGCGGCTGTATATGTGGAGCAAACCAAGGGCGTCGTGGCAATATCGTTCCCCGATGGCTTTTATGGGGTGGTCGGCGTCTCCGGCGTCCAAAGTGCCGGAAATCCAGATAAAGCACCGGCCAATTTTGAGCAAGCGCCAAGCGAGGTCGGTAATTGTGGCTTTTTCGGTAAAAGGCAGGAATTGGCCGCAATAGGTCAGAATTTCCTGTTTGATGTGGTCCCTGATTAGAATTTCCCCTGAGACTGGCAATTTATTCATAGCGCGTTATCGGCGGGGCGCGGCGTTCCCCGGTGGATTTTTCCCACCGGGGGGCCAGAGCTACCGGCCAAACGCGCTACCGTCTGGCGCTACACTACATTCGCACAATGTTTGTTATATTCATTTCAAAACGCGATTAATCCCCGCTTCTGACGGTTGTGCTTTACTTGCAGAATAACGGCAATTACGGAGTTTGCTTGGCCCATTCCCGCGCCCGCGCCATTGTCTCCTCGTCTTGTCTGGGCCGGACGGGCAATCTCCGATCCTGCCATCCGAGCAGCACGGCAATGGTCGCTGCCGTGCGATCACAAATTCTCCATTCCGGCCCTGGCAGTGGTCGCGAATAGACAATCGGCGTGACGTCATCCAGCAACGGAACAATTTCGCGGACCCGGTTCGTCGCCAAGAGGCTGCCCAAAGTGACCAGCGCCCGTTCTCTAACATAGCTGTCAATCTGTTTGTCCTTGGCCGTGGCGAGCAATTCGCTGGTCAAACGGTCGGGCGCGAGTTTGCTCAAAGCACCAATGGCCTCGGCATCGTAGTCCCCTCCCAAGAGTTTGAACAATTCATCTGCGGCGGGCGCGTATCCCAGGTCGCCCAGCGCCTCGATCAGTGTGCCTGGCAGATCGTAATTGTGCGCCGGGAGATTGAACGGTCGCGGTGGCAGGCGCATTGCCGCTATCCTTTTGGCGGCGGCAGGCACGCCGACTCTGACGCGCAGGCTCAACTGGTCAACATCGAGTACATCGAATGCCGGGTTCACCGCATTACGCTCGTCACGCATGATCGCCGAAGCTTGGCGTTCCAGTTCTTCGGGTGAGGTGTTGGTGGACTGCAATCGCGCCTTCAGTTTTGACAAGAGAGCCGGCGCGGTGTTGGTGGCTCCGAGTTTTGCCAGCGAATAAGCCGCCGCCGCCGCGACGATTTCGTTCGCGTCGTTCAAAGTTTCCAGCAAGGCCGCGTCGCTTTGTGGAGCCTTCCATTCGGACTTTCCGATCGCCAAGGCCGCCTGCCAGCGGACGCCGTCATCCTGGTCATGCAATGCCTGCAACAATAATCCCCGGATGGATTCGGTCAGTTGCGAAGCGCTGCTTACGATGACGCAGCAGAGACGGCGCGCGCGCGGCGATGGCTGATGAAAGCCGGAAATCAAAAGTGTCGTATCCAGAACTTCCGGCCGCTCACTGAGAATGCGCGCGGACGCATCGGCCAAAGCGTTGTCATCGGCCGCCAGCAGTTCGATCAACTTTTTTTGACACGGTTCCCACGGCAGTTTGGCGATGATGCGAGCGAGGCCATCTTCCATGTGGCGGCTCTCCTCGCCTTCGGCATGGACCATCACTTCGATCAGATCGGGCAAATCCTTTTCCGTGGCGCGCGCGCCGATTTGCCAAAGGAGGTCGCGGAGGTCACCATAGTTCACGTTCTGGTTTTCGCACTGCTCCGTCAGTCGTTTGAGCAATTCGCCGACGCTGGTTTCCGCGTAGAAACTTCGGGTGAATGGCGGCGCCGGTGGTGTCTGGCCCTTGGCAATCAATTCACGCCACGACTCGTCGTCCAGCAATGGGTCGTTTTGCCGGATAATTTCCCGATACGTCATCACCGCGCCGCGATAAAGCTGCAAAGATTCTCCGTTCCGAACAATCACATAGAGCGCCTGTGGCCGGGCCAGTCCAGCATACAGCATGGAACTGGTCAGCGGGTTGGAGAATACTCGCGTCACGATGGGGAAATCATCGCGCGGCACTTCGTAGGAATTCCCGTAGTAAAAGTGAAATCCGGCGAGGGTCACACCGTAGTCTTTGATCCACGCAGCGTCGTCTTCCGTCAACCTTTTGCCAGTCAGGGATTTCTTTGCCAACTCGGCCAGCCGGTCGCAGACCGGAGCGAAATCGTTGAGCTGACGCGCCATATTAGGTCGGCAGTCAAAAAACAACTTGAGCGTTTCCTTCTCCGACTCGTTCGCCGCTCCGCTCTCCGCGCAACGCCGCGCCAATTCCGCCAAGCGGGTTTGGAGTTTTTTGTAGGCGTCGCGCGATCCATCCTGTTCGAGTTCAGTCCGATGTTTCTCGTAATAACGATTTTGAAATTGACCGAGTTGCTCCATTTTCCCGGACATTCTCTCAATTTCTTTTCCGTCCCTGGAACTGGATATTTTTTGAGACAGGTTAAACAGTTCCAACAAATCGCTGGCGACAGCCTTGACCTCAAAGCGCTGCTCAAGCCCGGCCTTGTCAAACGCCTCTGCCGTCCGGCGCGTCAACTTCGCCAGGCCGGAGAAGAATTCCGGGTAGGGCGCGACCATTCCCTCAGGCGGAAATATCATCCCCGAATACCTCACCGTCAGCTTCGTATGCAATGCCCAGGTGTGCCGCTGTTCGGCCCAGGCTCCGAGTTGTGTCCAAAGTTGCAAGTCAGACCAAGCCTCGGTTTGCATTGGCGCAGGCGCTTGCGCGGGCAATTGTTTCTGAAGCGTGGCCAGTAATTGCATCGCCTCACCGTGGAGCGAATCCGGCATCGGCCCGCAATCCGCTTTCAGGATGAGTTCGCTGACGTTTTTCCCAAACTCGTTTTGCACTGCCCGCACGGCGGCAGGCGAACGCAGCACCGGCGAGGCGGCCAGAAAATCCAAGCCCGACGGATACATCCGGCCGGGAATCTTCGGATCAATCGTGTTGTGAAAACAAATTCCGCAAGGCAAACGCCGCGGCGGCAGCAGCCGAAATCCCCGCGTTTGTTTCGAGAATTCCGCGTATTGCTCCGGCGACAGCAATTGATCGTTCACTCGCGGCAAAGGCAATTGCCCTTCCAGATTCTTTTGAATTTCAGCGAGCTGGCGATCTGTCATGGAACCCCAGTTGTTCGTTCCAAGAACGGATTTGGCCGCGTCCCCATATTCGCGAATCGTTCCGTCTTCGGCGGAAGCAAGAAACACGTCAAACGGATCGGACAACTGCTTCCACAACGCCAACAAGTCCCCGTTGCCGTTCACAGCGGCCGCGAGCGCGACGGCGGACTTGGTTTCCCGCGCGTTTGCAAGCCGGAACACGACGCTGGCATACCATTGCCGCGCGGAGAAGTAATCGCTCAAATCGGGCGACTGCGTGTAAAAGCTCTGCGCGCGGAACTGGAGCGGCGACAACGGAAACCCGATGGGCGCTTCGACCGTCGTCGAGCTAGTCCGCAATCCATCCACGATGCGCTTCGCTTCCGACGCAAGCGATTGCCGGTACTGCTCGTCCTGCAATGCGAGGCCGACAGAAGCGAACAAAACCAGATCGCTGCTTCCGCTTTTTGGATCGCTCGCGGCGGCCAAAAGTCGGCGCGAGAAATCGAGCAATCTGCGGCTCTGAATTCCCTCCATGTCCTTCACCCCTTCTTCGAGCAGGACGTGATACGTGTGCCAGGCCGAATCGGTCGTGATGAACGAAGGCAACGAACCTCCCATTGGATTTTTCTCGGACTCCTCTTCGATTCTCGGACTCTTGATGTAAGCCTCAAAAATCTGTTTGAACGCCGGGTCAGCGACCACAAAGCCATTTTTGCCGAGGAGTTCCCTTGCCGCCGCCGAACCGTTGAATGTTTCCATGCCTTTCACTTTGCCAAGATCATAAGATTCGGCGCGCGCCAATTCCGGCACAAGACACAAGCCGACGCTTGCTGCGACAAGCGAGGCCACAAGACTCTGCCTCATTCTCATCATAGACACCTCTCTTGCAGACAACACCAGACCCCGGAACGAGTTTCAGCCCTGCTCTTCCACGACCTGAAAATCGAATGGTATCTTGATCCCAACCACGAGCATTGCAAGCAGGCCAATTGACGTGGGCGATGAGGGATTCGAACCCCCGACCAACAGCGTGTAAAGCTGCTGCGCTACCACTGCGCTAATCGCCCCGACGCCAATTATACGATTCAAGATCGGCCATTTACGAGACAAATCAACTCTCTTCAACGGACTTCGCCGGCAAACCCTTGCTGCCGCAACGCCTCATAAAGTACCAGGGCCACGCAATTGGACAAATTGAGCGAGCGAACCTGGGCGTCAAACATCGGCACCCGCAGCCAGCCCTCCCGGTAATGTTCGAGAATGGCTTTGGGCAGGCCGGCGGTTTCACGTCCAAAAACCAGGTAGTCGCCGGGTTGATAGGTCACAGCGCCATAATTTCGCGGGCCGTTTGACTCAATCAGCCAGAGCCGGGCGGCGGGGGGAAGTTCCTTCTGAAATGCCGCCCAATTGGGCCAGCGATGCCACGCCAGGCGCTGCCAGTAATCCAGCCCGGCGCGGATGAGTTGTTTGTCCTCCAGCTTGAAGCCCAACGGCTCGATCAAATGCAGCACCGTTCCGGTCGCCGCGCACAACCGGGCCACGTTCCCCGTGTTCGGCGGAATCTCGGGTTCAACTAAAACAACATTCATGGGGCGGCAGACCAGGGGCGTTTCAGTAAAAAACTTTCCACAAGACCAATCCGTGCGCCGGCGCCGTCATGCCGGCGGCGCGGCGGTCTTTGCGGCGCAGAATTTCGCCGATCCCGGCCGGCGCAATCTTCCCCTGCCCCGCCTGCACCAGCGTTCCCACGATGCCCCGGCACATCTTGTAGAGAAATCCGTCGCCCTCGATGAGAAACGTCAAGAGCGGGCCGTTCCGCTTGATGTCGCACCGCCGCAGCGTCCGCACGGACGATTTCATCTCGTAATTCCGCGTGCCCGCGAGCGATTTAAAATCGTGCCTGCCCGGAAAAAATTTCGCCGCCGCCCGCATCGCGGCCAGATCGAGCGGGCGGGCCACGTGCCACGCCTGGTGGCGCAGCAACGGATTCATCGCCGCGTGGTTCCAGACAAAATAACGGTATTGCTTTGCCCTGGCATCGTGCCGCGCGTCGAAATCCTCCCGGCAACCGCTCGCTTTCATAATGCGAATATCCGAGGGAAGATAGGCATTGACGGCCAGCGCCAGCTTGGATGGCGCCATGCGGCATTGGGGAATCTCCGCCTCGGCGACCATGCCGAGGGCATGCACGCCCGCGTCGGTGCGGCTGGAACTGCGCAGGCGCCCGACAGGGATGGCCGGGAAGACTTTCTGCAACGCCTCTTCGATGCGCTGCTGCACGGCTGTGCCGGTCTTTTGCGCCTGCCATCCGGCGTAATGCGTGCCATCATAGGCGATGATCAGTTTGAACTTCACAGCCGTTTACCCGCCGGAATGCCCGGGGCTTTCCGCGGTCGCATCCAAATAACTCTGCAACAAAATTGCCGCCGCGCTTTGGTCCACTTTTGCTTTGCGCTGCTTGCGCCGCACGCCCGCTTCGATCAGAAAACGATTTGCCTGAACGGAGGTCAGCCGCTCGTCCCAGGTTTTGACGGGCAGGTTCAGCGCCTCGCGCAGCGCCGCGGCAAATTTCAGCGCCGCCTCCGCCGCCGGTCCGCAAGTGCCGTTCATGTTGCGCGGCAGCCCGACGACGATCTTTTGGACCGGACGCTCCCTGATGATTTCCTTCAGCCGCGCCAGGCACGCCGCGAACGGCTCCGCCGGGATGAATTCCAGCGGCTGCGCGATCGTCGCTGTCTCATCGCTCAGCGCCACGCCGATCCGTTTCGTCCCATGATCCAAAGCCAGGATGCGCATCTTCAGGGAAATAATTGACCGATGGTTTTCATTGGCAAGAAAAGTCGTCCAGGGGCGGCATTCTTCACGCGGAGACGAGCTTCAAGTAACGACGGGCGGCAGCCCGAATCCGTTTGTTGGGCTTTGGTGGCACAAGCAACGCTCTGGCAAATTTTCGGGAATCAGGCCCGCTGAGACGTATGACTCTCAGGTTGCGTTTCTCCGGGATTCGATTTGTTTTCACACCCGAATTCTCTGGCAAATTGCCGGAGGGGTCAAGGAAAGGAGACCGCACAGATCACTTCGAGCCTTTGCGCCGGACAGGACTATTGTTGGAGGAAGATGGGCAGTGAAAGCCGATGACAAGCATAAAATCCACGAGATCACACGAATCATCCTCATGCCAGACGCTCAACATTCGATAATTCGGGGAATGGGAGATGAAGTCGCGGTGGGGAACTTTGAGTTCCCGCCCGTCTGCCAAGTTGACTGAAAACGGCTGGAATGGAGTCGCTTCAATCCACCGGCGCAATGTTTCAGCTTTCATGCCGTCCATAATATAAACAAAGAGATCACCGTCTGGCAAGATTTCCCCCGTTCCCAATTCGCCGCGCGCCTTAAAGTGTCCGGAGCGCCTTCCTGGCCGCACTCAATGTTTTCTCTATGTCCTCCGGCGTGTGCGCCAGGGAAATAAAGCCGGCTTCAAATTGCGATGGGGCCAGGTAAATCCCCTCCCCCAGCATCGCGTGGAAATACTTCGCGAAGCGGGCGCGGTCGCTCTTCATGGCGTCCGCCAGGTTATGCACCGGCTGCTCGCAAAAATAGGCGCAGAACATCGAACCGATGCGGTTGAATTGCACGGGAATTTTCGCGCTCCGCGCCGCTTCCTTCATGCCGGCTTCCAGCGCCGCGCCGGCTTCCTCCAGCTTCACATAAGCATTCTGCGACGCAAGTTCCTGCAACGCCGCCAGGCCCGCCGCCATGGCCAGCGGGTTGCCGCTTAAAGTGCCGGCCTGGTACACCGGACCCAGCGGCGCCAGGCAATCCATGATCTCCGCGCGCCCGCCAAACGCGCCGACTGGCAGGCCGCCCCCGATGATTTTTCCAAAACAACTCAAATCAGGCTGGATGCCGAAGCGTTCCTGCGCGCCGCCAAACGCCAGGCGAAAGCCCGTCATCACCTCATCAAAAATCAGCAAGCCGCCCTGGGTGGCGGTGATCTCGCGCAGAAATTCCAGGTAGCCCGGCTTGGGCAAATACAAACCCGCGTTGCCGGGTACCGGTTCCACGATGATTCCCGCAACCTGCTTTGGATTGGCCGCAAACGCCGCCTTCACCGATTCCCGGTCGTTGAAGGGCAGGACAATGGTGTGTTGCGTAAACGCCGCCGGCACCCCGGCGCTGTCCGGGTTCCCAAATGTCAGCGCGCCCGACCCGGCTTTGACCAGCAGCGAATCCGCATGGCCGTGATAGCAGCCGTCGAACTTGATGATTTTGTCGCGCCCGGTAAAACCGCGCGCCAGGCGAATGGCCGACATGCAGGCTTCCGTTCCCGAATTGCACATCCGCACTTTTTGCACGCTCGGGATGGCCGAGCAGATCAAGCGCGCCATCGTCACTTCAAGCGGGTTGGGAATTCCGAAGCTGGTCCCCTGCTCCGCCGCGCTTCTCACCGCCTCCACGATTTTGGGATTCGCATGACCCAAAATGGCCGGCCCCCACGTCCCCACATAATCCACGTAATCATTTCCGTCCACGTCGAAGACATGCGCCCCTTGCGCGCGGTTGACAAAAAACGGCTGGCCACCCACGGCGCGGAACGCCCGCACCGGCGAATTCACCCCGCCGGGCATGTATCGCAGCGCCTCGGCGAAGAGTTCGGACGATTTGGTTCTTGTAGTCATGGTTAAACGGTCTGGTCCTCACGCCTCGCGGTAGCGCTGCGCGATGGGAACGCGACGGCCCAGGCCAAAGGCTTTCGTCGTCACTTTCAAACCGGGCGCGGCCTGCCAGCGCTTGTACTCGTTGAATTCAATCAAACGGATCACCCGCCGCACATCGGCCTCGGCGAACCCGAGTCCTACAATCTCGGCCAACGACTTCCCTTGCACCACCGAGTGATCCAAAATCGCGTCCAGTGTCTCGTAAGGCGGCAGCGAATCCTGGTCGGTTTGATTGGGGCGCAGTTCCGCCGACGGGGGTTTGGTGATCGAGGCCAGCGGAATGATCTCCCGCTCCCGGTTGATCCATCGGGCCAGCCGATAAACCCCCGTTTTGGGAACGTCGCTGATGACGGCCAGTCCCCCGCACATGTCGCCGTAGAGCGTGCAATAGCCCACCGCCAGGTCGCTCTTGTTGCCGGTGGTCAACAGGATCGAGCCAAATTTGTTGGACAGCGCCATCAAAATCACCCCGCGCAACCGCGCCTGGATGTTCTCCTCCGTCGTATCCTCCACCAGTCCGCCGAACACCGGCTGCAACTGCTGGCGCACCGCCGCAAACGCCGGCTGAATCGGAATCACCTCGTAAGCCATGCCCAGCCGCCCGGCCAAAATCCGCGCGTCGTCCAAACTCCCCCGCGACGAAAATTGCGACGGCAGCGAAACACCCCGCACATTCCCGGCCCCCAACGCCGCCACCGCCAGGCAGGCCACCAGCGCCGAATCAATCCCTCCGCTCAACCCGAGCACGGCGGTTTTGAAACCGCATTTGCGCATGTAATCCCGCAGGCCCAGCACCAGCCCCTGGTAGATGGCCTCCTCGTCCGGGAAAGTCTTCCGGGCAATGGCTGGGGCGGCGGAGTGGTGGAGTGATGCAGCGGCGGGTGGACTGGCCGGCGTCTCCACTTCTACAGTCACGAAGTCCTCCTCGAACGCCCTGGCCTGGGCGATCAATTCTCCGGCGGCGTTGAAAACCATGCTTGCGCCGTCGAAGATCAGTTCGTCGTTTCCGCCCACCAGATTGCAGAACACCACCGCGCGCCGCGACTTGCGCGCCACGCTGGCCAGCATCTCGTAACGCAATTTTTCCTTGCCCACGTGCCAGGGCGAAGCGGACAGGTTCAAAATGATTTCCGCCCCGGCGGAAACCAGCGCGGCGATCGGATCGGAGCGGTAGCGCCGGTGCGGCCAGAAATCCTCGTCGTTCCAGATGTCCTCGCAGATGCTCAGCCCGCAGAGATGGCCGCCGATGGCCACGGGCAAATTCTCCCGGCCCGGTTCAAAATAGCGGTCCTCATCAAACACATCGTAAGTCGGCAGCAAGGTTTTCCGGCGCTCGGCCACCATGCCTCCGTTTTGCAGGATCGCCGCCTGGTTGGTGGCGGAACGGCCCGGCGCGCTTTGATTCTCGCCCACATAACCGACGGCCAACGCAGTTTTTCCGCTGGCCGCAGCCAGGCGCTGGAGAACGGCCAGGTTTTGGGCAATGAAATCTTTCTTGAGCAACAGGTCCCGCGGCGGATAGCCCGGGATGGTCAACTCCGGAAACAAAACCAGGTCCACCGACTCGGCCTCGGCGCGCCGCGCGGCCGCCAGGATTTTCGCCTCATTGCCGGCGAAGTCGCCGATCGTGGTGTTGATCTGGGCCAGGGCTATTTCCATGTTCGTGCGTTTGACAAAATTAAGGGGCCAGTCCGCGCCGCACCAAAAAAGTCTCCGGGAAACTTCCCCGTTCCGTGCGGACGAGTGTCCCGTTGCCAATATGGTGGCGCTCAAACCAGCCGCGGCGGACTTCCAACGCGTATTGCACAGTATTGGCGACAGCGACGACGGGATTGGTGTCTTGCGGCTGGAAATCGTGCAACTCCAGAATAATCCCCGCCGGATCAATGTAAGCCGCCGAAAGCGCCAGCGGGCAATTTTTCATCCAGAAAGAGGGCTGGCTCGGCTGGCCAAAGACAAACAACATCCCAGCGTTTTCCTCCAGGTTCGTTCGAAACATCATCCCGGCGCGCACCTGTTCCGGCGTCACAGCCACCTCCGCCGCCATTTCCTCCGCCCCCAGCCAGATTCTAATCGTCCGCAGTTTTGGCTGCGCCTGCGTCGGCAGCGCCAGCTCGGCGGCGGGCGGCGGGGGCACCGGAGGCGAATCTTTTCGACAGCCTCCGGCCAGCAATCCCGCCGCGAGAAACAATATCAGCACACGCCAATTCATCGGCGCGCAGTCTGCCTTCAGGACGGCAGGACTTCAATGAAACAGTTGCGCACGCGCTTCCAAAATGGCATTTTGCGGTTGTTCACTTATGATCGCCAATCCGGTGTCAAGCATTGCTCGCCAGCAAGGCAGAGCCTGCCCGCTCCCCATCCCCGCCGTGGTCCTCGTCCTGGCGTTCCTGTTTCTTGGCGCCGCCCTCCCCTGTCCAGCAGGCAACTTGGACACCATGGGCGTCACCCGTCTGCGCGCCAATGATCCCACTCTGACCGGTTCGGGAATTTCGGTGGCGCAGGCCGAAGCACAAAACGACACAAACATCAACGATTGGGAAGTCAATCCGCCCAACGCGGGCCAAACTCCCAGCCTGTTCACCTGGATCAACACCAACGGCAGCTCGGCGAGCTTTCCCAACTCCCTTGGCCTGGAATCCAGCCACGCGGATCAGGTCGGAAACATCTTCTACGGCAGCGCCGCCGGAGTCGCTCCCGCAGTCCTCCACGTGGACAATTACGAGGCGGATTACTTTATTGCATCCAATGTGTACGTGGGGGTGGGGATTTCAGGCAAGGTTGTCAATCAGAGTTTTACTTTTGGCTATCTTACCGTCTCCCACCAGCAATCGGTGGATTCCAGCTATGACGATTACGTCGCCGCCAATGGGACCCTCTTTTGCTCCGCCGTGAACAACGGCGGACATGTCTGCGCCCCGGGCACGGATTACAACTGCATCGGAGTCGGCTGCTATGGCGTTGGGGCCAATTCCAGCACCGGCCCCACTGTGGACAACGGCCGGTGCAAACCGGACATCGTTGCGCCATCCATGGAGACCAGCTTTTCCACGCCCTGCGTTGCCGGAGCCGCGACCGTTCTACTTCAAGCCGCCGCGCGCGGGGACGGGGGCGCGAACACTTCCGCCGCCGGGGACGCGCGCGCCATCAAAGCCCTCCTCCTGAACGGGGCGATCAAACCCGGCGATTGGAGCCACACCACCAATTCGCCGCTGGACCCGCGGTACGGCGCCGGCGTGCTCAACCTCTTCTACTCCCACCAACAACTGGCCGCCGGCCAGCAGCCGTTCAGCGTTTCCCAGACGATTCCCGCCGGCGGCCCGCACCCGCCCGGAACCAACCGCAACGACCTCCCCTCCCCGCTCGGCTGGGACTTTCAAACCATCGCCTCCAGCCCGGCGCACGATGTTGTCAACCATTATTACTTTGACAGCTCGACCAATCCCGCCGCCGCCCTCACCCTGACCGCGACCCTGGTTTGGAACCGCGCCGCCGCCCAGACCAACATCAACCAACTCGCCCTCTTCCTTTACAACAGCGCCAACAGCAATCTTGTCGCCGCCAGCGTGAGCGCCGTGGACAACGTGCAACACCTCTATCTGCCCAGCTTGGCGCGCGGGCAATACGACATGCAGGTCGTCAAATACGGCGGCGCGTCCGAAGTGTCCCCGTCGGAAACTTACGCCCTCGCCTACCAGTTTTACCCCATCTCCCCTCCCCTGCTCCACGTCAGCCTCTCCGGCACGAACGTGATGGTTTCCTGGCCCTGGACTCCCACCGTTTTTAATTTGCAGCAAACCACCAATCTCGCTCCGTTTGTTTCCTGGAATCCTGTTGCCGCCGTTGGGCTTATCACCAACACGACTGTCCTGGTGACGCTCAGTCCAATCGCCGCCGCCGGCTTCTATCAATTGTCCCGCTGAGAAGCCGGTTGACAATTTCCATCCGCGGAGGAAGTTTACCTGAGCGCAAGGAACATTTTATGAAAATGCTGTCAATACAACGGACACGCGGGTTTACCCGACGCGAATTGATGGTTGTGATATTCGTTCTCGTCGCGTTCATCACAATGCTTATACCGGCCTGCCAAAAGGCCCGCCAGAAATCATTGCGCATCGACTGCATTTCGCACATGAAGCAGCTTGGCACAGCGTCTCGCCTCTGGGCCGGTGATCATGGCGACCAGAATCCCGCTTTCGCATCGGCAACCAACGGCGGCTGGAATGAATTCCTGAAAAGTTCCAATGCCGGGCCATCCTGCTGGATCTACTACAAGATTATGGCAAGTGAACTGGGGCAGTCACCCCAGGAGGTGGTATGCCCGGCAGACGAGCGGCTTCCCGCCAAAAACTTCGGAGACGACTTCAAAGATAACAGCACGGTTTCCTATTTTGTGGGTGCAAACGCAAACGATCTATATCCTCAGAGTATTCAAGGCGGGGATCGCAACCTCGGCCCGGGCAATGTTCCTGCTCCCGATTATGGATACTCGCCCGCGAACGGACAAGGAAACGACGTTGTCATTAAAGGCCCGGTCTGTTGGTCGTTGAAGATGCACTCGCATGGGAATCCGGCCGGTGCTGGAAACATCGTGCTAGGCGACGGCAGTTGTCAACAAGTGTCGTCCGCTGCTCTCAACCAGAACTGGCTGAAGAATGCGCAGACTGGGACGAATGGCACCAATCTGGCAGGAATCCGCCTGGTCTTTCCCTGACAGGACTCTGGTAATGCTTTCGAAGGAGTGGCATATTGGGCGCGAGGAACATTTTATGAAAAGGCTCTCAATGCAAAGGACATATGGGTTTGCACGACGCGAACTGGTGGTTGTGATATTCGTTCTCGTCGCGCTTTTCGTATTATGTATACCAGCCTTGAAACGTGCCCGCCAGAGGTCATGGGTCATTTGCTGCAATTGCAACATGAAGGAGCTTGGCACAGCTTATCGCCTCTGGGCCGGTGATCATGGCAATCAGGTTCCCTCTATGGCGCCGTTAACCAACGGCGGGTGGAAGGAACTTCTGACAAACTCCAATGTCGGGCCATCCTGTTGGACCAACTACGTCGTGATGGCAGATTACGTGGGACGGGCGCCCGCGGTTTTGGTATGCCCCAACGACGAACGACGTCCCGCCAAAGACTTCGGAGCCAGCTTCACAAATAACAGCACGGTTTCCTATTTTGTGGGGGTAAACGCAAACGATGCATATCCTCAGAGCATTGCCGGCGGTGATCGCAATCTCGGCCCAGGCACTGTTCCGCGTCCCGATTACGGATATTCGCCCGCCAATGGCCAAGGCAATGATGTTATCATTAATGGCCCGGTCTGCTGGTCGTTGAAAATGCACTCCGGCGGCAATGCTTCGGGCTTTGGAAACATTCTGCTGGGCGATGGAAGCGCTCAACAGGTGTCGTCGGCGAGTTTCAACATGGATTGGCTGAGAAACGCGCAGGATGCAGCCACGACTCCAGCCGGCGCGACTAATGGATATGGAATCCGCCTGCTCTTTCCCTGATTGGGAAAGTTGCTCGTTCGCTCCCTTCATTTTCTCCGCTGTTACCCGACAGTCAGCGATTCGCCGGCGTTGATGGCAAGGGGCTGGGCGAATTCGAGGGTCAGGATTTCTGCTTGACGCGATGTTTTGGCGTCCAGCGCGTGGCCGGAGAGGCGAATGGTCGGCTTCGCTTTCGCTAGATTGACCTGAAGTCTTTTGAAGACGAGGGCGCCGGAGTTGCAGTCAATACTAATCGTATTGCCCTTGCGGGCGATGCGGCCAAAACCGGAGGCGGTGACCCACGGGGCGTGGAAATCGCCGGGCGCCTTTGGCAGAATGGTCAGGGATTGGGCGGGCACGTCCGGCTTGAAACCGGTCGCGGCCAGCAGCGTGGACCAACTGCTCATCGCCCGGGTGTAGTGCGAGCCGCATTCAACGTGCGTCCAGGGCATCCCGGCCCGGAGATAACGGCGGTGGACGGCCTCAACCAGCCGGACGCCGTCCGCATACCGCCCGTGATCCATCAGGAATGACGCGAAGGCGAACTCGATCCCGGACCAGACGCCGCCGGCCTGGAGATTGTTCATCATCGGTCCGTCCGCTCCGCCTCTGGGGGCGGTGGCGTTGTGCAGGCCGGTTTCGGGGCTGAAATTGTTCTTCCAGATGCTGTCCGTGGCCTTGGCGAGATTTTTTTCGGAAATGGTCGTGGGCAGGCCCATCAAGTGGCTGAACCACTCGCCGCTGATCTGGTCGCTCATGCAGATCTCATCGCGCAGCGCGCCGTCCACCCAAAGGCTGTAGTAATCGCCGTTGAAGAAAACATGGTCGAAGCTGGCCGAGGATTTGTCAAGCAGAATTGTCCACTGTTGCGCCTCGTCGCTTTTTCCCAGGTCGCGGGCCAGACGGACGGCGGCCCGGAGCGCGCCGATCCAAAGCGAAGCGATGTAGGAGGGCGCGCCGCGCAAACCCCACTGGTCGTAGGTCTGGAAGCCGCAGTCCTTGTCCGGCAGTCCGTCTCCGTCGGTGTCGAGCGAGGCGGTGTATTGCATGGCCTTGACCACGCCGGGCCAGAGCGCGTTGAGATAATCGCGGTCGCCGGTCCAAAGATAATCGCGGCAGACCATCATGACCCACTGGGGGTTCATATCCACGCGGGCGAAGCCGCCACGGTCAATGCGGTCGAAACCGTTGCTGTAGTTATGTGGCACCTGTCCCCGCTCGTTTTGGAAGGCGTTGATGTCCTTCATCTGGCTGAGCTTCAGTTCCGGGAACAAGGCAACCACGGAGGAACTGCCGTCGTAATCCACGTCCGTGGTGCTCAGGCCGCAGCAGCCCAAACCCTCCCAGATGGCATAGTGCCCATCCTTGCTCCACCAGGTGTTTTTGACCAGCGTCCCCAACTGGCTCGACCAGACGAACGCCAGCGGCGCCCCCAGCGAGGTCGCGGCCAGCGTGCGCGCAAAATTCTCCGTCCCCCCGCGGTGGGCGGCATAGTTTGTCAAGAGGAAGTTATTAACTTCGGCGGCATTGTTGAACCAGTTGGCGTACATGTGGCCGATCTCCTGGCGGCGGTCGTTGACGTGGTGCGGAAAAAACCAAGCCAGCGTGAATCGAATCTCCACGGATTGGCCGGGGGCCAGCGTGACCCCCGACGCCAGCGCGCCCGTGCCCCAAGTGGAACGAAGACGCTCGCCGCCGGCCAGACTGCCGGAAAGGTTGCGGGCGATTTCCTTGAGCAACGATTTCATCTGCTCGTCGCTCTCGGCCCCCTTCGGATCGGCCGCGCGGGCTTCGGAGATCACGCGCTGGAGCAACGCGTCGCCGGAGAGCTGGCGAAGCCAGGTTTTGAGCTGGTCGCCGGAGAGCGCCTCAATTTCAGTGGCGCTCAACTTGAAATCCTGGGCCGGATCGCGCGGGGACTCGGTGTTGGGCAGCCGGCCGGTCTGGAAAAAATCCTGGAGCAAATCCAGCCGCATGGCTTTGACGCGTTGCGCGTTCCAAGAGCACAGGCCGGGAAGCGCGAATTGCCGGAATGTGCCGCTGATCCAGGAGTGTTCTCCGCCAGTGACCGACAAGCAGAGGCTTCCGAGGTCGGCCTTCTCTTCCGGCTGCGCATCGGTTTCAAGGACCAGGCTGGAGGACGCGCCTTCGCGGCGCAAAGTGTTTTTCAACTGGCGATTCTCCAGAGCGGAAACCAGCGGGTTGTCCAGCACGGAAAGGAGGGAAGCCTGCACCGTTTCTTTGGTGGTGTTTTCCAGCGTGAAGACGACATGAAAACCGGGCGTGGCCGAGTCCCGCGTCTTGCCCGGCATGAACGGCGAAAAGGCGGTGGCGCTGACCCGCACCGGCAGCAAGGCGTCGCGGTAGCGCAAGGTGGTCATGGGATACCAGGCTTCGTAGTCAATGAATTCAATGTCCTGCGCGTAGCCCAGCGAGTAGAGGTCGTTCTCGTCGGAGCGCAGGTAAAGCCGTCGCAGTTGCGGCGCGCCGCCGCCGGACCTGCCCGTCCGCAACAGAAAACGCAGATTCGGGGGTGTGGAGGCGACGGCGGCGGGCGCTCCCCTGCTCTGCCGGTTGCCCGACCAGGAACCTGAATTGAGAATCTGCCATTCATGAAAACAACCGTCGGGCCGAAGTTCGACGAAGCCGGTGCCGATGCCGCCCAGCGGAGCGCCCGATCCCACCGAGAGCGTTCCGGGAATGGCCAGCGCGCTCTCATTGGCGCCCTGCACCGCCCGGCCACCCGCGCCGGAGCCAAAGGGGCTTTGAACATGGACCCCATGCGGGGCATCCGCCGCTTCGCCCGGCGAGGGCGCGAGGGCGAAAGTGGCGGAGGCGGCGGTGGCTGTTCCCAGAAATTTTCGACGGGACATTGACATAAATTTATTCGTTCAAGTGTTGGCGGCGTTCTTGCCCACGCCGAGGAATCCCCCATTCATGACGTAGAGAGTCTTGGACATCGTAAAGGCAACAGGTAAGCTGGGGCGCTTGAGCTTGTCCAATCAATTCGGGCGGAGTGGGAAAGGCACGGCTTGGAAAATGCTTGGTTGCGCGTGGCGCGGTCTTTATAGTGCGGCTCATGGTCCATGTAGGAATTGGTTATGATGTTCATCCTTTGGTGGCAGGCCGCAAGTTAATCCTCGGCGGCGTGCCCATCCCCCATCCCAAAGGGCTGGACGGCCATTCGGACGCCGATGTTCTCATGCACGCCATCTGCGACGCCGTCCTGGGAGCCATCGGCGAGGGGGACATTGGCCTGTTCTTTCCCAACACCGACCCGCGCTGGAAAGGCGCGGCCAGCAAGCTGTTTTTGGAGGAGGCCGCGCGCCAGGTCCGGTTCCACGGCGGCAAGATCATTAATGTGGATGCCACCATTATCGCGCAGCAACCCAAGCTGATGCCGCACGTGCGGGCGATGAAATCCAACGTGGCCGACGCGCTGGGGATCCCGCTCAAAAAAATCGGGATCAAAGCCACCACCAACGAGCGCCTGGGATTCATCGGCCGGGAGGAAGGCATCGCGGCCATGGCGGTGGCGGGCGTGGATTTACCCGGGTGACCTCATGCCAAAAGCCGAAATTAGCTGGAGACGACAAACGCCGGAGGGCGCGCCTCTGCAATGTTACGCCCAACACGTGGGCAAGCGCTGGCTGTTTTTCCAGCGCGAAAAACGGTTCGAGAATTGGAAGGCGGTGGCGCACCCGCCGGTGGAGGACTGGCTGGCGTTGCTGGATTCGGTCCGCCGCCGGATCAACCGCCGGCTGCTCCGGCCCGAGGAAGAAGAGAAACTGGTGAAAATTATTTCCGCACAATTTCCAGGAACCAACACCGGGGCGGCAAGCTCCCGCCAAAGCGATGAAGACTAGCCTGCCTCCCGCCAATCCCCCGCCGCTCATCCTGGTCGCTCCAAGCACCGAACGCAAAGGGGCCGAGTTCGCCGATTGGTCGGTCAGTTTGTCCAATCGTTATACCGACGCGGTGATCGCGGCAGGCGGCCTGCCGCAGATTTTCCCGGCGACGACCCGGCGGCAGGTGATCGCGGAGGCGGTGCGGCGTTGCGACGGGGTCATGCTGACGGGAGGTGATGACATTGACCCCAAGCTCTACGTGAAGGATCTGCCGGAAACGCTGGCCAAAACCAGCCGTTCCCACGACGCGGAAAGAGACGCGTGGGAGAAGCTTTTGATTGAGGAGATTTTCCAGCAGCGCAAGCCCCTCTTTGGCATCTGCCGGGGGCACCAGATGTTGAACGTGGCGCTGGGCGGAACCCTGCTGGTGGATATTTCGTCGCAAATCCCCAACGCCCTCAATCATAATCAAATGGCGCGAAAGACCAAGCCGGTGCATAATGTCACCGTGACACCGGGCAGTTTGCTGGCCGGAATTATCGGCGAGCCGGCGATGGGGGTTAACAGCACCCACCATCAGGCCATCGGCCGGGTGGCCGGGGCGTTGCGCCCGGTGGCGCAGAGCGCGGACGGGGTGATTGAAGCCCTGGAGTTGAAAGACCTCGGGCAGTTGCCGTTTTTGTTGACGGTCCAATTTCACCCAGAGCGGATGCTTGACCGCAAAGCGATGTTTCTGCGATTATTCAGCAGCTTTGTTCATGCCTGCGCGCGGCCGCAGGAGAAAGTATTATGAAAGCCAAAGTCATGGTGGTGGACGATACCGAGGGCATCCGGGACCTTTTGGATGCCATTCTGGTGAAGGAAGACTATGAGGTGAGCCTCAAAGCCAACGCCGCGGAATTGACCGCCGCCTACGCCCAGCCGCCGCCGGACGTCATCCTGCTGGATTTGGTCCTGCCCGACGGCGACGGTCTGGAACTGCTGCCGCAGATCAAGAAGCAGTGGCCGGACACCGAAGTCATCGTCTTGACCGGCCACGCGACCTTTGACGCGGCGGTGGAAGCGACCAAGCGCGGGGCCTACCATTTCCAGAACAAACCCTTTGACACCAAAACCCTGCTGCTCTCCGTGCAGCGCGCCCTGGAACACAAGCGGCTGAACGAGGAAGCCAGTTCGCTGCGCAAAGCCCTGGCCACCATGAGCGGCGGAGAGGCCCCCGTCTTCCAAAGCCCGTCCATGAAGAAGGTCGTCCGCGACATTGAACGGGTCGCGCCGAGCGATGTTTCTGTTCTCATCACCGGCGAGAGCGGCACGGGCAAGGAAGTCATCGCCGACTTGATTCACACCTTAAGCCCGCGGAGCAAAGGGCCGCTCATCAAAATCAATTGCGCCGCCCTGCCCCGGGAACTGATCGAAAGCGAATTGTTCGGGTCGGTCAAAGGGGCCTTCACGGGGGCCAACGTGGACCGCGAAGGATTGTTCCGCCAGGCCGAGGGCGGGACGCTCTTGCTGGACGAAATCTCGGAAATGCCCATTGACACCCAGAGCAAGCTCCTGCGCGTGTTGCAGGAGAAGGAGGTCCGCCCTGTCGGCGGCCGCACCAGTTACAAGACCGATTGCCGCATCATCGCCGCTACCAACCGCCATCCGGAGGACGCCCTCAAAATCGGCAAACTGCGGGAAGACCTCTACTACCGCATCAGCGCCATCTCGGTGCATCTCCCGCCCTTGCGGGAGCGGCGCGAAGACATCGTTCCATTGGCCACGGCGTTCCTCAAACGCTACGGCGCCCAGGCCGGACGCGAGATGACCGGGTTCACCCCGGAGGCCGCGGAAAGTTTGCGGGCCTTCGACTGGCCCGGCAACGTGCGGCAGTTGCAGAATGAAATCCAGCGCGCCGTGCTCATGTGCGAAGCCGGCACGGTGGACGCGCGCGACCTGTCCATCACCACCGTCATGAACCAGAAGGACAACCCCGACCTGACCTTGATGGAAGCGATGGAACGGAACGCCATCATGCAAATGCTCACCGAAACGGGCGGCAACAAACTGGAGACCGCCAAGCGCCTGGGCATCGGCCGCCAAACCCTCTACAACAAGATCAAGATCTACGGAATTGAGCCGTAGGGCCTGATCCGCCCGCATTTCTACGCGGCCCGCCAAGTCCCTCACCTGCAAGCGAAAGCCATCACGGCTTTAAACGGCTTGGAGACGACGATCGCAAGGGCCGCGACTTTCATGGGCTTCGCCTCATGGAAGAAAGGGCGGATGCGACTGGCCGCTTGCGCTCCTGCGGGATAAAATCCAATTGCGCCTTGCGCGCCACCGCTTGCAGATACTCCTGCGTCCGGACAGATTGTGAATCCAGCGGGTCAGCCACTCCAATCAATGCCGTCAGGGCGCCCATCCGCGAGGGCCGACGGGGCAGCCACGCGTCAATCCACACGTAAAGGTCAAGCGGCAACTCATCCGCGGCATAGACTGAGACCACAATCACATCGGCCACCAGCGCGGCATGAACGGCCTCCAGCAGAATGCGGGTATCGCTGAGGGAATTGACGTCATACCACCTGTTTTGGACGCGCTCCTCTTCCGCCAGTTGCTTCACCAGGCGACACATCGGCACCGCCCAGCTTTGGGTCAGCGGGTCTTGATAAACCCCCACCACGTTGAAGGCATACCCCGACTTGTCCGGGGCAATTTCCAACTCGTCCGGCAGCGCCTTTCGTTCCAGTAGCTCAACCGCTGTCATACGTTTTACACGATGAAGCAATAATCAGCGGAAAAACACTGCCGGCGCTATGGGGTGTTTACCCCATATACGGTCAGGATCGCTAGACGATTTCCAGGGGGCATTTGGGCGCGGCGTCCAGAAACGCCTGGCCATATTTCTTGGTCAGGATGCGGTTGTCCAGCACGGCGACAACGCCGGTGTCGGTTTTGGACCGGATCAGCCGGCCCACGCCCTGGCGAAATTTCAAAATGGCTTCAGGCAGCGAGAATTCCATGAACGAATTGCCCCCGCGCGCTTCGATCGCCTCCATGCGCGCCTCCACCAATGGATGGTCCGGCACGGCGAATGGCAGGCGGGTGATAATGACGTTGGACAAGGCCTCCCCCGGCACATCCACCCCCTGCCAGAAGCTGTCCGCGCCAAACAAAACCGAGTCAATATTCGTTTTGAATTTCTCCAGCATGAGCGACCGCGGCGTGCCGGTGCCTTGGACGAAACATTCCAGGCCCAGTTCCTCAAAAAACGGTTCCATGCGTTCGCCCACTTCGAGCATGAGCTTGAAATTGGTGAAGAGCACGAAGGCCTTGCCGTGGGTCAGCCGCACAAAATGCCCGATCCAATGAATGAGGCTGGTCTGGTAGGCCGGGTCGCGTGGATCGGGCATTTTTCCGGCAACGAACATTTTCATCTGCCGCTCATAATCAAAAGGCGAGCCGGCCTGCAACATCACCGCCTTTTCCGCCCCCACCTGGCCGGAAAAATAGGCAAGGCCGGATTTCGGATTCCGAATGGCCGATTGCAGACGGCCACGCGAGGCGGGCGCGCTTTCGGGTTCGCTTTCGGCCCGGGAATTATTATTTTGACAGGTCGCGAGCGTGGCGCTGGTCATGATGACGGAAGTCTCCGCCCCGAACAGGTGCTGCCGCAGAAATTCGGCCACGTTGATCGGCGCCGCGTTCAGGGCCAGGTTGCGCTGCACCTTGCCCGTCCGTTCCACCCAATAGACGTGATCGGGTGCGTCCTGGCTCAAAAACTGGGTGATGCCATCGCGCAATTCGCCCAGGCGCCGGTTGCACTCGGTCAATTCCTGGGCCGTGTCCTTGTCCCCGGCCAGCTTGACCATTTCGCTGATCGCCTCGCGCAAATTCTGCATGGGCAGCGTCAGGTTGTCCGGGCAGAGGCCGGGCCGCCGGATGCGGATTTCACTCCAGCCGCGCGCGAGGCCGCTCTCCCGCTTGCGCTCCTCTAGGATGCGGTTGCAGCCGGACTCGACGGCGGCAAAAAACTTTTCCCCCTCGCGAAGCGCCTCCTCGACCAGGCCGGCGGCTTTGCCTTTGCGCAAGAGGGTCAGCAGACCTTTTTGCGTCGCGGGATTCCATAGGCGCTGCAGGCTGTAACGCAATTGGGCGCTGGAAACGCTCAGGCCAATGTGGCGCGAGGCGACGCGCTCCACTGTGTGCGCTTCGTCAAATATCACAAAATCGTTTTTGAAGAGCAGGCCGCCACCGTTGGCGTCCTCGGGCACTCCGCCCAGTTGCATAAAAAACAGGGTGTGGTTGAGCACCAGCACGTCCGCCGCCAGGACCCGGCTGCGCGCCCGCTGATAGAAACAGGCCGTGCCGCCGTCCTTCACAAAGTCGGATTGGTAGCCGCACAACTTGGGCGAGCAAAGGCCGCGCTCCGAGCAGACCTGTTGCCAGACTTTCGCCTCCGGCTCGATCTCGAAATCCGAAAGGCTGCCGTCCGCGGTTTTGGTGGACCATTCCTGGATGCGTTGCAGCTCCTGCTCATCGGAGGAGGTGAAAAGTTTGCCGGCCTGGGGCAGCGTGCGGGCCAGGCGCCGGGTGCAGAGATAATTCTGCCGGCCCTTCAACATCGTAAACTCAAAGGGCACGGGCAAAATCCGGGCCAGCATCGGCAGGTCCTTCTCGATGAGTTGCTCCTGCAAATTGATCGTGTTGGTGGAGATGACCGCTTTCTTCCGGGCCGCGGCCGCGAACAAAATGGCAGGGATCAAATACGCCAGGCTTTTGCCCACGCCGGTCCCGGCCTCCACCACCAGATGCTCTTGCCGCTCCAACGCCCGCGCCACCGCCACCGCCATTTTCTGCTGCTGCGGGCGGTATTCGAAATTCCTGGATTTGGAGAGAATTCCATCGGGGGAAAATATCCGCTCCACCTGGGCCGCCAAATCTCTGCCGCTCACCTGCGGCGGGCTGTCGGGGGCGCTGCTCATAGGGAACGGTTACAGTCCGCGCGCGCGCCGGCTCACCACTTCCTGAACGGCGCGATTCTTCACAATCATCTGGCTGGGCAAAATGCCGCGCCACATCAGCCCGGGGTAAAGGACGGAGCCGCGCCCGATGATGCTGCCCGGACTCAACACGCTGTTGCAGCCGATTTCGCAGGCGTCCCCCAGAAGCGCGCCGAATTTGCGCAAGCCGGTGTCGAACGGCGCGCCGTCCATCTCCACCGTGATGTTCTCGGGCAGCAGCTTGAAATTCGACAGGATGACGCCCGCGCCCAGATGCGCTCTGTGGCCCAGGATCGAATCGCCCACATAATTGAAATGCGGGGCCTGCGCGTTGTTGAAAAACAGCGAGTTCTTCACCTCGGTGGAGTTGCCCACCACGCAATTGTCCCCGATGATGACGTGCTCGCGCACGTAGGCATTGTGGCGGATCTGGCAATTCTTCCCGATGATGGCCGGCCCTTTGATCATGACCCCGTCTTCGACGATGGTGCCTTCCCCGATGAAGACTTTCTCGCCGATGAACGCCCGGCCTTCGCAACGATTACGCAGGGCGGGACGCAGTCGGGACGCCAGATAGTCGGCGATTTTTGGAAGGGCCTCCCAGGCGTAATTGCAGCCGGAGAAAATTTCCGCGTGCTCGCTCCGGCTCAAATCGAATAAATCGCTGGCGTTAAACATGAGGAAAGAAGGGTACGCCAAAGCCGATTGACCGCAATCCCAAATGGGACAAGATCAAGAGGCGGCCTGGAAACGGAAAACTCAACACTGGCAAACTGGGCCGCTTCCTGCTTGAATCCGCCTCCATGAATGTTTTGGTGCTCGGTTCGGGCGGTCGGGAGCATGCTCTGGTCTGGAAACTGGCCCAATCCCCGCGCATTGCAAAGTTGTGGTGCGCGCCGGGCAACGCCGGGATCGCCCAGGAAAAACTGGCGCGCGATGGCTCGCCCGTCCAGTGCGCGGCCATCGCCGCCGATGATCTGGCGTCGCTGCTGGCGTTCGCGCGGGAAATGAACGTGGCCCTCACGGTGGTCGGGCCGGACAATCCGCTGGCGCTCGGGGTGGTGGATTTGTTTCAGGCCAACGGGCTTCGGATTTGGGGGCCGAATCAAAAGGCGGCGCAGTTCGAATCTTCCAAAGTGTTCTCGCAAAAATTCATGGAGAAATACGGAATTCCCACCGCCCATTCGGGGACTTTTTCCGACCCGAAGCCGGCCCGGGACTTTGCGGTCTCGCTCAAGGGGCGCTGCGCCGTCAAAGCCGACGGGCTGGCGCTGGGAAAAGGGGTGGTGATCTGCAACTCCGTGGCGGAGGCGGCGCGGGCGATTGAGGAAATCATGGTGGGACAAAAATTCGGTCTGGCCGGCCGCCAGGTCGTGATCCAGGAATTGCTCGAAGGCATGGAGATTTCCCTCCACGCCCTCTGTGACGGAAAAACGGCCAAGCTCTTCCCCGCCGCCCAGGACCACAAGCGGCTCGGGGAAAACGACGCCGGGCCAAATACCGGCGGCATGGGAGCCTACTCGCCCGCGCCCTTTTTGAACGAAACGGAACTGGCGGAGCTTGGAAGCAAAATTCTTTCGCCCTGGCTGCAAGGGTGCCAGGAGGAGGGCATCCTCTTTCAGGGCATTCTCTATCCGGGCGTGATGTTGACAAAGAACGGCCCGAAAGTCCTGGAGTTTAACGCCCGTTTCGGCGACCCGGAGACGCAGGCTTATTTGCCGCGGCTGGAAAATGACTTGCTGGAATTGCTCGAAGCCAGCGTGGATGGAACGCTGGAAAAAATGGACCTGCGCTGGCGACCGGACGCGGCGGTGTGCGTGGTGATGGCCGCGGCGGGTTATCCGGGAACGCCCGCCAAAGGGGCGGTGATCCGCGGGCTGGCCGAAGCGGGCGCGCCGCCCGGCACGAAGATTTTTCTCGCGGGCGTTGCGCGGCAGGGCGGCCAGATGGTCACGCATGGCGGCCGGGTGCTCGGAGTGACGGCGTGGGAGCGCGGGCTGGCGCAAGCGCGGGACAAGGCTTACGAGGCGGTCGCAAAAATCGCATTCGACGGCGCGCAATTCCGGCGCGATATTGCCGCCAAGGCCCTGCGCCGATAGCCTCTGTTCCGTTTTCTCCTGTTCAAATACATTCTTCCGGCTAACATCTGCCCGCTTGAAAATGAAATTCCTCATCCCCCTTGGATTGTGGCTGGCGGCGGGCGCGGCTTTTGCCGCCGCCACCAACGACCTGCCGAAATTCGACGAGGTCTATCAATTGTTGCGCGCCAATCTCAACGGAACCAGCGAAGCGGACTTGAACCGCGCGGCGGTGCGGGGTTTACTCGCCCAACTCAGTTCCGACGCCATGCTCGTCGGCGTCGCGGAGGCCGGCGGAGAAACCCCCGATTCCCCGCCGCTGGGCAAATCCATCATCTACGACAATTCCTACGCCTATTTCCGGGTGCTCAAAGTCCAGACCAATCTGGCGGACAAACTGATGACGGTGTACCGGGAGATGGCCGCAACCAATAAATCCAGGATCAAAGGCGTCGTGCTGGATTTGCGTTTCGCCGGCGGATCGGATTTCCCGGCTGCGGCGACGGCGGCCGACTGCTTTCTCAATTCCGACCAGCCGCTGCTGGAGTGCGGCGGCGAGGTGGCGTGTGCGACCAAAAAGGAAAATGCCATCACCGTGCCGCTGGCGGTGCTGATCAATTCCAAGACCAGCGAGGCCGCGGAAGGGCTGGCGGCGGTTCTGCGGGAAACCAGCACCGGGCTGCTGCTGGGAGGCCAGACGGCGGGCCGGGCGAGCCTTTTCAAGGAATTTCCCCTGGCGGATGGCGGCAAGTTGCGGATTGCGGTTGGGGAGATCAAGCTGGGTAACGGCGCGGTTTTCAGCGGCGGAGTCAAGCCGGACATTGCGGTGGACACCAATCCGGCGGAGGAAAAGGCTTATTGGGAGGAACCCTACCTGAGCGCGGCCGAACCTGGAAAAACCAGTTCGGCGGGCACCAACACCGCTGCGGCGGGAGGATCCGCGACCAATGGCGCTTACCGGCGTTTCAACGAAGCCGAGCTGGTGCGCGAACAGCGCGAGGGGGCCGACCTGGAAGCGGAGTTCAACGGCCGCTCCCGCTATCAATCTGACCCCGGTTTGGCCATCATCAAAGATCCCGTCCTGGCGCGAGCCTTGGATTTGCTCAAGGGTCTCTCGGTCGTCCAGCAAGGCCACCCGGGGTGACCACACGGGCGGAGACTATTCAACTTGCCTGGGGAGCACGCGTCCCGATTCCGAATCGGGATGTCGCGGTCGGCGCCCTCGCCGACCGCCTCTTCGCCTTCCTCTACAGATTCCGTGCGATCCAAACACCGCGAACCTCTTGTTTCCGCTCGCAATCTCGAATGAATTGGAGAATTAGGCGGCGATTTGGGCCTCATTTTCGCGGTTGACGATTCCGCGGGCACCGCGCAGAGTTTCCACGCGTTCGTTCAGGCATGAAGACGATTTTATTTGTTTGCACCGGCAATATCTGTCGCAGCCCGATGGCGGAAGGCCTCTTCCAGCACGCCACCTCGGGCCGCAATGAATTCCGGGTGCTCTCCGCCGGCGTCGGCGCCATGGATGGCCAGCCCCCCAGTTTCCACGCCGTGCAGGCCTTGCGCGAGCTGGGCATTGACATCTCCCGCATGCGCAGCCGCATCCTGACCCGGGAACTGGTGGAGGAGGCGGATTATATCTATGGCATGACCCACAGCCACGTGGACTCCATCAACGCCCTTTTTCCACAGGCCTTGGAGAAGACCTTTGTCCTGCGCGAATTTGACGACACCCTGGATGATTTTGAAAAGGACATCAGCGATCCCATCGGCGGCTCTTACGAAACCTACACCTATTGCCGCGACCAAATTGAGCAAGGCATTTTGTCCATGCTCAATTTCATGGAACAAACCGCCCGCACCCCGGCGCCGGCCGGCGCCCTGCCCGAAAGCCGTGTGGCCATCGGATGCGATGACGCGGGCTATGCCCTCAAGGAATTGCTCAAGGAGCACCTCCACGCCGACGGAGTTTCCCTGTCGGATTTGGGGACCCATTCCTTTGAACCGGCCGATTACACCGATTACGCCCATGCCGTGGCCGAACTGGTGGCGGCGAAGAAGAGCGAGTTTGGGGTGTTGATTTGCGCCACCGGCGTCGGCATGAGCATCGCCGCCAACAAAATCCCCGGCGCGCGCGCCGCCCTGGTATTTGATGAAGCGATGGCCTCGCTGGCCCGCCGCCAACTCAACGCCAATGTCCTTTGCCTCGGCGCAAAAACCACTCCCGCCGACCTGGCCTTGAAAATCCTCGCCGTCTTTCTGGCCACCCCGTTTGAGGGCGACCACCACCAACACCGCGTTAATAAAATGGAAATCACACACTCCCCCGCCTCGCTCAAACTGAACTGCGTTGATCCCGAAATCGCCAGCACCATCTTCCTGGAACGGCTGCGCCAGCAGGAAAACATCGAGCTGATCGCCAGCGAAAACTTTGTCAGCCCCGCCGTCATGGAAGCCCAAGGCTCGGTCCTCACCAACAAATATGCCGAAGGCTACCCCGGCAAACGCTGGTACGGCGGCTGCGAGCACATGGATGTGGTCGAGCGCCTGGCCATCGAGCGCGCCCAGAGAATCTTCGGCGCCGAGCATGTCAACGTCCAGCCCCATTCGGGCAGCCAGGCTAACATGGCCGTTTATTTTGCCATGCTCAGGCCCGGCGATAAGATGCTCACCATGGACCTCTCCCACGGCGGCCATCTCACCCACGGCAACAAGGCCAATTTCTCCGGCCGCTTCTTCGAGATCGTCCATTACGGCGTGCGCAAGGAGGACGAATTGATTGACTACGATCAATTGCAGAAAATGGCCCAGGAACACCGCCCCCGCATGATCACCGTCGGCGCCAGCGCCTATCCCCGCATCATTGATTTCAAGCGGATGGGGGAAATTGCCCGCGAAGTGGGCGCTTACCTCCTGGCCGACATCGCCCACATTGCCGGGTTAGTGGCGGTGGGTTTGCATCCCAGCCCCATGGAACACGCCGATTTTGTGACCACCACCACCCACAAGACTTTGCGCGGCCCGCGCGGCGGATTGATTTTGTGCCGGGAGAAATTCGCCAAGGAGATTGATTCCCAGGTGTTCCCGGGCATTCAGGGAGGGCCTCTCATGCACGTCATTGCCGCCAAGGCGGTTTGTTTCCAGGAGGCCTTGCAGCCCTCCTTCCGCGTTTATCAGGCCCAGATCGCCAGCAACGCCCAGGCCCTGGCCGCCGGCATGATCCGCAATCATTTCCGCCTCGTCAGCGGCGGCACCGACAATCATCTCATGCTCGTGGACGTTGGCGCCCAAGGCTTGACCGGCAAGGAATGCCAGATCGCCCTCGACGAAGCGGGCATCACCGTGAACAAGAACACCATCCCATTTGAGACCCGCTCGCCTTTCCAGGCCAGCGGCGTCCGCCTCGGCACCCCGGCCGTGACCACCCGCGGCATGAAAGAGCCGGAGATGGCCGCCGTGGCGGACATGATCAGTGAAGTTTTGCTGGATATTAAGAACCTTGACACCGCCCACAAGGTCAGAGAACGTGTCCGTGAATTGACGGCAAAGTATCCCTTGCCATATTAGGTTAATTCAGGTTATATCCCGGTTGACCCGCAGTGTGGGGCCTCCAGCCCCAGCCTTAATCCAGCATACGATTTTTACCATGCCCAGACCTGCCACAAAAAGAATCACGAGGAAAGGCGCCAAAGCCGCCCACGAAACGGCCCCCCCCCCACCCCCCCCACAAGCGCCCCAACAGCGCCACCCCCCGCGCGCCCCCCCCCCCCCCGAAAAGCCTTCCCCCTC
>Ga0182027_10001924_pt1 | contig 33946 bp, 35 predicted proteins | sample 712E1DmetaG_FD_121300 | JGI IMG/M metagenome (GOLD analysis project Ga0182027, IMG submission 121300) | Permafrost microbial communities from Stordalen Mire, Sweden - 712E1D metaG (Illumina Assembly) | ecosystem: Environmental > Terrestrial > Soil > Wetlands > Permafrost | place: Sweden...
ACGACTATACCACAGCCCGGCGTATTAGGCGAACGAATGTTCGGCGTCGCCGCCATCGGGAGTCCAATGAGCCGGGCGACGCTGCCCGCCCGGCTGAGTTCGGGGTAAACCCGCGCTCGTCCGTGGCGGGAATCCGGTAAACTCTGCAACCTCGCTGGCGAGTGGCCTAACGGTAAGGCACCTGTCTCTGGAACAGGGCATTGAAGGTTCGAATCCTTCCTCGCCAGCCAACTTCTAAGCGTGAAAGACCCTCGGAGGCGACTCCGAGGGTCTTCTGTTATGTCCGTTGGCAGCAGATATGGCAGCAGATCTACTTCAGGATGGCGCGCCGATGGATTCGAGCAAGCTCCCCATGCGCTCGGCAACGTCTCGCTGAAGCTCGGGCAGCACGTTGGCGTAGATGTCGGCCGTGGTCGCAAGTTGAGAGTGTCCGCGTCGGCGCCAGCCGCCGCCGCTCCGGGCGTCAGCCCTTATGCGGCTCCGCTGCATCGTCGTCGGGGCCCGGCCATCTTCCATAAACGGCTGCGACCGAGCGTGGTCGAGCAGCCTTCCCATGCTCCGCGGCTGCCATCCGGGACAGAAGCATCTCGGCCGCGTCGATGACGTGCCACCGCACTGCGATCTCCAGGTTGGCCGGATCGCCCGCCTCGACCGCGGCCACGATTGGGGCGTGCTGCCGGACAATCTCCTGCGGATCCGACGTAAACCGCCGATTGGCAAGCACGATGCGACGCGCGAGGAGCTCCAGGCTGTCAAGCTGGCGGAGCAGCATCTGGTGGCGACAAGGGGAGAACAGAGCCCGATGTAACGCGATGTCGGCATCGGCCACGAGGATCGCATCCCCGGTTGCAACTGCCTTCCGAAGCGAATCGAACGCCTCCCGCACCTCCGCGACGAACGCAGGCTCTGATCCGCTCGCCTCGAGAGCTAGACGCGCCGCGTAGGGCTCCAGCAATGCACGCAGGCTCGTGATCTCCCACATGGTGCGGACGGAGATAAGTGAGACGAACACGCCGCGTCGCGGAACCACCTCGACCAGTCCGCCGTCCGCGAGCGTCCGGACGGCTTCTCGAACCGTCCCCCGCGACGTGTTCAGCTCCTTGGATAGGGCAACCTCGGGGAGCCGGGACCCGGGTGGGAACCTTCCCGTGACGATGGCATCCCTGATGTGCTTCGCGGCCGCGGCCGTGAGCGTGTCCGGGTGTTCGAGCGCCATGGATCGCGCAACCTCGTTCGAGCGACATTCGGACAATAGACTACCCAACATCTTAACGGGAAGGAGCTCCCCGGATGGCGAGGCACCGCGTGTGGCGGTCGCACTTGGCAATGCGACCATCGTCGGCGAGATCAGGACCTGGTCCAATCGATTATCACGCCCATATAGCCCGGTGAGCGGTCGGCGAGCGCCCGGTATGTGGCGCGCGCCTCGCCGGGCGTGATGTGATGGCTGATCATCCCGTTGACCGACAGCGTGCCCTCGGCAATTAGGGCGAGCGCCAGCAGGCGCTCACGATTGACGGAGAACGGCGTCTGCGGCGTGGCGTTAACCGGCGTGAAGCTGTCGTGCGCGCCGATGACCGTGACGCCCTTCCGGTGAATGTCGGTGTACGGGTCGATCTCCACGCGACCTCGCGTACTGCCCAGTAGTACCACGCGTGCCATCGGACCGGCAACGCGCAACGCGAGGGGCAGCACGGCGGGCACTCCTGTTGCCTCGACGACGATTTCCGGAAGCCTCCCACCGGCTAGCTGCCGGTAGACCTCCACTACGTCGTCATTGCCGGGATCAACGGGCACGATCCGCGCGCCCGCCGCAAGGCGGCGTCGCTCCTCGATCGGATCGACTCCGAGCACGGGCCTGCAGCCGGAAAGCCAGCCCGCGCGAGCCGCAAGTGCGCCGATCAACCCTAGGCCGAACACAACCAGTCCCTCGCCGAGCTGGGGGCGTGCCTGGCGGAGGCCGAACAGCGGGATGGAGGCGAGGTGCGCGAGGAGGGCGTCGTCCAGGTCGCAGTCATCCGGGACCCGCAGCACACGGCTCGCCTCCACCACAGCATGAGAGGCGTGTTCTGCTTCCGAGAGCACGCGGTCCCCCGGCGCGAGGTCGGTCACGCCTGCGCCCACTTGGAGGACTCGACCCGCGGCGGTGTAGCCGGGTGCCAGAGGATAGCGTGGCCACGCGGCTCCGGTCGCGAACCCAGCGTGCGTTCCCATCACGATCGCGAGTTCTGTCCCGGCCGAGATGAGCGACCGGTCGTTCTCAATGAGCACCTGGCCATCGAGCGGCGTGGATGGCAGCTCGAACGGCTGGACGGTGACCTCGTACGGGGCAGTGACCCAAAGCCGTGTAGCGTGCATCAGCCTCCTACCTCTCTCAACAGGGCTCGACGTCCCCGCTGTGCCATGTTGCAGTCGAAGGACTTCGCGGAGCGTGCCGGAGCACCTCGTTACGCCTTCCCATAGTTGCCAGCCCAGGCTCCCGAGTGTCGGTGGTCGGCCGTTGAGCCCCAATTGGAACTCAGCGGCCGACCGTCAACCTGATTACGGCCGACGACGCGAAGGCGAGCCGGTCCGCATGATTCCTCTGGCTGGGAGATTCCGCTCAGGATCCGACGATGACCTTGAGGTTGCCCCAAAGGCTCGGATCATTGACGTTCGTCGCATCAATGACCCCGCCCGGTAGGGTGAGGGTTGGACCCCAGGACTCGAGCGTCAACTCGCTTGTAAGTCCTCCGATGTCCACCGAACCGGGCGAGAACGTCTTCTTGGCCAGGACATCAGACATGTATTGCCAGATCCCCGCCACTTGTTGTGGCACTGGCTGTTGGACAGTCTCCAGCATCCAGCCATCCCGAATCGCGGCCAGACCCGTCGGCGTCCCGTCGGTTCCGACGAGAGTGATGTCACCCGCCTTTAGGTTATGGGCCTGCAGGACTGTAATGACGGCAGGTGCCCGGACCTCGCTGTGCAGGAATATGATGTCGATGTTCTTGTTGGTGGTGAGCTGACTGTCCACCGCGTCTGCCGCAGCCTCTGCAGTCCACCCCGGGCTGTTCTTGACGATGACATTCACGTTCGGGAAGTCTTTCGTCATCTCAGCTCGGAAACCCTGATCGATCCCTACCGTGTACGAGTCGCCGAGATCGCCCATGACCTCGAGGACTGTGCCGCGGGCCGTGCCGTACTTCTTGATGAGCAAGGGGCCGATCTGGTCGGCAGCAATCTGTCCCATCTTCTGCGTGCCCGTGACGGAGGTGAAATCGACCTTGGTGCCGGTGATCTCTCGGTCGTAGACGACAACTGGAATGCCGGCGGCCTTGGCTTCCTCAACACTCGGTATGATCGTCGAAGAATCCACGGCGGCCACGATAATTGCCTTCGGGTGCTGGGAAATGGCCGTGTCCATCTGGTTCGCCTGCTCGGACGCTACGTTATTCGCGTTGAGCGTGCGCACCTCGTACCCGAGCGCTTCTCCGCCCTGCTCGATCAGCAGCTTCGATCCTGCCTGCCATTCGTCCATCAGGTTCGGGGATAGGTAGTAGATGACCCCGGAGCTGCCAGGCTGGATCGAAGCCGACGGGCTGGTCAGCTCACTCGCAGTCTGGGTTGCCAATGCAGTCTGGGTTGCCAATGCAGTCTGGGTTGCCAATGCAGTCTGGGTTGCCGATGGTGACGCCGCCGCCTGACATCCCGTCAGCGTCAGCACTAGGCACCAGGCTCCGATTACTGCGCGATTCCGTGACACTGGGTCCTCCTTCGATGGCTGTGGTCGCGAGGCCGATCAATCGGTTGCGTCCAAACGCGGGCCTCCTCCTTCCTGCATCACTGCAGCTCGTTCCGGGCTGGCCAACAGAGACCCCGTCATCAGGCCCACGATTTCCACGGGCGTTGTCGCCCGCGTCTCTCGCACGCCAGCAACCTCGCCGTTTCGCAGCACGACGATCCGGTCAGCGAGGTGGAAGACGTGCTCGATGTTGTGGCTGATAAAGATCATCGAGACATGTTTCTCGCGGCGGGTCCACGCGATCAGATCCAGAGCGTTGCGGGTCTCCCGAACGCCGAGGGCGGCCGTGGGCTCGTCGAGCAGGACCAGCTTGTCGCCCCATCGAATGAAGCGACCCAGCGCCACGGATTGCCGCTCACCGCCCGAGAGGTACTCAACCCGGTCGCGCATGGACGGAATGTGCGTCCCGAAGCGGGACAGTGTTTCCCTTGTGCGCCTCTCCATCTCCTTGTGCTGTAGCAGCCGGAATCCGAAGACGCGCCGATAGATCTCACGGCCGATGAAGAAGTTGTAGACGGAGTCCAAGTTCTCACACAGAGCGAGGTCTTGGTAGACGGTCTCGATCCCGAGAGCGCGCGCGTCGGCAGGACTCCCAAGCCTGATCTCCCGGCCTTCCAGCTGGATCGTTCCAACGTCCGGCCGGAAGTTCCCGGAGAGGATCTTGATAAGCGTTGACTTGCCCGCACCGTTGTCGCCGACCAACCCCACGACCTCGTCGTCGTAGACGTCGAGGTTGATGTCGTGCAGCGCAACTACACTTCCGAAGTACTTGCCGATGCCTGCCGCCCGGAGAATTGTCCTTCGCTCGCTCACGTCTGTGCCGGGCTGAATCGAAGTCGTCACCGGTACCTCCGCTTGACTGAATCCAGGATGATCGCCCCCAGCACGAGCAAGCCTTGTATGACTTGGACGGTGAACGGGTCCACCGCGACTATGTCGAGCGCGGTGGTGATCGAGCCGAGGAGAAGCACCCCCGCGAGCACGCCGGTCAACGAGCCGGCACCACCCTCCAGGCTGACGCCCCCAATGACCGCGGCAGCGATGGCATTGAACAGAAGGTTCACCGCGACGGTCGGCGTAGCCCCGTCCAGCCTCGCGGCGAGGAGCCAGCCCGTGAGGCCGGCCAAGGCTCCGCTGAACATGAAGACCCGGAGAACGGCCGCGTCGACCCGGATCCCAAAGTTGTTGGCTGCGGTGCGGTTGCCTCCAATGATGTAGAGGTGTGCTCCGAACTGCGTGCGGCGAAGGATGAACTCGAATAGGACGTAGAGTCCAACCAGCAAGTACGTCATCAGCGGAATGCCCAGCGGGCGGATCGTGTCGATCAGCCTGAAGGAGTCCGGCAACCCCGAGACACCCGCCCCTTGTGTCAACATGAGTGCCAAGCCCGCGACGACCGTCAGCGTCGCGAAGGTCACCAGAAACGCGTTGATGCGGAGCTTCGTGACCAAGAACCCATTGACGAAGCCGGCCGCGGCGCCGACGGCCAAGGCGATCACCAGGACGACGAATGGGTCGATGTGCAACCCCGAAGCGAAGACCGATGAGCCCGCGAGCCAGGCGCTAAGCACGGCGGTAAAGCCCGCCACCGATCCGATCGACAGGTCGAGATTCCCAGTAATCAGGACGTAGGTCGTCCCGATCGCCACCACCCCAAGGAACACCGAGTGATATACGATGTTGATGAAGTTCTCGGTGGTCATGAAGCCGTTGATCGTGATCGAGAAGACCGCGAGCACGACAACGAGGATCACCCACACCAGGTTGTCGAGGATCCGGAGAATGATCCGCCGGCGTGCCGCCGCGGCGGCCATGGAAGCCGCCACAGGGTCCGGCTGTTGAGCCGGAGCAAGGGCGTTGGGATCGGTCAATCCGTGTTCCTCCATTCTTTGAACGCCTCTTCCTCCATTCTTTGAAAGCCTCGCCGGCGAGGTCCGAACTCCAGGCACTGCGACGGTGCGCTGCTCGGCTTCGGCCGAGATTCCTGAGTGGCCGCTTCGTCCGTGCAGTTCTTGGCGCGACGCCCGATCCTCCAGTGTCGAGCACCCGTCATTAGGAATCGCCCTCGACGACCACCGTCCGACCGGTAAGATCCGACTCGTAAGCGGCCGTGATAACCTCGACCGCGCGCCGTCCATCCTCCCCAGTGACCGATGGTGGTCGTCCGTCGCGAATTGCAGCGATGAAGTCCGTGTACTGGCGCACGTGATCGAGGGCGGTTGTGCCCCAGGTGGCGGTTCCGAAACCACGGGCCGCTGGCTCGGCAGCGGGTTCGATCGCGTCGGGGCGCGCTCCCCCGCGAACATCCCACTCGACGGGTTCCTGGCCGACGATGTGCGCGTGCCCCGCGTCGCCGTAGATCCTCAGTACCTGCGGGAACTCGCGCTGCGCGCACGTAGTCGCGACGAGTACACCCAAGGCGCCGCTAGTGAAGCGGAGGCTTAGGGTCGCCGTGTCCTCCGCCTCCATCCGGTGCCCTCGGGTGGTGACGTGCGCGGCGACGGAGCGCACAGGCCCGCTGAGCCAGCATATGAGGTCGACGAGGTGGATCGCCTGGTTCATCAGGACGCCACCGTCGAGGTCCCGCGTGCCACGCCATGCCGCGCTGTCGTAGTAGGACTGGGGTCTGTGGTAGAGACCCTCCCCTACGACGAGGGAAATGAGTCCGAATGAACCTGCCGTCACCGCCTGGTGAAGCTCCTGCATAATCGGCTCGAAGCGCATCTGCGAGACGGTCGAGACCACCTTGCCCTGTCGCTTCCCCTCGTCGATCACCCGCTGGGCATCCGTGCGGGAAAGCGCCAGAGGCTTTTCAACGAACACATGCTTGCCACGGCGCAGAGCCGCAAACGCCTGCTCCGCGTGAAGGCCGGACGGAGTGCAGATCGAGATAGCATCCACGTCCGAACTGTCCATGAGCTCCTCACAGACGGCCGTCCAGGCAACATTCCACCGTTCGCCGACGGCGCGTGCTCGCTCTGGTCTGGCGTCTGCGACTGCTACTAAGCGCGCGCCCTCAACCGTGTTGATAGCTTCGATGTGCTGGGCCGAGATGGCGCCGAGGCCGATCAGCCCTATGCGCACGATCCCCTCGCCGTTCATGCCCACGCTGCCCCCTCGCCCGCTGTTCTCGCGGGCCAGTCGTCGGACACCAGGATCAACACGATAAGCCTCCCTTCCGTGGCCACCGCTTCTCAGCGGGCCACCATGGATAGAGCCGCGCCGTCAACGAACAGCACCGCGTCGGAATGGCGACGCAGTGCCGATGCGGGGCACGAGGTTGCGATTGGGCCGTCGAGCGTACGCGCGACGGCCGCCGCCTTGTGGGGCCCAGGTACGACCACGCAAACAGAGCGACTCGCGAGGATCGCGGACATCGTTACGGTCATCGCCTGACGAGGCACGAGCCCAGCCGTGGCGAACACACCCTCACGGGCCTGCTGCCGCCGGCTCGTCTCATCGAGCTCTACTGGCTTGACGACAAAGGGGTCCTCGAAGTCAGCGACGTGCGGGTCGTTGAAGGCAAGGTGGCCATTCTCGCCGATACCGACGAGAGCCAAGTCGAGGCCTCCGTCCGACAGCAGCGCTCCGTAGCGCGCGCATTCGGCCAATGGGTCCGGGGCACCTCCGTCGAGCTTCTCGACGCGTCCGGGCTCGACACGGGAGAAGATGTGCCGGTCCAGCCAGCTTCCAAAGGACCGCTCGTCGCCTTGAGCTAGCCCGACGTACTCGTCGAGGTGGAATGCCTCCACGCGTGACCAATCGATGCCATCCGCCCGGGCGAGCGCATCAAGAAACTCGGATTGGGATGCCGCGGCGGCGAAGATCACTCGGGCCCGTCCTCCCGAGTCAAGCAGGCCCCGAAGGCGCAAGGCAACGTAATCGGCCGCCGCTGCAGCCATGGACCCCCGGTCGGGGAACTCGAATACCCGCAGCAGATCCCGCCGGAATTCCTTCATCTTCGCTCCGATGCGGTGGCAGTAGGGACTACTTCCCAGAACAGCCAAGAGTCGGCGTTTCAGTCCTCCTGCGGGGAACGTGGGACGGGCGCCGCCTTTCTGGCGCTCACGGCAGAAGGACTTCCCTCGGCCGGTTTGCTGATTGTCGGACAACTTACTGTTGGATCATAGGTATAATGCGCTGGAAATGCAACGGTTGATTAGAGCGACATCCACGCGGCAGACTGGGATGCGACTGCTCGCGCATGCTCGGCGAGACTCAGTTCGGCCTGCCACCGTCCCGTCCAGTTCCAGGGCAATTCTGTCGTCGTCCGAGGATCGAGGCGATCAGCCATGGCCGACGACAGGAGCCCGGCGGTGTTGCCTCCCGCAACCGCATGCTGTGGTTCGTGCGACTGGTTGCGGGATGCCGGTCAAGCCAACGGAGATTGGCCCTGCGGCCGGCAGCTGCCGTTTCGCCAGTGCTCACTCGCTCTAAGCTCGCCACGTTGCACCGATGATCGAGGTGTCAGCCGATATGTCGACCCTGTACGCGACGGAAGTCGGCTTCGTGATTCCCACCATGGGGGAGGAGCTCAGCGCACGTCGTCGAGCCCGGAAGGTCATAGACCTCCCTGGAACGCGCCTCGCGGGGCGCCTGTACGTCCTCGCGCAGAGCCATGCTGGCAACACTCAGCCGTTGCAGATCATGGTCAATGGCCGGGGGCTAGAACCAGTGCGTCCCGAGGGCGTCCGATACCGGTGGTATGAGGTGCACGCTCCGGTGGATGCCCTCCGCGTCGGTCCGAACCTCTTTGAGTTCTGGTCCGACGCCGACGCGATGGATGCGTGGGCGCTTGGCATCGAGTACGGGCATGAGCCCTCGGCTAGTCACATCAGCACAGACCGCGGGGCGACGTGGAAGAGAGACCGGATCGGGCACCTCCACGTCGGGGCCGGCGAGTACCTGGTGAGGGTGCGCCTCGAAGAGGGCGATGATCCTCCCCCGCCTGCCCTCGTATTAGGCCAGCCCACGGATCCGGGCGCGCTCGAACTCGGACGGATCCTCCCCCCGCAGGCGACCGAGCCAGGAGACACGCTTACTCGTGTGCGTTCCCTGGCTACGTGGACGTCGACAGCCTGGCACTATCGTAACGAGAAAACTGCGGTGCACTATGCCCCGTGGGACCCTTTGACCATCTTGGCCTGGGGCGGAGCAGGCACTGGGCACGACAACCGGACGCCGATCGTCATGTGCGTGCACTACGCCATCACGTTCGTCGCGGCGTGTGCTGCGGTCGGTATCGCCGCACGGCCGGCAGCCTTTCAGCCGGACGATGTGAACAGCACCAACGGGCATTTTGCCGCAGAGGTCTGGGTCGCGGAGAGCCAACGGTGGATCCTTGTGGATCCACAGCTCGACGCCATCTTCTTCGAAGGTGGCCGACCGATGTCGTTCGAAGAGGTCCGGGAGGCTGGTTCCGATCTGCCGCGGCATGTGCAGTGGGGCCCAGGGTACGGGTTCCAGACTCGTTCGACAACGATGCGGCAGTGGGTCCGCCAAGTGTTCCTTTCGGGGGAGTGCTTTCGGCACCGCGCGGTCTGGCCGCGGTCCGATTTCGTGTCCCACCCTGAACGGACCCCGCCATGGCATGGCCCCACTGCATATTCGGAGCTCGACTTCGTATGGGAGGCGGCGGATGTCGACCGCGGGTTCGGGATGTTTCGGTACTTCGTTGGGCCGGATTGGTTCTCGGCCCCTCCGAATGCCGTCAGCCGAGGCGGGGAGTAGTGTCCCTCGAGCGCAACGTGTCGCCTGCCGGCAAGGACCCCGGGCCCTGGAACCGTGCCAGCTCGGTCTGGACTACCTGGTCCCAATCGGCGGCGACGACACCTTGAGCTTCAGCCAGGTCCTGGCCGACAAGGGCGTCAAGCTCATCGCCGTGCCCAAGACGATGGACAACGACGTCCAGGGCACCGAGTACTGCATCGGCTTCTCCACGGCGATCAGCCGGGCCAAGGACGCGATCAACCGCACGGAGGCTCTACTCTTCTCGGCCGACCATTCCCGTCACTTGTTGCATCTGCAACCTTCGTTCCCGTGCGGCCGCAATTCCCGATTGTCGATGCCTAGATACCCGTTTCGATGATGCCCCATGTCCAGGGCCAAACGGGTAGGTTGACGTCGAAGCCATCCAGTGCAATGGTCCAGACGAGGGGTATCGGGGAGGGCAGGCAGGCGCCGCAGGCTGGGCAGAGCATGTTCGTCTGGCTCAAGAACGAGCGCACGATCCGACGCATCGGCCGCTGGTTCGGCTGGATCTCGTTGGCCCTGGTGCTGCTCACGATCCTGACCGGCTACGGCATAACCCAGTTCCGGATCGTGACTCCACTGACTGCGGGCTTCCTTGGCAAGGCGGTTTCCCAGCACTGGCACGAGTCCCTGGGTCTGCTCGTGCTTGCGGCCCTGGCGGTCCACGTCGGCATAGCGCTCTGGTGGCGCTGGAAGGGAACTCGGGATTGAGCCCGCTAGGCACCAAGAGAAGGCCCAGCTGGATTGCCCTGCTCCTGCAGGGATGGCTGGTCGTGGCGTGCGCAGGGACAGGGCCCAGCTTATCTGCTTCGGGGCCGGTCGAGATTCGGCAGTATCAAGGCCAGAACCTGTCAGCCATCAGCGACATTCTCGAGACCGACATCGCCGGCCCGCAGTACGTTTCTGTCGATACCTATCGGTTGAAGGTTTCCGGTCTGGTGACCAAGCCCCTGGAGCTGAGCTACGACCAGGTGCTCGGCTATAGCCACTTCAGCAAAGTCGCGAACCTGCCCTGCGTCACTGGTTGGGACGCGACACTCCTCTGGGAAAGAGTCGAGATCAAGGACATCCTGGCGACTGCCGGTGTTCGCGACGACGCGTCAGTCGTCATCTTCCACGGTGTGGACGGCTATACGTCCTCACTTCCCTTGGCCTTTGTCCAGGCCAACGACATCCTGCTCGCCTACAAGATGAACGGCCTGACCCTGCCGGCCGAGGAGGGGTTCCCGTTCATGGTTGTTTCCGAGTCCAAGTGGGGCTACAAGTGGGTCAAGTGGGTCGACGAGATCGAGCTGTCCAGCGACACGTCATACCGCGGTTACTGGGAATCCCGGGGCTACGACAACAACGGCGACAGGAACGGCCCCATGTTCCAACCTTGATCCGGCTGCGGGCCCTCGCCTTCGCCAAGCAGCCCACCCTGTCCGAGCATCCGCCAACTAGCTTGTAAGCTCGGCCTCAAGTCCTCTCGCCCCGACACGAGCGGGTGATGGTGACGTTTAGCTGGCGACTAACCGAGCCACATGGGCGACCTCCCCGAGTTTCCGCAGCTGGTCCAGAGGGTCTGGGCCGGCCAAGGGTGAGGTGTGTGCGGCAGCAACTAGGGATCGGAGGATGGCTACACGCTGTGGGAGCCATTCTGCCCGAGACCCTCGAGCTGGCGGCCCGCCGCAAGTCGCTGGCGCGGTTCGCGGCCACTCACAGTGGCTCCGGATACATCGTCGGCGACGGGCGGGAAGGCGGCCGGCCGGCGACCGGGGCCGATTTCGAGCGCCTCTCCGGCGTCGACGCCTCCGGCAACCCGAACGGCCTCACCCGCTGCCCCGAGTGCCGCTGGCTGCGCGGCGACTTCCTGGCGTTGAAGGGCCAGGGCAACGGCGACATGGCGGCACGGGTCATCCGCGTCCACTGCCGCTGCGAGAACTACAACCGCTGCGCTGGCTGCGGCGAGCCTCTCGCGGCCGAACGCCTCAGCTCCTACTCCTGGGACGACGCCCAGAACAAGGTCTGGTACCGCGCCGCGTACTCGGCGCTGAGCCATCATTGCCGGTGAGAACATCGCCGGGAGGTAATCCGATGGACCGATACAGGGTTCCCGCGGCGCTCGCCCGGGCCGGGCTGGGCTGGGCCGCGGTGCCTCAATGACGACCCGCCCCGACCTCTCGGCGGTGATCGATGCCGTTCGCATCGTCTCGCCGTCGAGCACTTCGCCCTTCCACGGCGAGGGCCATTGGCGGCGCGTGGCGACCAACGGCTTGGATCTGGCCGCCGAGACCGGCGCCGATCCCTTGCTCCTCGTCCTCTTCGGCATCTTCCACGACTCGATGCGCTTCAGGGAAGGTCGGGATGACGGCCACGGCAGGCGTGGAGGACTTCTCGCTCGCGGCCACAACAGCGAGATGATCGGTCTCTCGGAGGACCGGTTCGATCTCCTGTACACCGCCTGTGCGGAGCACACCGAAGGGCGGACGAGCGAGGACCCCACGATCGGGGCTTGCTGGGATGCCGACCGGCTGGACCTCTGCCGGCTCGGCCGAGCGATCGACCCCGCGGCGATGTCTACTGCTCCTGGGCGAGCGACTCACGCCCAAGAGCGTGCTGCGGCGTTGCTGCTTGCGACTCCGGAATGGGAGGCGATCTTCGAGCGTCTCGGGCGCACATCGATAGGGGAGACCCAATGACCGACTCCGTCGACGACATGGGGGACAAGCCCACGGCATCTCAACCGGTCGGCCGACCTGGGGCGATGGAGCCCCCGCCGGAGCCGCTCGAGCGCCGGGACTACGACGCCGCCACGCTGATGAGGCAGCACGCGCCCGTCCTGCGCAATCCGAACAAGCAGGTCGTCTACCGGATCGCCTGTCCGGATGGCACCGTCGCCGGCCACGTCTCGTACAGCCGCTGGGCCGAGATGCCGCTGCCCGCCACCGCGGACCCCGGCGCCGCCGCGAGCCTTCTCGATGTTCGCGATGGCTTCTTCGACTACGAGCCTGTGGCCGCCCCCGCGCCGGCCGCCGCCACGGTCGAATGGCACGTCAACTTTGCCGACCCGAATCTCTTCTTCGCCTACGGCTGGTCGATGTTTGCCCAGGACGAGATCCAGGCTGCCGAGCATCCCGTTCTCGGGTCGCTGCGAGAGGCCCTCGTCGCGGAGGGGCGGCCCACTCGCACCGTTGAGGGCGGCCGCCCCACGCCCGTCCTGGTCATGGGCGCCGAACGCCGGGTCAGCATCCAGACAGACCGTCGCGCCGAACGCGGCGGCCCGAGCTGGCTCTACGGCATCGCCTTTGCCGAGGCCGAGCCCGAAACGGTCCGCCGGGCGACCGTCCGCATCGACCCGCCGACGATCTCGAACATCATCGCGATCGCCGCCCCCGTCGGCGGCTACGGCCGCTATCGGAAGGAGGAGATCGAGCTCGCTCTCTCCACGGCATATTCCGGCTTCCGCGCCGCGGTCCTGGAGTCGCGCCGCGCCGCCGGCCCGACTGCTCGCGTCATCGTCCACTCCGGCTTCTGGGGCTGCGGCGCCTTCGGCGGCAACCGCGTGATGATGACTCTGCTCCAGCTCCTCGAGGCCGAAATGGCGGGCCTGGATGGGCTCGTGCTGCACGTCGGCGAGCCAGCGGGGCGCGCGTCGGTCGAGCAGGCGACGACGATCCTGCGGGACGGCCTCGCCGCGGCGGGGGCGACTGACACAGCCGAACTCATTGGCCGAATCGCATCGCTCGGTTTGGAGTGGGGCCACAGCGACAGGAACTGACGTCCCGTCCTAGTGAGCGCGCGCGACTGGGCCCCCATCGATGCTCTGGGGAAGCGAGAGAGGAGTGAGGGGAGCGAGGTCCGCGTCTGATCAAGGGTAGGTGCCCGAAAGCACGGTGCGGACTGTCCACGTTTAGCAGGTGGCCGACATTCTGGCGCAGTACCGCTGCGAACTGACAATCGCGGAGGATGTGGACTCCGTGGAGGCACGCCCGCCAAGAGAGTCGATCCAACGTCCGGAGTTCGAGCTCGACTCCACCAAACCCAGGGCAGCCCACCGGGAGGTCGAGTAACTGACGCTTCTCTCTATTCGGTTCAGCTGCCTCGATCCTCTGGCGGTTTCAGGTTGGACGGTGACCCGTACACTTGGTAGAGCACCCAACCGCAGGGCCCACATTCAGGAGGTGGCTTGATGAGCATGCGATCAGAGCTCGGGGAAGCGCCCGAGGTCGTTCGGTCGCTCATCGAGAAGCAGCGAGGCGTGATCGACTCGGTCGCCGAGGCGATCCATTCGCGGTCGGTGGACTTGGTCGTGATAGCCGCCCGGGGCACCTCCGACCATGCCGCCATCTACGCCCAATACGTCTTCGGCGTCCACAACAAGCTTCCCGTCGCCCTGGCAGCGCCGTCGATCCAGTCCCTCTACGGGGTCGTACCGCGGCTGCGAAGAGCCCTTGTCATAGGCGTTTCGCAATCAGGCCAGTCACCAGACGTGGTCGGGGTGATCGAGGAGGCTCGCCGCCAGCACGCCCCGACGATCGCGGTCACGAACGATGCCCGATCGCCGTTGAGCCTCGCCGCCGAGTTCAACATCGACATAAAGGCCGGCCCCGAGCGGGCCGTCGCGGCCACCAAGACTTACGTCGCGGAGTTGACGGCCCTGGCAATGTTGTCGACCGCTCTCGTCGACGACCCCACCGCTCGGCGGCAGCTCCGAGATGTGCCGGACGCCATCGCCGCGGCCCTCGACCTGGAGGATGGCATCGATTCGGCCGCTCGCGAGCAGGCCGGCATGCAGCGTGCCGTGGTACTGGGCCGCGGCTTCAACTACTCGACCGCCCTGGAGTGGTCTCTCAAGTTGAAAGAGTTGACCTACGTCCTCGCCGACGCCTACTCGACGGCGGACTTCGAGCACGGGCCGATCGCGATGATCGATCCTGGTTTTGTCGTTCACGCCATCGTCGCGGCGGGGCCGACCCTGCCCGAGATCGAAGCAGTTCTGCGGCGGCTCAGAGAAGCTGGCGCTCGGCTCGTCGTTGCCTCCAACTCGTCCGAGGCGCTCGCCTATGCGGACATACCACTCCGGTTGCCGGAGGCTCCGGAGTGGCTGTCGCCGCTCTCCGCGATCATTCCCGGTCAGCTCTTCGCCTACCACCTGGCCCTGGCGAAGCAAATCGACCCGGACCATCCGCGCCACATCCAGAAGGTCACCAGGACCGAGTGACGCTTCGGCGCCAGGCTGTTCAGCCAGCGGCAGCGTCCAGGTTGGGTCGGGCGAGCTCGAGCATCAGGTCGGTCCCAGAGCCACCCGTCTATTCGCTCGCTCGGCGACAGACCAGGCGCAGCGAACTCCTTCTGGGCGGCCAGCCACCCTTGCCGGATCTGGGCCGCTCATGAGCCGGCCCCAGCGGGTTGGCTCGGTCCCCGAGAAGTGCGCGTCGCTTCGCCGTCGGCAAGGGGCCGGTTTGATGAGATCGAAGCCAGGCTGGCGGCGGCCACCGCCTGGCCGTGGCGCTTGTCGCGCTCCGAGACGGAGTGGAACGAGATGGCTGCTTCGGCGCCGGGCGATTCGGCTTCTAGGACCCGGCGGGCCTGGGCCTCGATCAAGTCGCCACCGCTTCCGGTGGTCACGCGGCCGAGCACGAGGACGTGCTCGAACGCGTACCAGTCGCGGTACTCCAACAGGGCGTAGCCCAGGTGGGTTCCGATCGTTTCGTAGACTCGAGCGGCTCTCTCGTCGCTCGCCGACATGAGCCGCTGCAGCAGGACGAGCTGTTCGGGGAGAGACGAGGCCGGATCGACGTCGATGCCAGCCGCGGGGAGAAGCCGCCCCACGGCCTGCTGTGACAGGTACTGGGCTCCGCAGCCGCGATCGCCCGACCACTCGTCGATCGGGGCGTCGGGGCGGTAGTCGATTGGCGCAAATGCCAGTTCATTGAGCCACGGCGTGAGGCCGCCATCATGGGTCACGTACCCGGCCGCCTCGCTCGAGCCCATGGCCACTCCCAGCATGCCGCCGACGCCCGCGGCCATGGCGCCGGCAAGGGCGGTCACGTCGCCGTCGTTGACCACGACGAGCGGGATATCGCCCCAGGCCGAGCGGAGCTCGCGAAAGAGGCCCTCCACCCGCCGGGCGAACAGGTCGGCCGGAACGGAGCGGAAGAGGGAGGCCACTCTGACCTCGCTGTCCACGTATATCCCGGCGGAGCTGCCGCCTATCGCGTCTACGCGAGGCAGGTGAGCCGCGGCGCGGCGGAGCGAGTCCATGATCTGGTCGAAGTGCCACTGCGGATCCTCGTGGTTCACGGGATCCCAGGCGATCTCTTCGCTGAACACGACCTCCCCGTGCCGTACGGCCGCCGCCTTGCGATCGCTGGCGCCCAGGTCGAAGCCGATCCGGCAGCCATCAAGGTGGCCGCCGAGATGCGAGGCGGTCGATCGGTCTTGCGGGAACGACGAGCGCGGCGCCGCGTGGATCTCCAGGGCCTTCCCGTAGACCGTCTGGCCGATGACGCGGGAATCGAACTGACCGTCTGCGTCTTCCGCGTAGTGGCGGCGCAGGGATTCGGTCACGCCGGTGGGACCGTCCACCCAGATCCGGCTCCCTCCCCGGGACCAGAGCATGAACTTCACCAGCCGTTCGCAGAAGGCGTGACCGACCGAGGCGTCGGGGTGGCCGTCCGGGAAGGTGGCCGTGTCGCGGACGCATACCGATCCGCCCGGGCTTTCGACGGCGAGCGAGACGGGCGAGTAGGAGCCGAAACGCTCCAATTCGCGAGCGATCTCGCGCCGGGCCAGCACCGCGGGGCGGAATCCCGGATCAAGCGGCGGCACGACCCGCGGCGTGACCAAATACCTGCCCATGTTCTCCGGCGACATCCGACTCGCTACCACGGTCCCACCTCATCCCCAGCGACCGCGACATTGCCACCGGCGTCGGCACGGTAGGCGAGCACCCCACCCGCGATGGTGGCGAGGACTTCCCAGTCGTCGTCCACGATGGCCAGGTCTGCCCTTCGGCCAACCTCGACGCGGCCGTGGGTAGCCTCCAGCCCAATGGCCCGGGCCGCGTTGAGCGTTGCCAGCCGGACCGCCACCGCAGGTTCCAGCCCCGCGGCGTCGACCAGGTTGCGGATAGCCCTGTTGAGCGGCAGCAGCGAGCCCGACAGTGTGCCGTCAGGCAGCCGCCCGCATGTGCCATCCGAGATGTACTCACGATCGGCCAGGAAGTAGCGGCCCGGGGGCATGCCGAGCCCGGCCAGGGCGTCGGTCACGAGGTACAGCTCGTCGGGTGCCTTGATCCTGGCCACGAGGCGGATCGTCTCGAAGGCGAGATGGTTGCCGTCGCCGATGATGCCGGCGGTCAAGGACGAGTTGAGCACGAAGCCGGCGACGCCGGGATCGCGGTGCCGGAAAGGCCGCATCGCGTTGAACAGGTGGGTCGCGAGGCTGGCGCCGGCGTCTGCCGCGGCGCTCGCTTCGGCCCATGTCGCATCCGTGTGACCCATCGACACTCTGACCCCCGCACGGACCAGGAACTCGATGAGCGGTAGAGCGCCGGGCAACTCGGGCGCAAGAGTCACCCACGTGATGTCTCCAGCCTCGAGCCAGATCTCGGCCATGCGCCTGTCCGGCAACCTGAGCAGGGCCGGGTTGTGCGTGCCGGGATGACGGGGGCTCAAGAATGGGCCCTCGATGTGGACGCCGAGGACGCAAGCCTGCCCGGCTACAGAACGTCGCCGCAGGTTTGCCAGCGCCGGCGCGTATGCCTCCGAAGCGGACGTGCAAATGGTGGGCACGAAGCCGGTGACGCCGAAGCGCACCAGGTCGCGGCAGATTCGCTCCATGTCGGCGGACGGATCGGCGAAATCGTCGCCGAAGGCGCCGTTGAGCTGGATGTCGAGCAGACCGGGCAGGATGCGGGCCCTCTCCCCGCCGATCGAGCCCGGGGGCTGAATGTCTGCGGGCTCGATGGCGGCGATGTGGCCGCCCTCGACCGTCACCAGGGAGAGGCCACGATCCTCGGGCGCATACAGGTGGCCGAACAGCCGCATCACCGGGCCAGCGTCAGTCATTTGGACTGCGTTCAGGCTGGTGGAGCGCCACCTGGAAGGGGCGAAGGGTAAGACCGAGCTCGCGGGTCATGAGCAGAGCCGATGCGCCCAGGACGACGACGTCGTCGATCCCGCCGAGCTCGAAGGTAGTGTCGGCCGAGAGCGGGCCCAGGGCTCGGTCGGCAGAGGCCGTAGCCACCGCGTCGAGCCACCCCTGCCCGAACGCCGCCATGTTCCCTGCCAGGATGAAACGCCGCACGTGCAGTGTCCCGACGACCCAGGCGAGCGCGGCACCGAGTTTACGTCCGGCTTTGAGCACAACCTCCCGAACCTGAGGATCACCGAGCCGGAAACCGGACAGTGCCTCGTCCAGCGTGACCGGGTGGCCCGCAAGGGCAGAGAGTTCCGCCAGGATCGCGGGGACGCTTGCGACAGTTTCGAGGCAGCCCCGTCGGCCACAGCGACACAGCTCGCCCCGTTCGTCGACGATCGTGTGGCCGATCTCGCCGGCCCCGTAGCCGTCGCCCTCGAACAACTCCCCATTGAGCACGAGACCGGCGCCGATGCCCTGGCCGGCCTTCACGGTTATCAGGTTCGGGCCGCGCATCGCCCCGAACACGTGCTCCGCGAGTACCGCCGCCTGGCAATCGTTCGCGACGTGGACCCGGAGACCGAAACGCTCCTTCACCAGCGGCCCGAGCGGAAGGTTCCGCCAGTTCCGACTCACAGACTGGATGACCGTGCCGGTCGTGGCGTCCACAAGGCCCGGAGCTCCGATGCCGATGCCGAGGATTGGGCCCGACTTCGGACCCAAAGCAGGGCTCGACTTGTGACCCAGTGCCTGCCGAATCACGTCGAGCGCCAGCCCGATGGCGTCGTCCCCATCCGCACTTCCCGATGGAACGTCGACCCGATTGAGGACCTGGCCGCGGAGATTGATCGTGGCGGCGGTGAAGACCCGATCGCCCAGGTCCACGCCGATCAGAACGCGTGCTTCGTCGGGCACCTCGAGCAGGATCGGCGACTTGCCCCCGGTCGACGGGCCGTGTCCGATCTCCCGACATAGCCCCTCCCAGATCAGGCCCTCCATCACGTCGGAGACCGTCGTGCGTGCTAGACCCGTGGCGCGCGCTACTTCGGCCCTGCTGATTGGGCCGCGGTCATAAACGGTTGCGAGGACGAGGCGTTCATTGCGCTCCCTCGTCTCGTGATGCGTCGCCTTTGCGGATCTCTCCACCAGCCGTGGCCCTTCCCTCTGATGCGCGACGGTGCGTGTTTGGCCTGCGCTCGATCTAGAACGACTTAGTCCACAGTGTGGACAAAGATTGCACCGTGTCAAGGGTTCTTGAGCGAGCTTGCACGATGAGCGTGCTCAGGTGAGCCTAAATTGTCCAGTTAGCGGACTTAAGCTCGCTGACAGGATCTGAATTCCGGCTGTGGAACGGTGTCACGTCGGAGCTTGTGAGCGTGAAGATGCACATTCGCAAGTTAGATCTATCCCTTGACAACGGATGTAGCCTTTTGTCCAGGTTCTGGACTATTGAAGGGTAATGATGATCCGGCGACCGCCTAAGGCGACCGTTCGTGACGCGCGGACGCACAACGAGCGCCTCGTTCTCTCGACGATTTACGAGATTGGTCCTGCGAGTCGATCTCACGTCGCGCGCCTTACCGGGCTGACTCGAACGACGGTATCCGACGTCGTCGGTGACCTCCTGAAGAAGGGGCTGACCCGCGAGGTAGGACTTGGCCCGTCTCGAAGGGGTAAGGCGCCGATCCTGCTTGAGGTCCCTCCGGCCGCCCGTCATGTGATCGGGATAGACCTTGGCGAGCGCGCTTTTCGAGGCGCGGTCGTCAATCTCAACGGCGAGATGATCAAGGTCGTCGAGGTCCCTTCCGGCGACAACAACGGGGAGCGCGCGCTCGAGCGAGTCAATCAGTTGCTCGATCGCCTGCTCGGCTCAACTGCTTGGCCTGTCCTTGGGATCGGAATCGGGGCGCCCGGGCTGATCAATACCGAAGACGGCACCGTCGTCCAGGCAGTGAACATCGACTGGCGCGGTGTCCCCCTTGGCGCGATCGTCGGCGCGCGCTGGGGCCTGCCCGTCTACGTCATCAACGACAGCCAGGTGGCCGCCCTTGCCGAGCACTCCTTCGGTTCGGTGCGTCGGTCGAACCTAGTCGCCGTGAAGGTCAGCGGCGGCATCGGCGCGGGCCTGGTCCTCAACGGCTCGCTCTATCAGGGCGATGGCCAGGGGGCCGGTGAGATCGGACACACGATCGTCGCTCCCGGCGGGCCTATCTGCCAATGCGGAAGGCGGGGGTGCCTGCAGACGGTCGCCAGCACACGCGCTGTGCTCGCCCGCATCGGCGTGGAGCGGGGGACCCCACCGCCGTCGCTGGAAGCCGCTGTCGCTTCCTTTGAGGCGGGCGACGAGCTCGTTGTGAAGATCGTGCTCGAGGCGGGCAGGTACCTCGGTGCGGCCATCGCCGGCATCGTCGGGACGCTCAACGTCCACCACATCGTTCTCACCGGGACGATGCCGTCGTTCGGGGAACGCTGGCTCACGGCGGTTCGTGCCGAGATGTCAGTGGTAGCTCTGCCAGCGCTCATGAGCGATGTGAGCGTCGAACTCGGGCAGGCCGACGACATCGTCATCATCGGATCGGCCGCGCTCCTCGTTCAGCGCGAGCTCGGCCTGAACCTGCGCCTGCGGGGCCAGCCGGGAAGACCACCCCGCCTAATCGAAGCCGCTGGTCTCCAGTCGCTCCGTGTCGTCTCGCCACGGTCGACAGGACCCGAGGAGGCATCGCAGCCGTGTTGAAGAGCGATGGCTCACGACTTCATGTACCACCACGCCTTGACGATGAGCTCGATGGAAGGAGGTTCGCCCTTGGCCGATCCCCTGAACTACCGGTAAAGCACGGGGTTGATCGCACGTATCGCCTCGTGGGCCGTCCGATTCTGATGTTGCACGCAAAGGGCATTGCCCGGCCTGCGTGCTCAGCGGAACGACGAATGGTCGTCATTCGAGCGATCCTGCTACCCGCTGCGGGAGCCGAGCGTGGCTGAATTGGACATCTCGCCGTTGATCGAAGTCCGTGGCGTCACGAAGTCATACGGCGCGGTGTTCGCGCTTCGGAACGTCAGCCTCGAGGTTGACCCCGGAGAAGTCGTCGTGGTCATCGGTCCATCTGGCTCCGGTAAGTCGACGCTCTGTCGCTGTCTCAACAGGCTGGAGACGGTCGATTCCGGCCAGATCCTCTTCGAAGGGAAGCCGATCCCGGAAGAAGGACGCGAGCTCGCCGCCCTGCGGGCCGAGGTCGGGATGGTCTTCCAATCGTTCAACTTGTTCCCCCACAAGACGGTGCTGCAGAACATCACGCTGGCACCAATGAAGGTGCGCGGACTGCCGCGCATTGAAGCCGAGACACTCGCACGGCAGCTCCTCGATCGGGTCGGGATCGCCGACCAAGCCGAGAAGTATCCGGCGCAGCTGTCAGGTGGTCAGCAGCAACGCGCTGCCATCGCGCGGGCGCTGGCGATGCGTCCGAAGGTCATGCTCTTTGATGAGCCGACATCTGCCCTCGACCCCGAGATGGTCAATGAAGTCCTCGACGTGATGGCCAAGCTGGCAAGCGAGGGCATGACCATGGTCATCGTTTCCCACGAAATGGGCTTCGCCCGTCGAGTCGCCGATCGCGTCGTGTTCATGGATCGCGGCGAGATCGTCGAGACGGGCCGGCCCGCGGAGTTCTTCCAGAGTCCGGATAGCGAGCGCGCCAGGAGTTTCCTGGCGAAGGTGCTTCGCAACTGATCTCGCCGGACGAACAAACAAGAGGAGACACAGATGAGAATCACCACGCGCGGCCGCATCCTCGGCAGGGGGGCTCTGAGCCCGGGAGCTCTCGCACTCGTCGCCGTTCTTGCGACCTCCCTCTCGGCTTGCTCGGCATCGGCGACCACGGCGCCAGTGAGCACACCGGCGCAGAACTCGCCCGCCAGCCAGGCGACGGCGGCTCCGACCATGGCTACGACCGCAGCGCCGTCCCAGGCGGCCAATCCCGGTGGGATCTACGCAAACGCGCCGGTCGCGGCTGCGAGTGACATCCCGGCCGGATCGACGATGGACAAGATCAAGCAGCGCGGCGACATGATTATTGGTGGATCGATGGATGCGCCGCTCTGGTCGCAGATCGATCCGACCACCGGTCAGTTCACAGGCTTCGATGCCGAGATGGGCAAGCTCCTGGCTTACTACATCACCGGCAAACCGGACACGTCCCAGGTCGTGAGCTCCGCGACCCAGACCCGCGAGGCCCTGCTCGGGGCCGGAACGGTGGACGTGGTCTTCCAGACTTACACGATCACCGTCCAGCGCGCGACGCAGGTCAACTTCGCCGGCCCGTACTTCACATCGGGACTCGTCATCGCGACGGCCTCGGGCCAGCCGAAGTTTACTGCCCTGGCCGACCTCGCCGGCAAGACCGTGATCGCGGGCGCCAACACGCCGGCCATCACGGCCATCAAGGCCGCTGCGCCGAGCGCAACCATCGTCACCTTCGACACCGATCCTAAGTGCGTCCAGGCTCTCGAGCAGGGCCGCGGGGTCGCGTACGTCCAAGACCAGGGAATCCTGCTCGGCGACGCTATCTCTGATCCGAAGCTCCAGATCGACACGAACCCGCTGACCACGGAGCCGTACGGCATCGGCCTCAAGTTCGGCGACACCCAGATGAAGCAGTTCGTCAACGGCTGGCTCCAGAAGATCTACGCCGACGGCGTCTGGGCCCAGGTGTGGAAGGAAACGATCGGCACGGTCGTCACCGGCAACCCGCCGACGCCGCCGCAGATCGGCTCCGCTGCGGGATCCTAATCCCCCTTTGACCACGCAGCCGAGAGCCGCGACCCTCCGGCGCCTTCCCGGAGAGGCGCGGCTCTCGGCTGTAACTTCCCCAGGCGCTCACGGGACCGCGATGCTATGAACGTTCTCCTGCAGTATCTCCCGCAGTTCGAGAGCGGCATGCTAACAACGATCGCTCTGACGCTGCTTGGCTTCGTCGGAGCGCTGACCGCGGGGATACTCGTCGCGATCCTGAGGGTGTGTCCCGTCCCCATCCTTCGTGGTGTCGGCATGTTGTATGTCGAGACCCTTCAGAACATCCCGCTGCTTGCCCTGCTCGTCATCTCCGTCTTTGCCCTGCCCGAAGTGGGACTCCAGGCAGACCTTTTCACGACCGCGGCCCTCACGATCGCCGTCTACGAAGGGGCATTCATCGCCGAGGCAATCCGGGCGGGGATAAACACTGTCGCCCTCGGCCAGAGCGAGGCAGCCCGCGCACTCGGTCTCACGTTTGGACAGTCACTTCGCTTCGTGATCATGCCGCAGGCTCTCCGTGCCGTGATCCAGCCGATCGGAACGCTCTTCATCGCTCTGACGATGAATACGGCCCTCGCGGCTGGAGTGGGGATCGTGGAACTCACCGCCACGGCTAATCTGGTCGACCTGGTCGAGGCGCAGCCGATCCCCATCTACGTCGGCGCCGCCTTCGGCTATATGGCCATCGCCGGTGTGGGCGCAATCGTCACAGGGACACTCGAACGCCGGATGGCGATCGTCCGATGAGCACCGACCGTCTCCTGTTCGACACCCCAGGGCCCCGCGGGCGCCACCGAATCAGAATCGCCACGGCCGTGTCGACCGTGGTCTTGATCGCTCTGATCGCGGCCGGCATCCGCCAGTTCGCCGCCAACGGCCAACTCGACTGGAACCGCTGGCAGCCATTCACGAATCTCGCGTTGATGAGGTACCTCTTCCAGGGCCTCATCGGCACGGTCCAAGCGGCTGTCGTGTCGATCATGTTCGCGATGGCCGGCGGGGTTGTCCTCGCGCTCGGCCGGCTGTCATCGCGGCGCCTTCTGCGATGGCCCGCCTATGCCTACGTTGAGATCATGCGGACGATCCCGGCGCTTCTGCTCATCTACGTGATGCTGTTCGCACTCCCAAGGTACGGCTTCGATCTGCCGGTCTTCTGGAAGCTCGTCATCCCGCTCTCCGTCTCCAGTGCGGCCTCGTTCGCGGTCATCTTCCGGGCAGGGGTCCTCTCCCTGGATAAGGGGCAGGGCGAGGCCGGGCTGGCGATCGGGCTGACCTACGGGCAGACGATGCGATACATCGTGCTGCCGCAGGCTGTGCGGCGCCTGCTGCCGGCCATCATCAGCCAGTCCGTCGGGTTGCTGAAGGACACATCGCTCGGCTACATCGTCAGCTACAACGAATTGCTCTTCAGCGGCCAGGTGGTAACGAGCTTCACGCACCGCCTGATCCAGACCTACATCATCGTTGCGGTCATCTACCTGGTCGTGAACGGCTCCCTCTCGAAAGTGGCACGAACCCTTGAAGCCCGACAGCAGTCGACGCTGTCGGCCGGCCGGTCGGTTCGAGCCGATCCAGATGCCGCATAGCGGAGGATGCTAAGTGGACAGATATGCCCTGCTGGCTGAAGTGACTCGGTCCGGTTTCACGGAGAGCCGCCACTTCGGTAGTCTCGTTGGGCTGAACGCTCGCGGCGAGGTCTCCGTCGCCCTTGGCGACGTCGGCGCCGCGGTCCTCCCCCGTTCCACCTCGAAGCCGTTGCAGGCCGCCGGCTCCCTGGCAGCCGGTGCGAGGGTCGCAGAAGAGCGACTTGCAATTGCGGCCGGCAGTCATACAGGGGAGGATCGGCACGTCGCGGCGGTGCTCCGCGTCCTGGCGGACGCCGGCCTGACCGCCGACGCACTCCAGTGCCCTCCAAGCTGGCCCGAGGATGAGCCGACGATGGCGGCGCTCATCCGGGCCGGCGCCGGCCCGGCGCGAACACGCCACAACTGCTCCGGAAAGCACGCAGCGATGCTGTCGGCCTGTGTCGCGAGCGGATGGTCGACCAACGACTACCTGGCGCCCGAGCATCCTTTGCAGCAACGCATCCGGGAGACGATGGAGCGGCTCGCCGGGGAGCGTGTCACCCACGTGGCGGTCGACGGCTGTGGGGCGCCGACCCTCGCTCTCACGCTTACCGGGCTGGCGCGGGCAATGCGGGCGATCGCGATTGCCGGTGACGATTCGCCGGAATCGGCGGTCGCCACGGCCATGCGGGCCCATCCCGACTTCGTTGGCGGGACGGGCCACCCAAACACGGAATTGATGCTGGCGATCCCCGGGGTCATCGCCAAGGGCGGCGCCGAGGGTGTGTTCGCGGTCGTGACGCCGGACGGATACGCGGTCGCAATGAAGGTCGTCGATGGCTCGGCACGAGCCTGCACCCAGATCGCATTGAGCGCACTCTCAGCGCTCGGAGTCGACACCACGCTCGCCGATGCACTCGCAACGCTACCGGTACTCGGAGGGGGTCGGCCCGTCGGCGTGGTCCGCGCGAGCCTCACCATATGACAAGGCGCCAGATCCAACACCAGATCCAATACCAGAGGACACCATGAACCTGACATTTGAGATTTGCATCGATAGCACCGCAGGAGCGATCGATGCAGCTTCGAGTGGCGCGAGCCGTGTCGAACTCTGCACCGCGCTCTTCGAGGGGGGGATCACTCCAAGCCTTGGGCTCATTGAAACCACGCTCGGGGCCGTGACTTCGCTCCGGGTCCATGTCCTGATCCGTCCTCGCGGGGGCGACTTCATCTACGACGTGCACGAGATCGCCGCGATGGTCCGAGACATCGAGGCGGCCCGGGCCGCCGGCGCGCACGGTGTGGTCATCGGGGCGCTTACGCCGGAGGGCGACGTGGATCTCGCGACGATGGAAAGACTCGTGGCGGCCGCGGGTTCCATGCAGATCACTTTCCACCGTGCCTTCGACATGGTCGCCGAGCCACGCGAGACGCTCGAGACCCTGGTTCGGCTCGGCTGTCACCGCGTCCTTACGTCCGGCCAGGAAAGCAGCGCGCTCGAGGGCGCACCGCTCATCGCCGACCTGGTTCGCCTGGCGGGAGACCGCATCATCGTGATGGCAGGTGGCGGAGTAACGCCGCGAAACGCCGCACGTATCGCCGACGCCACCGGCGTCCGTGAAATGCACTTTGCCGCGATGGTCCTGACCGCGAGCGCTGCCGTCTTCCGCAATCCACGCACGTTCATGGGCGATTCGCTCCGCCAGTCCGAATACATCCGGGCGGTCACCTCGCGAGACCTCATCGAGGCGACGATTGCCGCGGCCTCTGGGGCCGACGGGCAAGCCGTCGCCGACCGCGCGGTTCCGGGGCGCTATAGAGGGCCGGCGGCGAAATGACCATCATGGGACCCGGAGCGCCTGATCGACCGAGCGGCAGCGGGCTGCGGGTCGGCCTGGTCGGCGCTGGATTCATCGGCGAGACGCACCTGGCGGCGTGGAGATCGGAGGGGATCGATGTCATCGTCTTCGACGTGGACCCGGCCCGGTCCTCTTCGCTCGCCGAGACCTTCGGCGCGACAGTCGCGCCGACGATCCAGGCTCTTTTCGCCGCGACGGATGCCGTGGACATCTGCACGCCGACTCATCTCCACGCTTCGGTCGCGATAGCTGCGGCTCACGCCGGACGACACGTCATCTGCGAGAAGCCGCTGGCACGAACGCTGGCCGATGGGGAGGCGATGCTCGCCGCAGCAAGGCATGCCGGTGTCCGGCTACTGGTCGGCCAAGTGGTGCGCTTCTATCCCGAGTACGCGGCCGCCCGTCAGGCGGTCATCGCCGGGGCGATCGGGGACCCCGCCGTGCTTCGCCTGACGAGAGCGAGCAGTCGGCCCAGGCAGCCGGCGGATCACTGGTTCTTTGACCACGCAAGGTCAGGCGGCATCGTCCTCGACCTGATGATCCACGACCTCGACTTTGCACGCTGGGTGGCCGGAGAGGTCGTCTCTGTGACATGCCGATCCGCAGCCTTCGAACGCCCGGATGCTGGCGTTGATCACGCGGTCGCGATCCTGAGGCACGCCTCGGGCGCGATCAGCCATGTCTCGGCATCTTGGGCTTACGCGCCTCCGACGTTTCGGACCGCCTTCGAGATCGCCGGTTCGCGCGGCCTGATCGAGCAGGACTCGGACCGCACGGCCCCGATCGAGCGATCGCTGCAAGACAGCGGCGCGAGCGGTCGCGCTACCTCGCTCGCCGAGGGGGCGATCAGCGGCGATCCGTTTCGGCTGGAACTCGCCGAATTCGCGCGGGCGATTGAGGCCAACGCTGAACCCAGGACCGACGGCGGCGATGCCCTCGAGACATTGAGGCTCGCCCTTGCGGCCGATCAATCCGCCCAGAGCTTCGGCCAGACGATCCGGCTCGAAGCCGGAGTCGGATCGTGACGGCGGCTCAGGCGCGGCGGCGCGTCCGGATCGGAGTGCTCTCTACCGAGCATATGCATGCCGCCTCCTACATTCGGCTGCTCGCAAAGATGCCCGGGGTCGAGCTGATCGGGATCTGGGACGCCGATCCGGCGCGTACCGGCGCCGCCGCGAAGCTCGCGGGCACGCGAGCGTTGCCAACGGCCGATGATCTGCTGGGTATGGTGGACGGCGTGGTAATCGCCTCGACGAACGCGGACCACCGCGAACTCACCGAGCGAGCCGCGGCCGCGGGCGTCGACGTTCTGTGCGACAAGCCTCTGGCCACAACTGTCGCCGATGCCGAGGCGATGGTCGCGGCCTGCGATCGGGCGGGGGTCCGTCTGATGACCGCCTTCCCTATGAGGTTCAGCCCGGTCATCCGCTCCCTCGAATCATCAGTACGCTCCGGCGTGCTCGGCTCGGTCGTGTGCCTGGAGGGCGTCAACACGGGTCGGATGCCCGACACTCTCGCGCCTTGGTTCGTCGACCCCGCTCTATCGGGCGGTGGAGCGCTGATGGACCACGTCGTGCACCTCGCCGACCTCTATCGATGGATCCTTCGGGATGAAGTCGTAGCGGTCTACGCGGTCGCCAACCGAATCCTCCAGGAGCGATTTGACCTCGTCGAGACGGGCGGGCTGGTTATGCTCCGCTTCGCCGGCGGGGTCTTTGCCACGATCGACTGTAGCTGGAGCAAGCCGCGTTCGTATCCGACCTGGGGTGGACTCTCGATCGACGCGATCGGTACGGCCGGCGTCATTCGAGCGGATGCCTTTCGGCAACGGCTCGCTGTCTACGGTGGACCCGGGGCCAGCGTCGCCTGGCCGTCGTGGGGCCCAGACGAGGACCAGGGCACGCTCGATGAGTTCGTGGCGGCCGTGTCGCAACGGCGGCCGCCGACGGTCTCCGGAGTTGATGGGCTGCGAGCGGTAGAAGTCGTGGCGGCGGCCTACAGATCCATCGAGACCGGGGCGCCCGTCAGGCTCGCGACGTGAGTGCCGGCCAGCGTCGCGTGCTTCCTCCTTACCTTCCCGTCCAGTTCTGCACGCTCAACGCCTCGAGCCCCAGAGTTCGAGGCTACTCACGGGCGCGGCGCGGTCGGACGGAAGGCGGACCTCTTGCTTGTCGACGAGCCCTGGGTAGCCCTCGCCACAGCCGCGGGCCGAGCCGTTGCTTTCCAGTGCAAGATGCAAGGGCGCGGCAAGGACCAAGCCGGTCCAAGTCGCGGCCTCAACGGAGCACAACATGAACGAACTGCCAGCGCTCTCTCCGCATCCGTTCCAGATAGGTGGCCAGGTCATCATCGTGACCGGTGCCTCGAGCGGGATCGGCCAGGGCGTCGCTCGCGAACTGGCCGTCCTGGGAGCACGGGTCGTCGCGACGGCTCCAACCCCCGAGGAAGTGGAGATCATCGCCGAAGACGCCCATCACCACGCGCTCGAAGGAAGGATTATGCCGCGGCTCCTGGACGTGCTTGCGGTCCCGAGCATCGAGCGATTTGTCCAAGACCTGGTCGAGGATCTGGGGCGCATCGACGTCCTCTTCAACAACGCCGGCCTGGGGTTTGCGCGGGCGCCCTTCGATGTGAGCGAGGCCGACTGGGATCTGATGATGGGCGTAAACCTTCGCGGCCTGTTCTTCATGTGCCAGGCAGTCGGTCGCGTGATGGTTCATCAGGGCGAGGGCCGAATCGTGAACATGGCCTCTCAGGGTGGCGTTGTCGGGCTGCCGGACGCGGTCGTCTACTGCGCCAGCAAGGGCGGCGTAATCATGGCGACGAAGGCGCTGGCCATCGAGTGGGGCCGCTATGGGCTCACCGTCAATGCCCTGGCGCCGACCTTCGTGTACACGCCCGGCGCCGCGCCGATCCTGGACGACCCGATCCGCGGCGCCGAAGTCCGGGCTAAGATCCCGGTGGGCCGGCTCGCCACCACCGACGACATCGCTGCGGCCGTGGCCTATCTCGCCTCGCCGGCTGGCCGAATGATCAACGGCCACGTCCTTCTCGTGGATGGTGGCTGGACCGCGCAGTAGACAACATCCACCACGGCGCCGAACGCGACGGGACGACCTGGCGGCGGCGGGGGAGACTGACACAGCCGAACTGATCAGCCGGATCGAGTCGCTCGACCTGAACTGGGGCCACGGCGACGGGAACTGACGGCGCGTCCTAGTGAGCGCGCGACCGAGCGCCCATCGCCTTTGAGAGCGAAATCACGATAAGTAGATTTATGGTGATGCCCGTGGCGGGGAGCCCGTCGGCTTGCCCGAGAGCTACGCTATGTCGGGCACCCCAGTCCAACTCCCCTCGAGCGGCAACTCGCGGACGATCCGCCTGACCTCGTCACCTTTGAGAGTGTGGCGAGATAGGAGGGCTTGTGCGACGCGCTCAACCTCCGACCAACGAGCTTCTACGGCGTCGCGTACGCATTGCTGCCGCCATGCCAGGTAGAGCTCAAGTTGGCGGCTGGAACCATTTAGGTACCCTGCGAGCCTGGTAGCCTCGTGGAGATCACTCGAAGCGCCCGCCCAATCGAGACGTCTTCCGGTTCCGTGGCTTTGGGCGATGACTCCGGCGAGTAAGGCGTCGGTGCACGCCTGGAGCCGGCGCGCTCGACTGAGAGTCAACTCCAGGTCCGGCCGAAAGCGGACGCCCCAGGAAGCGTGGGTGACGCTTCCAAGCGTGTCGCCTTTGCCAACGATGGTGACGCGTCGGGGCATAGGAGCCTCCCGCCAGAGCGCCACCACAGCGTGTCCAGCCTCGTGGTAGGCCGTGGCGCGCAGTTGGGCAGTTGCTTTCATGCCCTTCTCCAAGACTAACCATGACGGGCGGCTGTCGATGTCGCGTGCTCGGCCAGGGGTTGCTTCGCGTCTGCTCAGCCCAACGACAAGGGGGATTATGGTGAAGACCGCGGTTGCGACTGGGCGTCAGAGTGGGCCCACTGATTTGGCCCCTTCTGAGTCTCTAATCCGACTACGTCCGGCCGGTGACCGACGATCGGGCGTGCCTTTCGACATCTCGGGCTCTCTTCAAGGGAGAACGACGCATTCTTGGCGGCGACCTCCGCTAGGAAGCGTTCGCCGAGTTGTCGAAGCCGATCATTGAGAGGCTGACTCTGGATCTCGCCCAGACAATCCGGATCGACGATCACCTCGTCCTCGTCCCGATCCTTCAGATACCCGAGGATGGCGCTGCTCTCGGTCGTGGTCGACAGGACCACGGATTGGCCCCGGTCGGTGTGGTATAGCGCGAACTTAGCCGCCACCGCTTCGTTGAGGGTCCAGCAAACTCCGATCTCGGCCTCGGCTCGCTGACCCCGATAGATGGTCAACCGCCCCGCTGGCAGTCGAGCATTCCGCACGAACCCGGCGCTGTCGAACATGTCGATGATCTGCCACTGCTCGAGGCTGAGCGACGTGTGGGTACTGGACCACCACCCGCGGAGCAAGCCGTTCAGTTGATTCCGCGAAAGCCTTCCCGCGGCGTACCAGCGCCACAGGGCGGGCAGGCGGGTCGCATCGTTGAGCATGGCCATCGCCCCCTGGTAGTCGCCGCGTCTGACCAGGGCTGAGATGCGGCCTTCATGGTGACGATCGCGTGGCGCCATGAAACGAGCCACCTCCAGCGAACCGCCCTCGATACTCCAGGGCGATCGAGACACATGCCGTGACCAGGTCGTCATTATGGTGATGATCGGGGCCATCCCGCTGCAGGACGTCTGATCGCGTGGCCTTAACTTGAACGCGGCCAAGGGCAGCGGCTCGGAGCCGCATTAGTTGGCCAGAGCCCCGGTACGTGCTGGCTCGTCGCGGCAGTCCTTGGCGTGCTCGACCTCCTCGCGGCGGGCGCCTGGTGGAATGCGTCGGAAGGACTCGCCTGGCTGCCGCGCATTCACGTTGGGCGCCTCGCGACTACCATCGTCGACGGGCAACCCATCCATCGGAGCCTCGTTCGGATCCTTGACGGGCTTCTCTGGACGAGTCACCCGCGGACGAGCCTCGGTGCGAAACACCTGATCGGCTGGGAGAGAGTCATGAGGCGAGGAGGTCTAAGCAAGTGAACGACCTGGACGCGGATGGTCTCGACGAGTCTTACCTAGACAAGAGCCCTGACAGCGCGCGCATCGGCAAGGCCGTGGAGTTTCTGGTAGCGGCGTCGTGCATCCTGTCGAGTGGGGCCAAGCTCAACGTGTCGACCTCCATGGTCGACGACGAGGGTGTCGATCTCGTGTTCCACCGCCGCGGCATCAGTGCCTCTCTGTCCGCGCAGGTGAAGGCCCGCCTGCGGAGCAGCAAGCAAGTCCAAGAGGATAGGTTTGTGGCGCTCGTTCGTCAGCAGACGTTCCGTCCTCGCAACGACCTCTACATCCTCTTCGTCGTGGCCGATGCCGAGAAAGCTACCTTCGGTCCCGTCTGGATGGTCCCGAGTCTGGACTTCGCGAGCAAGGCCCGGGCGGTCGGCGCTCGCCAGAACCTTCGCTTCTCAGCCTCGCTGGCACACCACGCGAATGATCAGTGGCATCCGTACCGCCTCGATCGGGAGCAGCTGGCAAGGCGGATCCTCGACCTGCTCGAAGCAGAGGATCTCTAGCCCCGACGAGTCCGCATCAGCTCCGACGGCGGCGTCGCTAATGTGTTTTTGTGGCACTTGGGCGCGGCCCGCGGCCCGCTCGAGGGCCCCTCGGGCGAAGCATCTTCGGGTCGATCGGCTGCTCGATCTGCGTCCGCACTTCCGCGAGATGCTCGTGGAGCCCTGCCCAGTTGTGGTGGTGGATGGCATTGCCCCGCTTTGACGGACATCTGACATCGTGGCAGTCTCAGCAGCAGAATCAGGAAACACTATGGAGGGAATCGCAGAACAACCAGCAGCTATAGGTGAGACTCAGGTCGTCCGCGATGCCGGCGGACTTACCCCGGGAGAAAGACACATTGACGATAAACAACGCATGAAAAGTGCAGTTGCAACATCTAGAGAAACACCGGCCGGCTCAATAGCCCCAAAAGAAATAACCGATGAATTAAAGCTATATACGCGCGCCGGAACATTAGATCAACCTGCAGAACAACCTGCTTTGGAAGTACAAACACCGGAAGCAGAAGGCTGGCTTAAACAAATTATGAGTCTTCCGAAAACAGCAAGGAATAAAGTTATTCAAGTATATAACGGTGCTTCAAATGCAGTAAAACTAACTACGTTTAGCGTGATCATAGCGGGGGCAGAATTAGCTTGCGGTGGCGCACCCGTTTCGCCCACTCCCACCTCAACACCGGTTGTTGAACCAATCCCGAGCGCCACTCCTGCTCCCGAAGTAACTATTGTACCTACCCCACCTGCAACACCGATTGAAACAGCCAGCCCAACGACAACCGTTAACCCGGAAATTACCGCCAAACCGGATACGGCATTGGATAATAATATTAAAAAATGGCAAAACGGAGAAAAAATCCCAAATTCAATGCTATGGTATGGAGACGGCACTCCACATCTAAATCTCGAGCCTCTTAATATTACTGAACCCAGCGTAGCTACGGAAAATATCGCAACAGAATGGATTCCCTCTATTCAGGGCGAAGTTTTAGGAACTGACGAAGTTACAAGTCTTAAAGGGGGTACAAATCTTAGACTTTGGCTTGGAGAAACAGACGGAAAACATCAAAACTATGTAGTAGATGTAAATTTGTCCGCGTACGGCACAGACTATAAAGCAGCCATCTTCATCAATACGAGTAAGTATGACGCACTTTCTGATTACGGTAACCCTAAATTTGTTAACGTCAAAGATCAGGAAGCAGTCTTTAACAGATTAATTGGCAACACTATTATTTATGAGGTTTCGGCATCCCCTGTTGACTCATCCGGCGTAACAAATCCGAATGTAAACAGAGATGAGTTTCTAGCTTCAAATAGGATATCCATAGATTATGCCAAGTTTTGCGTAGCCGCAGTAAAAGGCGATTATAACGATGCATTAAGACAGTACCCCGATGTCGCCAGTATGATTCTTAAAAAAGGTCAGTCAAGAAGCGGACAATTGGATGCGGCTAACCAACCCTACGGTGGGGCATTCAAAATCCCAATCAGCGTTGGTCTCTGATCTGCTGGAACACGTAGTCGCCGTTTTCCCACAGCGTCGAGAACTTGATCTCGACTCTCCGGCCCGCAATGACTCGGTCCGCGTCAGAGTCGCCGGTCCTCGTTACGTCGAGCCCCTTTGCCGCGCACCACCCTGCCACGAGCTGCTCGCCAATGGACCCTATCTGGCGTGACGGCCTGGTCTTGATCCAGGCGAATGGACTGCCAGCCCACGGGTCGTTCTCGGGTTTGATGTAGTCGGACATCAACGTCGCCGAGATCGCCGCCAGAAGCCCGAGGTCGGGGTCGGCGAGGGGTAGAGACGGCGGGATGACGGTCATTGCCCTGGCTCGACAAACAAGGTTGATTGGACATCGGATGCGACTGGGTCGCAACCGCGGTACTCGATGCCTTCCAGCCCCTTGAAGCGTTCTGCCATGACTCGTGCGGCCTCGGGATTGCTGTCCACCATGAGGAAGCGGCGTCCAAGCTCGTGCGCTACGGCCCCAGTCGTCCCGCTGCCGGCAAAGAAGTCGGCCACGAGTCCGCCCGGCGGGCATGACGCCTGCACCACTCGGCGCAGAATGCCGAGTGGTTTCTGGTTGGGGTAGCCGGTGCGCTCCTTGCCGGCGGTCGGAACGATCGTGTGCCACCACGTGTCCGTTGGCAGCTTCCCTCGATCGGCCTTGTCCGGGCCGACTAAACCCGGCGCCATGTACGGGATCCGCTCAACCGCCTCCGCATCGAAGTAGTACGCCTCCGGATCGCGAACGTACACGAGGATGTTGTCGTGCTTCGGCGGCCATTTCTTCGTTGTTCGGGCACCGTAGTCGTACGCCCAGATGACCTCGTTGAGGAAGCAGTCGCGGCCGAAGATGTGGTCCAGCAGAACCTTGCAGTAGTGGACTTCGCGATAGTCGATGTGGAAGTACAGAGAGCCGGCCGGCCGGAGCAG
>Ga0182027_10001925_pt1 | contig 33923 bp, 33 predicted proteins | sample 712E1DmetaG_FD_121300 | JGI IMG/M metagenome (GOLD analysis project Ga0182027, IMG submission 121300) | Permafrost microbial communities from Stordalen Mire, Sweden - 712E1D metaG (Illumina Assembly) | ecosystem: Environmental > Terrestrial > Soil > Wetlands > Permafrost | place: Sweden...
AGGATCTCGCTCTGCGTATCTTCTTGAAAATGCACAGGGCCAGATTCTTCGCTGCGCCCTGCACCGTACGGTACGGGGCTTCGCTCAGAATGACAGTTTCGAAGAGTTTTTCCGCAGCCTGTTAAAGGATCAGATGAGGGATATGGGCCAACGTCTCTTCGGCAGTCCCGCCTCCGTAATTGGTACCACCATTCAGGACTGGGAAGAAATCACTTGTCCGCTCTGTGGGATCCCGCCACGACCTTTTGCCAGAGATTATCAAGGCTTTCAGCTATGTCGATGCCCGGCGTGTCATTTAGAGTTCCTGAGTCCGCGCCCCACTTTTGAGGAGCTCTCTGACCATGTTTACAACCAAACATATTTTTCTGAACCGGCTCCAGCGGCGCCGCTCACGCGGGAGCAGTTGTATCAGTTTAGCAGGCAAATCGGCACCGCTTACCGTCTGCTGGGCGCGGACAACAAAGAAAGAAGGACCTTGCTGGATGTTGGCTGTGGTGATGGATCATTTCTCCGCCACGGTAAGGAGTGTGGCTGGACGGTCGCGGGATGCGACATCGGCCTGACGCGGACCGCGCGGGAAGTGGGCTGTCCTGTCTGGGAAGGCCAGTCGCGGGGAATTGACTTTGGCGGATTGCGATTCGATCTCGTGCGCTATAACCACGTGCTGGAACACACTCAGAATCCGCTTGCGGAGATTCAGCGGAGCTGGGAACTGCTCTATCCGGGGGGCATTCTCTATGTTAGCGTCCCCAACCTGGCGGCAGTGAGCGCCCGAATCAAGACTCTTCAAAGCCTGCTCCGCCTCAAGCGGCATCGCTGGCGCCATTATGCGGCAGTGCATCATTTGTGGTTTTTCACTCCACCAACGCTCCAACGCCTCTTGGAACATTCCGGTTTCCGGGTCGTATTCTGGGAAACGCCCGTCCTCAAGAAAGCTCAACAGAATTCCTCCCTGGAAACAGCGTATCGCTTTCTGCTGGAAAGAAGCGCCGCCGCTGGTATTATCGATTTTTACTGCACACCTGTGGAGAGGCCTATCAGCGCCTCCCAGCAGGCGGGGTCCAAGCGGTTAAGATGATGCCGGTTCGGCCAGCCAAGCCCGACAACTCCTCTTAAACAGCACGCCTGCTGGTTTTTCATTACACCGCGTACCTCTCGCTAAATAGAAAGCAGAACCGCCCAGCGGGCACAAAAGGCCTTCAGCCGGGCTAAGGCGCATCTAGCCCGGATTTCTCACCACGTTTAGGCGCTCTTGGGGGGTACCGGAAGGGCGGGGCTTCGCTCAGAATGACAGTTTCGAAGAGTTTTTCCGCAGCCTGTTCAGCCCCGCCGAAATCGCAGTTCCCGCCCCCTATTCGTCCCGTGCCTTGCGCAGTCCCGCGCCTGCGGGACTGCGCAAGGCACGGGACAGAGGAATAATCGGGAATGCCTCGTAACGGCGGGGCTGAAGCCCCGCCCTTCCAGATCCAAGGTGAGAAATGCGGGCTAGCCCACGTGAATCGGGTCATGACGATGGCGGAGATTCTCCCCCGTGGTCTGGACAGCGAAGAAAGGGCGCCTGCCCCCGTGGGGTCCAGGTCCTGCGCAGTGTCCATTAGAGGGCTTCGACCAGGCGCTCGACCATACAACGACACGGTACCAAAAAACAGAGAAATTCCAAAAACAGTATACGGATTTAGGGATTATTGACCGACCTATGACCCGACCGTCGGGAAGCTGGTATGTATTTCAAAGACTTACAGTTGGGGAAGGTTTGGAAGCTAACCTGCTCCTGGAACGTGTGGCGTGGAGTGTCGTTAGAACTTTAGCCACACGGAAGACAAGAAGTGTTTGAGACCTGTAAGTCAACTGATCAAAGAATCATGGGAACATTTCTAATGGGGCCTGACACATTAATGAAGAGACCTGTTGTCAAGCCCGAGTTCCAAACGTATAGCACGCCAGTGACGGCCGAACGCGTGCAACACTGGGGGAGCACTGAAGACCGCGTGCCCAGTCATAGCTCTTTACCTCGTTTGGGAACGGCTCGCGAATGCTTGCCAGAGGCGAAGGCAGTGCTCGCCAGTAATTCACAATTGCGCAGAGCCGCGGACAGGCCGGCAACCAGGGCGTCCGGCCCTGAATTAATAACTGAGACTGAAAAAGAAGGAGGAGAAACTATGTCGAGCAAGTACTCGAGAAGGGCCTCCAGATTTGAGCTTCCGATAGTCCTGATGGGAGCCCTGCTGGTGGTATTCATAACGTGTTTTGTCCAACCGTTGGCCGCGCAGGAATCACGCGGCGCGATCCGGGGGTCCGTGGCCGATCCCACGCACGCCGTCGTGCCCGGCGCTAAAGTCACCCTGCACAACGTCGCTATGAACACGGACGTTGTGCAGCAGGCTGACAGCAGCGGTTTCTACGCATTCGAACGGATCACGCCAGGAACCTACAGTGTGATCGTAGAGGCCGCAGGCTTTGAGAAATTCGTGCAAGATAACGTTTCCCTTCAGACTGCGGGTGACGTTACGGTGAACGCGATCTTGACCTTGGGCGCCGTGACTCAGACCGTGGAGGTGACAGCGGCAGTAGCCCAGGTCGAGTTTAATACTGCGACCATGAGCGACACCGTGCAGAGTTCGTTTCTGAAGGACCTCCCGATCCTGGCGCGCAACGCCTTCACGCTGGCTCTGCTCGATGCTGGCGTGATCAACGATTATTGGGATGAAGCCCACCGCCTGCCGTTCTACATGTGGTCGGACGGCGGCATGGATATCGGCGGACCGACCGGCGGTGGTAACGAACAGATCATCGACGGCAACCGATCCGACGATGGTAACTCGCGCGGCTCTTACAATCCCCCCATGGACGCTGTGCAAGAAGTGGTTGTGCAGCAAAACATCCCGGACGCCGAGCACGGCTTTAGCTCCGGCGGCGCCGTCAACATTTCCATGAAGTCCGGCACCAACGACATTCATGGCGATGCCTATGGCATGTGGCGCCAGCCGGCATTTAACGCCATGGCGAACCGCGTCAACCGTTCCGAAGACATCGTGAAGCAGAACATCTACGGCTTCACGATTGGTAACCCCATCATCAAGAACAAACTGTTCAACTTCTTCGCTTTCGAGGATTGGCGGGCCACGCAGCCCAGTACCTTGACTGACACCGTGCCGACGCCTGCGGAATTATCGGGTGACTTCTCCCAGGCGATGACTAACCCGGAAACCGGGGTAAACGGGGGGCTTTCCGTGCAGCGTAAGATCTACGACCCGACCACCACGGTGTTTGACCCGGTCGCGGACACGGTGACTCGAACGCCGTTTGCCGGCAACATCATTCCGGCAAACCGCATCAATCCCACCTCCGCCGTGCTCATGCCCTATTTGAATTGGGGTGCGAACCACACGGCCTTGACTCCCGACGGCTCGGACAACTTCGAGGTCACTTTCCCCTGGTGGACCCACTACCACAACCTTTCCGAGCGCGTCGACTTCAACGCCAGCGATAAGCTGCGCATCTACGGTCACTATAGCGAGTTCCGTACCCGCTTGGACAACAACAACCCGACATCCACCGACTCGATCTCCTTCCCGTCCCAGAACGGCGGCATCATGGACGCGGATAACGCCGGGATCGATCTGCTGTACATGATGAACCCGCGCACCACCATCGACATCAAGGTGGGCACCAATTACACAGATGACGACTACAATTCAACCATTGCCAAGATGAACATGAATGTGGCGTGCCCTGGCGGGTCGACGGTCAACACTTATTGCAATGTGTACAATGCCTTGTGGCCGAACGACAATTGGTGGCAACAGGTCAATAACACCACTCAAGGTATCTACTTCCCCAACTACACTTTCACCGGCATTGGCGGGGGCATGAGTACCGGCGTCCCCACCTGGTGGTACGACCACGTGCGCAACTATAACCCGCAAATTATCGTGACCCATGAATTTGGCAAGCACCACATGAAGTTCGGCTGGCAGTATCGCTACTATTACACTCAGAACTTCGAATCCCAAGGGCCTGGGACCCAGAATTTTAACTCCCAAGATACCGCTTCCAGTTATTTGGGCTATGACCTCAGCCAAAGCGGCGACCAGTTTGCCTCGGCGGAGGTGGGTGCCGTGGACAGCGGGACTGCCTATATTTGGCCCACCATAGACCAAATTCACCAGCATTTCTATGGAGTCTTCGTCCAGGATGACTTCCGCCTGAACTCTCGCACCACCCTGAACCTGGGCGTTCGCTGGGAGCATGAGACCGGTCCGCAAGACAACAACCACTACTTGATCAAGACCCTGGACTTGGGTTCTACGATCCCAGGGTTAGCGAGCTACGGAACGACTGGCCAAGGCTTTAACATCTGGACTCCGGCAGTACAGAGCGCCTTCGACACCGCGAATCCCACGGCGGCTGGCCTGTACCCCACCCTCTCGACTCTCGTGTCTCCTACCTGGAGCGGTGCGGCGGTCCGCACCTCCGCCAGCAATCCGACCGTATTCCCTGGCGTGAACGTGTTCCTCCCGCGCGCCGGCATTGCCTACAAACTCAATGACAAGACGGCGCTGCGCGTTGGCTACTCGCGGTTTGAGAAACCGTTCATAACTAACGTCGCCGATGAAGATGACGTTACGGAGAACGGCTTCTCAGAAGCGACCGGGCTTCTGGGTCCGCTGAACGGCACTCCGCGCGCCTTCGCCGACCATCCGTATCCCAGCTCAGGCACGTATGCCAACCCGCTTATTCAGGCGGTTGGCAACGCATTGGGCCCCTACACGGACCTGGGCAACAACTGGGGTTTCTATCCCACCGGCCAGCAGCTTGGTCCCGGTACCAAGTACACGACTCCGATGAACGACAAGTTCAACTTCAACGTTCAGCGGCAGTTGCCGGGCCAGTTCCGTTTGGACGTCACCGAGTACATCATGCTCGAACACAACGCTCAGGACGGCAGCATGTGGGGTGGATGGGGCAGTTCGATCGCAGGTATCGGCAACGGTTACGGCTATCCGTTCCAGCACAACCTCAACCAGATGAACCCGGCGTACAGCTACCAGTACAAGGGCTTGCTGGCGACGAGCGTTCCGAATCCCTTCTACAACAAGTTTCCGGCAACCCCCCAGACAGGCTACACGGGCGTTTACATGCCGGGCCCTCTAGGCACCGAGCCGACCATCGCGTTGAGCCAGTTGCTCCAGCCCTACCCGCAGTACGGAACGCTGACCCAATATCAATGGCCGGGTAACGTGGACCACTACTACGGGCTGGCAATTTCGGTCACACGGCCCATGACCCACGGTTGGACGTTCCTGGGAACCTACAACTACAGCCTCCAGAGCCATACCGACTACTATAACGACATCGCAAACTACGCGAATAACCTGCAGATGTTCGACCGTAGTTTGCCGCGGCACAATCTCCGCCTCTCCGGCACGTATCAATTGCCCTTCGGCAAAGGCAAGACGTACTTCAGCAATGCGCCGAGGTGGCTGGATGAAATCGTTGGCGGTTGGGCCACCAGCGACATCTTCTACTTTATGAGCGGCGACCTGATGAACTTCCCGGAGACGGGCATGCTATGCAACCCGAGTCAGAACATTCCGAGCGGGTATTGGTTTAACCCGAGTTGTTTGTCGGTCCCGGCCCCCTATACTCAGGCAACCTCACCGCCGTACTACGAGGGCCTGCGCGGGCCGCGTTACTTTCAACTTGACTCGACGGCTGTGAAGTACTTCAAGCTCGGCGAGCGCTTCAACCTCGAGTTCCGTCTCGAGATGTACAACTCGCTGAACCACTACATCCCGGCCGATCCCAATATCGGCGCCAGCTACGGTGCAGTCGACGGCAAGAGCACAGCGGAAGCAAGCGGCTCGAACGGCGCCAACTACGGACGCGAACTGCAAGGCTCGCTACGTCTACACTGGTAACCTAAGCAGGGCGCTGTTTCCCTGCCCTTTCCCCCTCGGCACGCCCGAAATTGAGGGTGCGCCGGGGGGGCTGTAACTGCATCAAGCTCGACGACGGCGGGTGGCGCAGAGATGCCGTGCTTTGGCATATCTGAGCCACCCGTCCTCGCTTTGGCGCCTGCGAGTTTCCTCCCTCCATGCACGGCCCCAGACCGTGAGGCGACCGGATGATGCCAGTCCGGCCCGCCATGCCCGACAACTCCTCTTAAACAGCACGCGTGCTGGTCCTACATTAGAGCGCGTACCGCTCGCCAAGATGAATGGTGAATGAAAAGCCCAAATCTTCGTGGGGGGCGCCAGACGGTGTGGGACAAAGGGGCTATACGAGTAGCCGTCGTGTAGCCTGCGGGCAGGTCCAAAAAGGCGCGTCTCTATTGGGGGTTAACGCTAGGCTAGTCATGATTTCTCGCCACGTTTGGTCGCCCTAAGGGGGTTACCGGAAGGGTGGGGATTCACAGGGTGTGGAAAAACGCTCCACGGTTGACATGCGAGGGGAGCCCTTGCCGAGCTGTCTTGACGCTAAGTCCCCTCCCAGTGTCGTGTAACACCTAACCTTTGACAATTGGCCAGCGGCTCTGCCGCCGTGGTTGTAGGGGTACGGCTTGCCGTACCCTCTTCATTTCAATCGCGCGACCGAACGATGAGGGTACGGCAAGCCGTACCCCTACAACCAGGCAGTGCCCCGTGACCATGGTCCAGAATTGGAGGTTACAGCACACTAGTTTCAGAAGGGGGCGTGGGGTGGTAAAGGCACTTTTCCCCCAATCTCACCTGGCCATCCAGCCGCCATCCACCGTGAGGATGGAACCGTGGACATAATTCGAAGCAGAGGAGGCGAGGAAAACAACGGCTCCCTTGATGTCCTCGGGTTCGCCCCAGCGCCCGGCGGGGATTCGAGCCAAGATGGCGGGGGCGCGCTGCGGGTCGTTCCGCAGCGCCGCGTTGTTGTCAGTGCTGATATAACCGGGCGCGATGGCGTTGACGTTGACGCCTTTCCCTGCCCATTCGTTCGCCAGAGCCTTGGCAAGCTGACCCACCCCGCCCTTGCTGGCCGCATAGCCGGGAACCAGGATGCCGCCCTGAAAGGTCAGCACGGAGGCCGTGAAGATGATCTTACCCTGGCCTCTCTCCACCATCGGCTTTCCGATCTCCCGGCTCAGAATAAACTGTGCGTTGAGGTTTACTTCAATCACTTTATCCCAGTATTCGTCCGGGTGCTCGACGGCGGGCTTGCGCAAGATGGTCCCGGCATTGTTCACCAGGATATCGATGCTTGGAAAATCGGCCTGCACCTGTTTGATGAACGCATAAAGAGCCTTGCGGTCGCTGAAATCGCAGGCATACCCACGGAAATCTCTTCCCAGCGCCCGAACCTCCTGTTCCACTTGGCTGCCGGTCCTCTCCATCCCGGCGCTGACCCCGATAATATTTGCTCCGGCCTCAGCCAGAGCCAAAGCCATGGCCTTTCCGATTCCGCGCCTGGAGCCTGTCACCAGGGCGATCTTGCCCTCGAGTTTAAACTGGTCAAGAATGTGCATTTCGCTTTGTCACCTCGTCTCCGGCCTTAGGCCGGATTCTTCAGCATGCTCTGCCGTTTGAGTCGGACGACCGGAAGGGCGGGGTTAAACAGGCTGCGGAAAAACTCTTCGAAACTGTCATTCTGAGCGAAGCCCTGCACCGTACGGTACGGGGCTTCGCTCAGGATGGCACACGTGGAGCGTTTTTCCGCAGCCTGTAAACCCCGCCCTTTCACCTTGGTGCTGAGCAATTCCGGTCAGGCCGCTTCTTCCCCACATTCAATCAAAACCTTCATGACGGCGCCGCCGCGTTCCATTTGCTGCAAACCTGATTGCACCTGTTCCAAGGGATAGGTCTGGGTGATGAGCCGGTCCAGCGGAAGCGATCCTGACGCGGCCATTCTAATCCCAGCCTCGAAGTCCTGGTGCTCGTAGACGCGGGTGCCGCACAACCGCAATTCGCGCCAGAAAAAGCGGAAAAGGTCAACCTTGGGAGGATCGGCAAATATAGCTACAACCACGATTCGCCCCCGCGTGCGAGGAAGCTTGGTCATCAATTCGGCGCTGGCAGCCGACCCTGTTACTTCAAAAACCACGTCCGCGCCGGCTCCCTTGGTTTGGTCTGTTACATACTCGGGAAAGTCTTTCTGCCGGGGATCCACGGCCTCGAGCCCCAACTCCTGGAGAAGTTGCAATCGGTAAGGATTGATTTCTGAGACCAGGACTTTGGCGCCTTTGCTCTTCGCCACCAGTGCGACCAGCGTGCCGATCGGGCCACCGCCGAGCACCACAACATATTCGCTTTCCGCCACCGAGCCCAGGCGCACGGCGTGGCAGGCCACCGACACAGGCTCGACGAGCGCGGCGATATGGAACGGCAAAGTGGCGGGAAGGCGATGCAAAGTGTGAGCTGGGACGGTCCAGTAGGTCTGCATGGCCCCGGGAGTGTCGATGCCCATGAACTTCAGGTTCTGGCAAATATGGCTATGACCGGCGCGGCAGGCCGGGCAATTGTTGCACGGATCGAGCGGCATCACCGTCACCGGATCGCCCACCGAAAAGCCCTCCACTCCCGGTCCCAGCGCGCCAATTGTACCGGACATTTCATGCCCTATAATCTGCGGTAGGTGAACCCGGCGATCCATATTCCCGTGGAAAATATGCAAGTCAGTGCCGCAGATTCCGCAATAGGCCACTTTGATCTGCGCTTGGCCGAAGGTGGGTTCGATGGCCGCCTGCGGGCCGGTCCTCATGGTTGTGTTCCCTACGTAAAACGCACCCTTCATGCTCCTCACCTCGGAAAAGCTGTCAACGCCAACAAATGACCATTAAGAATAAGCCACTGTGAGTGTTGATACAAGAACCTTTGACTTTTCAACTACCCGTTGCTCTGCATCCACAAATTGCACTATTGTTCTCCCTCATAGTGAAGAACCTGTAGATGTGGTGGCGGAGTCGATCCTGAAGGTTTACGAGCAGCGCGACCAGGCGCGCGGCTTGAAGATGGTCTACGAACCCAAATACCTGCGCTTCTTCCAGGCCCGCTTCGATTCGGCGGCCAGCAATAGGCAGTAGGCGGAAGGCAGTAGGAAGTTGGCAGTAAACGGAAAGCGGAGAAGGCTCTTGTCCGTTGTCCGTGGTCAGTAGTCGATTGAAGAATCCGTCCCCCACCCCGCTGTCTCCCAATTCCATTTTTGCTAATCGGAATGGCTACCCCTGCCGATAAGAAGAATGTGGCAACAGCGAGTGGTGGATGGGAAAGTAAATGTAAAGTTCGAGTGACTTCTACGGATTGGAACCCTCCGGGCTGGTACTACACCTGCCATGGACCACCGAACGAGCAAGAGTTCTACCGCAACTAATCCTCCCGAATCTAATGAGAGGACTCTTATTTACATTCCCATCATCCATACGCAGGCCGATATGGGTGCGCTGAGCCAGGCGATTCAACGCTTGAAAGTCAAGGAGCTGGGGCGGAGAGGCTGGGAGCGCAACGTGAAGCTGGTTAACAAACTGTGGGATCAGATCGAACGGGCCATCGAGGGCTTGGCGCTCCCCCGTGAACGAGTCCGGCTTTATCAGGATGGACTGCCGGTTTGTGGCCGTGAGCTGGAGATCGTTACGGAGCTGGCAAGAGCCGGCAGCCGCAACCACGGGTTGCTTCATCGTTTGAGGGAGAAGGGGGCCAGGATCATGGGCACGGAATCTTCCGAACTCCTGGTCGAGGAATATGAGCTCGTCAAGGAGGACTTCGCTTCCGGCAAGCCGGGGTTCGCCACGCGAGCGGAACCACGCCGGAAAGCCTTGCGAGATTCCTTGCTCAAAAGACGTGATGAATACATCGCCTGTCGGATCAACGAGACGCTTCAGGCGGGGGAAACGGGCCTGATCTTCCTCGGCATGCTTCACTCCCTGGGCTCCTGGCTCGATAAGGATATCCGGCTCGTTTATTTGATTCACCCACCCTCAGGTTGTGGAGAGAAAGCGCAATGACAGACGCTGCCAGTAAGGTTCTGATTGTGGACGGGAATGAGCAAATCGCCTTGCTCTCCACCTTCCTCAAACAAGAGGTGATAACCCCCGTGGTGGCCCACACCGGGGAAGCCGCCCTGGAAAAGATCCGCTCCGAACATTTCGATGCTCTGGTGGTGGACATGAAGCTGCCCGATATGGACGGCATGCAGATCATGAAAGGGGCAAAAGCCCTGGACGAAGATCTTCCCGTCATTCTGATCACCGGCTATCCGGAAATCCGGGACGCGGTGGCGGCGATGCGGGCGGGCGCTCACGATTACCTTGCCAAACCCCTCAAACATCACGAGGTGCTGCGCGTGGTCTTCCGCGCCCTGAACGAACGCGCTCTCAAGCGCAAGCTGCGACGCCTCTCCTGCCAGATCGAGGACGAGTCTTCGCTTCGGGAGTCCATGGGACCCAGCAGTGTCGTGAAGCGGTTGATCGCCGATGTAAGCCGGGTAGCCGCAACCAACTTCAGCGTCTTGATCCTGGGAGAAACCGGTTCGGGGAAAGAGCTAGTGGCGCGCGCCATCCACCAGAGCAGCCCTCGCTGCCGGGCTTCTTTTATGGCCGTAGACTGTGGGGCCATCCCTGAGACCCTTTTAGAAAGCGAGCTGTTTGGACATGAAAAAGGAGCCTACACGGGCGCGGACAAACAGAGAAATGGAAAAATCGAAATGGCCCATGGCGGAACACTTTTCCTGGATGAAATCTCCAACATGCCTTTAGGTTCCCAGGCCAAACTTCTGCGTGTGCTTCAAGACAAGATGATCTGCCGCGTGGGCGGCACCCAAGCCATCAACACGGATGTCCGAGTTCTGGCCGCCAGCAACCGGGACCTGCAATGCTTGGGGGAAACCGGCGCGTTTCGCCCCGATGTCTATTTTCGGTTGAACGAGTTCACGATCTGGGTTCCAGCCTTGCGCGAGCGCCAGGAGGACATTCTGTACCTGGCGAAGCGGTTTGTGGATCTCACCAATATCGAGTTGCAGAAGAACGTGAGAGGCTTTACGCAGTCTGCGGTTGATGCATTGCTCGCCTGTGACTGGCCCGGAAATGTTCGGCAGCTCCGTTCCGCCATCCGCCGCGCGGTTCTTCTGGCAGACGATATGATTACCGAGCAGCACATGAGGATCGATTGTGCATCCCCCAAGCCCACCCATCCGGCGCCAGAATGCAATCAGGGAATTCAGGAGGCGCCTGAGGAAGGCCTTCCCCTCAAAAAAATGATGCAACGCAGGATCTTTGTCATCGAGCGGGAGATCCTTACTCATGTGCTGCGGGAAACGGGAGGAAACAAGGCAAAAGCTGCTCGCTTGCTTCACATCGATTACAAGACCATACATTCAAAAGTCAGGCAATATGGCATTCCAACAGTCTGAAGGAGATGAGGTGCGATATGGCGGAAATGAAGAAAGAACGAACCTCGCGGGGCGGGGCAGGAGGCGGCCTGGGAGGGATCCTCAAGGGCCTGGGAGACTTGGTGGAGAAACTCGGTGAACTGACCGAGAACGGTCGAGAGCTCTCCAGAACGGGGGAAATTCGCGGGTCGGGAAAAGAGCTCAAGGGGATCTACGGATTCACCGTTAAGGTCGGGCTGGGAAATGAGGGGCCAACCCTCGAGCCCTTTGGAAATATCCGGCGTGACACCAAATCCGGACGAACCGAAGTTCAGGAGGTCCGAGAACCCATGGTGGATGTTTTTGAGGAAGAGGACCACTTACTGGTTTTGGCGGAGTTGCCCGGCATCGGCAAGGAGGACGTGCGGATTGACGTCAAGGATGACGTGTTGACGATCTCCGCCGAGAGAGGCGATAAGAAGTACCGCAAGGAAGTTCTTCTGCCCCGAAGCGTTTCCAAAGAGAAGATGCAGGTCTCTTGTAACATCGGGATACTGGAGATCAAATGCCCGAAGTAACCCACAGGGGAGGAACGACCATCGAAACCACAGAGAAATCACTCAAGCTCAAAGTCAGTGAAGCGCTCAGCAAGGACGTGAGTCGCGGATACGCGCGCATGGGGCCGGAGGATCTCGCGCTTTTGCAGTTGGGCGTGGGAGACATCTTGGAAGTAGTCGGCAAGGGTAGAAGCGTGTGCAAGGCGATGCCGGCCTACAAGGACTTGCGCGGGCAGTCCCGGATTCAACTGGACGGAATCACGCGCGAGAATGCCGGGACGGGGCTGGACGAGTTCGTTCAAGTGCGCAAGATCGCCTGCCCGCCCGCCGAGCGGGTGGTGTTGGCCCCCACGAACATCACTCCATCCGAGCGCGATTTGGATTATATCGGTAGCCGGCTGGATGGCCTGCCGGTTTTGGCTTCGAGCCGCATCCGGGCCATCCTGTTTGGATCCCGCTGGGCGGATTTCAAGGTGGAAAGCACGGTGCCCAAGGGTCCCGTGCTCATCAACCCCATGACGCAACTGGTGATCTCGAAGGGGGCCCAGCCTGAGGAGATGGCCGCCCGCGCAATTTCCTATGAGGACATCGGCGGCCTGAAGCCCCAACTCCAGCGTATCCGCGAAATGATCGAACTGCCCCTGCGTTACCCCGAGGTCTTCGAGCGCCTGGGGATCGACGCGCCCAAAGGTGTGCTTCTCCACGGGCCTCCGGGATGCGGCAAGACGCTGATTGCCCGCGCCATTGCGCATGAGACCCAGGCGAATTTCTATGCTGTCAGCGGTCCCGAAATTATCCACAAGTTCTACGGCGAGAGTGAAGCGCATTTGCGGAAGATTTTCGAAGAGGGCAGCCGCAAGGCCCCCAGCATCATCTTCCTGGATGAGATCGACGCCATTGCTCCCCGCCGCGAGCAAGTGGTGGGCGAGGTTGAGAAGCGAGTGGTCGCTCAGTTGTTGGCTTTGATGGACGGGCTCGCCAAGCGGCAGAAGGTCATCGTCATAGCGGCGACCAACCTGCCCAATGTGCTCGATCCGGCCCTGCGGCGGCCAGGGCGGTTTGACCGGGAGATCAGCATCCCTATTCCCGACCGCCATGGGCGCCAGGAGGTCCTTGAAATCCATAGCCGAGGCATGCCCCTGGCCGAACAAGTAAACTTGAATCGCCTGGCGGAGATCACGCACGGTTTCGTGGGGGCCGACTTGGAAGCCCTTTGCCGGGAAGCAGCGATGATATGCCTGCGACGCATCATGCCTGATGTGGACTTCGGCTTGGCGCGAATTCCTTATGATCAACTGGCCAAGCTCGAGGTGGGAATGGATGATTTCCTGGAGGCCCTCCAGGACATAGAACCTTCCGCACTTCGCGAGGTATTTGTCGAAGTTCCCAACGTGCGTTGGGAGGACGTCGGGGGTCTGACCGAGATCAAACAGCGCCTTGTGGAAGCCGTCGAGTGGCCTCTCCAGTACCCCGACTTGTTCAACCAAGCCGGGATCCGGCCGCCTAAGGGAATTCTGCTTTCGGGTTCCCCAGGATGCGGAAAAACCCTTCTCGCCAAAGCGGTGGCCAGCGAAAGTAATGTGAATTTCATCTCGGTCAAAGGGCCGGAACTGCTTTCGAAATATGTGGGGGAATCCGAGAGAGGCGTGCGTGAGGTATTTCGCAAAGCGCGCCAGGCTGCGCCCTGCATCGTCTTTTTCGACGAGATCGACGCTCTGGTGCCCAGTCGTAGCGCCGGCACTTCGGATTCGCACGTGGCGGAGCGCGTGCTGAGCCAGTTCCTGGCGGAGCTTGACGGGGTGGAAGAGCTGAAGGGGGTTTTGGTGCTGGGCGCGACCAACCGGTCAGACCTGCTCGATCCCGCCATTCTCAGGCCCGGCCGGTTTGACGAGGTTGTGGAAATTCCACTGCCCGACGAGAGCGAGCGCAGCGAAATCTTCGCGATCCATTTGCGGAACAAACCTCTCGGCGCGGGAATCAGCTTTAAGAACCTGGCCTTACGAAGCGACGGATTTAGTGGCGCCGATATCAGTTCGGTGTGCAACCGAGCCGCCCGGCGAGCTGTCCGGCGAGCCGTTCAGGCGGGCGATAAAGCACCGGGAGGGCAGTCACGGGTGATCCTTGAAGCCAGCGACCTGGAGGGCGCACTGCAAGAGATGCGTCAGCAGAGTCTCATTGCATTGGGTGAAAAGTAGTAGGGGAGCATGGTCCGTCAGCCGACGGACGCCCCTGAGTCTAAATGGAATTGGTGAACTGCAAATGGAGACGGTGGAGAAGGCGCTTTATCTGTTTTGCTTTGCCCGCTCGAACTTCCCCAGGGAGTTCGAGGGGGTCGGCGTGGACGGCAGGCTTCCTCTGTCAGTATTTCGGCGCTTCCCCAATCCGTGTGCCGTCCTAAGCGAGGTGCACTTGGATGATTTTTGCGGCGAAGCGGCCGAACTTCGCATGCGGGATCTGGCTTGGGTAGGGCCGCGTGCCTTGCAGCACGAGGCAGTGGTCGAGCAAGTGATGCGTCATTCTCCCGTGATGCCCGTCCCCTTCGGCACCCTTTTCTCCTCGCAGGAACGCCTGGCAGAATTTCTGGATAAGCATGGCGAAGTCATTTCAGAGTTCATCGAGCGGGTCGCCGACCAGGAGGAATGGTCAGTCAGGGGCTTGCTTGACAGAAGGCAGGCCGGGCACGCCCTCACGTCCGCAAGCTTGGCCACGCAGCAAACGCAGCTCGCGGCGCTGCCTCCGGGGAGACGCTACTTCGCGGAACAGCAAATCCGGGTAGGGGCGGAGAAAGAATTGAGCCGCTGGCTCGAGGAAACCCGGTGCCAAGTCACGCGTAACCTGATGAAGCAGGCTTCGGATTATTGCGAATGCCCAGGGGCGCCTCGTGAGGCCCCGGAAAGCGGAATTGAGGTTGTGCTGAATTGGGCCTATTTGCTGCCCAAGAGCGCGACCGTGGCATTTCAGGAGCGAATCGACCAACTGAACACCCAGCACGCACCCAACGGGCTGATTTTCCAACTGTCCGGACCCTGGCCCCCTTATCGCTTCGTTCCTTCTCTATCGATGGGAGTGGCCCGGTGAGTTACCTGCTTTACTGCATCTTTCGCGGGCCCCTGCCGGCTGCCCTCGAGATTCCCGACGGCGTGGGAGGGCGGAGTGTTTTCACTGCAAATCACAATGGCTTCGGCACCGCACTTTCCACGTTTGCAGATCCCGATTCGCCTCCTGATATCTCGAAACTTCTCGTGTACGAGACAGTCGTCGAGTCCCTCTATCGCCACCTGACGGTGATTCCCTTGCGATATGGATGTCGGGTTGGGTGTCCGTACGAGGCAACTGTTTTGCTGAGAGAAAATTACGCTGCCTACGGCCCACTGCTAAACGAACTCGAGGGCTTGGGGGAAATGGGTGTCCACGTTCTCCTCGACACTTGCGGAGATGGAACAGAGATCAACGCGCCGCCGGTTCGTGCAGAATCCTTACCCCTCGATTGGGATACCGGCGCTGCTTACCTTGCCGCAAAGCGACAGCGTTATCAAGGTCTGGACCGAGCCGGCCTGCAGCAGCGTGAGTTGGTCGAGGAGCTTTGCGATTCGCTTTATGGCTCCTTTGTTCGTCACAAGGTGGAATTTCCTTCCTCCAGGAGAGGCCGCCTTCTGTCTCTCTATTTCCTCGTACGGCGCGACTCAGTCGAGTCTTTTCGCCGAGCCGCTCGTCTCCATCATAGGAACGAATCCGTCAAACTGCTCTTGAGCGGCCCTTGGCCGCCGTACAACTTTGTTGATTCCCTGCAACCGTAGGTGGACATGCCAAGCAGCGGACGTAGCGCCAGACTTCAGCCCGGCACGTGTCGCCCCTTTTCCCGCGACTGCGGGATCAAAGTAGGCTCTGAAGGGCGATGCTACACCGCCCGACATCGAGGGATTACGATGCAAAGAGTTCTGGAAGATCTGGCAGGCCGGGGATTACATGCCGCGCATCTAGGGGCTACGTTGTATGGAGTGGATTCCATAATCGCCCGTGATACAGCTACATATTGTTTGCGAGCTGTCGCCTTCCTCTTGGAAATCAAGAGGATGGAAAAACCACATACGATTTCTCGATTCGGCACTCGACCTGCACCGTTGATAGCGGGGGCAGGTCAAATTAACGTCAGGCGTGCCCCAAGCGAAAGTTGGGTGGTGTTCACCCGGAAGGAGAACTGCCATGGCGAAGGTTGCAAAATCCACCGACTCCTCGAGCTTGGCGGAAGTAGTTGATCGGATTCTCGACAAGGGAATCGTGATCGATGCCTGGTTGAAGGTGTCGCTCGTCGGGATCGAACTGTTGTCGGTCGAAGCCCGCATCGTGATTGCCTCAGTCGAAACTTATCTGAAGTATGCCGAGGCTATCGGTCTGACAGCATCTGCTGCTGCTCCTGCCTAATACGGGTTGGGGGACCGACCGCTGCTGAGTGGGGGGGGCTACTGTGCAGCCCTCCACTCGGCAGATGGAGGAAAAGGGAGATCAGGAAAATCAAAGGAGGACCACTATGGGTAGAATATCGGAGGATATGACTCGATTGTCCGGAGAGATCCAGGCGTTGCGAGGAAGCCGTCTAGCGTTCCGAGAAGAACTCGCGGACGGAAACAGGAATCGCGAGAAGGATGTGGCTGAAATGTGCGCCGATTTCTTGGGCACACAGACTCGTATGGCGGAGCGGATGAGAGCGGGGCGTCTCGCTTTCCTGAATAACCTGAAGCAAACCGTTAGCGGGCAGCAACGGGAGATGAGGGCGGACATTGCTGCCGCGCGCCGTGCCTGGGTAGGCAAGAGCGTATAGCGGCCATGGCGATCAGCAAACCCTCGGAAGTTGCGATCGAAGGGCTGCCTGCCGGAGCCCTGGTTGGCCACGACGGGCGGGCGCGCAAGAGTCCCTACCCGTAGAGGTCGAAGAGACGTGGCTCGAACTAAAGCGGACGGGAATCCCACTATCAGCTTAGAAACGAGGAGGAAGGAATCCATGGGTGCTTTAACCGAACATCTGACGCAATTGCGGAAGGAAATCCTGGCCTTGCGAAGCGCGCGCCAGGGACTGACCCAGGCTTTGGAGCGAGAGGCCGAAGAACGGCGCGTCGGTGTGTCACAAACGCTCGCCGACTTTTCTAAAAACTTTGCCAGCATGGCCAGGAAAACGAAAGCCAACCGTTTGGACTCCCTCGCGGACCTCAAGCGTACGGTTAACGGTCTCCGGACAGCGGTCCATACGGACCTGAGCAGCATTCGGCAGGCTTGGCGTGCGTTGAATACTCCAATGCGCGGGGCGGAGGAGAAACTCGAAAGTCCAGCGAAACAGGAAACGGAAGCCCACTTGGAGGGAAGCCGTAGCGAAACAAGCGGCCAAGCCCAGCTCATAGTCGGCGGTGGAGAGAAACCCGCACGGAAGAAACGGAAGCGTTAAGCGGATTCTGAAAACGTTTATGAACTCTGTCATTCCGAGCAAAGCGAGGAATAACAGGCTGGACGGGTTTTTCAGTATCCCGCTAAGCTCACCGCCATAGTCGTGGTGAAGCTCCAACTGGACCGAAAAGCTCGAGGAAAGGGGAAAAAACGATGAATGGCGAGCATGCGATGTTGGGTTCAGTAGCCAGCGAAGTCGTCGAAACCCAAGAACAAAGTATTGTCCCGGAGCCCAGCGAAGAATTCGTCTTGACCCCGCACATTCAGGCCTTGACCGACCGGGCGCTGAGCTATCTTACTGTGGGATACGCGGTCCATTTTGCCGGCTTGGCAGGAACGGGGAAAACGACCCTCGCCCTGCACGTAGCCGCGCAGGTGGGTCGCCCGGTCGTCCTTTTGCATGGCGACGACGAGTTCGGCAGCTCCGACCTGATTGGCAAGGATTCCGGCTTCCGTAAGTACAAGCTCGTCGACAACTACATCCACTCCGTTTTGAAGACCGAAGAGTCCTTGAGCACGCTTTGGGAAGACCACCGGCTCACCACCGCCTGTCTTCACGGACACACGCTGATTTACGATGAGTTCAACCGTTCCCGGCCCGAGGCCAACAACGTGTTGCTCAGTGTCCTGGAGGGAAGGATTCTCAATCTGCCCAACCTGGGCAGGGCCGGCGAAGGGTGTGTGCGGGTACACGACGACTTTCGGGCCATCCTGACCTCGAACCCTGAAGAGTACGCCGGCGTCCACAAGACCCAAGACGCACTGATGGATCGTCTCATCACCATCAACCTTGGGCATTTCGATCGCGAATCGGAAATCCGGATCACCCAGGCGAAGTCGGGCCTTGAGCTTATCGATGCGGAGAGGATCGTGGATGTTGTCAGGGAACTCCGCGGGGTCGGGGTGAACAACCACCGCCCCACCATCCGGGCTTGTATCGCCATCGCCAAGATTCTCGCCCACCGCCAAAGCCACGCTCAAATCGAGGATCCCACCTTTTGGTGGGTCTGTTGCGACGTTCTCAAGACAGACACTGCAAAGGTTACCCACGATGGGAAGTTGCTCATGCTGCAAAAGGTGGAGGAGGCAATGGAGAAAGTCTGCGGGAACCATTGCAAGCGGCGGAAGAATCACCGCCGAGTCGCTGCCGCGTGAAGGGGACACATATGTCTATACCTCTGAGGGGCTTGAAAACCATTCGTACGTTGGCCGGTCGAGTGGACCGCTTGGCCACTCCGCACAGAGGGCACTTGCAAGTCGCGTGCCTGGAAATTGAGAAATCTCGGCGCGCCGCAGAAAGAACAACCGCCAGCCGGCGGGTGGCAGAACTTGATGCCCGGCTGCGCGAGATCGAGACCGAAGAGGCCACCCTGTTGCAAGGTCTGGCCGAACGCAAAGCTGCGGGTGCAACTGGGGTCAAGTCAAAGTCCACCCTGCGGAGCAGTGCCGGTGCGCTGAGGATCAGGTACTAAGGCGAGGAAGCACGAGCGTGGCCTTAAAAAGACCCGCACCCGCAATTCCTGAGACCATCGGGGGGAGCAAAAGGATATGACTCTGAAAACCGAAAAAGAGATCAGACAGGTCGTGCAAATCGCGGTAGCTACAGCAATGTATTTATGGGGGTTTCCTTCACTGGCGGTAGTGCTGGTGGTTTTAATCCTGCCTTGGAATCCGGTTTATAAGATAGCCGCTTATCTTGGGGGAGTGGTCCTGGAAGTCAGAGCGAAAAAGACGGTCAAGCGGGCGATGAAGAAGCTGACCGAGGAGCCGGCGGAGGCCGCATAGTTCGGGGGCGCGGTGGGGTTGGAGCGTGGGCTTTCAACGCACATCGCTGAGTGACTAGGGGAGGAAGACATGAGAATCAACTGTCTCAGTTGCGGGCACAACATGGATTTGGACGACGCGTACGACGATTATGAGGGTCCCTTCAAGTGCTTCATGTGCAACGCGACCCATGAGATCCGCACGGAAAATGGCAGTATCAAGGCGGTCAGGCAAGTGAATATCGTGCCGCACCTCTCGACTGAGCAGGTCTCCGAGGCCGTTCTCAACCCGAGGAAGAAGGCTGCCCAGGAGACGGGGACCTCGGGACCTCGCAGCACCGAGTAAAGGAGAGCCAGGAAGCGGCCCTGTATCCTCTCAGAAATCATGTTGACGAAAGGAGCACGGTGCATTGGGATGGAGAAAACCCCGAGGAAGGAGCAGGTCGAGAAAACCGAAAGAAACCGACGTTATGGAGTGCGACCGTGCCCAAGCCTGCGAAACCTTGCTCACCCGAATCTTGGAACCCCACACATCGGGCTGGAGTGCGGTAGAAGTTGCCGCGTGAATTCTGACCACCGAGTTTGAAAAGCCTATGTTTGGTGCGGCTATGCTGATCCAGATTATTTTCCATTATGCCCACCGCTGTGCGGAAAAGAGGGTTCTATGAGTACCGGCGACACTTCGATCGCAAAAAGCTTGCCCAAGCGCCCCCACCATCAGGCGGCAGCGCGACAGAGGGCCTACCTTTACGCAGTCATCGCTGACACGCGAGGCAGAACCTACGGCGACTTCGGCATCGACGGAAGTGAGGTGTATACCATCCCGGCGGGGCGGGTAGCGGCCGTGGTCAGCAATATACGAGTTGAGAGAATACGGCCAGAACGCTCCCATCTTGCAGCCCACCAGGAAGTCCTCAGGAAGCTGATGGCGGAGACCACACCGCTACCCATGTCCTTCGGCATCCTTGCGGACAGCTCGCAAGCCGTGCGCAACCTGCTTACTCGCAACCAGCAGGCGCTGTTCGAGCAACTGCGGCGCGTGGCGGGCAAGGTCGAGATGGGTGTACGAGTCACCTGGGACGTGCCCAACATCTTTGAATATTTCGTTAATACCCATCCCGAGCTCAGGCGGGCGCGAGACCAATTCCTGGGAGGTCCGCGCGAGCCTACGCAAGAGGACAAAATCGAAGTCGGCAGGATGTTTGACCGTCTGCTGAAAGAGGATCGGGAGAACTACGCCGACAACGTAGAAACGATTCTGACGCTTCACTGTGCTGAGATCGCGCAAAGGAAATGTCGTACCGAACGCGAGGTGATGAATCTGGCTTGTTTGGTCGAGCGTGCGGCGATGCCTCAGTTCGAGAGCTGCGTTTTCGAGGCCGCGCAGCAGTTTGATAACAATTTCGCCTTTGACTACAACGGGCCGTGGGCCCCCCACAACTTCGTCGAGATCGATCTCGAGCTCTGAGACTGGCGATACGGGAGGATGCAATGGTGCTCGTGGACGATATCTTGCTGTTTCCGATGCACAGTTTGCTCTGGATCTTCCGTGAGATTCACAACGCCGCCCAGCAGGAGCGTGCCAACGAGAGCGAATCCACCACCGCGGAGCTGAGTAATCTCTACATGATGTTGGAAACCGGAAAGATCTCAGAGGAAGAGTTCGCAAGCGAAGAGCGGACCCTGCTCGAACGGCTGGACAGAATGCAAGAGCGTGGCAAAGGCCTCCATGAGGAGCATGGTGGAGGGAAAAAGGGAGGCCGACGTGAACACAGAAGGGTGGCGTGAGGGGCACAATCGATGCGCGGGGAGCATTGCTGCTCCATCGTTCTTGGACCACCGAGGGCTGCAACTGCTGATCTTTGGCGGCAAAGGCGGAGTCGGAAAGACTACCTGCGCCACCGCCACGGCTTTGCGTTGGGCAATAAAATCACCCCAATCTTCTTTTCTCCTGGTTTCCACAGACCCCGCTCATTCACTCGCCGATAGCCTGGCTGACTTGGTCCCACCGGAAAACCTGGAGGTTCGCGAACTTGACGGCCGCGAATGCCTCTCGAAATTCAAGCAGAAGTACTATGGGAAACTCCGGGAAATCGCCTCGCGTGGCACCTTCCTCGACAAAGAAGAAATCAACCGCTTTCTGGAGCTCTCCTTGCCGGGCTTGGATGAACTCGTGGCCTTCCTGGAGATCTCCACGTGGGTGGAGAAGCGCAGCCACGATTGCCTCATTGTGGACACCGCCCCCAGTGGCCACACCCTGCGCCTGCTGGCCATGCCGGAATTCCTCCGCAGATGGCTCGCCATGCTGGAAACTCTGCTGGCAAAGCACCGCTACATGAAATGGGTCTTTGCCCGTTCCCGAGAGCGCGATGAACTCGACGCCTTCCTTGCCGAGCTGACCGCCTCGGTAAAAGGCATGGAAACGGTGCTACAGGATTCGCTGCGTTGCCGGTTTGTGCCGGTGATGCTCGCCGAGATGATGAGCATTCGCGAGACCGTCTCGATCGTAACGGAAGTGGGCCGCCTCATGTTGCCGATGACCGACATCGTGATCAACCGGCTCTATCCCCACAACCCGTGCCCCGTTTGCGGCGACGAGCGTCTCCGCCAAGCTCGGCAACTGCGGAATCTTTTCAGCCAAACCTCTTTAGCCAAGTTTACACTCTGGGGGCTGCCGCTTTATGCAGAGGAGGTTCGGGGGCGGAAAACGCTGGAGTCATTCTGGGATCGAGTGGGGCAAATCACCGAAGCCCCTGCCGCAACGACCGAAGCATCGCGAACTCTGGCGCTCAGGGTGGAGGCAGGCATCCAGTGGCCTCCTACCCAAACTACGCTTATGCTCTTTGCAGGCAAGGGGGGCGTGGGAAAGACCACATTAGCTTGCGCGACGGCTCTGCACTTGGCGCAAGAATGCGCAGGGAAGAAAGTCCTTCTCTTCTCCACCGGGCCTGCCCACTCTTTATCAAGCTGCTTGGGGACACCGATCGGACCTCGGCCTAAACTCGTCTTTCCCGGCGTGGAAGCCATGGAGATCGATTCGGAGTCGGAATTTCAGGCTTTGAAGAAACAATACGCCGGAGACATCCAGAAATTCCTGGAATCTATCTCGAGTAACTTTGACTTAACCTTCGACCGCGCAGTGCTGGAACGGATTCTCGACCTTTCCCCCCCGGGACTCGACGAGGTGATGGGCTTGACGGGTGTCATGGCCTTACTCGCTTCCGGCGGCTACGACGTCCTCGTTCTCGATTCGGCAGCGACAGGCCACCTGATTCGTCTTTTGGAACTTCCCGGAATCGTCGATCAATGGCTTAAGGCGTTCTTCGACTTGTTTCTCAAATACCCGCAGATCTTTCGGCTCACCAAGTTTTCTCAGGAGCTCGTGTCAATGTCCAGGAACCTCAAGAGGTTCAGACGGCTGCTGACTGATCCGGCACGATCCTCCATCTATGCGGTCAGCGTCCCCACCGATATGGCTCTTGAGGAAACACGAGACTTGCTGGATGCCTGCCTGCGCTTAGGCGTCAGTGTGCCTGGACTTTTTCTTAACCTTGTCACGCCCCCCAGTGATTGCCTTTTCTGCTCCGCTCTGTATCGCCGGGAATCGCTCGTGCGCCGGAAGTTCCAGCAGTGTCTTCAGGGAAGGGAAATGACGGTGGTCTATCGTGGGGGAGAGATTCAGGGCTTTCGCCGGCTGGCAGAGTTGGGACAAGCCCTTTACCAACCCACCGGCGTGGAATCGAGTGTCTATGCCTGTTGAAAGCAACACTGGAAACCGGCCGACCCTCCCCTCCGAACTCTCCTTGGATGACACCCGGCAGGTCTCTCTGTGCGAGGTGCTTGACCGGGTGCTGAACAAAGGAGTTGTGATGGCGGGAGAAGTGACCATTTCAGTCGCGGATATCGACCTCGTCTACCTTGGACTGCAAGTCGTGCTCACATCCATGGAGAAAGCGCGTCAAGGTCTCCGCCGCGCGCCGCTGCAATTGGGCGCCGGCATGGGCATTGGAAAGGAGAAGGCAGATGGACTCAACTGAACTGGCGCAGGTCGAGTCAGAGACCGTGCACGATTTCGCCCAAGTGATGCAAGTGGACGATTTGCTGGCGCCCCAATCGTCCGCTGCTCAGCGCCCGCGAAACGGCCGGCTCAACTTCGATGCCAACGATGCCAAGAATGGGCTCGGTCAACTGGTCCTGACCCTGATCAAGCTCCTGCACGAATTGCTGGAGCGCCAAGCCATCCGCCGGGTGGAGGCGGGTTCCTTGAGTGAGCAGCAGGTTGAAAGGCTCGGACAGACACTCATGGGGCAGGCACGGGAAATAGAACGGCTCCGCAAGGAATTCGGCCTCGAGGAAGAGGACCTGAACTTAGACCTCGGTCCCTTGGGAAGGCTTCTCTAAAAGGAGAGCTTATGATCCAGCAACGCAATATATCCCACGCGGTGGCGAGCTCGACTTTGGCCGACGTGCTGGAGCGTGTTTTAGACAAAGGGATTATCATCGCGGGCGATATTCGAGTGAAACTGGTGGACATCGAGCTCCTCTCCATCCAGATCCGCTTGGTTATCTGCTCGGTTGATAAGGCCCAGGAAATGGGAATGGATTGGTGGGTGAACAACCCCATATTTCGCCGCGAGGAGGACCATGGGAAGCTTGCCAGCTCCCTCGCCAGCATGGAGGAAAGAATGGCAAGGCTGGAGACCTCGTTTGCCAAAGAGGAATCGCGGCCCAGCCAACTCGTCTCCGATCTCCGCGCGCCGTAGGGTTTGCGTGGCGTCCTAAAGCAACTGGAGCTTTACAGCCCAGGGGCCATCTCATTACGCCCTTCCTTTTCTCCACGGGGCGGCCTCGCTCCCGTCTAGAGTTCGTGCGGTGCTGGGTGGATAAAACAGAATCCACGACCTGCCCTTCTGCCGCCCGGGGGTAGTGGTGTCATTTGGATGGAATCCACTTCGAAACAGTGGTCATTCCAGTCCCGCTATGGCGGGAGGATTTTACTCCGACGACGGCGCATTTCCAATGGCCTGCGGAGTGGATTCTCGCTTTCGCGGGAATGACTGCACCTGGGAGCGCCCGTGTCTTGCAAATGACACCAGTACCCGCCCGGGGGAGCGGTTGACTTTCTCCGCGCGAGGAGCGACTACCCATGCGGATATTCGACCAAATTAATCCCCTGAATCTAAACCGACGACAGAGGGAGCTGTGGATGCTGGCTCTCACGGTCATTCTTATTCTGGCCGTGGCGATAGCTTTGCTAATGTATCCCACGGCTTTTTCCAACGACCTCACCGTGAGCGGCGCCACGAAACGCAAGTTGTTCTTTGGCTTCTGCGCGCTCTCGGTTCTGCTGCTGGGTTACCTCCTGGACAGGCAGATCGTGATCGATCAGCTTCGCCAGCGGGTGGCGGAAGTGCACCAGCAGGTCGTGGAAATCCGGCACCAGGCAAGCGTGGACGTGCTCGCGAGCTTGCCCGGATTCGACTTCTTTCGCGACTGTCTGGCCATGGAACATCGTCGCGCCGCCTGTACTCATTTGCCTCTTTCGCTGCTGCTTGTAGGACTGACCCCTTCCCCGCAACTCCCTGACAAGGACGAAAGGGATACCGCCTTCGGGGACGCCGCCAATGCCTTGACCAGGAAACTCCGGCCGGAGGACTCCATATATTATTTCCCTGCCAGTGCGTTTGCCATCGTCCTTCCCGGGGCGGGAACAGAGAGTGCCTATCGCATCTCGACGCGGCTCTCGGAGGGCCTCCGCGATGCCTCGGGGGCGAGCACACGCTTCCTATTCGATGTGCATTTAATCAATTATCCTGAAAATGCCTGCTCCGCACGAGAGATGGTAGATGCAGCCCGTTCCCTCTTGTCGGGTGAGTCCCTTGAGGCGCAGGAAGTGGAAGCGTGGTGAGGGACCCCGAGAACTTATCTCGAGGATAGAAGGTCACGCAAAACCACTCCAGCAGGGCTGCCCCTCCATCATCTCAGGCAGGGTTTCCCGCGAAAGCCTGCCCTGAGCTTGCCAAAGGGTGTGAATCTACTCTGCAAACCTCCGGAAATACGGTGTCGACGAACTGGATTCCTCTCGCGGAGCGGGACAGGAATGAATGGTATTTCGAAAGGGATCCCATCCCAAATGACCCCAACACCCCGATTGCCATCCGAGTGTCGGCAGTTGCGGGAAGTGATAAACTGCAACGCATGCACATCACTCTCAAAGATGAAGTGGCTGTGGTTACTGGCGGGTCCCGCGGTATCGGTGCGGCTACAGTGAAGGTGCTGGTTGCAGCGGGCGCGAAGGTTGTTTTTAACTACCATCGAGGAAACCGCGCCGCCAAGGAAGTCATCGAAAGCTGTAAGGGCCTGGATGGCCAAGCCTTTGCTGAGCGGGCTGATGTCTCAAGCATGGCCGACGCCCGGAGGTTGGTTGACGCTGCGGTTTGCCGTTTCGGCAAGCTGGATATATTGGTGGCGAATGCGGGCATTTGGAACTACAACCCCCTGCCCATCGAGGAAGTGACGGAGAAGCAGTGGGATGAAATGATGGCCGTAAACCTCAAAGGCGTCTACTCGCTGGTGCACCACGTCGTTCCCCAAATGATCCGCCAGAAACGCGGCCGCATTATCGTGGTTTCATCGACCGCCGGGCAACGCGGGGAGGCTTTTCACACCCATTACGGAGCCAGCAAGGGCGGCCTGCTTAGCTTTGTCAAAGGGCTTTCTACCGAACTTGCACGGCACTGCATCTTAGTAAATTGCGTTGCCCCCGGCTGGGTGGAAACGGATATGAGCACACCGGTGTTGAACAACAGGCGCGAGTATAAGAAAGTCATGTCCGTCATTCCGCTTCGTCGCTTCGCTCGACCGGAGGAAATTGCTCTGCCCATACTCTTTTTGGCCTCGTCCATGGCAACGTTCATTACCGGGGAAATCCTGAATGTAAACGGCGGGAGCGTTTTGTGTGGTTAGAAAAGGGGGCGGGGAGCGTAAGTCGTGTGCTATGCCGCAACGAGACAAGGATTTATAATCGTGCGTAGGGCCGGGTCCTGCAAGGGGGGACCGGCCTGGGCCGCTCCGCCATGGCGGGAGGCGGCCCTGCCTAATCTCTTGTTGGCCGAGGAAGGGAGCTTGTTGTGCCGGAGCGAAGCCGTAGGGTGGGACAGATAATCATGGGGGCGGTTGCGCTGGCGTTATTGCTTGGGGCGGCCGGCGGGGGGAGATTGTGCGCCGGGCAGAATCCTGCCGAACTGCCTTCGCGCATCGACCCCAAAGCCCGACAAATCCTCGATCGCCTGATTCAGATATTGGGCGGACCTGCTTTCCTGCATATGAAACGGCTGACGACCCGAGGCCGCGTCTATGCCATCAGGGAAGGGTCCGCTTCAGGGTTCGCCCCATTCGAGAGCTACGTCGAATATCCGGACAAGCGCCGGTTTAGCTTCGGGAAGAACCCTCCTGTCATTCTCATCAACAATGGCGACCAGGCATGGGAACTGGACCGGTACGGACAAACCTCGCAACTGCCGGAGCAAGCCCGGCGCTGGAAGATCTCCAATCGCTATTCGCTGGAGAATCTCCTCCGTCTCCGCATCCAAGAACCCGGAATCCTGGTTCAGCCGGGCGGTGTTGACTTTGTGGATAACGTCGCGACACAGGCTCTGTCCATGGTTGATGCGCAAGGAACCCAATTGAAACTGGATTTGAATCGCCAGACGTTTCTGCCGGTTAGCATCACCTATCGCGTGCGGGACCCCAAGACGGGCGACTGGGACGACTTCGCGGATGTGTACAGCGACTACAAAAACATCGAGGGAATCATAACCCCAATGCATATTGCGAGGTTCTTGAATGAGGAACGAGTTTCCGAAATCTTCCGCAACTCCGCCCACTATGACGACGAATACCCCCCCACCTATTTCCAACCCGTCCAGTAAGAGCTCCATCTGTTATAATGGCTTGATGGAGCAAGCGTGAAGAATCAACCCAGAACGCGGAGTACGACTATTCTGTGCGTCCGGCGAGACGGACGGCTGGCCATGGGAGGCGACGGCCAAGTGACCATGGGCGAGAATATCGTCAAGCAGAAAGCCCGGAAGATTCGCCGCCTCTTCAATGAGAAAGTCCTGGCGGGATTTGCCGGGAGCACGGCCGACGCCCTCTCCCTTTTCTCCAGGTTTGAGCAGAAGCTGGAGGAGTATCACGGAAACCTGAACCGCGCCGTTGTGGAACTGGCCAAGGACTGGCGCACGGACCGTGCCCTGAGACACCTCGAGGCCTTGCTCCTGGTCGCGGACGAAAAGAGCACCTATCTGGTGAGCGGCACCGGAGATGTGATCGAGCCCGATGACGGGATTGTGGCCATCGGCTCCGGCGGGCCTTTCGCACTGGCCGCCGCGCGCGCCCTGGCAAAACACACCGCCATGACCGCCAAGGAGATTGTCGAAGAGGCCATGCGCCTGGCCGCGCAGATCTGCATCTTCACCAACGATCAGGTAACGATCGAAGAACTGTAAACGGGGTGCCGCGAGCGCTGAATCCTATGGTTTTCTACTTGCCTGAAAATCTTGAAACTACCAGCTCACTGGATGAGCTATCCCCGCGCCAGATCGTAGCGGAATTAGATAAGTACGTGATCGGCCAACCTGAGGCCAAGCGATCTGTCGCCACCGCGCTGCGAAACCGCATGCGGAGACAAAAGCTGCCACCGGAGCAGGCGGAAGAGATCCTTCCCAAGAATATCATTATGATTGGCCCCACCGGCGTGGGGAAAACGGAGATCGCCCGGCGGCTTGCCCGGTTGACGAATTCTCCTTTCCTTAAGGTGGAAGCCTCGCGCTTTACGGAAGTAGGCTACGTGGGGCGCGATGTGGAGTCCATGGTCCGCGACCTGGTGGAAATCTCTATTGACATGGTGCGCGAAGAACGAATCGATGAAGTCGCTGAAAAGGCGGAGCAGAACGCGGAAGAGCGCCTGCTGGACCTCCTCCTGCCCCCTCCGCCTTCTTTGAAGCGCCACGAAAAGAGCGGCGGCGACGAAGATGAGGAACGCGCCGTTGCGGCCCAGGAGCAGTTCCGCCGCACCCGGGAGAAATTGCGCGCCCAGTTCCGGGAGGGAAAACTCGACGAACGGCAGGTCGATATTGAAGTGCGGGACCGCAGCCTCCCCGCTTTCGAGGTGATCTCTTCTCAAGGCATCGAGGAGATGGACATCAACATCAAGGACATGCTCCCGGGGCTTTTTGGCTCGCGGACCAAGAAGCGCCGCCTGCGCGTGGGTGAGGCCATGGATTACCTGATCCAGGAGGAAGAAAACAGGCTGATTGACATGGACCAAGTTACCCGTGTGGCCGTGGAACGCGCGGAGCAATCCGGCATCATATTTCTGGATGAAATCGACAAGATCGCAGGCCGGGAACGGGGTCACGGGCCGGACGTCAGCCGCGAAGGTGTGCAACGCGATATATTGCCCATCGTCGAAGGCACCACGGTCAACACCCGTTATGGAATGATCCGCACCGATCACATTCTTTTCATCGCGGCCGGGGCTTTCCACGTGAGTAAGCCCTCCGACCTGATCCCTGAACTCCAGGGGCGATTTCCCATCCGGGTCGAACTGCATACCCTCACCACGGAAGACTTCATCCGCATCCTGAAGGAGCCCAAGAGCGCACTGGTCAAGCAGTATGCGGCGTTGTTGGAAACAGAAGGCATCAAGCTCTCCTTCGCGGACGATGCGCTGGAAGAAATTGCCAAGTTCGCCGCCGCGGTCAACGAGCAGACGGAGAACATCGGCGCGCGGCGCTTGCACACCATTATGGAAAAACTTCTCGACGAGATCTCCTTCGAGGGCCCGGACCTGAAGAAGAAAACGGTCCGCATCGATGCTGCTTATGTTCAGAAGCAATTGGCGGATATCGTCAAGAATCAGGACCTCAGCCGGTATATCCTGTGAATCACCCGTCATGTGCGCGGCGATCGGCCGTCGCCTCTCACTCTGCTGAAGAAAAGGAATGGAAATTGGACCTTCGCCCTCTCCCCAGGGGAGAGGGTGGACCGTGGCTGGCGTTTTCACCAGCCGGCGCGGGCCGGGTGAGGGGTCACTTGCACGACGCGGAGGGATCACAGGGCCGCACTTTACCAAGTAACCCCTCACCCGGCTCTCCCGCGCCTGCGGGATCGCCACCCTCTCCCCAAGGGAGAGGGTTGTTTCTTGGGTTCTGCCCAATCGCCCCAGTGGTTCCTCTGGCTCTGGCAGTGGGCATCGTCTTCCTGCTTGGGTGCGGCGTGCAAGGGCCACCCCAGCCGCCACGCCTCGATGTGCCGGAACGCGTAACCGACCTCACCGTATTTCAGGTGGGGCGCACGCTCGAGCTCCGGTTCGGGCTTCCCCAGCAGGCCCGGGATGGAGAACGGTTGACCAAGCCGCTGGAAATCGAGATTCTCCGCGGCCACCTCTCCCCCGGCTCGCGGCCGCCAACCTCCCCACCTCTTGCCCTTTGGACGAGGCTTCAACCCGACCAGTGGACGCGTTACACCAACGACGGAAGAGTCATCTACCCCGCGCGCCCTTCCGAGGAAGAATTCAAGAACTGGCAGGCAGAAGACTCGATCGTTGCCATTCGCACGCTCACGCGCGGGTTTCGGCGCCGCCCCCTGCAAAGCGAAATTTCCAATCTCGTGCGATTACGCCTGTTGGACGTGTCAGGCCCCGTCGACCATATGGAGAGCAAGACGACGGAGAAAGCAATTGAGCTGGGCTGGTGGCCACCGGCAAAAACGCTGGGCGGCCTCGAGGTCAAGAATCTTGCGGGGTATCGCGTCTTTCGCAGCCCGGCAGGAAAGCCGGGACCATTTCAGTTGGTGGGGGAGAGTAAAGAGCCACGATATCTGGACCGTGATTTTGAATTCGGGCGCGCCTATTCTTACCAGGTTCGGGCGTTGTTCAAGGCGGGCGGGACGAGCGCCGAAAGCGAAGGGTCGCGACCGTATGAAGTGATCCCCCGCGATACTTTTCCGCCCGCGCGCCCCACAGAGTTGACAGCCTTGTACACCGCGGGCGCGATGGAATTGGTTTGGACAGCCAACTCAGAGAAGGACCTGGCCGGCTATTATGTTTACCGGCGTGAGAACGGTGAGCAACCCAAGAAGTTGAATAAGGAATTGCTCCGAACCTCGATCCTCCGCGACGCCAGCATCCAGCCGGGCCACATCTACTTCTATCAGGTGACGGCAGTGGATCTTTCAAACAATGAAAGTCAACCCTGCGAGGAAGTCGAAGTTGAAGCTAGAAACTAGAAAGCAGAAAGCAGAAAGCGGAAAACATGACCTCCAGTTTCTGCTTTCTGCTTTCTGCTTTCTAGTTTTCTTTGCGCTTCTTCATTACCCACTGCTTCGCCTGCCCTATTATTGGGACGAGGCTGGGTACTACATTCCTGCCGCGCTGGACTTCTTCCGCTCCGGGCAGTTGGTTCCCAGCGCCACCCTTCCCTCAGGGCACACTCCCCTAGTCATCATCTATCTGGCTCTGGCATGGCATGCGTTTGGGTTTTCACCCCTGGTTACGCGCGCGGCGATGATCGTGGTTGCCGCATGCACGCTGGCGGGCATTTACGCGCTCGGAGGCCGTGTCGCCAATCGGGAGGTTAGATGCTGGAGCGTACTGCTGCTGGCGCTTTCGCCCCTGTTTTTCGCCCAGAGTGTGCTGGCTCATCTCGATCTTGCGGCGGGATTGTTCACCTTGCTGGCGCTTTTGGCGCTGCTCGACGAACGTCCCTGGAGGTTCGCGTTCGCCGCAACGTGCGCCGTCTTGAGCAAAGAAACCGCTGTGGTTCTACTGCCGGTTGCCTGGATCTTCGCCTGGTGGCAGCAGAGGAGAGCGGGCGCACCCCTGGCCCGCGCCTGGTGGGCCGCAAATCTCGCTCCCCTCGTCGCGCTGCTTGCCTGGGCGGGTTTCTACCACCATGCGACCGGATTCTGGACGGGCAACCGCGAATATCTTCACTACAACCTTTACTCCACGCTCAACCCGGTTCGGGTGCTATTGACTCTGCTCCGTCGTCTTTATGAGACCTTCGTCGGCGGATTCAATTGGCTCCTGACGCTCGGCGCAATGGCCGGAATTCGCTGGTCGCGGCGGAACAAGATTGGCGGGGCTCTTGAAACACCTGTCATTCCCGCGAAAGCGGGAATCCACTCCGCAAACCTTGGGAAATGCGCTGCCAACGGATTGGATTCCCGCTTTCGCGGGAATGACAGGGCGAGCGCTACGATCGAAGAATCGTGCGGGCATCCGTCAGCCGACGCACCTACCCCAGGGATTTCGGAAGCGTCCGCCCGGAATCGGCCGGAACCGAGCACTCTGCGCAGGTTTCTTTTTCTTGGGGGGTGGCTCACCGCAGCTTATCTGGTGATGCTCAGCTTGGTGGGCGGCGCCGTTTTGCCTCGCTACCTGTTGCCCGTCTTTCCGCCGCTTGTTTTGATCGCAGTGATCTTGATATGGCGTCTGCCGCGGCCGGTGGCCCGGTCTGTTATGGTGCTTACCGCCGGCTGCTTTGTATGGGCATGGTTTCTGAACCCTCCTTATCCATTTCCCTTTGAGGATAACCTGGCGTATGCGGACTTCATTCGCCTTCATCAGCAGGCCGCACAGCTTCTCGAGGCTCAACCCGGCAACGGGCGAATCCTGACCGCCTGGCCGGCCTCCGATGAACTGGCACGTCCGTTTCTGGGCTACGTTCGCCGGCCCCTCAACGTGATTGCTGTGGAGGGGTTCGGTCGCCACGAATTCCAGAGCGCTTCCCCGGAGTCGTTTGACTGCTTGTACCTTTACTCGCGCCATTGGGAGCCCTCGATCAACTGGCTGAGGAGTTTCCCTTGGCTGCAAAGGCTTCAAGAACGCTATTATGGGTATCAATCCCAGATCCCGGAGGAGGAGCTTGCTGCAAAGTATCATTTGAGGCTGCTGGCGAGCTTCGAAAGGCGCCGCCAATGGGTGAGGATATACGTCAGACAGTGAAGAACGCTTGGGGAACGAAGGAGTTGTAAGCGACGTGAATCCGTGGGGTGATTCACTCCAATGCTGTTGTTGGAAGACGATACACCCGGCGAGGTCCACAACCGTGCGGAACAGGGCGGGAGCCCTCGAAATTGAGTTCTGGAAGTGGGAGGGAAAACCACCACGCGAAAGGAGAAATGGCCCATGAAATCCTATGTGTTTCGAGTCGTCGTTGAGGAAGACACGACGGCAAGCGGCCAAGAGGCTTATCACGCCTACTGTCCTGCCTTGGAAGGGTGCCGCACGTGGGGCCGCACGTACGACGAGGCGCTGGCCAACGTCCGCGAAGCCATCGAGCTCTATATCGATGACCTCAGTGAGGCGCGCGAGGCGGTTCCGCTTGATCCTCAGTGCGGCGCTTTCGAGTGGCCCACACCGGCGGTGGCGGTCAATCTATGACCGATCTCCCGCGTGGCATTCCGGGAAGTGCACCGAGCATGGCAATCGCACTAAGTAACAAGGAGGTCCCCGTGAAGAGCTACATATTTGAGGCCAACGCACAGCAGGAAGGAGACGGGCGTTGGAGCGCCTGGATTGAAGCGTTACCTGGGTGCACCGCTTGGGGGTATTCCAGAGAGGAAGCCCTGAAGGATGCGGCTGATCTTTATATCCAAGACATGATCGAAGAGGGAGAAGAACTTCCCAAGGAGGGTTTCCGAGTGCCGCATTGCGCTTCCCCAGGGCGAACGGTCTACCCCCGTGCTTCTGGGGGAAAATGGTGACGAGGCGCTCCTTGGCACGGTAACACTCGAAGAGCTCCGCGTGGTCCTGAACCCATTCACCCGGCAGTTGCAACCGATGCGGATGATACTCGCCTAACACCCCAACGCCCAGGCTCACCTTTCACCGGCGGACCTTTTGGGGGCTCTCAGCAATGGGATTCTGAGAGGTGGAAACGTACGCAAACTCTGCTTTTCTCTGCGAACTCTGTGGCCTCTGGGGTGAGCCTCCCTTTGAGTTGCGTCGATCGCCCGCGTGGCAGGACTCTGAATATTATGGCTCTTGACACGTGGAACGGGATAGGCTAGAATTGTATGTTTAAGTTTCGTGGGGGTCACGTCCTGCGGGGAACACGGTGCTGAATGTTGCTGCTCGCCCCAACCCATTTGCGAGGATGTCCCATGCGGGACGAAAAGTCTGGACATTGGCTCGCCACGCCACAGACACAATGCCTGTCCCTCTGGGGAAAGCAAAAAAGGATTCTTCAAAATTGACAGAACGGCGCGGGAATGTCTATGAAAACAAAGGACCACCGTGGAAAACTCGGGGCCAAAGCGGGAATGTGCATGAAAAAAAGGCACTTAGTCACCAAAAGCCGGAATGTTTTTGAAAAGAAAGGTGGTTAATCCTTGGCTGGGAGTAGCCTAGAGGCGGTAGGTGGGGAAAAACCGGAATGAGCAAGATTTCTGCGAGATCAAACACCTCCACTATATGGCCACGATCACCTCGCGCCGTGCCTGAAAAACCAGGGTGTTACTCGATGTCAGGTGCTGTTGTGATTTGGGCTCGGCTCACTTTCGAAACGCCGGTCATTTTCGCGGAAGCAGAAATCCGCTCCGCAAACCTTCTGCAATGCGATGTCGACGGGCTGGATTCCCGCTTTCGCGGGAAGGACCAGTGTTTCGAAGTGGATTCCATTCCAAATGGCACCACACCCTCCGTCAGGGGTGTGCGACATAAAAGTTGGAGTTAAGCGGCTATAGCTGCCCTGCGGTCCTCCCAGTAATCCTCAAAGCGGCTATTGAGAAGTGAGCATCGGAGGGCCAGGATGGCGTTCGCTCCTCG
>Ga0182027_10001927_pt1 | contig 33914 bp, 25 predicted proteins | sample 712E1DmetaG_FD_121300 | JGI IMG/M metagenome (GOLD analysis project Ga0182027, IMG submission 121300) | Permafrost microbial communities from Stordalen Mire, Sweden - 712E1D metaG (Illumina Assembly) | ecosystem: Environmental > Terrestrial > Soil > Wetlands > Permafrost | place: Sweden...
CTTGCCGGAAAATTAAAGTTTACTGCAATGCAGATATTTACGAAGAATAACAACAGATGGTTTGCAAAACCTTTAACTGAGGAAGAAATTAATAAATATAAAACAAAACTTGAAGCATCAAATATCAAATTTGTCGTTTCTCATGACTGTTATCTCATAAATTTATGTGCTAGGGATGAAATAATGTTAGTGAAATCCCGCGATGCCTTTATTGATGAACTACAGAGATGTGAACAGCTTGGAATTCCACATCTTAACTTTCATCCGGGTGCGCATCTCGGTCTTGGCGAGGAGGATGGTATTAAACTTATCGCTGAATCTCTTAATATTGCTCATCAAAAAACTTCAGGTTTCAAAGTATCTAGTATGCTTGAAACTACCGCTGGTCAGGGGACTTCAATCGGCTACAGGTTCGAACATCTTAGAAAGATAATTGACCTCGTTGAGGAAAAAGAAAGAATGACCGTTTGTATTGATACTGCACATATTTTTGCAGCTGGGTATGACATTAAAGTTGCTAAAAATTATGACATCGTTATTAAAGAGTTTGATAACATAATCGGAATTGATAGACTAAAATGTTTTCATATGAATGACAGCAAAAAGCAACTTGGATCAAGAGTCGACAGACATGAAAATATTGGTGATGGATTCATCGGCCTGGAGGGCTTCAGTAATATTATGAACGATAAAAGGATTGAAATGGTTCCAAAAATCCTTGAAACACCTAAAGGAAAAGAACAGTTAGAGGATATTAAAAACTTAACCACTTTAAGAAAACTGATAAAAAAATGAAATTAGAAATCCAACATGGTATTTATCTCAGGGAAATTGATGAAAATGATATTGGTTCTATTGTTAAATACGCCAATAATGTTAAAATCTCCGGTTTCATGAGAGATGCTTTTCCTTTTCCATATACGATTGATGATGCTGCGAATTGGCTGGGAGTTGTTAATGAAAATACCCCAAAGAGATCTTTTGCAATAGCAAATGAGAATGAGTTTATAGGCGCTATCGGCATAGAACCCTGCCGTGATGTTAACAGGTACGCGGGAGAAATAGGTTACTGGATTGCCGAGCCATTCTGGGGCAAAGGGATTGCTACCGAAGCAGTTAAGATTTTTGTTAAATACATTTTTAATAAGTATGATTTATTAAAAATCTTTGCTCATGTATTCAGTTCAAATCAGGCTTCTACAAGAGTCCTGGAAAAAGCTGGTTTTAGATTGGAGGGTAAATTGAGAAACCAGATTATTAAAAGCGGAAAAGTTTTAGATCAATTAGTTTATGGGATATTGAAAGAAGAAATTCTACCTTAGTTTTAAACTGCTCTTAGTACTATAATTCCTGTATGTTTTTTTACATTCATTATGTATTCACTTAATGGTTCTTTGGTAATATGAACTTTAGTACCGGGCTGAGGTGCATGAAGTATGTGAATCCTCCCATCCTTTTCTCTTACAGCGATACCAACATGACCAATATCGAGCCCATTTACGGATGTTGTAAAAGCAATAATATCACCGTCCAGGAGCTTCGATTCAACCAATGTTACATTTGCTTTCGGAATATAATAATATGTTCTGAGACTGATTGAATCCTCCTGCGATTTTATATAAGGAACAAAAGCAGGATTTTCATTTAGGTGCCTATACAACGAGGGATGTTCCGACATGAAGCTGACAGAGAACTTAATAGGAATTCCACCAAGATTCTTTGTTATATCAAGAACAACCTTTTTACGAATATTGTCATATATCCAGTCAGAAAAATAATGCAGCCTCGAAGGATATCCCTGTAATTTTCCTCCCCGGTAACGGATAAAAGCAAGTTCACTAAGATAATTATTAAATGATGTACTGTCTCTTTTTATAAGACGCGCAAAAACAATGCTGTTTTCAAGAAATGTAGTACAATCAAGCCCTTTAAGATCAACAACAAGTGCCTCCTCCCCTTCCCTTTCTAATGTCGTAGCTTGATATTCAGTACCTATAAAACTTTTTCCAACACTAACTATTATATTTCCAAGCGATTCATTCTTCAGGTTATTTTTATGAGCATATTGAAAGATGGAAGCGCAGATTTCACTATCTTTTTCGGTATAGACCTGTGAATATATCGGAGAGTACAGAAATAAAACCGTAAAAAGAACAAGAACCAGTTTCATATTATATCTTCGTTTGGGACGCCGGAGTATTCTTCTATTTGTCTTGCATGAGCAAGATTTTCGAACCTGGCATATTCCTTTATAAAAGCAAGTCTTAAATCACCGATCGGACCGTTTCTCTGTTTACCGATTATTACCTCGGCAACTCCCTCATTTGAGTTCCCGTTTTCATCTTTCATAATACCATAAACCTCGGGGCGGTTAAGGAAAAGAACTACATCAGCATCCTGCTCAATAGATCCGGATTCTCTGAGATCAGAAAGCTGTGGACGTTTATCATTTCTCGTTTCAACAGCACGATTCAGCTGAGCAAGAGCAATAACAGGAATGTTTAATTCTTTTGCAAGGGCTTTCAGCGAACGGGAAATCTGAGAAATTTCTCTTTCGCGGCTTTCTGCCTTTGCTGGCCCCGTCATCAACTGAAGATAATCAATCATTATAATGCCAATGTTCTTTTCAACCTTTAACCTTCTTGCTTTCGCTCTTATCTCCAGGATTGACTGTGAAGGAGTATCATCCACATAAATTGGCGCTTCAATAAGTTTATGCGCGTTACGACTTAATTTTACTCCCTCTTCATGGGGAAGTTTTCCGGTCCTTACCTGATGCGCATTTAACCTCCCCTCAGCACATAACATCCTTATTACAAGCTGCATAGTTGACATTTCAAGACTGAATAAACCCACAGGGACTTTGTGGTCTATTGCCGCATTCCGGGCAAGTGTAAGTGCTAAAGCTGTTTTTCCCATTGAAGGACGGGCTGCAATTATTATTAAATCCGATTTCTGGAAACCACCTAACAATTCATCGAGTTCATAAAATCCAGTTGGAACAGAAAATTTAGTATTAGAGTTTGAATGAATTGCCTCTATATATTCCAAAGCCTCCCTTACTGCCTTATCCATCCCCTGAAAAGATTTCTTCAGATGCTTTTCTGTGATTTCAAATATTCTTCTTTCGGCTTCGTCAAGCAGATCAAAAGCATCATCAGTTCCGGCATATGCGTCTCTGGCTATATTATGAGATGTGGTAATCAGACCCCTTAATATTTCCTTTTCCAGTATTATTTTTGCATGGTATTCTATGTTGGCAGCTGATGAAATATTCTGTGCAAGTTTTGATATATACACAACCCCACCCGCTTCTTCGAGCTTCTCTCTTTTTTTAAGTTCATTATAGAGTGTAACGGTATCTATCGGTTCAGTTGACTGGAAAAGATGAACCATTGCTTCAAAAATCACCTTATGTTCCTTAACATAGAAACTTTCGGCTGTCAGTAATTCAAGTGCCTTCGAAACAGCTTCTTTCTCAATCAGCATAGCCCCGAGTACAGCTGCTTCCACCTCAGGTACCGCAGGAGGTTTTACATCTGCTGGAATCAATGAATCCACATTATTTTGTTTTATATTTTTTGACATGTCTATAGTAATTTTTATCCCAATAAAACTAAAGCTTTCTTTGTTGAAAGGAAAGTTAAATTATTCAGCTGAATGATTTATTAACCCATTGTACAATTTTCTGAATGCCTGAACGTCCTCCCAGCAGCCCCTTTTCCAGTTAGGATTTCTTAGCAATGCTGCAGGATGATAGGTTATCATCACTTTTCGCCCTTCAAATTCAAATACTTGACCGCGCATTTTGCCAAGAGCTTCTTTTTTCTTAAGCAGACCCTGCGCTGCTGTAAGTCCCACGCAAAGAATAAGTTTGGGGTTTATTAGTTCTATCTGTTTTTTAAGATAAGGCATACAACAGTCCATTTCTTCAGGGTAGGGAGTTCTGTTTCCGGGAGGTCTGCATTTAACTACATTGGCTATATATACTTCTTCTCTTTCAAATTTAATGGCTTTAAGAATATCAGTTAGAAGTTTGCCTGCACGGCCAACGAAGGGAAGCCCTTGCTCATCTTCATCCGCTCCGGGACCTTCACCAAGAATCAGAACATCAGCGTGAGGGTTACCGGTACCAAAAACAAAATTCTTACGTGTACTTCCTAATATACATTTCATGCAATTGCATATAATGCCATTCAGTTCTTCAAGCGATCCGGCTGACTGAAATGAATTAGAAACAACTTCGGTTTTTCTCTTCACTACAGGCATCTCTTCATTTATTCTCTTCACTATATAATTTTCTTCACCGTTGAAAAGTTCATCGCCAAATATTTCGCGCTGAACTTTCAGGGCTTTAATAATTTCTTCTTTAAGATGATCCATTTTTATTTCAGAATCTCTGATAATATTTTATTTGCAACCTGGAATTTTGACTGCAAAGGAAAATCGATTTGTTCCCCGTTCCTGTGAATAACTTTAATTTTATTAGTATTAAACTCAAAACCGCTGTTTTCATCTTTTAGGGAATTAAGAATTATCATATCAAGGTTCTTCTGTTTCAGCTTTTTGAAAGCATTATTCTCTTCGTCATTCGTTTCAAGAGCAAAACCAATTACTTTTTTCCCTGAATCTTTTAAAGAAAGCAGAATATCCTCTGTCGAAGTAAGTTTTATATTATCAATTTTCTCTTCTTTCTTCAGTTTGCTTTTTGACGTCTCGGTAGGTCTGTAGTCTGCAACGGCAGCTGACATTATCAAAATATCATTATTAACAATTTCCTCATAGACAACTTTCTTCATTTCTGCGGAAGAACGGACACTGATAGTTTTTATTTCAGGATAAATTATTTCGTGTGAAGGGCCAGTAATTAATGTTACCTCTGCCCCTCTGAGGTATGCGGCTTTAGCAATACTGTATCCCATTTTGCCTGATGATCTGTTGCCGATAAATCTTACCGGATCGATATCTTCGTATGTAGGTCCAGCAGTAACAAGAATCTTTTTATTCAATAAATCTTTCCGATAGCCTGACAAAATAAGATCAGCGGCATCAATAATTTTGCTCAAATCCGCCAATCTTCCCTCCCCTTCAAGTCCTGAAGCTAATTCACCTTTTTCAGCCCAAACGAAAAAATATCCCATGTCTTTAAGAGTTTCGAAATTTCTACAGGCAATTTTATTAGTATACATATCTTCATCTGCAGCGGGAGCGATAATTAAAGGACAGCGTAAAGCGGAAACCAGAGTAAGTAAAGCATTATCTGTAAAACCTGCGGCCATTTTGGCTATAGTATTTACAGTACAAGGCGCTATTATCATAAGATCTGCCCAAAGTGCCAGATCAATATGCCATGTTTTAAGTGATGAACCATTCGCCTGCGAAGAAGGGAAAATGTTTACTATTACTTCGTTTTTAGTCAGAGATGAAAAAGTTAACGGTTGTATAAACTGAAGAGCCGAAGGAGTCATTACAACTTTTACTTCGGCGCCTTTTTTAATAAGATCACGCACCAGATTGCAGGCTTTATAAGCAGCAATTCCTCCTGTTACACCAAGAACAATCTTCCTACCGCTTAGCTGGCTTTTCATGTTTATCTATTTTTTATATTCGTATTCAATTTTTCCGTCAAGTAGTTCATTAATAGCCTGGATTTGGGGTTTTTCTCTTTTCTCAAAATCAAGGGATATTTTCAACTGTGCCGGGTTCTGAATATCTTCGCTATCGTCATCATTTGCTGATGGTGGAATTGTTGCCAAAACTGCATTAAAAGCAATTTTATTTTCATCATTTATCTGCCGGGCTCTTTTTGATGAAACAATTATCGCTTCGTATACATTAGCAGATCTTTTATCTATCTCTCTGAGATCAACCGGTGTTATTTCCATTAATTACTCCTATCTGTTATTTTTTCAATAATAGCTTTTATCTCTGAATATGCAGTGTTAAGATCATTATTAACAACCAAATAATCAAATTTGTGATTAAGTCCTAATTCCATCGTTGCCCTTTCAATCCGTTTTTTGAGATCTTCCTCACTTTCAGTCCGCCTGTTTTTTAGACGGTGAAGAAGTTCTTCAAGACTTGGAGGTGCAATATATATTAAAACTGAATCAGGATAAATCCTTTTTATTTCGAGTGCGCCATGTACATCAATCTCAAGGATCACTGATTTTCCTGAATTTATAGTATCCTCAATGAAAGTTCGGAATGTACCATAATAATAATCGTAAAACTTTTCCCATTCAACAAATTCTTTTTTGTTAATTTTTTCCCTGAATTCCTCTTCATCGATAAAGAAATAATCTACTCCATTTACCTCATTTTCCCTCTTTTTTCTGGTCGTCGCCGATACAGAAAATATTATTTCAGGGAATTCACGTAATATTTTTCTAACTATAGTAGTTTTACCGGTTCCGCTGGGCGCAGAAACGGCAATTATTGTACCTTTTTTATTCACTAAGGTTACTCAATATTCTGTATTTGTTCACGTATTTTTTCTATCTCTTCTTTTACAAGTACCATGTTATGAATAACAACGGTAGAAATTGACTTCGAAGAAATAGTATTTGCCTCACGGTTCATTTCCTGGCAGAGAAAGTTCATTTTTCTACCGGGTTCATCATCTCCATTTATACTATCAAGGAAAAATTTCATGTGACTTTTCAATCTGACACATTCCTCAGTAATTTCTGCTCTATCCGCTATAAGAGCAAGCTCAAGCTCAAGACGATCGCTATAAGGTGTAATATCCTGTACAAGAACTCTTACTTTCTCCCTCAATTTCTCAAAATATTCAACCACCGAAGATCCGGATTCTTTTTGGACTGCATCTACTCTTTCTTCAATAATTTTAATTCTTTTCTTCAGATCTTTGCTTAGTTCAGATCCTTCATTTTTTTTCATTACAACAAGCTGATCAAGAGAATCATTTAAAGCTTTCTTAACTAATTCGAATTCCAATTCAGTAAAACCAGTATTTTCAGACAAGAAAAGATCACGGTTAGTTATAAAATGATCCAGATTTATTTTATCTGTTAATTTAGCAGTTTTCTTAATTTCTTTTATAAGGGCAATAAAATTTTTCAGTTTGTCCTTATCAACAGCCGTTTCACTTTCATTAGGTCCTGAAGTTTTTATCTGAACAAAAATACTAAGCTTGCCCCTTTTAACTTTCGACCTTATAATTTCTCTTAATTCGTATTCTTTGTTGGAAAGTGCAGGAGGAAGTTTTAAAGATATATCAAGATAGCGGCTGTTTACGCTTTTAACTTCAACCTCGGCAGAAAGCCTTGAATTTCCTGCGCTTCCTTTGCCGAAGCCGGTCATACTGGTAATCATACAAATCCTAAAATGGAATGATAAAAATAGACAAAATAGGCGAGCTAAACAAAACCTTTTTTAGATTTTAGAGATGGTAAGATTGGAGTCGAAAATGATATTTTTGCCATTATAAAGACAAAAAGCGGTATAAGTTACCCATGCTCATTGGCAGAACCATTAAGGATTGAATTAAAATCTATCGCATGTGTAAATTAAGATTTTCGTCCTTCAAATCAGCATCAGATAATAGTGTAATGACCAATAAAGCTGCTGTTGAGAAAATAAATCCCAGTATGAACCAGTCATTAGATGACCTTTCTTTCTTCTTTGCCTTAATTGAGCAAAGAAACCCAAAAAACATTCCTATAGGTATTATCCAGAATCCAAACATAATTTCCTCAACTTTTGCTCCAATAATGCATATGGAATATTATCGGGAGATTAAGGATATTATGTTTGTGTTAACTCCAACTTAAGCAATGCACTTCTCACCATAAACTTTTAATAATTAAAAACTTTAATATCCTGCAGGGTGTAAGTAATAAATAATAATACACAAAAGGGAATAAAGATTTACAGGTTGAAATAAAGATTACTTTAGTATGTGACAAATGCCACTGGATTATAATGACTTTTGATATTCTTGTATCTCATTATTGCTAAAGAAAACTCCCGAATTATAAACTCGTTTGGGAGGCAGATGAAATTTGAACTAATGTAAGCACATTTTTTCTACTGTTATAATTGCTAGAAATCACATTCTACTTATACGCATATATTTCGGAGTGCGTATATAATTTACTCCAAAACATATGCTTTTATGCAATATCTATTCATAATCAATGTTTTTTTATGGTATAAGAATAGATGCTCATTTCAATTTGCCATAATTAAAAAGGAATCAGGAGTATTAAACCTACCACGTTATTAATTTGTCAAAAATTGAAATGTTATAACACTATTTAATGAATATAATAGTTTAGGATTAAAGAATTATATGAAAAACTTTGCTTACTTATCGCTTATTGTTGCCTTACTATTCGCAAATGAAATTATCTATTCCCAGTCATATGTTTATGTTTCACCAAAAAATAATTCGTCTTTTGTTTCATTAAGCTCGAATATTATTTTAAAATCGGATGCAAATATTTCCCCTGCAAGTTTATCTACAAATAAATTTATTGTAGTTGGTTCTAAAAGCGGTGCTCATCAGGGAATTGTAAAATTATCCGATGACAATAAAACTATTCTATATATTCCCAAAACACAGTTTGTACCAAATGAGGACGTAAGCGTTTTCGTAAATTCCGGTATAAAAACAACAGAAGGAAAAGTTCTTGTTCTAAATTCATTTCATTTTAAGACCACCCCGCAGGTACAGAAAATAAACATTAATCCTTTTGTTCTTAGTGAGAATGAGGTTGCCAATAATTCTGCTTCAGTAATGCGGGCAAATAAATCAAGTGTAAAAAATTCAGTGATGGATTCTCTGCCTTCTGATTTTCCGGCAATATCTTTGGATAGCACAAATGTTCCCTCTACCGGAAGCATATTTTTGGCTAATAATTCTCTTACACCGACAGCCGACCCTTACGGTAATTTTATAATGACTGTAAATAATGAAGGAAATATTACAAAATATAAAAGAACCAACGGGCAAGCTATGGATTTCAAAGTTCAGCCAAACGGTAACTTATCTTTTGCCCAACTAACATACGCTCAAGTAATAAATCAAACTGATCTTATGGTTCTTGCAAACTGGATTGTGATGGATACTTCTTTTACACCAATTGATACATTCATGTGCGGCAACGGATACGCACAATATACAGATGTGCATGATTTTATTCTTTTACCAAATGGTCACGCACTATTATTTGCTTCAGATCCTGAACCTTTTGATATGAGTCAGTTTGGCGGAAGTCCCAGCGCTATTGTTATCGGAGCCGTTATACAGGAACTTGATGCTTCCAAGAATGTAGTTTTTCAATGGAGAAGCTGGGATTATCTTCCGATGACAGATTCATATATGGACTTAACTACAAGTACTATAGATCCATTTCACGGAAATGCCTTGGACGTAGATGCAAACAGTAATATTCTGTTTTCAATGAGGCATACTTCCAGCGTTATAAAAATAGACCGGCAAACAGGTGACGTTGATTGGATTATGGGAGGTAAGCGAAATCAATTTACTTTCTTAGATGAGCACGCTTCAAACAGTCCGAATTATTTTTCTTACCAGCATAATATACATGTATTGTCCAACGGTAATATAACCCTGTTTGACAATGGTAATCAACATGTCCCACCATATTCGCGGGCAATAGAATACAAAATTGACGAACAGAATAAAACAGCAGATTTAGTATGGGAATACACGCATACACCGGGAATTTTTAGTATGGCGATGGGTTCTGTACAAAGATTAACAAACGGGAATACACTGATCGGGTGGGGATATGCGAGTATTACAGGTTCTCCTGCTTTTACCGAAATCCACCCGGATAATTCTACGGCACTCGAAATGTATATTCCATTAGGACTGATATCTTACCGTGCTTATAAATTCCCCTGGGTAAGCCAAACTCCTGGAGCAAATGTCGACCTTGAAGTTCTTCAGGGAAATACTTATAAATTTAATTCTCCCAACGATACTACGGGTGTTACAATAAAGTTTGATCTGATAAATTCATCCCTTTATGCGAATACAATTGTCACAAAGTACAATTATGCTCCTATAAAGCCTGTGTTTACTTCAACTGCACCGTTAATCGTATCAAACTATTTCAATATAAAAGGACTGGGTATTACTTCATATACCGGAGAAGTCCAGGTAAATCTTTATGATTATCCGGCTATTACTAACCCAAATTCAACTATAGTATATTCAAGAGCGGCCAGCGGCAATACTTTTGCTCCGGTTCCGACCAGTTATGATTCAACCAAGAATGTACTCACCTTTACGACAACAAGTTTTGGAGATTTTGCGTTTGGTGTTCCTCAAACAGTTGATTCATCTTACACTCCTGTTCCATTAGTTCCCCGTAATAATCAAATAGTAAACGGATTAGCACCAGTAAAATTAGTATGGGGTACCCGGGGAATTGTTCAGACTTATCATCTACAGGTATCCACCGATTCCTTATTTAGTAATACGCTAGTAGATAATTCGGGTTTAATGTCCACTTTCGTTGTACTAAGCACTATTAATAATAATTCTAAATATTATTGGCGTGTAAACAATACAAATACATCCGGAACAGGCAACTGGTCATACATTGAAAGCTTTAGTACCGCTTCTCCTTTCTTGAGTATTTTATTCCCAAACGGTGGTGATAAATTGTACTTAGATTCAACGTATGTAATACGGTGGGTATCTAATATTATTGATACAGTAAACATAAAATTAATAAGTGGAAATAATATAACTTCGGTCATCGGTGATTCTATTTTTGCCGGAACCAATGCTTTTAAATGGCAGGTACCTTCAAATGTAAAGCAGGACTCAACTTATACGGTTATGATTTCTGGTATAAGCAATCCCAGTTTATCCAGTTCAAGCAATTCCGTTTTTAATATATCATCGCGTACTACCGGTATAAATGATCTTAGCAATACTGTCATGAGCTATGAACTATCTCAAAATTATCCTAATCCTTTCAACCCTTCGACCTTTATACAATATTCAATTCCTCAGGAAAGTCACGTGCAGATAGATGTGTTTAATATAATAGGGCAAAGAATAACAACATTAGTGAATGGGATTAAGAAACCTGGAAATTATGAGATAAGCTGGAATGCTTCAAATTTATCATCAGGTGTATACATTTATTCAATAAAAGCTATCGGGAATACAGGTCAAACCTTTTTTGCGATTAAAAAGATGATGCTTCTAAAATGATATTTAAACTTTTCCATTTTGCGATAGGAACTTTCATTCTTTATTCTGAATTTATCTTAGCTCAGAATATTTCTAAGATCCAATATTTAAATCCACTGCCCAATTCATCGTATGTATCGGTTAACAGTCATATATTAATCAGGCAGGGGGAGGTTTTAAATAAAACAAGCATAAATGATAATCTAATTCACGTAATTGGATCAAAAAGCGGCATACATTCGGGGGAAATAATTTTAGCTAATGATGAACGTACATTAATATTCACTCCAAATACTCCTTTCCAGACAAACGAAGATGTTTCAGTTTTATTAAATGTTGGTTTAATAACTTCTGAAGGTCGTAATGTGGGGGGGTTAAAATTTATTTTCCACACATGCATAAATACCAACACTATAATCCAGAATAATTCTTTTTCTACAATTAACCATGCGATTATGGCTCCAAAATCTACAATGACAACCACGGCAGATACTTCATTACCATCATACATTCCATTGGTTAATATTGATAAAACCAATAATCCATCACCAGGTTATTATTTTATGTCGGCTTCACCTTATTTGGAAATTATAGATAATGAAGACACTCCTGTTTTTTATAGATATGTACAAGGCAGCATTTATGATTTTGATCTTCAGCCTGATGGTGAAGTAACTTTTTTTATCTATCCTGTCACTTGTTATGGGTTAGATAGTTCTCTAAATTTAGTTCGGGTATTTAATACTTCTGATGGATTTTCTCCTGATGTTCATGATCTGCGTGTTTTGCCTGACGGTAGTTATTATATTTTTGGTAAAAGAGTTGTCACAATGGATATGAGTGGAATTGTGTCAGGAGGAAATACAGCAGCCCAAATAATTGATGGCGCGCTTCAGAAATTTGACTCCGGAGGTAATTTAATATTTGAATGGGATGCCCTCGCTCATTATAATATTACTGATGTTGATGCTGGGATAGATTTAACACAACAGCAAATTGATTTTTCCCATTTCAATTCTGTGGAAATTGATAGCGATGGAAATCCTTTAATCTCTGCAAGAAACCTGGATGAGATAACCAAGGTTGACCATAATACGGGAAATATTATCTGGCGCTTAGGTGGAAAGAATAATCAATTTACTTTTGCAAATGATAATCTGGGTTTTTCACGTCAGCATGATATTAGGCGGTTTTCAAATGGCGATATTAGCCTTTTTGATAACGGGGAATATCATCCTGTGCAAGTTTCAAGCGCGGTAGAATATAAACTTGATGAAGTAAACAAATCGGCAAATCTAGTTCGTAGAATTTATCATAATAATATTTATACCGTGACAGAAGGATCCGTTGAAGAAATGCCTAATGCTAACAGACTTATTTGTTGGGGACAAAACTGGAACCCTGTGGTTACTGAAGTTACACCAGCTGATTCTGTTGCTTTTGATTTAAGCTACCAATATTATATCGATACCTATAGAGCATTTAAGTATCAATGGAAAACTAATTTATTTACTACGGATTCTGACTCGATTAACTTCGGGGATGTTTTATTGGGAGATTCTCTCTTAAAACAATTTACCATCTATAACCACCATGATACTGCTGTTACCATCAATGAATTTTATTGCAGCAATTTATCTTTTACATCAGACATTAAACTACCGGTAACAATTCAACCAAGAGATTCTTTGGTTGTACCTGTGACATTTAAACCTGCAAATAACGGCATATTTAAGGCATCTTTTAACATAAGAAACATAGGGCAATACAACGGCGAACAGCAAATGATTGCACGACAAGTGATTCTTTCGGGTACGACAAACAATATCTCTTCAGATAACACAGGCACAATTATATTGGGACAATTTGTACTTTCTCAAAATTATCCCAACCCATTTAACCCATCTACAATTATTCACTATCAAATTCCAGCCAATGGCCATGTAACATTATTAATTTATGACGGGACTGGAAGGGAAGTAAAGACCTTAGTCCATCAATATCAAAGCAAGGGTAGTTATGACATAAATTTCCATGCGGTTAATTTGGCAAGCGGAATTTATTTCTATCAATTAAGAACAGACAGTTTTATCTCCACAAAGAAAATGCTGTTTTTAAAATAAAAACATACTAAAGTTGACATTTCTTATTAGTATTAGCTTAACTATTTAATATCCAGGCTGCTCCACTTTCAGGATACCACGGGCTCTTATTTCTCGCTGTGACTCATCTCAAAATCGAGAAGGAATTGCTTTCGCCAGAGTCCTCCGCCATACCCCGTTAATTTGCCATCTTTCCCTATAACCCGGTGACAGGGAATTATTACAGCTATCCTGTTATCGCCGTTTGCTTTTGCAACAGCCCTTACTGCTTTAATATCCCCAACATGCTCTGCCTGTTCCTGGTATGACCTGGTTACACCGTAAGGAATTGTAAGAAGTTCTTTCCATACTTTCTCCTGAAAAGCTGTTCCCTTTAATATTAAAGGAAGATCGAAACATTTTCGTTTCCCCTCAAAATATTCCTTTATTTGTTCATTCAATATTGCAAAATGCTTATTATTTCCGGGCACAAATTCAGCATTTAACAATTTCCTTAACCTTTTTATTTGTGTCTCTAACATCCTCCTGTCAGCAAATTCTAGCAGACAGATCCCTTCTTCGGTTGCCCCCGCAAACATTGGCCCTAATGGAGTGAGAATGCGGGTAACATTCACTATGTTAACGTCCTGGCTTCTTCCTGGTGTGGTTCCTACCGTCTTTTTAAATGTTTCAGTGAACCCGCTTAACGAATCATAACCCGATTCAAGAGCTGCTTCAATTATCTTATCGCCGTACCGGATTCTTCCGAATGCATTACCAATCCTCAAAGATCTTAAATATGACTGGAAAGTGATTCCATGATGCTGCTTAAACCAACGGCGTAGTCTTGCCGGTTCTATCCCCCGTTTCCTTATATCATAATCTTTTAATCTGATTCCTGGAGTCTTGCTTACCTCATCTAATAATGGCTTAAGCCATGCAGGAACTTCTCCCTTATTCTCCATAGGACTGCATACTCTGCAAGGCCTGTAGCCATTCATTAAAGCATCATGTACTGATTTGAAAAACTCAACATTCTCCTTCTTTGGTTTTCTGGCCTTACAGGTAGGCCTGCAGAATATCCCGGTGGTTTTTACACCTACTATAAAGATTCCCTCATAATCTTTATCCTTTTTAAGCAAAGCATTATATAATGTTTCTGAATCGGGCAGTGATTGTAACATAAATTTTTCCTTTACTGAATAATCCAAAACCTTTGAGGTTACTACAAAAATTGGTTCGTAAACTTCTAAGGTTTAATTTGATAGTGTAAATATAATGCTTGGGCAGGATTGTGTCGACCGGAAAGTTAACAACCAATTTTGGGTTAAACTCTCTCCTTGTACATTACATCTTTAAAGTGAATTGAATACGATAGCCCTTTATTTGTCTCTATTTTAACTGTGCCCATAAGCTGATCTTCAGCAATGTTTTTAAATAACTTATACCCCAGTGTGTTAGATTCATTCATTTTAAATCCGTCAGGAATACCTATACCATCATCAGAAATATTCAGTTCAATTATATCTCCTGCCAATCGTTTCAGATCAATTTTTATAATCCCCGTCCTTTCCCCCGGGAATGCATATTTAAAAGCATTGGATACAAGCTCATTGATTATGAGCCCGCAGGGGATGGCTGAGTCAATAAGGACATTAATGCTTTCAAGTTCAGTTACTACTGTTATTCTGTCAGGTTCAGGAAAATAGCTTTTCGAAATTAGTGCTACAAGATCTGTAATATATTCTTTTAAATCTACCCTGGAAAGATTCTGCGATTGGTAGAGTTTCTGATGAACAAGTGAAATTGCCTGTATCCGATTATTCATTTCTTCAAGAACTTTTGTCAACCTGTCATCCTGAATACTTGCTGATTTTAATCCAAGTAGTGAACTTATCACCTGCATATTATTTTTTGTGCGGTGGTAAAGTTCTCTTAACAACACTTCTTTTTCTTTAAGTGATTCTTTTATAATCTTTTCAGCTTGTTTTAATTCGGTAATATCCTGGTTCACTACTACTGCTCCGATTATTTCATTGCTATTTTCATAGACAGGAACGGCTGAATTTAAAATAATTTTATGTAATCCGTTAAGACATTCAATTTCAATTATTTCATTTAAGGTCGATTCACCCTTGTTAATTGCTCTTTCGGAAGCCCATTCATCCGGTTCAATTTTTTTACCGGTATCATAATACCAAGATGCCTGATGATGGTATGAATCTATCTGTGACTGATTCTCCCCGCCCCATATCTCCATAGCTTTTTTATTTCTGTCAACAATATTTGCATGTTTATCATAGATCCATATACCTACCGGCAGGGACTCCATTATAAGGTGAAGCAGGTATTGCTGCCTTTGCTGTTCAACTTCAAAACTGTACCGTTCTTTATAAAATTTAGACTGTTGACTCTTCCAAACAAACAGAAGCATTAACCCTGTAGTAAGAAGAAAAATAAAAACAAATGATGCAATTATAAAGCTTGATTGATGAAGGGGTGCAAGAATTTCAGCAAGATCCTCCTTGGTTATCATCCGCCATGTAGTTCCTGGTATTGGCCTTATATCTGAAAGCACAGGAACCCCTCTGTAATCTTTTCCTTCATATATTCCTATGTATCCATGAGCGGCCTGCACTGCGGGAATGTTAAGATCCATATTAGGAATTTTAAACTCCATCGGCGCGTTTGGTATAAATCTGAGTTTATTTAAATAAACTATACTGTCTTTTTCAGTATATATTAACACAGTTTCACCGGAATAGCTATCCGTAGGCCAGGTCTGGATTAAAGGATAAAATTCCGTTTTAGGATTAATTATTAATTGTACAAGCCCTATAATTTTCCCGGTTACAATATCAGGATATAAAAGCGGAATTATAATATCTATGTGAATTTTGTTGTTCGTTTCGGATCGGTGAAGATCAGTGAAACTTATATCTTTGATGCGAAGTGATTGTTTTAATAGTTCCCGGGTGGCCAAATCAAAATAGACCTCTGTATCAGCCTGAATCTTAACTTTGAGGTCTTTATTCAACAAATAAACATTTGCATAATCAACATTTTTTCCCAGATATGTTAACCAGCTAAGGATTCTTGATTTAATTTTATAATTGCTGCTATCTGTAAAATATGAATTTACATCATTAATCAATGACTGGTTTGTCTGTATATCTTTTGCATCATTATTCCTTTCACGGCGCCAGTTAATTATCTGATCTTCTTTTACTCTTGCTATATACTCTAGTTTGGAATAAATCTGAGATTTGATTTTTTTCTGTTGGATTGCATAATAATACAACCCTCCTGCTATTAATACCAATGATATTAATATAAATATTAAGAAAAGGGGAAATGGCTTTTTAAATTCTTTAATTACTTCTGACACAATATTTAATTGGTTATTAATATAATTATTGATATAATTTAGTTATTATATTCAAAAATTGCTTCTGTATTGGTAATACTGTGATCCCTCTCAATTGGGTCCTGTTTTGGGATTTAATGAACATATATTTCCCCGTTTCGATTTCAAAAATTTCCGTATTGTAAGATTATTCTGAAAACTATATATTAATTATTCGAATTAACTATAAATTAAGCATTAATTAATAAATACAGTCATAAATTCAGCCAATTTAACCTATATACCTATATGATAGATAATATGCCCCCTTCCAATGATTCAATAAACGTTAATGATAAACTTCAGGATGGGGATATTGACGCCCGGCACAAAAAACAACTCCTTGAAATGGAAGAAAAATTTAAACAAGAAAGGGATTCTTTTCAGAAAGAAATGTTCCATAGATTTAAAAATAACCTGCAGGTAATTACCAGCCTGCTCAATATCCAGAGCAGTTATGTTAAAGATGAAGATTCCCGCCGGATGTTCGTTGATAGTACTGAAAGAGTAAATACTATGGCAATGATTTATGATAAGCAAAATCAGACAGAAAATCCGATTGTGATTTGTTTTGACAATTATCTGAGGAATCTGGTTGATTATATTGTTCAAAACAATAATTCTAACACAAAAGATATAAGACACGAAATAAATGCTGTTAACCTAAATCTGCCGGTTAAAATTGCTCAAGCCTGCGGTCTGATAATTAACGAACTTATTACAAATTCACTCAGGCATGCATTCCTTAACGTCAATACGGGTAATATAAAAATAAAACTGGAACATAATGATGGAGCATATATTCTTTCTGTGGAAGATAACGGTATAGGATTACCTGAAGATTTTAATATTGAATCTATTGATTCACTAGGACTTATGCTCGTGAGGTCTCTGGCGGATCAGATTAACGGAACTCTTGATATTATCAGTATTAATGGAACAAAGTTTGTCCTGAAGCTTCCGGAACAATCGGGACATTAACGTTTATATCTGCTTCGGAATTAAAAATTTCCTTCAGCAAATTCATAATTTTCTCCTGCCCGAATGGTTTAGATAAATAGTGTGAACAACCTGCTGCCAGAAATTCTTCCTTGTCTCCCACCATTGCAAATGCGGTCAATGCAATTATCGGAATGCTTTCATACCCTTTTATTTTCCTTATAGCCTGTGTTGTCTGTTTCCCGTCCATTCCTCGACCCAGATTAATATCCATAAAGACATAATCATATTGTTTATTCATGCATTGTTTAATCCCATAACCACCATTCGGGGAACTTTCCATATCAACTTGTTCTGATATATATCTCTTAAGTACCGGATAAACAAATGGATCATCATCCACCAACAATGCAAGAGGTTTTCCTTGCTTTTGTCTGGTTATTACTGCCTTGGATACTTTTTCAATTTCCTTTTCATTCTCAGTTTTTTCTCCAGCCATTGTAACCGGAAGTTTTACAATAAATGTTGACCCTTTATCGGGTATGCTATCAACGGAAATTTTGCCCCCTAATTCCTCAACTAATTTTTTTGTGATATTTAATCCTAACCCTGAACCTTCAAAGCTCCTGCTATAACCCTCGCTAACCTGACGGAATTCATCGAAAATTATATCTTGATATTCCTTTGCTATGCCTATTCCGCTGTCACTTACTTTTATTTCTACAAAATTATCTTTAAGTGATATATCTGCAGCAACCCCTCCTTTTCCCGTAAATTTGATGGCATTGTTAATGAGATTATTAAGTATAGATTGGAATGCATGTTCGTCTGTGTATATGACTTTAGAAGGCAGTGTAAATGATGATTTTAGTTCTAATCCTTTTTTACTAGCTGATTCTCTGAATAGATTTATAATATCTTCTGTTTCATTAACTAAATCGATTTTCTGTGGATTGAAATTCATTTTTCCCGATTCCAATTTGGATAGATCCAGAATAAGGTTTAACGTCTCGGATAATCGGTTTCCACTTTTGAAAATATTTTCTGCCATCTCTTTTAATTCAGGATCTTTTACATCCTGGCGTAAAAAATCGGCAAATCCATTTATACCGATTAAAGGTGTTCGTAATTCGTGGCTCATGTTTGCGAGGAAATTTGATTTAAGACGGTTCATTTCTTCGGCCACTTCTTTTGCGGCTTTCAATTCTATATTTGTATTTTCAAGTTCTTTGGTTCTTTCCTTCACTCTTTCGTCCAGTATCTGGTTCTGATTTTCTAATTGGTGATGAAGATAGTGGGCCCTAAGAAGATTATTTATCCGGATGTCAACTTCTATCAAATCAAATGGCTTTGTAAGAAAATCACTTGCTCCGCTGGAAAGAGCTTTTTGTTTGGATGCCGATGTTATATCCGCAGTAAGGACTAAAATTGGAAAGTAAATGTTGGCCGGAATAACATCTTTCAATTGTTCCATAACCTGAAAACCGGTTAAATATGGCATGCTTAGATCAAGCAAAAGCAGATCCGGTTTAAACTCTTTGAATAAACTAACAACTTGCCTGGGGTCCCTGGTTTCTTTATAGTTGGTAAATCCTTTGGCGTCAAGTAACCCGGTAAGAACATCAATATTTGCCTGTTGATCGTCTACAATTAGTATGTTTGCATTTTTTAGTGTTTCATTAATCATGGTTTCAGCCTCCTAACCCAGTCATCTACAATTTTTAAAAAATACCCAACATCAATCGGTTTTATAAGATAATCTTTTGCCCCCATCTTAATTAATTGCTTGATTTGTTTTGACATAGCATCCGCACTCAAAATAATAACCGGTAAATTAGTTGTTTTCGGTTCTGCTTTTAACAACTTCATTACTTCACTTCCGTGTATATCTGGCAGATCAAGGTCAAGCAAGATTAGATCCGGCTTGTAATCAATTGCTAATCGGACGGCATTATTTCCATAAATATTCGTTATCAATTTAACTAATGGACGGTGCGTTTCTAAAATCTGTTCAACTAATTGTATGTTCGATAGATTATCTTCAATATACAATATAATTCCACTGCTCTGTTTTATTTCGGCTTCCGGATTCATTAATTCGCTTATTCGTACATATCGATCCTTTTGACTTTCAGTCTGCTGTAGTTTAATCCAAAAAGTGCTCCCTTTCCCTATTTCACTTTCAACTCCAATTTCTCCGTTCATTGCTTCTATAAGTTTCTTGGAAATAGCTAATCCGAGACCTGTCCCTTCAGTAGTTGTTCTTTCAGCCCCAATCCGTTCAAAAGGTTTAAATAGTTTTTTAATGTATTCCCGCGAAATTCCATTTCCCGTGTCAGTTATGCTTATCTTGATTGTATTCTTTATTTTCCCTTCTTCCTCTGGTACTGAAGTTTCTATCTTCACCGAACCCCCTCTCCGGTTATACTTTACAGCATTGGTAATTAAATTCAGAAGTACCTGTTTCAATCGCTGATGATCTGCCTCTACAAAGAAACTCTGATTAGCCTGGGCTTCTGATTCGATCGAAATATTATTCTCGTCAGCGAGATTCCGGACAATATCGATAGTTTCAGAAATAATATTGGAAGTCTCAACCGGTTCCCGCGAAATCGTCAGCCGTCCGGTTTCAATCCTTGAAATATCCAGTACTTCATTTATTAAATCTAAAAGATGCTTTCCATTTTTTAATATTTGATTAACCCCTTTTTTGTGAACCGGATTCAATTCCTCCATATCCATTAGTTGTGCAAATCCCAATATCGAATTCATAGGTGTTCTTAATTCGTGACTCATTCGGGAAAGGAATTCACTCTTTGCAGCATTCGCCTGCTCGGCCTCTGACTTTGCTTTTGAAAGTTCATCCTCATATTTCTTTTGTTCGGTTATATCTCTTGTAATCTTGCAAAAACCGGGTAATTGTCCATTCTTATCAGGAAGTGCAGTTATTATTATATTTGCCCAGAAACGTGATCCGTCTTTTCGTACCCGCCAGCCTTCATCTTCATATCGTCCTTTGGTAGCCGCTTCTTTAAGTTCCATTTTGGGTTTACCTGATAGGATATCTTCATTTGAATAGAATCGTGAAAAATTTTTCCCTATTATTTCATTAGCCTTATACCCGTGCATTCGCTCGCAGCTGGTATTCCAATTGAGTATCCTGCCTCCAACATCCAGCATGAGGATAGAATAGTCACGTATACCTTCAATCATCAACCGGTTCTGATCGTCGCTCTTTTGTAAAGCTTCACTTCGTTCTTTTACCTGATCTTCAAGGTTTTCGTTCAATTGACGTAATGATTCTTCTGCCTTCCTGCGGCCGGAAACATCTCTTTTCACAAAGACAAATAAAAATCCAAGCAGAAGCATTTCTATTGCAAGACTGATGTAAATAATTATCCGGATCATGCTTGATCGATATTTTACATTCGATAGCCTCACAAGCATCAACTGATTTTCTTCTGAAATCATTTTATCAACCAGAACCCGTATACTGTCGGTGATAATTTTCCCTTTGCCCGTCTGAAAAAGCGAAATAGCTCTTTCAAAACCCTGTTCTTTTCGGGTTTGATATAACCGATCGGATATTCCGATACGTTCATTTACTAAATTTTCAAGTAAATTAAGATTTTCCTGTTGATACCGGTTATCTAATGTTTTATGACGAAGATCTTTGAGTAAAATAGGAAGTGAAACCGAAGATTTACTAAGCGGTTCAGCATAAATATCTTTACCTGATATTATAAAACCCCGTGTACCTGTTTCCACATCAACTACCTGAGCAAGGACTTCATTAATTTGCAGTTTCACCCGCTGTGTGTGATCAACCAAATCGTTTGCGTCACGCAGAAATTGCATTCCCGAAAACGAAAGTAATGTAACAAAAATGAAGATCAGTGCTGCAATTGTAAGTCCTGCAAAAAGTTTCTGCTCAATTGTTATTGATTTAGTCTTTTCATTTGAATCAATCATAAGTTTATCCTCTTCACCCATTCATCTACAACCTTCAAAAATTTCACTACATCAATTGGTTTTATCAGATATTCTTTTGCTCCGCTATCCATTAATTGTTCAATCTGTTTTGTCATCGCATCCGCGCTCAATATAATAACCGGTATCCCCGTTGTTTTTGGCTCCGCCTGTAATAACTTTATCACTTGACTACCATGTATATCGGGTAGATCCAGATCAAGCAGAATTAAATCCGGCATGAAATCAATCGCAAACTGTACCGCATTTTTGCCATATATATTAGTTATCAACTTAATCGACGGACGATGTGTCTCTAAGATTTGTTCAACTAATTGTATATTCGAAAGATTATCTTCTATATACAAAATAGTTCCGGAGCACTCTGTCTTTTCTGATTCCCGTTTATTTAATACAATTGTTCGTTCATACCGCTCCTTTTGACTTTCTGTCTGCGGCAATTCAATCCAAAAAGTGCTCCCCCTGCCTACTTCACTATCAACCCCAACTTTTCCGTGCATTGCTTCAACAAGTTTCTTGGAAATGGCTAATCCGAGTCCGGTTCCTTCGGTTTCTGTTCGTTCGGCCCCAATCCGCTCAAAAGGATTAAAAAGTTTTTCAATGTATTCCTGAGCAATACCTTTTCCTGTATCAATCACACTAATCCGGATTACGTTCTTTTTTCTTTCTTCTTCTTTAAGGATTGTGCATTCAACCTTTACTGATCCCCCTTTCCGGTTATACTTAACTGCATTGGTAATTAAATTCAGAAGTACCTGTTTCAAACGCTGATGATCTGCTTCTACAAAAAGTCTTTTAGTAGCCGTGTACTCTGATTCGATTGTTATTTGCCTATCGTCAGCAAGATTCCGTACAATTTCAATCGTTTCAAAAATAGTACTGTATATTTCAACCGGCTCTGGCGAAACCGTCAGTCGTCCGGTTTCAATCCTTGCAATATCAAGCACTTCATTTATTAAATCTAAAAGATGATTTCCGCTTTTCAGAATTTGATTCACTCCTTTTTTATGAGCCTGATTCAGTTCTCCCATTTCCATCAATTGAGCAAAACCAAGAATCGAATTCATAGGAGTTCTGAGTTCATGACTCATACGCGATAGGAATTCACTCTTTGCAGCATTTGCCTGCTCGGCTTCTGCTTTGGCTTTGGAAAGTTCGTTCTCATATTTTTTACGCTCAGTAATATCGGCAATTGCAAGTAGAATTATCCTTTCTTTTACTCCAAATCCTCCCTGTATCTGACGGGCATTCAACAGCATTATGCGTTTACCAATTGTAGAAAAATCATGTTCAACTTCATAGTTGTCGAATGTTGTTTTTTCGGGAAGGATTGTTTCTAATAGTTCTCTCAGTTTTGGAATATTCCATTGCCCATTTCCTAAATCATATATAAGCGTTCCAATTGTTTCATCGGGGGTTACTTTGAAAAAATCATAGAATGAGCGGCTGGCTTTAACCACTCTTAAATCTTTATCCAGTGCAATTAATGGTTCTCTTACTGTGTTTATTAGGTTTTCGGAGAATTCACTTTCTTCATCTGCTGTCTTTTTAATAACTGCAAGTTCTTTACGGGTTTTTTCCAGACCGGTTTCTATCTCCTTACGCTCTGTTATGTCTTCGATGGCAAGAAGAATTATCTTCTCTTTTCCAAGAGCTCTTTCAATCTGCCGGGCATTCAATAACATTATCCGCTTACCGATTGTAGAAAAGTTGTGTTCAACTTCATAATTCTCGAATGTCGCTTTCTCGGGTAGGATTTTCTCTAAAAGTTCTCTTAGTTTAGGAATATTCCATTGGTGATTTCCCAAATCATATATAAGTGTTCCAATTGTTTCATCGGAACTTACCTTGAAGAAATTATAGAATGAATGACTGGCTTTTACTACTCTTAAATTTTTATCCAATAATAGTAAAGGTTCCCGCACCGTGTTTATTATGTTTTCAGCGAATTCACTAATTTCATCTGCAGATTCTTTAATCACTACTAATTCTTTACGGGTTTTTTCCAGACCTGTCTCTATTCCTTTTCGTTCAGTAATGTCCTCAATAGCCAGAAGAATTATCTGTTCTTTTCCCAATCCTCTTTGAATTTTCCGGGCATTCAAAAGCATAATTCGTTTGCCGATTGTTGAAAAATTATGCTCAACCTCATAATTATCAAATGTTGCTTTTTCAGGAAGGATTGTCTCCAGAAGTTCTCTTAGTTTAGGAATATTCCATTGGCCATTTCCAAGATCATATATAAGTGTTCCAATTGTTTCATCGGAACTTACCTTAAAGAATTCATAGAATGAATGACTGGCCTTTACTACTCTTAACTCTTTATCCAATAAAAGTAAAGGTTCCCGCACTGTATCAATTATGTCTTCGGCAAATTCACTTACTTCATCTGCAGACTCTTTAATTACAACTAACTCTTTTCGGGTTTTTTCCAACCCGGTCTCTATCCCTTTTCGTTCAGTGATGTCCTCAATAGCCAGAAGAATTATCTTCTCTTTTCCAAGTGCTCTTTCAATTTGCCGGGCATTCAAAAGCATAATACGTTTGCCAATCGTTGAAAAATCATGTTCAACCTCATAATTATCGAAGGTTGCTTTTTCGGGAAGGATTGTCTCCAGAAGTTCTCTCAGTTTCGGTATATTCCATTGGCGATTCCCCAGATCATATATAAGCGTCCCAATTGTTTCATCGGAACTTACCTTAAAGAAATCATAGAATGAATGACTGGCTTTTACAACTCTTAAATTTTTATCCAATAAAAGTAAAGGTTCACGAACTGTGTTTATTATATTTTCAGCGAATTCGCTTACTTCTTCTGCGGATTTTAATTTGATTTTTGAGAGAGACCTATTAGTAACAGATTTTGTTTTTCCATTTTTATCGACTATTGCCATAATATTACCTTCTAACCAACATGGGTTGAGATTAATTTTGTTAATCTATAAATATTAACTGTATATTCGTGTCCCTGTTAATGAGACGCTAATAACATTTTTCCACTAATGATATTCCACCATTTCGGGTGGAAAATCAATCCTCCAAAAGGATGAAAAATGGACTACATCCTTTGTTGAAGGATTTAGCATAATAAGCGTTTGGTTTTATTTTAATTATAAGAGAAATCGAAAGATTTATAAAAGGTACGGGCAGATAAGAAAATTAGAATGCTTCGCCAATTCCGAAATTTACTTCTACATTAGGCCAGAAATTTTTCCCAAAGATATACCTCCGGTCTTCCGGATTATAGAGTTTCATTCCGAAATCGAGCCTAAAAGGGGCCACCGATGTATAATATCTCAGGCCGAACCCAACATCCGTAGCAACATCTTTATAACGGAAATACGTATAATTAAGCCACTCATTCCCATAATCAAGGAAAAAAGCAGTTCCGAAATCTTTGAGAAAACGGTACCGGAGTTCGAAAGATCCGTCAAGCAGGAACCCACCTCCCTTAATATCAAGTCCCGGTAGCTGGTTAGACCTCCAGCCTCTCAATGAATTGCTTCCGCCTGCATAAAAGGTTCTGATATTAGGAATACCTTCAAATGAGTTGAGCCAAGGCTGAATGTCACCAAGCTTTAACTTTGTCGCAAATACAAGATTTTTTTTTGTCCCAAGGAGGGTATAATATGTATTCACCCATGTTATTTTATAGAACAATGTGCCTGTAAATTCATTTTTAATTAATTTACCAATAAGATAAGGTAAAGAATTTGCTTCTTCCAGAAGAACTGAAATATTATATCCGGCTGTCGGAAAAAGATTATCATTTGTAGTATTCCGCCCAATATTAAATCCTATTATTGACAGAAGAGACCTGTATAGACTATCATGTAGTGTAATATAAAGTTCATTAACCTGTTCAATATTGTAGTAAGCGTTGAAAAAATTCACAAAAGTATAAGATGGTATTTGAAACTCAAATGTAAGCTTTGACCCGTATATTGTTGTATTTAGAGTATGCAGCTTTTGTATGGTCAGGTAATTTTCAAGAGTACCGTAAATATCTTTTCCAAATAAATTCGGCTGTTCAATAACCGCCCTTGTATCTATGTAACCTAGAAGAGTTGTGTCACGGAATGAATATCGCCTGCCCAGGTGTCTGAAGTCAGCTCTGAATATGTCTGATACTCCGAAGGAACTGTTCAAGGTTAACTTTCGTGCTTCACCAAGAAAATTTTTCTTTATATAGGTTGCCCCAAGACCAACATTAAATGCATTCTGCTGATTGTTTACAATGAATTCGGGACTAAGTTCATTCAATGGGCCAATATTACCGATAATTTTAAGTGGCACTTTATCACCGACTGTATCTCTGATGGAGGCAGCAAGTGACAGTGAGGTAAAAATACTGGTTCTGAAAAGCGTTGACTGTTTCCTTTTGATTTTATCTGAATTATATAATTCCCCTGGGACAAATCCCGATAGTTTTTTTATAAGATTATCCTCAACAAGATTAGCTCCTTCGCCGGTTTTAGTAATTAAGATTGAATCTATTCTATATTGCTCCCCCGAATAGAAAAAAACATCAAGATCCGCGCGGTCATGAAGTGTATCCTTCAATACTAAAGCACTGTCATACCTCGCTTCCATATACCCGCTATTAGTAAGGTCAGAAGTTACATTTGCTGCATCTGAAAGAATTTTCTGCTGGCTGAACCGGGAAGAGGAATCAACTTTTATCCCCTTTAAAACTTCAGTTCTTAGAGGCTCCGGTACCCTTCGCAGCCCCCTGACATTTAATTCCCCGTATTTTGAAACCGGCCCTTCATTGATCAGGTATTTTAGAATAACTCTGCCGGCAGAGGTATCAACATCAAATTTATAACTAATTTTGGTCTTAAAATACCCGTTCGCCTCGTAGTATTCTTTCATCGCCTCAAGATCTACCGGGACGGTGGAAGAATCGAAATATGATGGGGGATTTCCAAACGAGGAAAACGAGTTAAGAAATTTCCAAAACCACCACGGAGTTTCCTGTGAATTAATTATACCTTTTAATGTTCCGGTAGAAACACCTTTATTTCCATCAAAGACAATTGATTCAAGTTCGAACTGTCTGCCTTTTTGTGCGGATGCGGAAAATGAAAATAAAATGCAGTATAAAATTATAAAAATGAAATATTTCAATATCGGTTTCTGATATTTTGAATAAAGTTATCTTTTGTATTTAATTAAGAACAGGATCTTTGGGCACAATCTTGAAATTAGGAAAATCTTTCTTGAATGAAGAAGTAATATATAAATAAATTTCCTGGTTATTGTTGATAGACAAAAAGAGAGAAACAGGTTTCCCTGGTTCCACTACTAAATGAGCATAATAAGTCTTCTGGTCTCTAAAATCTATTATATAAGTAAAGATTTCACCCCCGTCGCTCCCCATGAAATAATTGAGCGAGTTATAATATACCAGATCGTGGTCAATTCTGGGAATATTAACTTTATCTACCTTGCAGTCTTTAAATGAACCATCAAGAAGTTTGGTGTCAATTTCCTTTCCCGGTTTGTTATCTTTTATTTCAAATAAGTGAAACTTTATGCCCCACACTTTTTTAGTTAAAATTTCAGTTCCGGTTACTACCTGCAGGGTTGAATCACCCGTAAAGTTACCTTTTAATGCAAAATTGACCTCTGAATTTAGTATAGTATTCAGACCCTTAATCAATTCCTCGGAATTATCTTTACTATTATTATTGACTATGGGAGGCTGGTACTCCGTTTTTTCTCTGCATCCGGATATAAAAATAACCACTAATAACAAGATAAAATATTTACTTAATAACAACTTTTGTCCCTTTCTTTACAACTGAATAAATTTCATCTATACCTTCATTGCTTACTGCTATTGAACCGTCGGTCCAGTTAAATACAAATGGAAGGTTTTTAAATATATAATTGTATTCCCCTATACCCTGTATACCAATATCCCCCCCCATAGCTGTATTCATATCCGGACAATCACCATAATAAAATTCAAAACTTATTTTATCATAATCTTTCTGTGTTATAATACCCTTTCTTAATGCCTCTGTTGCGTCAGTAAGGTTTGGGTAATTTAATCTTAAAAACTTGTGATACTTGCCTATTGTATCAATAGCACAGATTTTATATTCACCTACAGGAGTTGACATGTCTCCGTCATGAGTTTTCGGGTAATTAATATTTCTTCCGAAATTTGCCCGCCATGTCTTAATCAATAAGGTGTCTTCATATAATGAAAGTGAATAATTTTTCCTGTCAATTAAAATAGATGTGTTGCTGAGTTTGGAAAACCCTTTAAGATTCATTGCTTCATTAAGGGAAATTTCCCGGATATTAATAATTACGCCATATAAGACTACACCAATAATAAAAATAATAATTCCGCCTGTAAAAAATATAACACTCCTAAGTGTATTTGGGTTCAAATACTGTGGAAGGATTTTTAGTAATTTTTGCAGTTTATTCATAAAATATATTATTCTCACGCCTTCTGGTTAAAAAAGCAGGGAAATCCAAACTTAAAAGTAATAAAATATTTCTAATTGTTGTTAATGGAAGGACGGAATAAATAAGGCTGCATCGCAATCAAAACAGCTCAAATAGGAAGAAATTCACTAAAATGAATAGAGGCGCCAGTTGGATTCGAACCAACGAATGAGGTCTTGCAAGACCTCAGCCTTAGACCGCTTGGCTACAGCGCCATAATACAATTTGTCATTCCTGCGAAAGCAGGAATCCCCTGATCAATTTTGTCATTCCTGCGAAAGCAGGAATCCCATGAATAATTGGTAATTAATAATATAAAAGCAATAAAAATGCCAGTAAACATTATGCTGTTTTCCCCTATTATTAAAGATATATGGAATGAAAGATTCAATATCTGAATTAACTCTTATAAAATTGGAAAAATAATTTCAAATTCAGATCCGGCACTCCCCCTAAATGAGAGATCTCCCTTTATCTGCTCAACAAAACCCTGAACCAATTGAAGCCCTAATGTAGAATTTTTCCTCACAATTAAAGAGTAATCAAAACCAATTCCATTATCTGTAACTTTTAGTTTTAACCTGCTGTTTGTTTGTGACTTTAATGAGACCAATAATTCGTCTGTCTCATCCTCATTCAGCCGCTTATTATTCTTAAAAGCATGTTTAAGAGAATTTGAAACAAGTTCGGTTATTATTAATCCAAGGTTAATTGCAAGATCCATTGAAAGATATAACTCCTCTACATCTATTCCCACATGAACATCAGGAACACCGGGATTAATAGTAGAAACCAGGTTAGAAACAAGATCCCTTACATAATCAGGGAAATCGATTTTTGCAAAGTTTTTTGTCTGATAAAGCTTCTCATGCACAAGTGCAATTGCACGAACCCTGTTCTGACTGTCATGGAATGCATTCAGCGAATCCTTGTCTTTAATATATTGAGCCTGCAGGTTCAACAGGCTTGAAATAATCTGGAGATTATTTTTCACCCTGTGATGAATCTCCTTAATTAGAATCTCCTTTTCTTTTTCACTGGACTCCAATCTATCCTCTGTTTTATTTTTTGAAATTATATCGTTCACATCAATAATTGTTGAATTGAGATTTCTGATTTCTTTAATATGCTTATTTAACATAGTAAATTATAAACATAATGCAGGTGATGAACAATATTCCATTTTACCTCCCCATTATTCGTTATTTGCTTATTCCCATAAATCTATGGCCTCATTTTTGAACTAATTAAAGGGTAAAAAACAAAATGTTGTGCTTTTGGATCGAAAATGAGGTTATTCTTGAATCAAAATAATAAGTTAATGTTTCAGATGATAAAGAATGTCTCAATTTTAGGCATGTTTATATATAATTATGAAAGCTAATGTATCTTTTAAGGATTTTAAGTCCTTTCTCTGTATAATTTTTATTACTCTTCTTTTCTCTGTACCGGTTTCAGCTGCCGGCAGGAATCAGAACAATTCCCCTCTCGCCACTTATGGTAAAGTTTCCATTAAAAAGTGGGCTGATGACAGTAAATCCGCTTTTTCCTTTACTTTTGATGATGGCTTCAAAAGCCAATGCGATAATGCAGTCCCTGTGCTGGACTCCTTCGGGTTTAAAGCAACTTTCTTTTTAATTTCTAGCGTCATGGTTGATGACACTCCCTGTGTTTGGAGATATGGAACCTGGAATCAGTTCCGTAATGCTGCTATTGAAGGTCACGAAATCGGCTCGCATACTGTTACGCATCCTGACCTTACAACTCTGAAAGTCGGAACTAATACAACTGTCGGTACACTGAAATATGAACTTGATCAATCACAACTTTTGATTAATCAGGAGATAACTAATCAAAAATGTATTACTATCGCTTATCCATATACTACCTACAATACAACTGTTATCAATAATACCGGCCTGTATTACCAATCTGCAAGAGCTGGTGGAAGCTTACCAAATGATTCTACTCTAAATGCATCTGAATGGTATAAAATTGCAGCGAAGGAGGAACAGTTTAACGTCCCCCGTAACTCGGTTACTGACGATATGGATGAACTCATCGATATGGAGAATTATCTCTCCTATTCAATTAGTTCCGGTGACTGGGGTACATTAATGGCACATGAAGTTGTTCCCTTTTCACAGATTCCCGCTTTGCTCACTGACGGTTCATGGTATCCGATGTCTTCAGAATGGTTAACTTCCCTTTGCCAGTACATTAAAACCAAGTCTGATTCAAAAGATATCTGGGTCGCTACTTTCGGTAATGTTACCAAATATATGAAAGAACGCGATGCCTTCACCGTAACTATCGTCTCTCAAACTACCACCGAAATTAAATTAACCGGTACCGACAAACTCGATAAAACGATTTATAATTATCCCCTGACCGTCGATATTAGTGTGCCCGCTGACTGGACTACTGCAACCGTTGCGCAGGGTACATCTATAGATACTTTGACTACTTTTATTTCAGGCGGAACTACTTATGTCAGAACAAAGTTTATTCCTGATGGCGGAACTGTCACTCTTGATAAAATAATTTTACAGAATATTTTTTCTGTTTCTGGAACAGTTATTTATAATAATACTTCTACAACCAAAATAAATAATGTCCGGGTAACTCTTAGCGGACCCAATAGTTTTCAACAATCAACAACTACTGACATAAATGGCTCATTCACTTTTACTGGTTTGAACTCCGGAACTTATACAGTTACTTTAAGCAAAGTTGATGGGTGGAGTGGTGTAAATTCGACTGATGCTCTTCTTGCTATACGGAATTTTGCGGGCCTTGTTTCTATTGATTCTATCCAGACTTTGGCAGGCGATGTAAATAATGATAATATCGTTAACGCCACAGATGCATTGTTGATTGTTAAAAGATTTACTGGATTAATTACTTCATTTACTAAACCGGACTGGATTTTTTCGCCTGCTGTACTATCCCTCAATTTAAACCAGAATACTGTACTGAATATTAAAGCGGTGGTTACAGGTGATTTGAACGAATCATTTACGTATTAACTCGTATGCTATCCTAAATTTCCCCTAACAAATCTGTCATTCCGAACATAGTTTTGTCATTCCTCCTTACTTGTCATTCTGAACGGAGTGAAGAATCTCCTCTTTGTCATTCTGAAAGATCTCAATATCAGCATTATACCGCAGGCATAAAACTAAAAAGGGGTCCTTTCGAACCCCTTTTGTATAGGTTAAACTATCGCTTTTTCATTTGCAAAGAGCTTCTGGAAATCTTTCTGCTTCCTTTCCTTCCACGATCCTTTATGATAAGCATAACCGGTAATTAGTGGCATTGCAACAGTGGCTTCTGCATAAACCATCTGCTCAAATGTAGTCTCAACTTTACCCCATGAACTCGCTTCTTTCAATGTTGAACCGGACAAAGCGCCGTCCCGCTGATCAGCCACGGTTATCTGAACCGCATATTTATGCATGGCTGCATCGCCATCCAGTATTTCAGCAGCAACCACAATATCCTGTGTAAAGTTCTTGGGAACTCCGCCGCCTATCATGAAAATTCCTGTCTCAGCGCAGTTCTGCTTTATTTTTGTCAGTTCAAGAAAGTCCTTTGCCGAATCAATTGAAACATGCTTATCGGGATTCTGGGTCTGGTGAACTATAAATCCAAAACCGGCAGAACAATCAGAAAATGCGGGACAGAATATAGGCACGTTTTTCTTATATGCAGCATAAATAATTGAATCATCGCATTTAGGGCCGCCGTTATTCTCTAAGTATTTTCCCATCTCCCATATAAACTCTCTTGAGGAATAAGGACGCGGTTCAATTGAATCACATATCTTCTGACATGTTTCATCACAAATCCTTAATTCATCTTCATCAATAAATGTATCATAAATTCTGTCAATTGCCAGATCACGGAGTTCATTGTCATCTACAAATGGTGAACCAAGATAATGTTTGAACCCAAGTGCCTCAAAGAATTCCTGATCAACAATGTTTGCACCTGTAGATACTATCGCGTCCACCATATTATTCATAACCATATCATAAACTATTTTCTTTAACCCGGCGCTGAAAAGACTCCCCGCTAGAGTAAGGATTACTCCGCATTCCTTATCCTTCAGCATCATGTCATAAATTCTCGCGGCACGGTTTAAATCCCTTGCTGAGTATGCCATATGTTCCATCGCTTCAACAAGCGAAACAACATTGTATTTTTTTATGTCTATATGTTTTATTGTATCCTTAAGGAAATCTTTCTTTGTTGCCATAATAGCTCCTGAATTATTTTATCAAATATAAATACTTATTTACTTTTTACTAACTCACTTTCCCCACCAATTTGTCTTTCTGAGGAAACTATAAGACTCTGCCTCATTAAAATTGAAATGACCTGCTCTAGCCCACGCATTTATGCCTGGGATCATTGAATATAAATTGTAATTTAAGGGGATTCACCCCCTTACAATTTCTTACCTTGTCATTCTGAGCGCCTGCCCGCCTTTGGCGTGGCAGCGAAGAATCTCCTCTTCCATCAGTCCAATAATCCATTCCTCCACCACTCCATTAAAAGAACACCTTCGCAAACTTAAGAATCCCCTGCTTCCACGGTACCCTGTGCGAAACACCGCTCTTATTCTCAAAATCTTTCAAATGTTCAAGATACCACTTGTAATTTCTCAAAAGTGCGTCCTTATTTGAAAACTTCGGCTTATAATCTATTCTCTTTTCAGCTTTTTCAATTGAAACAAATGAATCTTTCGAGGCTGTCTCATATACCCATTTATACAATGGTGAAAGCTTTAGTGCTTCAAGAAGTTTTAGTGTATAAATTATTGGAGTTGCCGGAAGCCCCGTTATCTTTTTTCCATGACCCGCATAGTCAAGCACAACCTGGTAATCTTCCCTCATTGTGGTAAATTCCTTAGCGCCTATATTAAATGTATCATTAACCCTTTTTTCATCAAGTGTGGCACATGCATAAATCACATCGCACAAATCTTCAACATCAAGTAACTGGTACCTGTTTTTCCCGTTCCCAATCATTGGAAAACCATGCCCCGTTAACGCCCAGTCATAAAATAATGCAAACACACCTAATCTCTCAGGCCCGACAAATGATTTAGGTCTGATAATCGGGACACACATTCCCTTATTCCTGAAATTTAAACATTCCTGCTCTGCCTGTATTTTTGCTATGCCGTAAGGACCTACACCGTCAAGCTTATCATCTTCCACTAATGGATGATGATCCGGAATTCCATAAACAGCTGTTGAGGAAATCTGTATAAATCTTTTTACTTTATTCCTTTCCGCTGATTCAAGGAGTATCCTCGTCCCTTCAATATCTGTTGAAAATATATCTTCCGGGCTGTACAACGGTAAAGCCGCAGCACAATGGACCACAATATCAACCCCTTTCATAGTTTCTTCCACAACATCCCTGTGCCTGATGTCTCCCAGAACTGCATTTATTTTATTAACCATATCAGGATAATCAAATACTGCAAAATCAAGAGAAACAATTTCATTCCCTTTTGAGTGTAAATAACGAATTAAATTTATTCCCAGAAATCCGGATCCTCCGGTAATTAAATATTTCATTGTGTTTTATTATTATTATTTTTATAAAATCAGACTTAAAAATTACTAATTTTGGAAAAGGCATCAAAGAGAATTATCTCTTTTTGTCATTCTGAGAGTCTCTAGTTGTCGGAGGTAATAATAAAGCTTTGCCTTATTGAAAACAAAATGACCTGTTCTAGCCCAGGCATTCATGCCTGGGATCATTGAATATAAATATAAATTGTAATTTAAGGGGATTCATCCCCTTACAA
>Ga0182027_10001928_pt1 | contig 33910 bp, 28 predicted proteins | sample 712E1DmetaG_FD_121300 | JGI IMG/M metagenome (GOLD analysis project Ga0182027, IMG submission 121300) | Permafrost microbial communities from Stordalen Mire, Sweden - 712E1D metaG (Illumina Assembly) | ecosystem: Environmental > Terrestrial > Soil > Wetlands > Permafrost | place: Sweden...
CGGCCCACAGGCAAAACCACGGAAGACGGCAGCTTAGTTAATTAAGCTGCAAGTGCCAGATTATCGTTGGCAACTTTTGTTTTGCAGGCGATTACAGGTGCCCACACCCTGACATGCCTCCTAAGCCGCAATCGATCCCGTCGAAACCGTGACGCCCCCACATTTGCCGACTCTCCATTGGATGATCGGAGCCATGCTTTGGGTGCGAGCCGGTGCAACTGGCTCGTGCTCACTCTATTCTACGCTGGTTTTTCTTTAACGCACTGTTCACGGACCGGTCAGGTGCGTACTTGCCTCGATCCGGGTCAGCTTCAGGCTCTCATCAAAGTGGAAATCGAACCAAAGATCCTCCACGATCACCCAATTGCTCCCCTTCACGTTCCTGGCGCACGCACTGAGACTCCGCGTTTTCGTGTCGTAGTGCTCCTCGAAATGCCCGTACTTCAGCACTGCCTCGACCACTTCCAGCGAAATGCCTACCGGAAGCGTTTCGCGGATCTCGCGCTCCACCTGGTCCGGGCTCTTTGTGAGAAATACATTCTTCCCACTCGTCTTGAGCATTCCTTGCCACCGGGCCTCGATCGCCCACTCCGCAATCGCCCCAAAACAAAGCAGGACCGTCGCGATCACCGCAACGGTCCTGATCGTCTTCTTCCCCATCGTGCCCTACTGCTTCTCGAGATCGAGGGTCTCGTACTCGTGGCGGGCAATGCCGGCGCGAATCTCTGCCGGAGTCTTGCCCAGCCTGGTCTGCCGGTAGGCGAAGAAGGCCTCTTTGGCGCAGATGTCGCACTGGGTGCCGTGCGCGGTCTCATAGCAACTGCGCAGGCTAGTGTGGCCCAGGGCGCGGTCGCAACGGCAGTTGCAGGGCAACTGATAGAGCACGTTTCCAATCTTGATTGCCTGCAGGTAGACGTGCACCTGCCAGGGATAGCGGAAGTTCTCGCCAGTCAACTGCGCGCCGGAGAGGATGGGGGGCAACGCGCTCACCTTGAGCGGAGCGGAGGGGTGGTAGGCGGGAATATCGTCGGCCGGGTTCGACCATTGCGCATAGCTGGCAGCAGTGAGGACGAAGACACCCAGACCCAGAACCCAGCGGCGGCAAGACCAATTCTTCATCGCGGTTGACTCCTATTGCATTTTAGAACAGATGCTCTACATAGTCCCAGGGCAAAATGAACTCCCGGCCGAAGGGATTCCGCCATCGTGTACACTCATCTCAAGACTCAAAAACCATAGGGATTCAGCGTGAATTCTCTTCAGCAAAATCATGCATCGGCCCTGCAGAGCCGGGACGAGGCGGTTGACCCGGCCGTCTACGACGCCGGGGTAAAACTCGGCACGGGAGATCCGGGCACGCCCTCGACGGAGATCATGGAGACCAGCGCTGCCGACTGTCATCCCGCGAGCATGCCGGATTACACCCCGCTGCCCGAGCTCCGCAACGTGCAGTTGCAGCGCTTGCAGGCCGTGGTTGCGCGGGCCTGGCAGCAGGTCGAGTTGTTCCAGTCGCGTCTTGTTGAGCGCGGGCTCAAGCCCGAGGATATCCGTTCGCTCGAAGAGATCGCCAAGCTGCCGTTCACCGAGAAGAGCGATCTGCGCGACACTTACCCGTTTGGACTTTTTGCCAGCCCCATGAAGGACGTTGTTCGCCTGCACGTCTCCAGCGGCACCACGGGCAAGCCTATCGTTGTGGCTTACACCAAAGAAGATGTGGAAGTGTGGACCTCGGTGATGGTCCGCTGCCTGGCCGGCTGCGGGCTGCATCGTGGAGACATCATTCAGAATGCCTATGGCTACGGCCTCTTCACCGGGGGCCTGGGCGCGCACTACGGCGCCGAAGGGCTGGGGGCGACGGTGGTCCCGGCATCCGGCGGCAACGCCGACCGGCAGATCATGCTGATGAAGGACTTTGGGGTGACGGCGATGTGCTGCACTCCTACCTATTTTCTGCACCTGATCGACCGCGCCGCCGAACTCGGCGTGGATATGAAAGAACTGCCGTTGCGGGTGGGAGTTTTCGGCGCCGAGCCGTGGACCGAATCTATGCGCAAGCACATTGAAACGATGAGCCGCATCGAGGCATTCGACATCTACGGTCTCTCGGAGATCATTGGGCCAGGGGTGGGCTGCGAATGCCGGCGGCATCAAGGCCTGCACATCTTCGAGGATCACTTCTATCCGGAAATTGTCGATCCCGCAACTGGCGAGCCGCTGCCGGAGGGGACGGAGGGCGAACTGGTTTTGACCACCCTGAGCAAGCAGGCGATGCCGATGATCCGCTATCGCACGCGCGATATCACCATGATCTTTCCTGGCCGCTGCGCGTGCGGGCGCACGCTGCGGAGGATTGGCCGCATCGGCCGTCGCAGCGACGACATGCTGATTATTCGCGGCGTCAATGTATTTCCATCGCAGGTAGAGTCCGCGCTGCTGGAGATCGAGGGCACATTGCCGAATTACCAGATACTGCTGACCCGCGAACAGGGATTGGACCAGATGGAAGTGCTGGTTGAGGTGACGGCGCAGATGTTCAACGATAAGATTGGAGCGTTGCAGGAGTTGCAAGGCAGAATTCAGTCCGCGCTCGATCACGTGCTCGGTATCAGGGTTCGGGTTGCGCTGGTCGAGCCGCATTCACTGGAGCGCAGCGAAGGCAAAGCAAAACGCGTCATCGACAGGCGGGCGTCATGAAGATTCACCAGATATCGCTCTTTGCCGAAAACAAACCGGGACACATCGCCGCGCCCGCGCGCCTGCTGGCGCAGGAAGGCATCGATATCCGCTCCCTGTACCTGGCTGACACGCAGCAATACGGCATTCTGCGGATGATTGTCTCGGACTGGCAAAAGGCTGCCGGGATTCTAGAAGCCCATGGATTTGCCGCTAAAGTGACGGAGGTTCTGGCTGTCGAAGTACCCGACCGCCCCGGAGGCCTGGCCGACGTATTGGAGGCGCTGGAAGGAACCGGCATTAACATCGAATATATGTATGCCTTTCCCTATACGCGCGGAGACCAGGCAATCCTGATTTTTCGCTTCAACAATCCGGATGCGGCGATAGCGCAATTGCAGACAGCAGGGATCAACCTGCTGGCCGGCGATGAACTGCTGAAAAAATAACAGGCCCACGACTATGCCCATTGCAAAGACCATCGCCAAACAACTTGAGAACGCTTCCTGGATTCGGCGCATGTTTGAGGAAGGCGTGCGGCTGAAGCGCGAGCGCGGGGCCGACGCGATCTTCGATTATTCGCTGGGTAATCCCGATGTCGAACTTCCGCCCGCGGTGCTGGATGCGTTGCGGCGCGTGGTGGCCGGCAACCGCGCCGGTTCGCATGGCTATATGCCGAATCCGGGCTACGCGCAAGTCCGCGAGGCCGTCGCCAAAAAACTGCGCAGAGAGACCGGCCTGGGCTTTACCGCCGAGGACGTCTTTATGACGGTGGGTTCCGCGGGCGCATGCAACGTGATCCTGAAATCGATACTCGACCCCGGCGACGAAGTCATCGTTTTGATGCCCTTTTTCCCCGAGTACCAGTTTTATATCGCCAACCACGGCGGCCGCATGGTTCCGGTGGAAACCGACGCTACGTTTTTGCCCGACGTGGAGCGCATCTGGGCGGCTATCACCCCGCGAACGCGCGCCATCTTTCTCAACACGCCCAATAACCCCACCGGCCGCGTTTACCCGGAAAGCATCCTCTGCGATCTGGAAGCGATGTTGATGCGCGCCGGCCAGTCCATTATTGTCATCTGCGACGAGCCGTATAAGTCCTATATATATGATGGGAAGCGGCAGGCCGAGGTGGCGTCGCTCGTTACCAATACCGCGATCTGCAACTCATGGTCAAAGTCGCTGGGCTTGGCCGGCGAGCGCATCGGTTATCTGGCGCTATCACCGCAACTGGCGGATGCCGCGGCTTTGCGCGGTGCATGCGCCTTCAGCAATCGCATTCTGGGCTTTATCAACGCGCCCGCAATCTGGCAGTGGGTGATGCTGGAAGCGGCGGATGAGACGATCGACATAGCGCCCTACGAACACAAGCGGAATCTTCTTTGCGATGCGCTAAAGGAGATCGGCTACGAGGTGAGGCGGCCCGAAGGCGCGTTCTACATCTTCCTCAAGACGCCCATCCCCGACGACATTGCGTTTACCAAGCTGCTTGCGGATGAAGGCGTGCTTGCCGTCCCAGGCACGGGCTTCGGACGCTCCGGTTACATTCGCCTGTCGCTGACAATTCCGCTGGAGCGGATCGAGAGATCGATCGGCGGATTCCAGCGCGCATTTGACATTTCTGCGCAGGGGCTTATTGCACGATGAGACTCAGCGGGGTTGAGTGCGACAAAGGCCCAGAGGCCGCGGTAATGGTTAAAGAAAAAGGTTGCGGAGTATAAGTACTCTGTTGGCATCCCGCCAATCCTGCTGCCAGAGCCGCGCCGGCGAGAGCAAGCACTGCCAGACTGCACCAGCGATAAGCGGTTTTGCGCAACATGCCGGCAAAGGGCAGCAGAAACAGCCCCAAGGCCACAGGCAGCGAGCCGCCTCCAAAAGGCCTGTGCGTCGATTGCGCCGCCGATTTGCCTGGCGAGATCACCACGAGCGTCACATTGGTCGCCGCGGAGTTTGCCGCCACAGTAGAGGGAGTGAAGACCGCCGTCATGCTTGACGGAAGCCCTGTTATACTCATGCTCACCGCTCCCGGCAGTGTCGCGCCGCCCACCGGGGTAATCACAAGGGGATAGGTCGCCTTGCCTCCCAGAGGCACATTCGCCGTGCCCGCTCCGCTGCCGCCCAACAGAGTCAGCGTGAAGTCCTGGATTGTCTCCGACAATGTGCCAATGGATGCCGCTGTATAGTTACTGTCGCCGGAATAGACGGCTGTAATCGAGTGCGTCCCGACCGTCAGCGCCGATGTGGCAGAGGTCGCGACACCCGCCGTGACGACACCCGATCCAATCTGTGTTGTTCCATCGAAAAAGGCCACTGTGCCGGTAGGCATAGTTGCCGTGTAAGAAATAGAGGCAGTGAAGGTGACTGGATTCGATAAAAAGGCAGGATTGGGGGATGCGCCCAGTGTCATGGCAGGAGTCGTCGGGACCACCGTCAGGGTAACGGTTGCCGTCCCGGTGATGTAATCGGTGGTATCGACAGGAGTAAAGGTTGCCGTTAGGGTGTGCGATCCGATGCTCAGCACCGTTCCCGCGGACGGAGAGTAACTGAAGCTCCCGGCCAGCGTCGAGGTGGCGTTGAGCTGCGTCCCGCTCAACGCCGTTCCATAGGTGATCGGCGCGGGCGTGGCCCAGGTGATGGGAGGCGGCTGCTGGAAGATGACGGTATCCGACGCCGTCACATCATTCGAAAAATTCGGGCTGGAGACAGTCGCGGTGAGCAACCCCGTGGCGCTGCTTCCCGTTGTGTATGCCGAAACACTCATGGTCAGGGTGACAGAATCGCTCGCGCTGGCGGCTATGCTGGTGGTCCGCGTGCAAGTCAAGGCGCTTACCGTGCAAATCCAGCCGCCGGTTGAATCCGTCATGGCGGTGACCGTAATGCCCGCCGGCGGCGTGATGGTCAGAATAGCTGAACTGTAGACCGGGTAACTCGTGCTGGTGTTGGTCACATTCACCGTGACCTGATCGGTGCTGTCGCCCTGCTTGACGATCAAGGGGCTGGGGCTAAAGGAAATGGAGAGCGTGGGCACCACTACCGGGGTGACAAAGCTCGACAGGTCGAACAAAGCGTATTCGAGCATCTCCTCCTGTGCGGTCATGGTATGCGGCTGAGTGGAGCACGAGGAAAAGGTCTGGCCGTTTGGAAGGGCAAGATTGTAGATGGCGCCGGAGGACGAGGCGCTATACACATGATAGTCGTTGTACATCACGCGCCCGCACTGACTTGAGGCGGCCGCGCCCACCGGGGTATTGAAGGTCATCTGCATCACCGGGTTGCCCGTCTGGCCGCTGTAGGCGCCGCTGTTCAGCGTCAGCCACGACTGCGTGGGCGCAATCACGGTGCTCACGTCCGTGCGCAGCGTGCTGATGTTGATCTGGTTGTTCTTTCCCGCCACCGTTGCGCCCGCATTATGCAGCCACTGCGCCAGAGTCGCGCCGTCGGTGAAACTGGTGTCGACCGTTCCCACGCCGGTATTAACTTGCGCCTCGGCTGTCGTGGTCCAGTTGGCCACCGGCGGGAATTGCGAATCGTAAGGTGAGGCGGGGTCAAGCCATACATAACTGTAATGGGTTGCAAATACACGGCCGCCGGAGTTGGCATAGTTCAGCAGGTTGGTAGCGGCAGTACTGGTCGCTTGACCGGAGGGGGTTCCCTGGCACGGGAACATCACCATGTCGTAACCGTTCATGGTTGCCGTGGTTGTCATAAGCGTATTTTGGGAGGGTGTGGAGGCATTGATCTCCGATCCAGCAGATGAACTGCCCTTATAAAGATGGATGAACCCTCCGGGATTGACGCTGCCGTTGTCGTCGGTAAACTCCATAGGCGAGATGCCCATATCAAGCAATACGCACTCCAGCGCATCTACTGAACCGGTAGCGATGGCGATGAGGGGGATGTCGCCCTGCGTATGGTTGGCTGGCATGTGGAGAGCAAGCCCTGTCAGCTGGGTGTCCGCAACGGTCTCACTGAATTGACGCCGCCACTTGCCCGCCTGGATGACTACCGTATACGTGGCGTTGATGGGCACATCGGCCAGCGTGAAGGTGCCGTCAACGGCAGTGTTGGTGTAGCTGACCACGCCGGTGGGCGTGGAGGTCGTCAGGCATTGCACCCCCGAAGGAAGCAGAGCCACCGTCCCGGTGGTGACGTATACGAGGACATTGGGCAGGGGAAGAGAGCCGGAGGTCGTGCGCGGATCGTAGACTGTGCCGCTGATGGTCGTGGTTTGCGCGGACGAAAGCGTGCTCAAAACAGGCAACAGGAAGAGCAGCGCCGCGGTGGCGCCGTTGATTCGTCCGGAATGGTTGCAAACGGCGGTAATAACAGAGTGAAGGGAGCGTATCGATACGGCCATGGCGAAGTATGCCTCCTTTCCCAATACACGCCAGTCTATATCACCAAGTTCTTGCCCAGTGCGGTCGTATTAGCGCAGATTCCCATCGCTGCCGGATTGCCGCGGCTGAATGGGAATTCTTTCTTTGGGGATACGTTACAGAAGCAGAGAATGAACGGAATGATGGTTCAGGCAGTGTATTAGGCCCAGTATGCAGGCGATCCGGCAGCCGTGGACTCCTAAAAAGACCCTGAGGTTCAATAACAGGTCTTTTTGCATTAAGTGTAAGCTCTAGAAACTAAAGACTGTGCTGGTCGGGGCGGAGGGATTCGAACCCCCGACCCTCTGCTCCCAAAGCAGATGCGCTACCAGGCTGCGCTACGCCCCGACTTGCTGTTTCGATTGTAGCGCGAATCGGTTTTTCGTTGCGCTCCGAAGACTGTGCCGCCGGGGCTAGCGATTTCAGCGCCGGACCAGCCAGGCTACCAGCCACACCGCCAGAGCCACGGGGATGGCAAAGACCAGGGCCAGTGCCGCGGCCAGTAGGAACAGGAACGCCCAATCCCGACCGGTGTGACGGCGGGGCGCGGCGAGATGGCGGCAAAGCAGGCGATAGTTGCGGCGGTTGGCCTTCCAGGCGATGTCGAAGATGTCGCCAAAGAGGGGAACCGAACCTACCAGTACGCCGATGCCGAGATTGACGGCCATGCGCGCGAGAGTGACGTAGGGAACGCCGCGTATCCAGCCGGCGAGTGGAATGATCAGCGAGAGCAGCCCGGCCACGACGTCGCCCAGGCCTGGGACTAGGCCGATAATTCCGTCAAGGCCGAAGCGGATGCCGGTTCCGGGTAGGACGAAGGCCTCGTCCAGCAGAATCTCCAGCCCATGCAGGGTGCGGTCGCGGAAGAGCCAGGCGCCGCGGTTCCAGCGGTCGGAGGGTGCGGGATCGACAGGGACGCTTGCAGGGATAGGATCGGTGCGGGGCATGGGCGGTTTCCCTCGGCTTGGGCGGGGTCTGATGAGCTGATTCGATGCTACAATCAAGAGGATAGATGGCGGCAGTAGTTCAGTGGCAGAACGCCTGACTGTGGCTCAGGATGTCGTGGGTTCGATCCCCACCCGCCGCCCCAATTTTCCACGGACCCCACAAGCCGCAGGCCCAACTTCGCGAGTTTCCGTGATCCCAGAAACCAAGAAAAATGCAGCGATTGACGGCGCGGTGGCCGGATCGCCAGGGTGGTATACGCCGTTTGAGCCGCGGCGCGGCCTGAGCAATGGCCATCTACAAACCATCGTGGAGAATTTTCTTTCCCGGCCGGCCTTCCGGCTGGAAGGCACGGCGGAAACGGTCGAGGTGGACCCTGCCGACGGTAGCAGCGTGCTGTGCCACTGCCATTGGCAGCCGGATCCGGGGCGCGCCCAGCGGCTGACGCTGGTGCTGGTCCACGGGCTCGAGGGTTCTTCGGACTCCCGCTACATTCAGGGCGTTACGGCCCGCGCCTGGGCTGCCGGCTGCAACGTGGTCCGCATGAACATGCGCAACTGCGGCGGCACGGATGCGCTGACGCCCACGCTTTATCATTCTGGACTTTCCGGCGACGTGGGCACCGTGGTGCGCCACTATTCTCATCGATTTGCTTTGGAGCGAGTGGCGCTGGCGGGCTACTCGATGGGCGGCAACCTGGTGTTGAAGCTGGCCGGTGAATGGGGCAGCGATGCGCCGCTCTGTGCCGTGGCCGCGGTGTGCCCGGCCATCGATCTGGCGCCCGGCGCAGACGCCCTGCACGAGCCGCTCAACCGCGGATATGAGTGGCGCTTTCTGTGCGGACTGAGGTCGCGCTATCGTCGCAAGGCAAAGCTGTTTCCTGGCATTTATGTGCCCGCAAGAGAGATCGGGCCGGTGCGCTCTATTCGCGAGTTCGATGAGAAGATACTCTCCCGCTACTGGGGCTTCCGGGGGGCCGACGACTACTACGAACGCGCCGCCAGCGCCCGCGTGGTGGACCGGATTGCGGTTCCTACGCTGATTCTGCATGCTGAGGACGATCCCTTCATCCGCCTGCTGCCGGAGACACGCGCCAAGCTGCTCGCCAACCCGCACATAGACTTTGTGGAGACCCGCCACGGAGGCCACTGCGCCTATCTTTCCCGCGATCCCGGCAACGAGATTCACTGGGCGGAGGCGACGGTCATCCGGTATCTTCTGGCCGTGACGGGATAAGCGCATGGAAGCTGACTGGGAGGTCGAGGTAGGCGGCGGATCGCCGGTTATCGAAGCGCTTTGGCCGGGGTTCGTGGACCTGCGCTTGTATCCGGAACGCATCGGGGAGATCCAGGAGGCAGCGGGATTTCCGGCGCTTGCCGGGCTGCTTCGGTCGCTGAATGGAGCCGGGTCGTCGTTATGGACCGCGAAGTGCGACCTGTGGGAACCGGAGGCCAATGAGCTGGCCTGTTACGTTGACCTGCTTCCGGTTGCGGACGCGGTTTTTGCGCATTGGGAACAAGCCGAAGGCTATTGCCGGGAGTGGGTGGCTCGGCTGGCTCGGGTCCCGCTGCCGGATTGCCGAGTGGACCTGGTGGCTCGGCAGGCGATAGCGGGTGAGGCGGAGGGGTTTGGCGTGACCGCATACCTGAGCGCCACAGGCCGGGATCGATCCGGAGCCGCTGAAACCTTGGCGGCTGCGCTGGTTGCCTTTGCAGGTGCAATTCCGCCCAGCGCTGCTGACGGAAAAGCCGCATCAAAGCTACAATGAAAAAATATGGGCGAGTAGCTCAATCGGATAGAGCACCGGCCTTCTAAGCCGGGGGTTGTGGGTTCGATTCCCGCCTCGCCTACCATTTAGAATCAATAGTTTACTGTACACTTACCATTTCTTGCGACCCCTGTTGTGGGGGAATTTGTGGGGAGTCTCCTTCAATTCTGCCGCTGGTGAGCGATTCAACGGCTCGGCGCTTGGCATCGTTCCGGGTGTGGGAGTACCGCTCCAACATTTTTCGACTCATCCATCCCGAAAGCGCCGTGAGCGTTGCGTCCGCCACTTTTGCTTCGCCTAGCCTGGACACAAACGTATGGCGGAGGTCATGAAGGCGGCAACTGACCCCGGCAGACTTCCGGCAAGCGGTCCATGCCACTTTCCAGCTTCCAATCGGCTTTTGTGGGTCTAGGTTCCACACTGCAACCGCGCCGTTCGCGTCCCGCAGTCAGAGATTGACCGCCTGATGGAAGAGGGCACCACTCCGGCGCGGTGGCCCTGAACGAGGGAGCATCAGGCGATCCGGAAATTCCGCTTCCACTAAGAGGCGTGCCAACGGAGGGATGGCGTTGGCAGGACAACGAATTGCCTTGCCTCTTCCAGCCGATCATTGGACCGGCTGCATCCGCGCTCTACTGCCATCTCACTGGTAAAGTCTACAACGACAAAGTCACGTATACTCTGCGAGGTTTGGCGGCTGAGACGAAACGAAGCCGAACGACCATCTGGCGTGCTCTGGCCGTGCTGAAATATATCGGCATGGTGAGCATACGTGCTGGGGGCGGCAATCAAGAAAGCGAATGCTTGCTCGTGAACCTAAAGAAACTGGCCGTCCGTTTGGGAGCTACACACAGCCGGAAGTCAGCATCTTTCGTGTTAGAGCCTAGTCGTGCTGAGGAACTGAGGAGTCAAATCGCGGTACTGTTGGATACGATGCAAGCGAAGCACGAAGCCTGGCATGGTTTCCATATTGCGAGCCGGGAGAATTTGGTCCATTCGAGCGGTGTAAATCTTTTTTTGCTGGATTCCAAAAGAGACGCTGACGCCTCTCCTAAGATACGCCAGCGGCCCGCCGGAGAGACGCAAATGGAGTCCCATCTATTACTACAAAACACAAAACATCAAAACATCAAAACATCCTATCCTCCCATCCCCCTTTCCATGATTGCCAAGCGCAGCATCCGAAAAACATTTCCAACGAAGATGAACCGGACGAGCTGGTGCGATGGGCGCGAGTCAAGTTCACAGGGGTAATGAAAGACATGGGGAGTCACCTGTTGGACACCAGCAGGCCGCCGAATCCGCACCTTACCAACGGTTTTGCCGAATGGCAAGAGTTTGGGTTTAACAGCCTGGCCGTGGAGGTGGCGGCGCGGCGCGGCGAAGTGCTGGCACTGGTGCTTTCCGCAACCGATTTGGCGGCGGTGCGGTACGGCCTGGACAAATACCGCAAGAAGTGGGAAGCGGCCCTCCGCAAGTGGTATGAGTGCGAAGTCCATGTGGAGTTAAAACAGGCACAGCGGAAATGGTGAAGGCGGAGCGGGAATGCGAGAATCGGATGGCAGGGGGATAGGGGGGCAAATAAATTCGACTTCGATCCGCCTAGACCGTTATGGCATGAAACTTTTATGTCTCCAAAATCCGAAAATCGTTCGCAATATGCCGGAAAGCTGCTCTTTGATATTGCATCTAAGACTCCACTCTTGCTGGCGCTCAGAGTCCGCATGGAGCGGCTCGACAGGGGGATAGGGGGGCAAAATCTCTACACCAAAGCTAAACCTAGACCGTGCTTCAAACACATTTACGCTTCCACAAAATAGAAGTTTTTCCCAAAAATCTGCCGAAGATGCGCCGTGTCTCCATCCCGCCGCAAAGCAAAGCGTAGCGGGCCAGAATCGCCCCTCTGGTGCGCTCTTGCCGATTGCGACGGCGACACGCATGGCCCGTAACGCTGGGGAGCATCCCTACAAACACTCCCCAACCCCGCCGCCCTCTGCGAGAATTGATCTTCACCCAATGGTTATTCGCCCATTCCGTTCCTGCTCATCAAACTCGTCAGCAGCTTGAATTCAATCAAAGTAACAGAGCAGGCCGCCTAGGTCGGATTTGGAGCAGTTTTCATTTAGCCCGCCTCTTGTCCGCAATTGGCAGGTAGCGCCAACTAACCTTCCTTTCGAAACTGGACAGCGAGGATAGAAGAATCAGTTTCGGCTCGTGGTTTGGAGAGGTTGATAAAACGACGTTTTAGATTCTTCAGGTTGCAGAAAACAATATGTTACCGATGCTAAAATGCAGCCGATTCCACGCCGCATTGCCCCTATTGCCCGTTGGCTCAGGAGCGGGCCGGATGGATTACCCTCCAATTTGAAGAGATCAGGATACTGATTTTGGTAACCCTCCTCGTCCGTTCCACTATCCTTCAGTTGTAATACGAGACTTGGATGCGCTTGAGAAAGGTGTACGCCCTAGAACTGTAAATGTGGAGTTCATTGGCTACATGCAATTCCCCGCTTACAATCTACTTTTGGAGGTGACTCTGTATAGGTTTCAGCAAAGGACTCGTCCGGCGATGTCGCCGGCCAGCCGATCATGACCAAAAACACATCAAGGACGAATAACGCAATGGCAACATCGTTGAAGAGTGTCGCCTGGGGCAAATCCGGCCATAATTGATTTGCGGACCAAAAGAGAAAGGCAACTGCAAGCATGATCGCCTTGACGAATTCCATGCGCGCGGGCCGATGCGCACTTTGATAGACGATATACGCGAACGCGATCATGGCAAGTGGAAATGCTCCAAGATAGTTATGGGATCTGGCAGGAAACAGACGCGGAAACGCGTCCGATGCAAGCAACACTGCGACGCTTGCCAGAGTGACCGCACCGAGAATTACCGGAAGGACCCTGTGGGTCCAGTAAAGACGAATGTACATAGGCTATTATTCGCCATTCCACAAAAGGAAGTCATAAGGGCGCTGCTAGAAATGGAAAATTGAAGTTCTGTATTTTCGTGCCTGTTGCTGACGGATTGCAATGGCGCTATAAAGCAATGGTTGCTCTGAGATAACCTAAGACCCGGGGACCTGGTCGTTGAACCGGTAACCGACGTAGGCATCGGTCAAGAGATACTGCGGATTCTGCGGATCGTCTTCAATCTTCTTGCGCAGTTGACGGACAAAAGTTCGAAGATACTCGAGCTCATTTCCGTACTCTGGCCCCCACACGGATTTGAGCAACCGGGAATGTGGAATCGGCTCGCCAGCGTGCATCATCAGATAATGCAGCACTTCGAACTCCTTAGGTGTTAGATGAATCGAGCGCCCGCTTTTTAGCACCCGATATTTCACCGGGTCGAGTTCGAGTTTGCCATGGCGAATCGGCGCGTCCCGGTTAGCCTCCTGAGCATTTCTTCTGCGTACTGCCGAACGCAACCGCGCCGCCAACTCCCGCACTTGAAAGGGCTTGGTGATGTAGTCGTCTGCACCGGCATCCAGCGCCAGAACCTTGTCATCCTCGCTGTCCATCACGGTCAACATCAGGATTGGCAAACGCGGAACCGCGCGTCTGATGAATCGGCAGGCTTCCACTCCGCCCATCCCCGGCATATCCACGTCCAGCAGCACGGCATCGAACCAGGTCACGCGAGCCAGCGAGAGCGCTTCCTCGCCGCGAGCCGCTTCGACAACCGTGAAGCCCATGCCAGACAATGTCACACGCAATGCCCGCCGCGTGGAACTGTCGTCGTCCACCACGAGAATCGCACCCTGCCCATCATTCGACTTCTCCGTATTCAATGCGTCCTCCTTGCGTCCATGGGAAGGGAGAGGAAAAATGTTGTGCCTTCCTTGTCATCGCTTATGACCCACACATGTCCATGATGGGCCTCCGCCGCTTTTCTTGCTACAGAGAGCCCGATGCCAGTGCCGGGAGCGGCATCTTTGGACCCCGGCGATCGGTAAAAACGCTCGAATATCCGCTCCCGGTCCTCGATCCGAATCGTCGATCCGAAGTTATGGACGGAAATAAGAACCTCGGAATGACTCGCTCGCGCGGCAATTGTAATCGGCGTTCCTGCCGTCGAATATTTCCGCGCATTGTCAATGTACTGCGCCAGTATCATTGCAAACAGTCCGCGATCCGCATGTACGGTCATCGATGGATCTTCAATAGCAATCTGAATGCCGTTCCGTTTGGGATCGGCTGGATGCTCGGTCAATACCTCTGAAACCAAATCGTGCAGATTCACGTCATCTGTCTCGAGGCCGGCTTGTTTCTCATCTAGCTTCGCAGCTTTCAGCATCCTTGTGCACAATTCGTTCAGTCGAACTGCTTCCCCGTTGATCAGTGTCACCAGATTGTACTGGGGTTCCGTCAATCCTCCAAGCCCAAGCAAGCCTGAGCTGGCAGTCTGAACCGCTGTAAGCGGCGTCTTTAACTCATGCGCGAGCGCATCCATCACCGTCGCGCGCAACTGCTCGCTCTTTTTCGCAATCTCAGATTTCTCTTCCTTCTCGAACCACTGATACCGGTCGATTGCAATTGCGGCAAGAGACGCTAGCGCATCAACCACAAGAGGACTGAGCTTGCCTCGCACCACCAGAGCACCCACAGGCCCGGGACCGGCTCGCAGAATGCGTTGCCATGTCTGAGTACTCAAGTCATCCCGCGAAGCATCGAGCAAAAAGCATTCTTTGGCCACATCTTCCTCGCCCGTGTCCCAATCGCCCATTCTGTCCTGACGGCTCAGGTTCATGTCGAACAAAGCTACCGCGCGCACGTCAAATATCCTATGGATCAAAACCGCAAGCTGTGGTCCCGGTGGCTGGCGCAAATCCAGCAGAAGCGAGCTGCGGCTCAACTCATACAACTGCTCCATCCCGGCGCGCTGGATGGTCGCTTCTCTCGCAACCCGCATCTCTCGTCCGTGGTATCTGCTGATCGCGAGCGCTATAACCTCAAATGTTACAAGGGCTATAAATATCCCAGAATTTTCGACTTCGAAGCTGAAGATTGGCGGTTCAAAGAAATAGTCGAGCAGAAGCACCGCCAGAAGCGACGTAAACGACGCCTGCCAAAAGCCCAAGAGCGACGCTACGGCCATAACAATTAACAAATAGAGAAGACTGATAGTAAGCAGGTTAATCTGAAGGACAAATCCGCCGTAAGTCAGCAGAACAACGGCCGCACTCGCAGTCAGACACTGTGCCAGAGTCTGAAGTCCGCGTGGAAATCGCGTCCATCTCAAAACAATTGGATTTGCCATTTGACCTGTATCTTGCTCAAACCGGGTTCCCGGTAAGCTGGCTAAAGCTTAACGGAAGGCGTGTGAAGAATACATAAGGAATGCATTTCTAGAATATGTTGTCGAAGGAGGGAGCGGATCAAAGACCCTGCTCCCTGCCCTCCATTGCTACCAAGTGTCTTTGCGGCCAAATTGAGGATTTGCGTGCGTTATTGCGCGTTTACAGGGGCGTCCGGCGCCGCCAGTCGACTAAATTTTGCCTCGAGCGCTCCGGCTTCGGCGGCCTTGTGCATGTAGTACTCGTAATAATTCCGTACCGAGTCCGCAGGTCTTGGGTACTTGGCTGCCGCGCTCGTGACGTTCTGGCTCAGCTGCACCCACTCCTTCTGCTTTTCCGCTGCCTTCTGCAGATAATTGGCGCGCTGCTTGCCGAAGTAGCTTGCAAGAGCGGTGTACTGTGCTGGTGCGTGCGCGTTGAGCGCCAACTGCTTTAACTGCACCTTAGTGTAGTGGGCGTCGGTCTCTGGGTAAGAGGCGGTGCCCTGTGCGTTTCCAACACTCGCGAACGCGAGTGAAAGAATACATGTTGCTAACAGATTCCGGGTCATATCTTTATTACCTCCAATACTTTGAGTATTAAAGAGAAAACATGAGGGAGGCATGAAGAGAATCAATGGAATGGAATAAATCTATACAAATAGTTTGTAAACACACTTTAGTAGTAAGTATCACGCAACGCACGCGCATCCCTCACCAAGCCAAGGAACCTGCTCGCCAATTCATGAATTCGATCTACCTGACGAAAGTGCAAAGCCTCCTTGGGCAGCAGTTCTCCACCCAGTCCGATAGCAGTTGCCCCGGCCTGAATAAAGTCGAACGCCGTCAACTGATTCACGCCACCGGAGGCAATCAACGGGATCTGCGGAAGCGGCACCTTCAGTGCACGCACATATTGGATGCCTCCTATATGACCTGTTGGGAAAATCTTGATAAGGTCCGACCCCGCCTTCCAGGCCGCGATAACTTCGGTCGGCGTCAAAGCTCCCGGAAGCACGACGACATTGACTGTGTTTGCATAGGCCACCACCTCCGGAACAAATCCAGGACTGGTCAAGAACCTCGCTCCGGCGTTGACGCATAGCTGTGCCGATTCTTCATCGAGTACGGTTCCGGCGCCCACTGCCATATCCGGATAGCGCTTCGCCAGGTCGTCGATGACGTCCAGAGCGCCAGGAATGGTCAACGTAATCTCGACAACTGGGATTCCCGACGAGTAGACAGTCTCTGCAGCAAATAGCGCCATCTCCCGCGACGAGACACGCACGGAAGGAAGAATGCCAGCCTCCTCGATTTGAGCGCGAACTTCATGTCTTTTCATTGATTCGACCTCATCGTAAGGTATTCGGATGAATTACGCGCCTGGCGCTCTTCACAACAGGCATGCTACTCATTGAATCTCTTCACGGCCTACAGCAAGATTCAGTTGGCTGGCAGATGTCATGTATGCGCCTACCAGTTGCAGGTAGGCCAATTGCACCACGCGATAGTCGCTTTGCGCATTCAGAAAATCCATCAGCGACGCGCCGCCACGTTGATATGCGTACGTGACGGTGTCGCGCACTCGTGTCGCCTGATCCTTGTATTTGTCCCGGTAAGGTTTTAACAACACTACGTTGCTCTGCACCTCTTCATACGCCGAGTCCACGTCGCTGAAGACCTGAGCCCGTGCCGCTTCGGTCAACTGCTTGTTGCGGTCTATGTCGATGAGGGTGCGCTTTTTCTCGCCCTGATTACGATCGAAGATACGCAACGGAATGCTCACGTTAAGACCCAGCGTCTGATGGTCGGATGGGTTATTGAACGATGGATTGTACGTATACCAGCCGCCAAACGTCGGATCGGTGGAACCATTTGCGTTGGCAAGCTTATGGTTCGTAATCGCCTGCTGAACGGACTCAAGCGCAGCCCGCAGGTCAGGCCGACTATCGAGGGCGATCTGGCGAAAAGTCTCCAGCGGTTGCAACTGCTCCGAAAAATCGAACAAACCAGTCACATCGAAGTTGTCCAGAGGAGTCCGGTCGTCCAATAGTTGTAGCAACTGGATCTTCGAGGTGCGCAGGTTTACGATTGCAGTCTGAATCTCCGACTCGTACTGCACACGCAAGAGTTCAATACGATCCAGATCGATCTGTCCTATGGCGCCGACTTTGAAGCGCTCCCGGCTGATCTCAATGATTTTGTCGTAGTACTCAAGATCGGCTCTTGCAAGCTCAAGCACAGCCTTCGCCTGCAACGTCTGAATGAACACCGACCGCAGGTTGAAGATCATGTTCCGTTCCATATCTTCATGCTGCGACCCGGCGATCTGTGTGCCCTCTTTTGCACTTTCCAATCGCAACTCCCGCTTGTGCTTTCGTTCATGCAGATAGCTGAAGTTGGGTTGATATTGAGTGCCTGTCAACGGCTGCCAGACCCCATGATAGCGAGCGATTTGAGTGCCATCCGTCGAAAAGGTGAAAGTTGGATTGGGGCGAAGATACGCCGTAATCTCTTCGTCTTTCATCTCTTGCACGTTGATTTCATCCGCTTTCATGGTAGGGTTTGACGCCTCGAACTTTGCCTTCACCTGGTCCCATGTGAGCGCCTGCTGTGCGCTCGCGGAACTCGCGAGTAAAGCAATGACCAGGGCACAACTGCCGATAAGTTGTGTCGAAATATGTATCTGTTTAGGCTTCAATTGCCACCTCCGGTTTCGGGAGCTTGTCGCCTTCTCGAGCGACCCAGACATACAGTGTGGGCAGAAGGAAGATGCTCATCAGGAGGTCGAAGATCAATCCTCCTACGATGACGATGGCAAAAGGCCGCTGCGAGTCGGAGCCGATGGCGTGCGACATCGCGGCGGGAAGCAATCCCAGGGTAGCCACCAGCATGGTCATCATGATGGGACGAAGGCGCAAGACGGCGCCTTCTACGGCAGCTCCTTCCGCCGTATAGCCTCGCGCCCGCAGTTGGTTGATGTATTCAAGCATTATGACGCCCGTCTGGACTGAGACCCCAAAGAGCGCCAGAAAACCGACTCCAGACGACACGCTGAAATACGTCCCGGTTAACAGAAGTGCCATTGTGCCGCCAAAGGGCGCCAAGGCGACATTCACCATGATGAGCAACGCCCACTTCACCGAACGGAACATGAAATAGAGGAGGACGAAGATCAGAAAGATCGTGATGGGAACCACGAGGAACAATCTGGCCTGCGCGCGCTTCTCGCTCTCATACTCGCCTGCCCAATCAAGACGGTAGCCACGCGGCACCTTCACCTGCCCGGTTACCTTTTCGATAGCTTCCCTGACCGTAGTTCCCAAATCTCTCCCTCGAACTTCATAGCGGATACCTACGTAGCGAGAGTTTCCTTCCCGGAAGATGTCATAGGCGCCATCGCGAACCTCAACCTTCGTCAGTTGCGCGAGAGAGACACGTTCCCCCGAGGGGGAGAGAAGCCGAACCTTCTGAATCGCCTCCTGCGTATTGCGAAATTGCTGCTTATACCGCACTACCACGCCATAACTCGCCTCACCCTGCAGCAACTGAGTTACCGCATTGCCGCCGACCGCGGTCTGAATCGCATCCTGTATATCGGAAGCATTGATTCCGAAGCGCGCCGCCGCCTGGCGATCGATAATGAAGTTTAGGTTTGGCTGGCCCATATCGCGGAAAAGCCCAAGATCCTCGACTCCTGGGACAGTGGCCATCGCAGCGGTTATTTCCTCGCCCTTTTCCTCCAAAGTTTTCAGGTCATCTCCAAATAGTTTCACTGCCAGTCCGCCTTTGACGCCGCTAATCGTTTCGTCCACGTTGTCTTCGATGGGTTGTGAAAAGTTCCAAAATCCACCTGGAAGTTTCGAGACCTCTCGGCTCATGGCAACGATTAGCTCATTCTTGTCCTGGTGAAAGACGGGCCGCCATTCTTCCTTTGGTTTCAAGTCGACAAAGTATTCCGTATTGCCGAAACCGCCCGTGTCGGTTCCATCGTCGGGCCTGCCCGCCTGCGATACGACGGTTGTGACTTCAGGAAAAGACGCAAAGATAAGGCGCGCTTGATCAGTGAACCGCTTGCCTTCCGTCAGGCTCGTACTGTTGGCCAGCGAGCCACGCGCCCAGATTGCGCCCTCGTCGAGATGCGGCAGAAACTCAGAGCCGATGATTCCGCTGAACGCCAGAAACAAGCTGACCGCAACGGCCGCGATACCAATGCCAACAGTAATCGAGCGATTTCTAATCGCCCACTGAAGCCCGTGCCGATAGCGGTCCTTTAGAAATTCCATGACCGGATTGCGCCATTCCTTGACACCCAAGGGGAAGAGCAATGCACAGAGCACCGGTGCTATGAAAATAGAAAATGTCATGGCGCCCAAAAGTGCAAAGGCGACCGTCCAGGCCATCGGCTTGAAGAGCCTGCCTTCCACCAATTGGAGCGTGAAAATCGGCAGATAGGCGGTGATGATGATGGCGATCGCGAAGAACACCGGGCGCTGAACTTCATGAGAGGCGTCACGAATTGTTGCTATCGGCGTCTTTACGCTCATCGTAATGCGACCCGAGGCCGCCGAGGAGCCGTTCTTGCCGCGAAGCGACATATGCCGCATAATGTTCTCCACCATCACTACGGCGCCGTCAACAATCATTCCGAAATCCAGCGCACCCAAAGACAATAGGTTCGCCGGAATCTTGCTCAGGTCTAGAAATATGGATGCGAAGAGCAGCGAAAACGGAATGGTGAGCGCAACGATGAAGGCCCCACGGACATTGCCGAAAAAGAGAAACAGGATGATCGTCACCAGGATCATTCCTTCGGCCATGTTGTGAAGCACTGTGTGGAGCGTGTAGTGAAGCAAGTCGGCGCGGTCGAGCATGGGAACGACCTTCACGCCCTGCGGCAAAATGGTATCGTTGAGTTCTTTCACCTTTTTATGGATCGCGTCCAAAGCGGGTCCGGCGTCGGCGCCTTTGCGCAGCAGCACCACGCCCTGGATAACTTCCGGATTGTCGACGATAGTTCCATCCGGCTTGTGGTCTGCTCTGGCCATGGCGCCCAGCAGGATCTTTGGACCCTGCTGCACTTCCGCTATGTCTTTGACTCTCAGCGCCGTTCCGCTTTTTGTTGTCAGAACGGTATTCTCAATGTCCTGCACCGTGGTGTAGAGGCCGACCGAGCGAACATTAAGTTGCTGCGTCCCTTCCTCCACAAAACTGCCGCCGGCGTTCATGTTGTTGTTGGCCAACTGCTGCTCTACCTGGCCGATGCTCAGGCCGTACGAGATTAGTTTGTCCGGATCGACGCGCACCTGGTACTCGCGCGTTGTGCCACCAAAAGTGGAGACGTCTACGATATTCGGGACGGATTTGAATTGTTTTTCGAGAGTCCAGTCCTGGATGGACTTCAGGTCCATCAAATCGTATTGCGGATTTGTGCTGTGCAGTGTGTACCAGTAGATCTGGCCCACCGTGCTCCAGTCCGTGCCCAACTGCGGTTGCAAACCGGGCGGAAGGCTTACCCCCGCAAGCCGCTCCATCACTTTCTGCCGATTCCAGTCGTTGTCCGACTGGTCGTCGAAGATCAGCAGCACGAACGACAGGCCGAAAAGAGATTCGGAGCGCAGGTGCGAAAGATGTGGAAGTCCGTTCATCTGGATTTCCACCGGAATCGTAACCTGCTTCTCGACTTCCTCGGCCGCCTGTCCCGGCCACTGAGTGATGATCGTTGCGTAGTTGTCAGCAATATCGGGATAAGCCTCTACCGGCAGATTATGAAACGAGATTGCCCCCCAGGCGGCCAGGAGCAGCGCAACCGCCAGTATGACAACGCGATTGTTCAGGGCAAAATCGACAAGATAGCGAATCATGACGTTCTTCCTCTGGCTCCCATTCAGCGGTTATCGATTGTCGATTTCGTTTTGCAACGCGAGCGGATTGGTCACCACCTGTTGCCCGGCCTGAATGCCCGATTTGATCTCCTGCATTCCGCCTGGCAAGGCGTCTCCCCCAGCGACCATCACTCTGCGGAATCTCTTGTCGGAGGTGGGTACATAGACCCAGTCCCGGTCATGCAGATGCAGGATGGCGGATGCGGGCACGGCGGAATTCACTTCATCCTTTTGCCCGTGGAAGGTTGCGGTCACAAACATGCCGACGCGCATCATGCCTGGATTCGGCACCTCGATTCGCACTTTGCCGGTCCGGAGGTTCGGATCGAGGATCGGCAAAATGTTACTGACCTTTCCCTTGAGCACAGTGCCCGGATATGCGTTCAGAGTGATCTCCGCGGGGTCGCCGGTCTGAACGCTGGGTAGATCGTTCTCGTAGACATCGCAAACAATCCACACTATGGAGAGATCGGAGATGGTGAAGGGACTCGTCCCCAGGCTCTGCACGCCTGCCGCATTGGTCACTTCCTGGTCGGTGATGACGCCGGAGACCGGGGCGGTGATGTTCACGATCCCCGATGGATGATCGACACTGCTGCCCATCAGTCGCAGATGTTCGGCCGCTGTATCCATGGCCACTTTGGCCTTGTCTTCCGTATCCTGCGCCACTTGAAGGTCGTTGAGCGCGATTGCGCCGTGTTTGAAGAGGTCTTGAGATCGCTCATATTGGGCATGCGCAAGAGTTTCGTCGGCCACTGCCATCTGATAGTTGGCAAAGCCGCCGGAGATGTCGTCGCTGCGGAGTTTTAACAGCAACTGACCCTTCTTGACGGTGTCGCCGAGGCGAGCATAGATACCGACGATCCTGCCAGAGGCCAGCGATATTACTGGAACAGTGCGGGCAATGTCCGGATTCACCGTGCCGGTAACGGCCAGTTTCGACGGCGCTCGATGCTCTACGGCGGCGGCCAGAGGGAAGTTCTCCGGGTGATCGACGGAGAACAATGTGGCATTGAAGTCCTGCACCACCTTGGCGGGAGGCGGCGCCTCCGCAGCCGCATTCACCTTATCGCTCTTGCAGCCACTGGTGGCCAGAAGAGCGGCCAGTACGATCGGCAACAGACCAAATCCAAATGGTTTGCTTTTCATACGATTCTTTGCACCTTCTTGCGTTTTTCGGCCTTTTATGCGATTAAGAAACCTATAACTTCGGCTTGCTGCTGGAAGAAAGGAGATGGCGCGGAGCAAACCTGTATCTTGCGGCAGCACCGGAGTTGCAAGCAACCCCGGTGCTGCTCGTTCAGTTAGCGTGTCGAGCTGCATTCACCTCCTGCAGCCCTGCGAACCAGACGACTAGAACCTGACCTTAATCGCCAACGTTGTGTTGGTTTGGTTGGTGCGCAGGTCGGGCCACCATATGCTGCTGGTCGAGGTCAGGCTCCCGCCGCAGGCTTGATTAACCTGTCCAAGCGGAGTGCCATAGCCTAAGCCGGATGCAGCGCCACCGGCACAGGCATACTGTGCAGGAGAGCCGTTGTTGCCGCCCGGAGGAGTGATGCCGCCGCGGCCGCTCCAGTAGGGAACATCGGAGTAGCGATAACCTTCCTCCAAAGTGAAGGTGATGAACTGACTGGGCATGTAGTCGAAGGTGATGGTGCCGTCGTGCATCTGCGAACGATCGCCGCCATTCTCGGTAAAGTACGGGGTTCCACTTGCCGCTGTTGCGCCGTTGATGGGAGGCAGCAGGGTAAGGTAACGGCCGGGGTTGTTCATCACTCCACCGCCGAGAGTGATGGCGTAAAGATCCTTCTTGAACCAGTAGCGGTCGTAAATCATGTAGCCGAGGAAGGCCTGTTTGGGCCTGCCATTCTTGCTGTTGTGGCAGTTTACGCCGCCGCTGTATGTCGAACTGGTACCCATCTCCGGGGAGTATCCGTGGGGGTCATACGGCCCACTGGAAGGACCGCCGCCGTATTCGCACCCGGCATCGCCAGTAACCGTGAATGCCGCCTTGTCTATGAATCTCCCCGGTTTGTCGTAGTATTTGACCTGCGCGCTGTAGTCGGCGTGTATGCGCGAGCGTCCGGGGAAGCCGACGGCGTCCTCTCCCAAACCGTAGTCGTTGAATACGAAATCCAGGTACGGCTTGGGGCGCCAGAGAATTTGTCCACCCAGTCCAGGTTTGCCATTGGCGCGCGCATAGGACTGCCAGCCATTGATGATCCACGGCTCGATTTTTAGCTTCTTGGTTGGAAAATACTGGATGCGTAGACCGTTGAAGAACCACGGTGTATTCGAAGAAACGAACGAAGGCTGGTAGGTCCAATTGTCAAAGTTGTAGTAGCTGAAAAGGCCGATGTAGGAGACGAATATACCCGCATCAACGTTCAGTCCATGGGCAACATCCCAGTGGTAACCGCCCCATGCCTCCGAGACGTACTTGTACGCGCCGGACAGATCCCATTGGCCGCGGCTAGGGCTGGCATCGTTCCGCGGGGTCGTCGTGGCGAACAAACCGTTCATGGTCAAGATGCGCCCGCGCACGTTGTTGATGCGGATGTCGCCGCCGATGCTGATCTGCTCAAGCTGCCACTCGTCGGAGCGGAAGCTCTCTGTAGCGCCGCCCATGGAGTCGTCGTGGGGATGGTTGTAGTCGAGAATGTAGTTTGCGTCGGCGCGGAACTCTGGCGTGAAGTACTTGGTGCTCATGGGACTATCTACGGCATGACCGTTGCTGTTCAGCCAGGTCCAGTCCCCCTCGAATGGTTCGCCCTTGGTGGTGGTTTGGGCGCCGATTTCGGGAGGCGCCGGCGCGGCAGCAGGAGCAGGCGCAGCCGCAGCTTGCATCTCCGGCGTCACCGAACTGCTTGAACCGCCGCTCACGGCGACCCCCTCCGCCGTACGCAGCGCGCTGGCATCCCGCTCCGCACTGGCGGCATCGTTGCCTGTTTTCAATTCGGCTTCAAGTTGCGCGATGCGCGCCTTCATCTCCGCGAGCTCTTTAATGACCGCATCTTTATTGAGCGGCACCTCAACGGAACCGGAGGCTACGGCGGCAGAACTGGAAGCAGCCGCTTCGCTGACTGGTGCGCCAGGGTCTGTTCCCGGCCCTTCGATCACCGGTAACTCAACCAATGCGGTTTGAACCGGGGCCACGGCGGCTTTGGATTGCGGCGAGATCGTTATGGCAGAGTTCGATGCCGCGCTTTGGGCTTGACACTCGAGCTGCACTGCGAACACGCAGATTGCAGCCCCAAATACAAAGACTGTCCTGATATTTTTTTTCATCGGTCTCTGACCTCCACGACGCTTTGCGTCGCCGGGCTAAACAGCGTTGGCTCTCAATGAGGAATGGCCTGCCTGATGGTTCGATCCCCTCATTCCAAGTCTGATGCAAAACGGCATAAAGGAACCGCAAGGAATAGGCAGTGTTTCAATAAGGTCAAGTAACATTGCACTAAGGTTTGTAATAACAGTCAGTTACTTGTGCTCTAGTAGCGAATGGCTGTTGTTGTTGAACATTTCACCAATGACTTCCCTGTGTATTTATCGATTGACATGAGGAACCCGTGACGAATTACACAAGAGAACGTAATGGCGCTTGCGATATCCAGTTAGCTGCAGCATGATGTGCAGCGTGCTCACTATGGCCGGAATCTTCGTATTCTCGAAGTGCAACGCACCCTTGTGATTCGCCTTCAATCGCTCCGCTTTCGTGCAGCGAAGTATTAGTTAGTCTGAACGTTAAGGCGTGAACCGTAAAGATCCTATATGTGTTTTGAACAAAGTTATAACGATAACGTGAGTGTTGAATAAATTAACCATAATGAGCGACTGGTCATATATTTAGGAGCTAAGCTTGCCGGGCAACTGTGTCCTGGATTTTCCCGGTCCGCGAAGATTGCTCCGCATACAATTGTCTTTAACGCATCCTTACTGTTTTATATCTAGCATGACGCCTAGCCAATGTGCTGCCCAGATCGTCCCGAACGGGCATTTGGATACAGGCTGGACTCACTTGCAAAACCTGATGTACCAGTTGGCCGGAGCAGCCAAACTTGCGTCACACTCGAAGAGAACAAATCGGAGGATGGAATGCCGCAAGCAAAATATGCATTAGCGCTTTGACGCTAGCGCCTATCGGTATTTGGGCGCAGAATGCAGTTTTCTCGAGCCGACAATATCATCAAGCCCCTGACCAGGATGGCGTGTACTACGTGGGCCCTGAGATCACCGCGCCTAGGATGATTCGTACCGTATTGGTACCGTATCCCGACGCGGTATCCATTAAAAATCTACAGGGGATGACCGTGCTTGCGATGGTCATTGACTTTAACGGGACCCCGGCACATATTCAGGTTCTGCACCAGCACGGTGGGGCATTCGATCAAGCCTCCATCGCCGCCGTGCAACAGTAGAAGTTTGAACCGGGCAAATTGGGCGACAGGCCGGTGTCCGTCTGGATCGACGTGCGGGTTGTCTCCCATTCCAACCGCAGCCCAGCCATTCCTCAGGTTCTTCTTACCGAGAGAGATCTGCCTCCTCCGGATGAATCTCAGTTGCAGGATAAGCATCACAACTTGTTGTCGTACACACCGCCGTTCCCGATCCACACGGTGGACGCGGATTTTGCCGACCCGTTTACAGCACATCCGTATGTACAGGTGGCCATAGTCGTGGTGCTGGTCAGCGAAGAGGGTTTGCCGAAAGAGGTTCGCGTTGTGCGCGGCCTCGGGTTCGGATTGGATGCGAAGCCGCGACTGCCACCTGTCTGGCACTGTAGGTTTCTGCTAGCAACAAACAAGGGCAGTCCCATTTAAGCGCGTAGAGACATCATGGTCAACTTCTCCAAGTTTGATCTTTTAGCCTAGGAAACCATAATCTCGATACAAAGAGGAGTTGATTCGCCGTTGTTCACGCGCGCCGCAGAATGCCGGGTGACCAGCGGCTATGAGAGGCAATATACGCTTACCAACTACCAGCGGCCCGCTCTGGCTTCCGTCCAGTAGCGCAGGAGGGGATTGCATTTCTTGATGGCCATCGGAGCGACGTGGCGGATTCGGGCGCATTACTGGCGGGAAAAATGGCGCAGAAAACTGTGGGGAAAATTGTGGTGAGTGTGGTGGATTTTATGGGGAGTCCCCGCAGTAAGCTGTGGGAAGCAGTGGTAACGCTTACATAGCTCAAACCCGCATAAACAATGTCTGAAAGCAAATGCGAGGAAATGACGGCAAGGCAGGGAGTTGCTCCCGGTTGGACCTTCTAAGCCGGGGGTTGTGGGTTCGATTCCCGCCTCGCCTACCATCCCTTCGCATCAGTCCCCGATTCAGCCGAAAATCCCAACAATGATTCCCAGTCTCGTCTGCGCCGTACAGGGCGATTACGGGATTGTTGTTTAGGAAGGGGCTCCGCGAAGGGGGACCTAACGCATTTTCAAAGTTCCGGTCATGCAGCGTTGTGCTGTCCCACCTTTGAAGATGCTCTAATCGCAGATCAGCGAATCCTCGGGAAAGGCTTGCGCACCATCCTCTTCGGGATCGATTGCGGAATCAGCACCGCCCGCAAGCAGCGCCGCAAAGAATGCGTCCACCTGCGCCAGCACCTCGACCCCGGTGCGCTGGTGGTAGATGGTTCCGCGCAGCTTCGCTCCGCCCGGAACGCCGTGGGTGAACCAGGTGGCAAACTGCTTCATCTTGCCTGAGGTGTCGCCTATCCGGGCGTCACGCGGAAGATCCTTGGTGGCCTTCTCCTCATTCAACAACATCTGGAAATAACTCCGAATCATCTGGTAGCGGTCCTCGACGGTGGGCCGCTCATAGCTGCCGGTCGCGGTGTACTGGGCGATCTGGCGGAAGATCCACGGATTGGCCGCTGCCGCCCGCCCGATCATCACCGCGTCGCAACCGGTCTGCGCCACCATGGCCGCCGCGTCTTCCGGGGTGCGAATATCGCCGTTGCCGATGACCGGAATTTCCACCGCCTGCTTCACCTGGGCGATCCACTCCCATTGCGCTTGGCCGCCGTAGCCCTGTTCACGGGTGCGGGTATGGAGCGCCACGGCGTTCAGCCCTTCTGACTCTGCCATGCGAGCCAGTTCCACGCAGACAATCTCTCGCTCGTTCCAGCCCATGCGAAATTTCACGGTAAAAGGAATCGTGACCGCCTTGCGCACGGTGTGAAAGATCTCGCCGATCCGCGGCAGATCGCGCAATAGGCCCGAGCCGCCGTTGGAGCACACCACCCGCTTGGCCGGGCAGCCCAGATTCAGGTCCACGATGTCGAAGCCGGTTTCCTCGACAATCCGCGCAGCTTCGGCCAGAGTTTCGGGATTGGCTCCGAAGAGTTGCGCCCCGATGGGGTGTTCGTCGTCGTAGAAGGTCAGATAGCGGCGGCGTTTTGACTCTCGCATCCGGGCCAGGCCGTCGGCCGAGGTGAACTCGGTCATAATCAGCCCGCAGCCGGAGTGGGCATTGGTTACGGGAGCGTCGATGACGGACCCGGTCGGGGCACCATCGCGGTTCGCGGCAGCGGTGAACAAACTGGCGTGGCGGATAAAACGCCGGAAGACGGTGTCCGTGACTCCGGCCATGGGCGCCAGAATGGTGGCCGGAGCCACCACCACAGAGCCCAAGCGCACCTCAGCCGGTACTCGCGCCTCTATGGGGTCGCCGTGGCGACCGTGCTCCCTGGGGTTGTCCCAGTCCTTTTTGACGGTAAAGCCTTTGCCAGCCATAAGAACCTTTTGAGCCACTAGCTGCTAGCTTCTAGCCTCTAGCTTTTTCGTGCTGGGGGCAGCCTTAGTCGAAGACCTCGGTAGTATATGCAAGCACGAACAGCCGGGTGCACTACCTTCGGCGCAGTTTCATCGCGCCTAAGGTGGAAAACCACAAACCTCAACTGGCCCCCGGACAAAGTTGGGCCTCCGCCTTGGCGGAGGCCCAATCCTGCTGGCCGCTGGCGCGCCCCGGTTACTTGGCCGCTGCCGCTGCCACAGCCTCATCAGACTTGGCATACTTGCGGCGGAACCGCTCCACGCGGCCCGCTGTATCGACCAGGCGCTGCTTGCCGGTAAAGAACGGGTGGCAAGCCGAGCAGATTTCCACATGAATGTCGCCTTTGTGGGTCGACCGGGTCTCAAAGTTGTTTCCGCAGGCACACTTGACCTGCACTGCGGCGTAATTGGGATGAATCTTTTCCTTGGGCATCTCTGAAGGCAAACCTTTCCTGCAATCTCTCTATTGTAGGGGGATTTGGGCGGTTTAGCAATTGTGGCAGCTATTACTCCAGCGCCTTCTCGACCCCCGCTTCCACCAACGGCGTCATCACCGCATACCCCGACGGCAGCGGGTGAACGCCGTCTCTGCTCAGCGTCAGGGGCAGCCCGTCGCGCTCGTCCTTCATGGCCGCATGAAAATCCACGTAAACGTAGCCCTTTTCCGCCGCATACGCCTTCATCCAAGTGTTGATCGCCAGAATCTTGGGCGCGGGCGTCAGTCCTCGCTTCCACCAGTAATCAAAGGCCGGCAAAATCGAGCACAGCACCACGCGAATATGATTTGCCGTGGCCAAATCGGCCATTGAGGCCAGATTGTCTTCAATCTGCTCCTGCGTCTCGGGTCCGGTGTTGCCGGCGATGTCGTTGGTCCCGGCCAGGATGACCACCACTTTAGGCTTGAGCGCGATCACGTCCTGGCGAAAGCGCACCAGCATCTGCGGCGTGGTCTGGCCGCTGATTCCGCGGTTGATGTAGGGCTTGCCGGGGAAAGAGCCTTGCGGGCCGGTAAAATGCCAGCCCTCGGTGAGCGAGTCGCCCATGAAGACCACCCGGTTTTCGCCATTGGCGGGCGGCGAAAGTGCCGCATTCGCCTCTTTGAACTTGCCCAGCCACCCGAAGTCGACCCGCAACAGCTCGTCGTGCTTCTTCCAGTAGTCGTCCACAGGCGCAGGCGTTGCCGCTGCCGGGGTAGGAACTGGCGTGGCCAGTGCTGGCGCTGGAGCCTGGGTCTCCGGCTTGCTTCCGGGCTCCTGGCCCCAGCCCCAAGCTGGAACCAGCAGGCAACAAAGGGCAATGGCGGCAAATCTTGTGCGCAGTGCGATTCGATTCACGAGAGGGTCTCCGTCCTTTACGCGCTGAAAATCGATTCTTCGCGCGGGTTTGATTGTAGGCAACCGCACCCGCGGCTTTTTCCACATTACGTGCCCGGACCTGCACCGGCGCGCCTCGGCGGCGGATACGCTAGGCTTGAATGCAGATGAGCGAGTGTGCGATCTGCGACGGAGTAGGGCTGGTGCGCGTGGTCAACGACGCCGGAGAGTGGGTTTCGCGCGCCTGCGAGTGCCAGGAGACGGAGCGCGAAGAGCGGCGGCTGGCGGCAGCCCACATCCCGGAGCGCTACCGGGGATGCTCCCTGGACACTTACGAAATCTATCATGGGGCCGACCTATCGCTGCGCAAGGCACAGCAGACGGCGCGCAAGTTTGTTGACGCCTATCCCGTTGATACCGCAGGACAAGGGCTGCTTTTTGTGGGGTCCATCGGTGTGGGCAAGACCCACCTGGCCGTGGGCGTGCTACAGCGGCTGGTGCAAGAGCGTGGCGTCCGGGGCCTCTTCTGCGACTATCGCGAGCTACTCAAGAGCATCCAGAACAGCTACAATCCGCAAGTCAATATGACCGAACTGGAACTGCTCAGGCCAGTCTTCACCGCCGAGGTGCTGATTCTCGATGACTTGGGCGCGCAAAAACCCAACGAATGGGTCTGGGATACGGTGGCGCTGATTCTGAACACTCGATATAACGACAAGCTGTCGACCATCATCACCACCAACTACTCCGACCGGCTAGCTGGCGGGGGAGAAAAAAGCGACGCCGAACGCGCTGCCCGCGAACCGACCCTGGGCGATCGCATCGGCGACCGCATGCTCTCCCGCCTGGCGGAGATGTGCATCCGCGTGGAGATGTCCGGCAAAGACTTTCGCAAGACCGAGGTCAAGCGCGCCCGCTTCGGGTGAAGCCGGCCTCGATCCGGGCGGCTCAGGCCGATTGAAAGTACTACGCCCGGTCGTAGAAGCGGAAGAATAGCGATGGCTTCGAGACCGGTTCGGCTCGCTTGACCAACTCCGCAGCCTGGGTGTCGCTGAGCGGCGTAAACTCACGCGCCAGGCGCACGTTCTCATCCAGTTGCGCCAGCGAGTCGCAGCCGATGATGATGGTGCTCACGGGACGCGTTAGGGTGTAGTACATGGCCTCACGCATGGTGAGCGTGCCCGGCGTAGTAGCCTGCACGGACAGGCCCTCCCAGGAGTGCTTCTGCTGCTCGATGGGCGGCGGCGTCCACGAGGAGAGGATGCGCCCGCGGCCCGGGACCTTCATGCCAATAATGCCCATCTGCTTTTCGACCGCCAGCGGCAACAGTTGTTCGTTGAAGCTGAAGTGGTGTGGATCGGCAGCGTTCATGGCCATCAAGATCGTGTCGAAGGGATAGCGGCGGATGCACTCCATCAGCGCGTCGGGCCGGTAATGGCCGGTGATGCCGAGGAAGTGAACCACCTTCTGTTCTTTCATCTCCAGCAGGGCTTCCATAGCGCCGCCCTTGGCGAAGATCGCATTCACATCGGTCATGGTGCCGACGTCGTGCAACTGCCACAGGTCTACGTGATCGGTCTGGAGCAGTTGGAGCGACTTCTCGATCATGCGCATGGAATCTTCGCGGCTCCGCTCCCTGGTCTTGGTGGCCAAAAAGGCATCGTTGCGCCGGTGCGCCATCACCTTGCCGACGTACTGCTCGCTCCAGCGCGGAGGGCCGCCATAGATTGACGAGGTGTCGATGTAGTTGACGCCCAGGTCCAGCGCCCGCTCGATGATGGGCACGGCCGCTGCTTCGTTGTTGGGCTGCTCCAGCGCCGCCTGCCCGCCCAGCGAGAAGATGCCTACGCGATAGCCGGTCTTGCCCAGGTTGCGCATCGGCATGGCAGTTGGCGTTCTGGGGTTGGAGGGAAGGCCGGGGAGGACCTTCGGAGTATCGGCCAGCGCCGCTGGCGCCAGCAATGCGGCGGTAACCGCGCCGCCCGCCTTCAGGAATTCGCGGCGGCCTTGCTTCCGCGCAGCAACCGGTTGATTTTCGCTCATATGACCTCCTGGCAGGGAGCGGATCCCTGTGAAGTCATCATAGTCCAGGCCTGCAAAGGGAGGAAACAGAAGATGTGCGGAGCTGAGGCCCTGAGAAGAGGGCCGCCCGCCGCCTTGCGCACGCTTCCCTGGGCTGCGTATCGTTGTGAAGCAGACTGAGCAATTCCCGGAAAGAGATTCATGGACGTTCTGAAACGGCTTTTCGAGCAGCATTACCGGTTGCCGGCCGAAGACGCGCAGCCGCTTCAGGGCCAACTCGGCGGCTCGGGACGCACTATTGTGCGGCTCACCGGCGGGAATTTGAGCGCCATCGGCATTCTCTACTCCGTACGGGAAGAGAATCTCTCTTTTATTGAGTTTTCCCGCCATTTTCGCGGGCATGGATTGCCGGTGCCGGAGATTTATGCGGAGGATTTAAGCCAGGGCGCCTACCTGGAAGAAGACCTGGGCGACACAACACTCTTCGAATTTCTGGGCCGGAATCGGGACGGAGAGACCATCGCACCGCAGGTGAAGGAAGCGTATCGCAAAGTGGTGGCCATGCTGCCGCGCTTTCAGGTGGAAGCGGGCCGCGATCTGAATTACAAAGTATGCTATCCAAGGGCCAGTTTTGATCGACAGTCCATCGCCTGGGATCTGAACTATTTCAAGTATTATTTTCTGCGGCTGGCCGGCATACCCTTCAACGAACAGGCTTTGGAGATGGATTTCAGCCGCCTGACGAAGTTTCTGCTGGGCGCTGACCACGATTATTTTCTCTATCGCGATTTCCAGTCACGCAATATCATGTTGCGCGACGGACAGCCGTTTTTTCTGGACTACCAGGGGGGACGCAAAGGCGCACTGCAATACGACATCGCATCTCTGCTCTACGATGGTAAGGCCGATCTGCCGCCAGAGATGCGCCAGGAGCTGCTCGACAACTATCTCGACTGCCTCGGGAGTTTCATCGACCTCAAGCGCAATGCGTTCATGGAGCACTATTATGCGTTTGTCTACGTACGCATCCTGCAGGCCCTGGGGGCCTATGGTTTCCGGGGATTTTATGAGCGCAAGGCCCATTTTTTGCAGAGCGTGCCGTACGCGCTGAAGAACCTGCGCTGGCTGGCCGCTTACATCAAGTTGCCCATCGCGCTGCCGGCGTTGATGGAGGCTCTCAATAGCATTGCGGCATCGGAGAAATTGCAGGGGACAGCTCCGAGCGTGGAGAGTTTGACGGTGCGGATTTTCAGTTTCAGCTTCCACCGCGAAATGCCCACCGATGAGACGGGGCACGGCGGCGGATTTGTCTTCGATGCCCGCAGCCTTCCGAATCCCGGGCGCGAGGAACGGTTCTGGACGCTGACCGGCAAGGACGCAGCGGTGATCGACTATCTCGATCGCGAGGCAAGCGTGCATCAGTTTCTTTCGAGCGCGATGTCGCTTGTGGATGAGAGCGTAAGCAGCTATCAGCGCCGCGGTTTCAGAAACCTCATGGTCTCGTTTGGCTGCACCGGCGGCCAGCACCGCTCGGTGTATCTGGCGGAGCAGTTGGCGAAGCATTTGCGCGACAGTGCCGGAGTGGAAGTGGTAGTTCGGCATATCGAACTGGAGAAGATGGGCCGATGAAGGCGATGATACTGGCCGCAGGCCTGGGCACGCGCCTGCGGCCGCTCACCGACGACCGGCCCAAGGCGCTGGTAACCGTAGCCGGCCGCACGCTGCTGGAGATTGCGCTCTGCCGCTTGCGCGCCTTTGGCGTGCAAGCGGCGATCGTCAACGCACATCATTGCGCGGAGATGATTGCCAAGTACCTGAAAGCTAATGACAACTTCGGGATGCAGATTGAAGTCTCTCGCGAGGAGGAGTTGCTTGAGACCGGCGGCGGCTTGAAGAAGGCTGCGCATTTTTTTAGCGGGAGCTTGCAGGAGACCTTCATTCTGCACAACGTCGATGTCATCAGCACCATTGATTTGGGGCGCATGATGCGGTTTCACACGGAACAGAACGCACTAGCTACTCTGGCGGTGCAAGAGCGGGAGAGTTCGAGGTTTCTGCTCTTCGACGAGCAAGGGCGGCTCTGCGGCCGCCGCGCCGGGCGCGATGGTAAAGCTGAAATAGTGCGGGCTGGCTTCGGGGTTCAGGCACTGGGATTTTGCGGAATCCACGTTCTCTCTCCCCAGATTTTCGCGAAGATGAAAGAGGAGGGAGCGTTTTCCATTATCGATACATATATGCGCCTGGCGGCGGAGGGGGAAAAGATCATTGCTTTTCGCGCGGATGAATGTTATTGGCGCGATCTCGGCCGGCCGGAGAACGTGATGCAGGCCGAGCGGGATGTGGAAAGCGGGAAGCTCAAGCTAGCCTAGAGGCCATCTCATAAACACCATTCCGTCCGTGTAAAACGTCGCTCAGGGGCTAAAGCCCCCATTTTTATTGGACATTTTGTGGCACGGATTCTGTCGGGGTTAAAACCCCGACCTACCAGCCGTGCCCTTTCAAAACCGGTTTATGAGATAGTTTCTAGGTCCCAGAATCCGGAGCTGGGGCACCCGGCTACTCGTCCTCTTCTTCGGGATCGTAGTCATCGCATGTATCCCGTTCATTGCAGCTTGCGCAATCGCCGTCTTCGCAGATTTCCTTTTCCGGGGCTAGCTCATCGCCTTCGCCGGTGACGGTCATGGAGTGCACAGTTTCGAATTCCTCACTAGAGGACGCGCGATCGATATTCTGTGAGGCGATCTGGAGGGCATAGAGGAGCAGGCCGGTGCGGCGCGCATCGATGCGGGAGCTGAGGAAGGCAGCTACGATCTGGGAGATCGCTACCTGGATGGAGGCGGAATCCTCCAGCATGGGGAGCTTGATGTCATCAAAG
>Ga0182027_10001929_pt1 | contig 33893 bp, 38 predicted proteins | sample 712E1DmetaG_FD_121300 | JGI IMG/M metagenome (GOLD analysis project Ga0182027, IMG submission 121300) | Permafrost microbial communities from Stordalen Mire, Sweden - 712E1D metaG (Illumina Assembly) | ecosystem: Environmental > Terrestrial > Soil > Wetlands > Permafrost | place: Sweden...
GGCTCTTAGCGGGTAATATCGCCAGCGTCATACTTAAAGAAGTATTTGGTAAATGATTCTTTATAATTTAAGCTTTTGTTTAAAAGATAAAAGTAGCAGTAAAATTCTTGGCTATCTGTGATAAAATATAGCTATTGGCAGGCATTACAGGCGTTTTATTTAAATTAAAGGAAAAAGTATGAGGCGTAAGATTCCTGTAATCAATATTTTTATATTAATAGGAGTATTATTTTTAAGCATTCCTTTTGTCCATGCTGAAACCGCCGAAGAATATTTGGATAATGGTAACAGTTGTCTTAATCAGGGCAATTTCACCCAAGCCATTTTTTATTTCATCGAGTCCATTAGAATAAACCCTAACTTGGCACAGACCCATTACAGCCTCGGGCTTGCCTATGCTCAGTTAGGTAATTTTAATAAAGCTGTTGTTGATTTTACCAAGGCCATTAAAATAAATCCCAAGTTTACCGAGGCTTATTACAATCGCGGGCTTGCCTATGGTAAACAGGAAAATTTTACTCAAGCGATTTTGGATTTTACAGAAGCCAGCAAGATTGATTCAAACCTGCCAGAGGTTTATTACAATTTCGGGCTTATCTATGCTCAGCAAGGCGATTTAGCGAAGGCAATCTTAAATTTTAGCCGGGCGACAGTCATTAAGCCCGATCCTAAGCTTAACCCTTATCTGGCAGAGGCTTATTGCAACCGTGGACTTGCTTATATTAGGCAAGGAAATTTTGCTCAAGCTATCCTTGATTATACCAATGCTATTGAAATAAATTATAGGTATGCCGAAGCTTATAATAACCGCGGGGTTGCCTATTATTTACTGAAAGAATATAATAAGGCCTGGTCAGATATACATCGGGCGATAGCATTAGGTTGTGCTGTTGATCCTGAATTTCTTAATGCACTTAAAAAAGCATCAGCAAGGGATGCGTAAATGGTGAAATTTACGGTTAATTTCTTAAGGCGCCTTAATCAACAAATCATTTTTTAAATCGCTTGTAAATTAGAAATTAAGTAGGATAATTAATATTTATACAAAGGAGGAAACATGGTTAAGAAAAGTACTATTGCTATGGGTATAGGCCTGGTAGTTTTAATTATCGCTGCTGGCATAGCCTATCAGAATTATGAATATGCACAGCTGTCGAAAAAACAAGTTGAAGCATTAAGCTCGGTAATTCAGCAAAAAGATGTTGAAATCGCTAAACTTACTAAAACCGTCAAAACAAAACAAGATGAATTGGGTACGGTTAAGTTAGAGCTGGATAAGGTTAAGAAAACATTGGATGAGGCAAAGGCTCAAATTAATAAAGTGGTTGAGCAGCCGGCTGTTCCAGCGCTCCCGGTAGTTAATAAATAAAAATTTAAATAAAATAAAGCTGGAGGACGGATGAAGAAGTTAGTTGCGGTATTTTTGTCGTTTGCTTTTTTAGTGATGTCTTGTGGAGTAAGCTTTGCTGAATGTAAAAACTTCGTAGCTAGTAAAGATTCTAATAAATATCATACCACTGATTGCGGAATAGCCAAAAACATCAAGCCCGGAAATCAGGCATGTTTTAATACTCAAGAAGAGGCAATTAAGGCCGGCTATGCTCCTTGTGGAGTGTGTAAACCCGATGAAAAAATTAAAGTAGTAGCCAGTAAAGATTCTGATAAATATCATTTACCCAGTTGTGGTTTAGTTAAGAATATAAAGCCGGAGAATCTGGTAGAATATAGTTCTCCAGCAGAAGCAGTTAAGGCCGGTAAATCACCTTGCGGGATCTGTAAACCTCCCAAGGCAAAACAAATGAGTGAAAAGACGGAAAAAGCAGAACCTAAGGCAGATAAAAAGTGAGTTATGTATAACCGGGTGGACTGGATTTAACCGCTTACCTACTTTGTGCTAAATCGCTTGAATTTTTAAAATAGAAGCTTTATCATTATAAAAAAGGAGGGTATATGCTAAAAAGATTAGGGGTTGTGGTTTTTGTTTTGTGTATGGTGGCTACTTTTACTCCCAAGGCTAATGCTCAACCGGTAACCACCGGAGGTAGCCCTCAAGTCGCCCAGGAGCAAGGCCCGGTTAGCCAGCTACGGCAGGAAATAGAATCATTACGTCAGCAGTCTGAACAATTACGTTCGCAACTTCAGCAAATTGAGGCTCAAGCTAAACCAATCAGAGAACAGCTGCGCTCGCTACGTGAGAAAATAAAGGCTGACCGTGAAAAGCTGTCACATTTACGTGAAGAACGCCGGGATCATCGTCAGGAAATGAGAGAGCAGCATCAGGGGCAACAGCCGCCAGCCCTAGCTACATCGCAGCAGAAGTAATTTTTTAGCACTGTTAGCTGCAAGATCTGTTTTAATAGCGAAAATCTAGTTACAGGATAAAATTAGGGATGGTGATTATTCCATAATAGAATAATTTCCATCCCTAATTTATAATAAGCATCCCGGTGTTTAAAATCTAACCTTTGGAAAACGAAATATTCGTAGTTAATCTAAACAAATATAGGGCCCGGATAGTATAATTCATTGACAATCAAGGCGTTAGATTTATAATAGTTTTGGCTAAGAAAGTAACATAGATATATTCGGTAGGTTAATCTTAAGTCCACAAAGGTATATTTTTAAGAAATAGAATAAAAATAAGAATTAATTCATCAAAAGATAATTTAATCCGCCCGCCCCAGAAGCAAAAGTAGAGTTTTTAGAAGTATCTTTATCCGGAAAGTGCCCGTTCAGGCAACGAACACGGCAGCAAGTTAAGTGTCTAAAAAAGCAGTTTTGATGTTAGAGCAGCTCTTAGGCCGGTAATTAAAGACATCGCCAATATTTCTATATGGCAAATTTTAAAAACTTCAGGATTACCACCAAATTTGTTATCTGGTTTTTGTTAATTTCTCTGATTCCTTTGGCGGCCGCTATTTATGTCAGTTATAAAAGCTCCCGCACGGTATTGGAAGAGGAAGTAAAAAATAGCCTTTTAGCGGTTACCGATAATAAAGCTAACCAGATTGAAGCATTCTTTCAGAGAATAAAAAAAGACGTAGTCAATCTTTCTTCCCTGCCCGATGTTATCGACGCTACAGAAAGATTTACCAATACCTTCCAGAGTTATGGAGAAAAATCCCCGGAATATAATGCTTTAGTGCAGGAATTCGTTCCGATGTTTAGTTATTACCGGAAATTATCCGGGTATAACGATCTAGTCTTCATTTCAATAGATGGGGAGGTCATTTTTTCAGTTAAGAATTCCAAAGGCACCGGTTCGCTTTATGAAGCCGTTTTAAACAAAAGAAAATCGGAATTGGCCGAAACATTTATTAAAGCCAAAGCCTCTCAGGAAACTGAAGTTTCTAATTTCGAATATCGCCCTGAATCCAAGGAGGGTGTTATTTTTATCGTGGTTCCTGTTTTTAAACAAGCAAATCTTATCGGTTTTCTTGCCTCTGAGATCAGCAACCGGGGAATTTACGAATTTGTGCAGGACTACTCTAGCTTAGGAAACACTGGAGAAGCAATTATTTTATCTAAAATCAAAGAAGAAGCGGTTTTTATCACGCCGCTTAGGTTTGATTCCGACGCGGCATTTAAAAAGAAAATTGAAATTAAGTCCCACGAAGGCCAGGAGATTGAAAATGCTATTGTAGGATTAAAAAGCTCCGGCATCTCGACCGATTATCGAGGCCAGAAGGTATTTGCCGTTTGGAGGCCCTTGCCTACCTTTCGGTTATGCCTGATGGTAAAAATTGATACAAAAGAAGTATTCGCTGCCGCCGGAAAATTAAGAAACGCTCTTTTAAGGATTAGCTTGCTGCTTATGGTTATTGTTATAATTGTCGCTTTATATTTGGCGCGTTCTATTTCCAGCCCGATTAAAAATTTGACGCATATATCTAAAATAATCTCCGAGGGGGAATTATCTGCCCGGGTAAAAATTAATACTCAAGATGAAATTGGGGAATTAGCGGCTTCTTTTAACCAGATGACGGATAAGCTGGTAGAGGCCAAGGCTAATGTTGAAAAGAAAAATGCAGAAGTAGAAGAGCAAAAGAGGCTGTTGGAAGAGTCGAATAAAGAATTGGATAGTTTTGTTTATACTGCCTCGCATGACTTGCGGGCGCCGCTGCGCGGTATAGAGGGTTTAGTAAAATTTATCGAGGAAGACTATGCGGATAAATTTGATAACCAGGGTAAGGATTATTTAAAAAGAATCCGTACCGGCGCCACCCGGATGAAGCAGCTAATTGATGATTTATTGACGCTTTCTAGAATCAGCCGGATTAAGAATCCTTATGAAGATGTGGAGATGAATGAATTGGTTAGTTCAGTTATCAGCCGGATTGAGTTTGATATTAAGCAATACAATATAGAATTAAAGGTCGCCGATAATTTACCCATGGTGCGCTGCGACAGGATAAAAATCCAGGAGGTATTTTTTAATTTAATTAGTAATGCCGTAAAATTTTCATCCAAAAATAAAATTACTACCCCTAAGGTAGAAGTGGGTTTTAATGATAAGCCTGATGCGTATGAATTTTATGTTAAAGATAATGGCATCGGGATTGATAAGAAATATCATAACGAAATATTCGGAATATTTAAACGCCTGCATACCCAGGAAGAATATGAAGGTACTGGCGCCGGATTAAGTATTGTAAAAAGAATTATTGATGACCACAAAGGCCAGATTCGCTTGGACTCTGAACCGGGTAAGGGGGCGACGTTTTATTTTACTATTCCAAAAGAGATTCCGCAGCAGAAGAAAATAGGCGAAATTTTAGTTGAAGAGGGTATTATTTCCAAGGAGGATTTAACTTATGCCCTTAAAAAGCAGGGCAAAGATGTGATAGATGCATGAGTAAAGCTGGTAAGCTGAGGATGGGGTAAAACTATGATTAAAAAAATTTTAATTGTTGATGATAATGCAACAGACCTTTTGATTATTAAAAGGTATCTTGTTCGCGCCGGATATAATGAAATTGTTTCCGCGGGTAACGTTCAAGAAGGCATTAAAAAGGTAGAAACGGAAAGCCCGGATTTGATTATTTTAGATACTATGCTTCCGGATGGTAATGGATTTGAAATTTGCCAGGTAATCCGGGAAAAATATAATCAGGCAAAACCAAGGATTATCATTATTACCGGTTCGGTGGATGCGGTGGATGCGGTGAGGGCGCGCAGGTCAGGAGCAGATGATTATTGCGCTAAGACCTTTGATTGTGCTCCATTATTAGAGGCACTGAAAAGAATCGCCTGATAGATTTACTGGCGCTTAACGATTAATTTTTGGGTTTTTGGATTTGGCTCAAGATAATAAGTAATTTCTGGCAGTAAACGGTATTTTAAGGTTTAGGGTGCTGAAAATTTATTTTAGTTTTTTAACAGTGTAGTTTATTTAGTAAAATTAGCGAGGAAAAATTGGCGGAAGAAAATAAAATTAAAGCAGGGTTTAAGGATTTAGAGGCTAAATTTAAAGACTTAGAGGCCGAGCTTAAAAAGTCCAAAGAAGAATTAGAGCTGCAGACCTGGGGATTGAATTAAACAAATGAGACGATTAAGTTTCTTTACCGGGAACTTGATCAGAAGAATAAAGAATTGCAAAAGCTGGATAAGTTAAAAACTGATTTTATTAATATCGCCTCCCATGAATTACGCACGCCTTTAACAATCATTAAAGAAGCAATTTCTCAAATTTTAGATGGGATTCACGGCCAGATTACCCCCGGACAGAAAAAGGGCCTGACAATTTGTTTTGGGAATATTGAGCGGCTAAGGCATTTAGTTGATGATTTGTTGGATATATCCAAGATTGAAGCAGGTAAATTAAAATTAAAAAAGGAATGGATCGATTTGGTTGGCTTGGCTAGGGAGGTTGGCGCTTTATTTCAGCCAAAAGCCAAAAATATTGGCTTAGAGTTAAAAGAAAATTTTAGCAGCCCAACGGCGATGGCTTACGTGGATAAAGATAATGTTATCCGTGTTTTTACTAATTTGATCAGTAATGCCCTTAAATTTACCGAACAAGGCCATATAGAAATTTTAGTTACAGACAAACCCGATTGTGTTGAATGTCAGGTCGCCGATACCGGCAGAGGTGTTTCTGAAGAAGATGCTCCCAGGGTGTTTGGTAAATTTGAACAATTTGGTGACCATAAAAAAGCTAAGGAAAAAGGTACGGGCTTAGGGTTAAACATCTGCAAGAAGATTGTTGAGTTGCATCATGGAGAAATCTGGATGGAAAGCATTTTAGGTAAAGGAAGTACCTTTACCTTTACGTTTCCAAAAAATTTTAAAGAAGAAAATCAATCCCAGGATAGCAATGAATCTATATCGAGCTAAAATCCAGTGTTTAGCCTAGGTTTAGAAACCAGGGTAGTTATAGCAAGGGCTAGCTAAAGATCCGGAAGGAGATATTATGAGGAGATTATGTTTACCGATAGTTATTTTCTTCCTGGTAATTGTCTTCTTTATGCCTGCTTTTGCGGAAATAAAGTTTGATGGGGGGGCGTATCTAAGGCTAAGGTATGAATATTGGAGAAATGTTATGGATTTGGCCAATCCGGTAGATAGCAACAATCGGGATAATCGCAGCCTCTTTAGGATAAAGACTTCCCTCTGGGGCAAGGTAAATTTCGATGAGAATAATTCTTTGTATGTTAAGTTAAGTAATGAAAACAGGGCGTTTACTGAATTTCAAGGAACATCTTCCAGCTATCCGGATAAACAGCCAGGTAAAAAGGGTTATCACTATGATATTAATGAAGTGTATTTTGAAAATCTTTACCTGGACCTGAATAATTTTATGAATCTGCCTTTAGATTTGCGTATCGGAAGGCAGGATTTTTTCGGGCAGTATGGTGAAGGTTTTCTAATCAGTGACGGTACCCCGGTCGATGGTTCAAGGTCATTATATTTTAATGCGGCCAAGGCTTCCTGGCGCATTGACGAGAAGAATACCTTAGACTTTGCTTATATTAATGACCCCAGATTTGACCAATTTCTACCCCGAATCAATGATAGCGGACTTGTGAATTATAAAACCGGTTATAAGACAGAGAGGATTTATCTGACTACTACTGATGAGCAGGGTTATGTATTGTATTGGAAAAATAAAGCGATTAAAGACCTGGCTTTGGAAGGGTATTATATTTTTAAAAGAGAATCAGAGGAGGGGGGTAGCGGGGTATATACTGGCGAAAAGACTTTACTCAGTACTCTGGGTTCATTTGCAAAATATAGTTTTGCTCCTTATACCTTAAGAATGCAGGCTGCTGGTCAGTGGGGTAGCTACGGAAAAGAGGATCGTACCGGTTTAGGCGGCTATGTATATTTAGATAGAGAGATACAGGAGGTAAAAACCTGGTCGCCATCGGCTACTTTGGGTTACTTTTATCTATCCGGAGATAATCGCAAGACCGATAAGCAGGAAGGTTGGGATCCTTTGTTCTCCCAGAATCCCTGGATGTCGGATCTCTATATGTATACGATCGCCAGGGAAACAGGAGCGATTGCATATTGGACTAATATTTGCGGTTTAAGGACGCAGATATTCCTGAACCCTACCGATAAGACAAAAATTACTTTGGGGTACCTTTATTTAAGAGCGGCTCAGTCGGTTCCGAGTACGGCTAATGCTATGTTTTCGGGAAATTCAAAAGATCGGGGGCATTTAGCCCAGTGTAAATTGGAATATATCTTTAGTAAATATTCGACGTTTATTCTTTCAGCTGAATATTTTATTCCCGGCCGTTTTTATGCCAACAGGGATCCAGCCGTGTTTTTGAAGACAGAATTGATCACCAAATTTTAAATAGATTTTTTAAGGCAAAAGTAGTATATAATAGATTATAAGTATATCATGTAGCTTATCGCAAAAGGGAAGAGATGCTTACAATAAGACTAAGGACTCCGGGGTTATTTAAGGGTATAGCTAGAGGTTGCTTAGTTTTTTTATTTACTTTGCTTATTTTATCTGGCGCCTGGGCGCAAGATAAAATCAATATTGGGATAATCAGCCAAATTGATAACAGACCACAAATTGATTCTATTGACGGAATAAAAAAAGGTTTGGCAGATAAAGGGTATACACAGGATAAAGTAGAATATACTACTTTTAACTGTAAAGGTAATGCTGGCTTAGTTAAAGATGCGGTAGCGGATATGCGCAAGGCTAATGTAAAGTTGATCTTTGCCATAGGAACCAGCATTACAATCGAAACCTTAAAATATGTTCGAGATATCCCGGTAGTTTATGCCTGTGTTTCCTATGCTCAATCTATTTATGAAGCGAATAAGAAATTTGGATTTGCCGATAATTATACCGGAGCATTGCTTAATGCACCGGCAGATATATTAATAGTTTTGGCTTTAAAGATTAAAGTCGATCTTGGCAGTATCGGTATAGTCTACCGGATATCTGAAGATAACTCCTTGCGCGATAAAGATAATTATGAAAAAAGTTGCGCTAAATTTGGTATAGAGACCATAATCATGCCTTATGATCGAGAAGACCAGGTAGTGGCAACCTACCAGAAGCTGGCGGATCAGGGAGTTAAGTGTCTTCTATATACTAAAGACGGTATGATGATAAAACATGCCGAAGAAATCAAGCCGATAATTTATAAGTATCAGATTATGGGGCTAGCATCAGATGCGGCTCCTGTACAAAATGGCCTGGCGGTATTGGCGTTTACTGCGCCGGCCTATAAGGTAGGCCAGCTAGCCGGAGAAAAAGCTTATGACATCCTGGCTAACGGCAAAAAACCAGCGGAGTTATCTGAAGAGGGGCTGAAGAACCTTGAGCTATGGTTAAATATAAGCTCAGCCACTAAAGCCAAGGTTAATCTTCCGGTAGGGATCATGAAGCTGGCAACCAAGGTTATTAAGAATTAGTAATTATATAAAAGTGCGGTTTTTACGTTGTGGCAAACAGCTTTCGGCTAGGCTAGAAGACAGCCGGATAAGTTAACTAGGGGATAACATGAAGATTGTATTTAAGCTAAGGGAAAAGTTTATATTAGTTTTAGTCAGTGCTATTTTCTTGGCTATAAGTTTTAATACTTATTTTAATACGGTTGATTTTATCCACCTGTATAAAGAATCAGTTGCCGAGAGGCTGTCTTCTGAGCTATTGAAACTTAAGTCGACTATTGATGATGTAGTTATGTTAAATCTGGGTTTTGAATCGCACCAAGCGATAGATAAGGAATGCCAAAGCCTGGTGGCGGATACTTCTTATGCCCAGTATTGTTTTGTTATAGATAAACAAGGCAAGATATATTACAAAAGTTTTTCAGATAAAGCAGGAAATCTTCCTGTTGATTTAATCGTTAAAACCGTACTTAAATCAGAAGAGCCGGTACAATATTTTAGAATACCCTCCGGAGTAAGAATCTACGATTACTCCTTAGATTTTTACAGTAACCCCGAGGGCAAGCGGCTCGGCCTTGAGATTCACTTAGGCGTGGGATCCCGGATTATTGATGAACAGGTTTTCCGTTTGATTAGGCGTAATATATTTTCGGGAGTAATCTTTGTATTTATCGCCAGCGTCCTTGCTTTTTTTATATTTAGGCAAACTTTGTTAGAGCCAATTAAAAAGCTAATTGGAGGTATTTCTAAGTTTGGCCGTGGAGATCTTAATGCCAGAGTGGAATTGAAAAGTTCAGATGAAATTGCCGGGTTAGCCCAGTCATTTAATAGCATGGCGGAAAGTATCGTGGGCTATGTGGATAATATTAAAAAAGCTGAAGCCGAGATAAAAACTGCTTACGAACGGTTAAAAGATACTCAGGCCCAGCTAGTTCAATCTTCTAAAATGGCTTCCTTGGGGCTTTTGGCCGGCGGCGTCGCCCATGAAATTAATAGTCCTTTGACCGGAGTTTTAAATAATGTTCAACTAATTAAGAGCACATTTGGCGAAGGTAAGCTAAGTCTTGAACAATCCAAAGATCTCTTGAATGTTATCGAAGCATCCGCTTTGCGCTGCAAGAAGATTGTCCGGTCACTGTTAGATTTTTCCCATTCTTCCCAGGATTTGTATGGGCCGGTATCCTTGAATGCTATTTCCGAGAAGGTGACCGCTCTTATCGAGCATGAATTTAGGTCTCAGGGCATTGCTATCCGCAAGGATCTGCAAGTAGATTTGCCCCGCGTTACCGGAGAAGATCAGCTTCTGCAGCAGGTTATTCTGGATATTATCTCCAACGCTAAATGGGCGATTGAAAATAAGCCCAAGAGAGATGGCGGCCTGATTACGATTAAGACCGAATACAAACCCGATGATAAGTTCGTGCGTATTCTTATCTCTGATAACGGGATAGGTATCCCTGAAGAAAATCTGGAAAAGATATTTGAACCATTCTTTACTACTAAGCAAGTTGGGGAAGGAACGGGTTTAGGCTTAGCCATCGTCTACAACATTGTTAAGGCACACAACGGCATTATTGAGGCAGAGAGTAAGCTGGGGGAGGGCTCAACATTTAAGATATTTTTGCCCATCTATGCTGCAAGAGGAAACGCCTGATTTAAGCAACGGTAAAATTGCTGGTTATTTGTTAAGGAGGAAGAAATGCCTGAGGGGAAGAATAAAATTACTAAGCAGGATATTTTGAGAAAAATTGAAGCAATGTTAAAAGAGAATATTAATTTGGATGCTAAATTAATATTTGCTAAACTAGAAAAGTTTTTAGGTTCCGACGATAAGGTTTACAATTTTACCTCAGGAGGCATAGGTTATGTGCAGATTGATGAAAAGCGGCAAGCGGAATATTTAGAGTGGGAAAAAGGCATTAAGCAGGAGTGGTTTGCAATAATTGAGGAGATTAGAGACAGTATTAAGAAAACAAAATAATCTACCCGCTCTAAGGGTAACTAGTTGGGGGGTTGATATGGTAAGAAGAATAATGATACTTATGATAATTATACTGGCCGGGTATATTTTTTACGAAGAATTTGTGGCAGATTCAGTGGAGCCTATTTTTAAGAAGTATAAAGAAAATCAGCTGCTTTTTCAGCCCAAAATACCCAAAATTGCATACGAATAATAATCTATCTAGCAATTTAAAAGCCCAGGTGTTTTTTAAAAGGTGATTTTATTCTCCTGGCGCTGCTTTAGAATGTTTCAAATGGGTTGCATTAACTCGTATTATTAGTTATAATTGATTTATAAACTTGGTGTTGTGTTTTTAAAAATAATAATTTTGTACTTTTGTAGGTAAAGTTTACCGTTAGGGCATAAAATAGGTTGAAATTTTAGGGCTCGTTAAGAGCTGGTTAGATAAGAAAAGGAGGGTCGAGAGAAATGTTTGATTCTATTTTATTCTACGATTGGACTTTTTTTGATGTAATGCGAGAGTGTGTTTTTTGGACTAGCCCGATAGTTTTTATTATTGGTGTAGTTTTATTAATGTATGGAAATTATAAAAATTTTGAAGCGCTCATGCTTAAGGAATATGGTTTACGCAATAAAATACTTCCGGAAGTAGAAAAAAATATTTATTCTTTTCATGATTGGTGTATGAAAAAGCATATCTTGATCGGAATGGTTTGCATAGTTTATTCTTTGGTGGTATTTCTGGTTTTGAAAAGATTCTCTTCCCTTGGCGAAGTTATTGGAGACATGTATTAAAATTTTTAAGTTTTCTTTATTTTTAGCTTAATTGCCAGCCCAAATAACATCACTAAGCGTGTTGGCTTTTTTAAAAATAAATTAGTTTGACTTTTAATTTATTGTAAATTTCGCATAAACTTATCGCAAAGGAATAGATCATCAGAAAGGTTGATTCTATCTGCAAAATTTTTTTGATCTGGTAATTTTTACTTATCGGTTATTCCTCTTGGTGAGGTTGACTTCTTAACCCTCCGTGATAGAATATTTCATGTGAGGGTTTTTATTTTGGAAAAACTAAAATCGGGGGGATAAAAATGAACCCAGTCCAGGCTTTGAAGTTGGCGCTAGGCAAGGAGGAAGCTGCGATAAAAACATACCAAGAGTTTTTGATTACCTATCCTGCTCTTGGCGAGTTATTTTCTTTTCTGATTACTGAAGAGCAGAAGCACAAAGCATTGATTGAAAAAAAGATTCTTGATTTAACCCGTTATTGAATTTATTTTAGAACGCCAGAAGCAGGAAAAAGATGAATTTAGCGATGTTGGCTTTTAAAAATCTTTGGTACAGGAAAATACGCACCAGCCTGACGATCTTAGGCGTCGGCACGAGTATTGCCGTTTTTGTTTCCTTAGTGGGCCTAGCGGGTATTTTTACGGATGAGTTCCGCCAGATGTATAAGTCGCGCCAGACTGATTTGGTCGTGCGTGAAAAAGGTAACTTTGATTTTCTGTCCAGCGGTATTGATGAGAAATATGCCGATAAGATTATACGGCTACCGGATGTTTTAAGTATAAGTAAAATACTGATCGATTTTTCCTTGGCCGGCTCAAAAGATTATTTTTTGGTATTAGGTTGGGATCAAAATTCCAGCCTCTTTTCAAAACTTAAGATTCAGGGCCGGCGCCCGGAGAGTGAAGAGGAAGCTTTGGTGGGCTTGAATATCTCCAGGAAATTTAAAAAGAAGATCGGTGATAAAATAGAAGTAAAGGGCTCTAAATTTACGATTGTCGGGATTTTTGAAAGTAAAAGCATGTTTGAAGAGGGCAGCGTTATAATTATGCTTGAGAAGCTGCAGAAAATTAAGAAAGTCCCTGGGAAAGTTACTTTATTTAATCTTACGGTAAAAAAAGGGAGTTTTTACGAGGGCAAACCGATAAGCGATGAAAGTCAGATTGAGCGGGTTCGTTCTTTGATCGCCCAGATGCTGCCGGATACCGAAGTAAAAAGCGTGGAGGATATTGTTTCGGCCGATAATACCATGGCCTCTTTTCTGAATTTCGCCTGGGCGGTTTCTATGGTTGCTTTTATTGCGGCCATCTTAGGTATAATTAATACGATGGTTACTTCCGTATTGGAGCAAACCAGCAAAATCGGGATTTTGCTGGCGATTGGCTGGAGGAAGCTAAGGATTCTCTGCCTGGTTCTTTATGAAGCTATATTATTAGGCTTGTTAGGTGGAATTTTTGGCCTAATTCTGGGATATGGAATCATGAATGTCCTGTTGCAATCACCGCAATTACAGAGTATCGGTAGGATTGATTACAATTTTATTTTTATGATTAAGGTGCTTGCGGTTTCTTTATTGGTAGGTTTCTTATCGGGAATATACCCGGCGATTAGGGCGATCTTGATTAAACCGATTGAGGCATTAAGATATGAATAAAGAAATTCTCATCGAAACGGTTAACCTTTCCAGGTATTATAAGGACGGCAAGGTTTTGGCGTTAGATAAAGTTAATTTAAAGATTGCCCGAGGCGAGTTTTTGGCGATTAAAGGATCTAGCGGCAGCGGGAAGTCTACCCTTTTACATTTAATCGGAGGATTGGATAATCCTACTTCCGGGGAGATTTATTTCCAGGGGCAAATTTCCAGGGAGGTTTACAAAAAGAGGGGGTTTAGGCTAAATCACTTAGGATTTGTATTTCAGGCTTTTTACCTGTGGCCGGTACTTAATGTTTTGGAAAATGTCCTATTGCCTTTAATGGAATCTTCTCTTAGCCGGCAGAAGAAAATGCAGAAAGCAGAAGAGACGATTGCTTTAGTGGGAATGAGCGAGAAGATCACTTCTTCCGTAAGTAATCTTTCGATTGGACAAAGGCAAAGGGTGGCGGTGGCCAGGGCTTTGGTTATGGATCCTAAGCTGATATTAGCGGATGAGCCGACAGGAAATCTGGATTCGAAAAATACAGAAAACATCTTGTCTCTTTTTAAGGCCTTGAATAAAGAAAAAAATGTAACCATTGCCATGGTTACCCATGAAGAGAAGGCTTTGGGGTTTTGCGACCGTTGCATACAATTATCTGATGGCAGGGTGCAATAGGCAAAAACTTCAAGCCATCTTTTAGCCAGAGGAGTAAATGCCAAATCTAGGGGCGATATTTAAAATTGCGATATTATATTTATCGCTAAGTAATGAAGGAAAGCGTTTTTTAAAAATTGCCATAAGTAAATCCCGCCGGGTTGACAAAACCCTAGGAAAGCCGGTTGTATTTGATCTTCAGAAAATCCTATATTTTGTTAAGAATTTTAAAATTTGCGATAAAGTATTCAGCAATCAAGTGTCTAATCAATTGTGTTCTGATCTGGGCAGGGAAAAATCCGCGATGTATGCCAGGTTTGTGCCCTACGGTTGGTTTAGCCTGTTGATGTGGGGCAAGATGCTTGATGCATTTAACTTAGACTATGATGATGCTGCAAAAGAGCGCTGCGTCTTGGTGGCTTTTACTCATCGGGAATGGAATGATCTTTTTGATCAGCAGGGCTATTCTTTTAGCCAGCTGGTTGAAGCTTTTGATTACCAGGCAGTCATACCCAAACCGTTGATTTTTTTAAGGCAGCTTAAACACATGGAGGCCAAGATTGCTCCTGTGGATCGCTTCGGTTTATATTATCAGCACATGCAGGGATTCAATGTCTGCAGCCTTTTTGCATATACGCCGGAAAAAGCGGAAATAATTTTAGTTCAGGTCGCTCCGTTTGTTGCCCTGCTATTTATGTATATTATGGTTCCGGAAATACCTGAGGGGTTAAAGGAAGTAGCCAAGCCGGTTGCCAGGTGGTTGTATATGTTGGATGAGTTAGCGGACTTGGAGCATGATAAAGAAAATAACCGGGTAACTTACATGATTATGGTTAAGGATCCTGAAGATGCAATGTGGGCTCAATATGAGCAGTGCAAAAAAGTTATTTTACATAACGCGCCTAATCCAGGCAAGCTGATTAAATTTATGGAGTCGATTACCTCTAGAATTGTCGCTGCCAGGAAAAACAGGATAGATATTGAAAATAGTTTTTTTAACATTGGTTAATGACAGCCGAAAAGCGGGGTATTGATTGTAATGAAGATAGTAGAAAATAAAAAAAAGATTCCGGAATTGCTGGAATTACTAAAGGATAAATTTCCGCTGGAATTAGCGTCTAATAAGAATAGGTTAAACAAGCTGGCTGGCGATCATTTGGCTCAGCAAAAATTTTCAACCCAAATTACTAAAATTATGGCGATGATTTCCAATCCGCGTACCAGAATCAGTTTTTTTCGGGCTTATCTTAGGATTTATGCGAATAAAATTAATAAGGATGGCCGCCACGGTTCGGTAATTATGGAGATTACTAAACACTGTAATCAACAGTGCCGGCATTGCTATTCTCGGGCTCAACGCAAGAAAAGCATGAAGGATAAAACAATTAATCAAATAATAAAATTAGTGCGGAATAATTATAAACACATTTTTATCACCGGAGGCGAGCCGACCCTGGATAAGCGCGTATTGACAATTGCTAAGCGTAATCCGGACATTATGTTTTTTATGTTTACAAATGGCGGCCCGATTAATCAAGCCTATGCCAGAAAACTTTCAGCGGTCGGCAACTTGATTCCTATCTTAAGTGTGGATGGCTATTCACAAAGACAACATGATTATTTTAAGGGCAAAGGCAGCTGGCAACTTGTGATGCGGGCAATTAAGTTTTTAAATGCGGCTCGGATTCCCTGGGGATATTTATCCATGGTTACCAATATCAATGCCCGTCAAGTCCTGAGTAAGAAATTTGTTAAAGCCATGCAACAAAAAGGTGCGATTCTTGCTCGATATTTAGAGTATATTCCGGTAGGGCAGCAAGCCAATCTTAAACTAGTGCCTTCGGCCAAGACTTACTATTTGATGGAAAAGAGAAAACAGGAGATTATCAGGAATCGTGAAATATATATGCAGGAGACAGCTCAGCGTAAATGCTTAGGGTTGGTATTTTTTGATGTAGATGGAAATATAAAATGTTGCCCTTTTTTTCATTATTCCAAACATAATATAGCTCAAGGAAATATTGATCAATTGATTAAAGATTCGACATCAGATTGGTGCCGGGCCAGGTATTGCGGGGAATGCCCGATTTATTCTGATCAGGAAGGGTTTCGAGATTACCTTCTAAAACAGCATTGGAAACCCACGGTTTCATTTAATCAGGAAAATTCTATTGCTCCGCAATCCGCTAAAGTGATGTCAGATAACTACCGGTCATTTTTAAAGATTAAATCCGCCAGAGCCCGACAATGAAAAAACCGGAATATCCCAGCCGAAAAACTCCTTGGGGCATATTTAAAACTGCCGGTAGTGCGGTGAGTGAGCCGGCGAAGGAAGCTTTAGTTAAATATGTGGAGTTTAATATTACCGGCAGATGCCAAGCCGGTTGCATTACTTGTCCAGTCCCGCTAGCCTATCCGGATGAAAAAAAATCTAAGACTGCTAATGACCTTATCCGCGAATTTAAGCTTTTCCAATCTTTTTTTATTAAACTAAAAAAATTAGGCCTGGAATTTGTCACTCTTTATGGACGGGAACCTACGCTTTGGGATCAAGAGGCGGATGAGCCAAACCATTTTCTTAAAAACCTGATTTCCTGGTTAAATAAGGACCTAGGGGTCAGGGTTTGTTTAGCTGCTTCCGGTATTTTTTTAGATGAATCTGTTCTAAAAGTTCTATTTGATAATCAAGGCGTATTATTTATGAAGGACTGGGGGAGCAAAGGGTCTGTAGAGAAATTGATAAAAAATAAAAGCGCTTATCCGAAAATCCGGCAAAGCTGGGAGCGGGTAAAAAATTTAAGTAAGCGTTATAAGAAGATTAGGGTGGTGGCGGAATTTTTATATACCGGTATTAATCGCGGGGATCTTTTGAGTTTTTGGAAAGGTTGTTTTAAAAATGGATTCTTGCCTTTTGTCGAGGTTCCGGTGATTAAGGGCAGTTGTGCTAAAAATTATCAACAATTAAAGATTAGTCCATACAGCTACGTCAGAGATATATATGAGCTTTCTCTTTTAAATTTATCTTTGAGGTATGGATTAAGTAAAAAGCAGGCCCGTCAGTCAGATATCTGGCAGCCGCCTTATGGCAGCGTTTTTCCGTCTCCGTGTGATAAGTTAACCTTTGCTAAAGGGATATTCCTGGAAAGGAATGGTAACTTGAGTGTTTGCTGCGGAGTAGATAAGCATTTGGGGAATATAAATGATCAAGATATCGAGCGTAAACTGCGGGATAATTTATTGTTTAAGCGAATCCGCCTGGCCTATAATAATTTAGAAGGTTTTTGTGGTGCTTGTGATTACAGCAGAAAATTTCATCTTTGTTATGGTTGCCGAGGTAACGGTTATACTTATCAAAGTAGTAGTCAGGGCGTATTCGGACAGGATCCGATGTGTTTTGGTAAAATAGCGCAGGAATTAGCGCAAAAAGGCCGGCTAAGTAGAATAATGAGCAAGAAACATATTGAAAGAGTACTCCAATACTTTAAGGATTAATAATGCTAAAGCTAGTGAAAATTTTTGGCTTATATGTTTCATTATCCGGCTATGGGAAAAAGCTGTTCAGGCGCTTGTATAGAATGCTCAATGATGCCCGCAGCCTGCCGCATTATCAGGAAATGGTGGCTTCTATTAATGGTACGATGAGCGCGGATAAAGAAAGGTGGTTTTCCTGTATCCGGGCAAGCGACGCGGGATTTAAAGAATTTATACCGGCCTGGTATATTGCCCAATCTAAAGTTAAGCCGGAACAATTATATTACCGATTTTTTAAGATGGGCGCGATTCTTTTGTATGAACATTCCAGCTTATTTTCTGCATATAATATATCCGTGGATACCCAGGCTAAAAGAAGATGTATTCTGATGGCCTTTCTGAAACGGGTATATGATGACTTGGTGGATGATGAGCATATTGATAAAGAAGTTTTATTTGATAATCAGCCAAACAAAGAGCTGCTGAATAATGCTGACTACCGGCTATTTTTAGATTTCAGAAAAAGGATTAGAGAAATAGCTCCACTCTCGCAGTTTGGGAATTATTATGCTACGCTTAAAGAAGTTAATGATGCTCAAGGCGTGCAGCCTATTGGAAATACCGCAAGATCCCCCATTCCTTATAAAATCAGGAATGGTTTTCTTCTGGATATGTATATTATGATGAATAATTTGCCGTCGGAGCTTATCCGGGCTTTGGATGTTACGGCGGAGTTTTTTGCCTGTCTGGATGAATTCTACGATTATGATGAGGACCGAGTTAAGGGTAAGATCACTTATATTAAACAAAGACAAAACCCTAAGGTGGCGTTAGAGAAAAAATATGAAGAAACAGCTATATATCTAGGCAGTAATAGCCCGAATCCTGATGGATATTTAAAAGGGCTGGGAAACTTAATGAAAAACGTACTTTTTACGCGTGAAAATAAATTAAATAAACTATCTTTATTTATATAGATATAAATTATTAATTTTTAAGGAGTTTAGCCGAAATCCATAAAGAAAGGTAAAATATGAAAATTTGCCGTTTTTGCGAAAAAGTAATCGGCGATCAGGATGAAATTTGTGGTAATTGCGGTTATAACCCGCAGACTGATACAATGACTGCTGCATTTGTGAAAAAAGAAAGTAAAAAAGATTCTGGGCGTAAGGAGGGAATACTTAGCCCTGGAGTTAAAACCTTTGTAATTTGGGGAATGGCGGTAGTTATTTTTTCATTAGGAATAAAATATCAGGGTAAGCTGGGTGATATTCTGTGGAAGGTAAAAAATACTATTCTTGGTAATCGGGTTGCTAAATCTTCCCAGGTTCCGGAGAAAACTAAACCAATCAAAGCCATCAGGTTGATCGATGTGCGTTCTTATAAAGCTTCTGTGGATAAAACGGCCGGTAAGAATAGGCGGATTGAAGGAATATTTTATGATCCACAAGGCAAGAGTTACGTTATGATTAATGGCCAGCTAATTTCCGAAAAAGGAAATTTCGGAAATATGGTGATTGAAAAAATAAACCGCAATTCGGTAGAAGTGGTTGAAGATGGCAATCATCAGGTGCTTACGGTTAATAAATAAGCTAGAGTATTATCGTAAAACATCTAAAAATCTAAATAATTGGAAAACATATATTTTATCAACAGGGATAGTTTTATGGCTATTTTTGAGGTATACTTTAAGTAGTCGGGGTGGGCTTTTTTAGGAAGCAGGTTAAAAATGAGCTGGAAAACGAAAAAAAGTTTTGCATTGATCGAGGTGCTCCTGGCAACGGCGATTGCTTCATTCGCGGTGTGCGGCATATTGTTGATGTATGTTGCGGGCATGGATTTAATTAGAACCTCAAAAAATGCCAGTATTGCTACCAGCGCAGCCGAGGGGTTAATGGAAAAAATCCGGAGCACTTCATTTCCCAAAATTGCGCTTACTCCGGCGCAGGATCCGGATGGTTATAAGAACATGCTTTTTGCGGTTAACGGGATTCCTAATAGCATGGGCAGAGTTTATGTTGATGATACAGACCCGGAATTCCTGTTGGTAACCATTAGCGTATGCTGGCGCCAGGGTAACCGGATTATTGGGGAAGATCTAAACCTTAATGGGCAACTGGATGCCGGAGAGGATACTAACGGCAACGGAATTATCGATTCGACTGTGGAGTTAGTCACGCAGGTGGCTAACCATTAATGATGAAAGGTTTGACTTTATTTGAAGTTTTAGTTTCACTGCTTATTTTTACGATTATTGCTATGGGTTTGGGTTATGCGGTAATCGCTGGAAAGAGTGCTTTATTTGTTAGTGATATACCGACTCAGCTGCGGCAAAATGTGTTATTTGCGCTTATGCCGATGGTCCGGGAGCTACGCCAGACTGCTCCGGCAAAAATAAATATTGGTGAAGGAGCCGTAAGTAATTCGATTACTTTTAAGCTGCCGCACGATAATAATGGCGATGGTGTGGTGGTGGATACTCTGGGTAATGTTGAGTGGGGCGCTAGTACTATTACTTATGCGCGCAATGGTGCTAGCCAACTTACGCGTACTTACGCCGGTGTTACATCAGTGATTGCGCCTAATATTTCTGTTTTGCAGTTTACCCGGCCTGTCGGTAGGGATCTTCTTTTGCAGATTGATCTTACCGCTCAGAAAACGGATAGTCAGGGAAAGCTTTACCAAGATTCAGAGCAAGTAATCGTAAAGATGAGGAATTAAAATGGTTAGCCCAGGAAAGATAATTTTTAATCGAAAAGGCACTGCCTTGATCGCTGTTTATATGGTGGTGGCAGTGCTGTTGGCTTTTGGGGGGTATGTGATAGATGTGAGTAATTCTCAGAATAATACTGCTAATACTTTTAAGAGGCAAACGCAAGCAATCAGTATTGCAGAAGCCGGCTTGGATCGAGCCTTGGTCTGGCTTAGATTACAGGGGACTCCTCCACAGGGGAGCATCTCCAGTATTAGCCAAAATCTTCCTCCTACCGGTACCCCGCTGGGTAGTTATACCGTTGCTTTTACGGATCTGGGTTCTCCTGGAGGTTCTACAATTATAAGAAGGTATCGGGTAAGATCTACCGGAACAATCGGGACAGCCTCCCAGGTAGTAACAACTTATTTTCAACCTGACAATTATGCCCGGTATATCTGGTTTACGGATAGTGAAAGCTACCAGGGGACAAATGTGTGGTTTTGGGATCAGGACCGTTTAAATGGCCCCACCCACACCAATGGGCATTTTAATATTAAAGGCAATCCGATATTTGAAGGAGAGGTGCGTTCTGTAGATGACTATCTTAGATATTATAATGATGGAAATAATATTAATTCTTCTAATTTAAGCAATCCCCCTCATGACTTGCCTGATTTTCAGGATGTGGTTACCTTGGGGGCAGATGCGATTAAGATGCCTACGCAGGCTTTAAATTTGCGCACAGCATCTACTAACGGAGGGATTAGGTATACCGGGGATACTACCATCCACTTAAATTCAAATGGCACGATGAATGCAACTAACGGGGGACATACTTACAATAATATCGCTTTACCTGCTAACGGCGCACTTTTTGTGAATAATGGTAATCTGAATATTTCAGGTACGCTCAGCGGTAGATTGACGGCCGGGGCGAGCGGGGATATTAACGTTACTGATAATATTACTTATGCTCATGATCCGCGCGTGTCCGGATCAACATCTACTGATACTTTAGGCCTTATCTCAGAAGGGGATGTGATGATTGATAGCAATGCATCGCATGCTAATTTGGAGATAGATGCATCAATCATGGCTTTGAATACGTCGTTTTTGCTGGAAGATTGGTGGACGGATGGGGCAAGAGGAACGTTAACTGTTTTTGGAGGGATAATTCAGAAGCAAAGGGGACCGGTGGGAACCTTTAGCGGCGACACCAAGGTTTCCGGTTATTCCAAAAATTATAAATATGATGTGCGGTTATTAAGTTCTCCGCCGCCTTTTGTTCCGACTACCGGAGATTACATTCCTTTATCCTGGGAGAATTAAGCTATGAAAAATAGGGCATTGATTGTTTTATTGATAATCTTTGTGATTGCAATATTATTAAGCCTTTTTATTACTCAGCAAAGCCAAAAAAACGTTGCTCTATCCGAGAAGGAAATTCCGGCTACTGAACAGGCAGAAAACAAAGTTTTATCAGCTTATGCGCAACAGACAGGTTCAGTGCGGATAATGGCACTGCCTTCAGGCAGAAGCGGAATCACGATCATTAATGCGCCTTCGACTGAGTCGGAAGGAAAAAGTATCCACGCCCCTCAAGTAGCGGATAAAGCTTCCAATAACGTATCTGGCTTAGATGTTGCCTCTAGCACTCAAACAGAAGATAAGCCGCAGGTAGGGATTACCAGGATAGGAAAACAACCCACTCCTAAGGAGTCCCAGGAAATGAATTCCAGGGGGATAGTTTTGTATTAAAATACTTTCAATCCTTAGGTTAAAAAGCAATTACCCGCAAATTTCCGGTTAGCTTAATTTATTGACAATAAAACAGTTATGTTATAGTATGTTGTAGCGACGAGAACCAGAATGCTCCCATTTATCCACTAATCGCAAGCTAGCATAGAATATGCAAATATTAAAATCTATTAAGGCACAACTAGCTGTTTATTTAGCTGTTTTTGCTATTTTTCTAGCGGTCAAAGATAAAAGTGTGGTATTTTTACTGACCGCCGGCCTTGCCGTATTTTCGGCTTTAGCCGTTGATTCCGCCATATTGTATTTTAAAACTAAGATTTGGAAGCTGTCACTGAGTGCGGTGATCAGTGGTTTAATTATCGGTTATGTGCTTTCCAGTGACCAGCCCTGGTGGGTTTTCGTAATTGCTGGCGCGCTGGCCATAGCTTCTAAATATGTGATTCGTTTTCACAAAAAACATATTTTTAATCCCGCGGCTTTTGGTATTTTTTTGACCCTGGTTATATTTGGCGCTTATACTCAATGGAGAGGAACATACGCCTGGTATATACTTTTACCCTGCGGTATTTATTTTGCCCAAAAAATAGGGAAGTTAAGAGTAGTGATTAGTTATTTTTTGGTTTCTCTGGCGTTATTCGGGGCCCAAGCCATTATGCAAAAAATTCCCTTGGGACATATTTTAGGCTATTTTAGTTATTTCTATATTTTTGTTATGATCATTGAGCCTAAAACATCACCGGTTAAACCCAGGGAGCAGGTTATCTTTGGAGCAGGAATCGCGGTTTTAATTTTTATACTTACTGCCTCCGGGGCCAGGTTTGATGTAGAGCTATTTAGTTTGCTGGCTATGAATGTTGTGGCTTTATTTATTAATAAAGTAATGGCTTAAAAAAGGAGGCCTTTGATGAAAAAAATAGCATTATTATTCGGGTTATTTATTTTTTTCGTATTGAGCTCGTTAGCCTATGCCCATCCGCCTTCGGATATTAAAATAACTTTTGACCCTGAAACTAAGGTATTAAAGGCAGTAATTATCCATGATGTAAGCGATCCCAGCAAGCATTATATTAAGAAAGTGGATGTTGCTTTAAACGGAAAAGAAATAATTGAGCAAAGCATTTCCCGGCAGGATAATCGGGATAATCAGACGGTGAGCTATCTTATCCCTGATGCCAAAACTGGTGATGTTTTATCCGTGGAAGGTTATTGTAGTATAAGCGGAAAGCTAGGAAAACAGCTAACCTTTGAGTAATTTTATTCCAGGTAACAGAAATAATTATTCGACAGATTTTTAGTTATTTGAATGATGCAGTTAGGAGAATCTAATGAATATATTTGTAGGGAATTTATCTTTTGAAGCCCAAGAAATAGATGTCCAGAGGGTTTTTGCGGCTTTTGGCGTGGTTACTTCGGTGGCCATTGTCATGGAGAAAAAAGGCAAAAAATCCCGGGGGTTCGGATTTGTCGAGATGCCTGATGAACAGGAGGCACAAGCGGCGATTGCGCAGTTAAATGGCCAAGAAATATTAGGCCGGCCGATTAATGTTCTGCCGGCTTTATCTAAGGAACCCAAAAGTCCAGCCAGCGGCCCAAAAAATAAATACTCAAACGCAGTTACAGATGATCGTCAGGGTGGGGCCGGATCAGAATATAAAAAAAGCAGCTTTAGTCATGAGCATTCTTTGAAAAGAACAGGAAAATATAAAGAAGGAAGGCGTACGATTAGTTATATAAAACAACGCCAGGAAGCCGGAATTACTGCCCCGGTTTCTGAAAAAAGATATAAATCTAATCCTCTGCGTTGGCGTAAGAAACCAAGGCAGCAAACTTCTTTTGCCAGGCCACAAGGCCAGCTTAAGCCTTGGCAGAGGCCCCAAACCGAATCAAATCCCTGGAAAAAACCCGGGAGTAAATCAGGTGCCTGGAAAAAACCTGAAGGCGAACTTAGGCCTTGGCAGAAAATCCCGGACGGAGCTAAGTTTGGGCAGAGAAGCCCCGGGGGCGAAGTTAGATTTGGGCAGAAAAGCCCGGGCGAAACTAAGTTTGGGCACAGAAGCCCGGGGAACGCAGCTAAACCTTGGATTAAAGGGCAAAGTAGTCAGGCTAAGCCCTGGAAAAAACCTGAAGGCGGACCTGGGTTTTGGAAGAAAGCTGCAAGTTCAACTGAACCCTGGAAAAAAACCGAAGGTGAACCTCGGCCCTGGAAAAGAGCCACAAGTCAAGCTAAGCCTTGGCGTAAGGGCAGTGCAGATCGTCAACAATCTAGATTCAAGAAGCCCAATCGCTTTAGCAGGTTAAAAAAATGAAATTAAAGCTCAATCTTTTTCCGGCAGTTCCGGATATGGAAGAGAAAATAGCGGATATCTTGCAGGAAGCGGTGGCTGGCCGGGCCAGCTTAGTTGAAATTGCTTATGGCACATCTGCGGAGAGTGTTAAGAAGCGCATCCTTAATTTTTTGAATAAAAAAGAGAACCGCCAACTTTACTCCAGATTAGAGAAAACCGATAAAGGCTGGGGGAGAATTTATTTACATTTCAGGTGGAAATAAAATAAATTATGGAAAAGAATACTCTGATTGATGAATTTTATTCATTGGTGCAAATTGATGATGGCGATGGCCATTATGCTAAAGATATAAAAGATAATAATTATTTTGGCATGCCCCTGGAAGCGATTGTTAAAGCGGAAAAGAAATTGCGTTTAAAGCAAGGGCGGTGCATTGCTTATTTTTCGATGGAGTATGGCTTAGCCACCAGCTGTTACAATAAATTATCCAGCCAATCTGCGCTTAATCCGGTTAATCAGGTTCCGGAGAATGCGGTTTTTTCGAATTTCCGGGTTGCGGATTATTTTTTTGCTTTGCACCAAAATAATATTATCGATCTGCCTATTTACAGCGGAGGTCTGGGTGTTTTAGCGGGTGATACCGTTAAGACCATGGCCGACTATCATCTTCCGGTGGCCGCCATCGGGATACTCTGGAGTTCCGGTTATTTTCGGCAAAAGTTCTGGTTTAAATATGGCCAGGCTCCTGAAAAAATGCACTGGGACCCGTATACTTATCCAGGGTTAGTTCCTTTAAAAAACAGAATAAAGATTTCTTTAAAGTCTGAAGATGTCTATCTTAGATTGTGGAAATATTATGTTTATAGCCACAAGCATGATGCGGTTGTGCCTTTGATATTGTTAGATTCTAATGTTGAGCCCAATAGCCAGCGGGCCAGGAATTTGACGGATCAGCTTTATCGCAGCGATAATATATTATTAAAGTTATTGCAGAGGGTAATCTTGGGTTTCGGAGGGATAAGTGCTTTAAGTGATTTAGGTTACAATATCGACACCTATCATCTTAATGAAGGGCATGCAGTGTTTGCTTTTATTGCTAAAGCCAGGGGCATGGGTAAAGATGATCTGGATAATCTAAAGAGTAAATTTGTTTATACCTGTCATACTCCGGTGGAGGCGGGCCATGACCGGTTCTCTTTCGATGATTTGAATACGGTGCTTAAGCAAGAAGATACGGATATTATCGAGAGATTCGGAAAAGAGCGTTCGGGAATGGCGAATCTTACGCTGCTTTCGATGAATATCTCTTCTGCGATCAACGCCGTTTCTCATAACCATCAGAAAGTTATGCATATTCAGTTCCCTAGCTATAAAGATCAAATACAGTATGTTACCAATGGCGTGCATCCTTATACCTGGATGTCGCAATCATTCAAGAATCTCTTTGAGAAATTCCCGGAAACCTTTGTTAATTTAAACGCCAATCCCATGATTCTCTCCAAGGCTACCGAGCTTAAAGGGAATGTTGATTTTCGTGCGCAGTTATGGCAGGCGCATCAATCCAACAAAGCTGCTTTGAGTAAATTATTAGAGAAGTGGAAATTGAACCAGGATCTTTTTACTATTTGTTGGGCTAGAAGGGTAGCGGCGTATAAGAGGCCAAGCCTTATTTTACACGATATCAACAGATTAGTGCAGATTGCCGAGGAAATCGGGCCGTTGCAGATTATTTTAGCCGGTAAGGCGCATCCGAATGACAACTTAGGTTTTACTTATATTAACGAGATGCTGGATAAGGTGGATAAGCTAAATGAAGATTATGATAAATTAAAAATTATTGTGTTAGAGAATTATGATATTTCTTTGGGTAAGTTGCTTAGTTCCAGTGTGGATGTTTGGCTAAATAATCCACTGCCTCCCTTTGAAGCTTCCGGGACCAGCGGAATGAAGGCGATTTTAAATGGGGTTTTGCAGATGAGTACGGTGGATGGGTGGGTAGCGGAAGCCACGGATAGAAAGATGGGCGTTTTCTTTGGATATAAGAACGACGAAGGTAGTGTAGGCAATGAATCTGATTTGCATATGAATGAGGATTCTGAAGAATTGTATTCTGCTTTAGAAGGGATGGTTAAGCTGTACTATAAAACTAACCAGAAGGGTAAGGTTGATATTTCTTCCGCATGGATAGATATGATGATTGAGTGTATTTGTGCTGCAGCGCAGTTTAACACCTATCGCATGGTTGATCAGTATAAGAAGCAGATCTGGAAGATTACTTAAAAACCACCTAGATTTATCTTTTGGATGTGGTAAGATAGTAATCATTTTTACGCCCATAGCTTCCGCCACAATCCGTGGCAGGCCTGCCAATGTTTTGGCGGGCAATTGGAAAAATAATCTTGCGCCTGTAGCTCAACTGGATAGAGTAACGGCCTACGAAGCCGCGGGTTGCTGGTTCGACTCCAGCCAGGCGCATATCTAATCGTTGTGTTCTTATTTTTCGTTTCAGGTTATTAATAATTGCCAAAGATTATCCGCCAACGTTTTAATGGCGGATAATTAATATATACTGGTTAGTAGAATAGTAAAATGCTAAAAGTTCAGCAGTATTATATGCAAGAAGCCCTAAAAGAGGCCCGTCAAGCTTTCCAGGAAGATGAGGTGCCGATCGGGGCAGTTATTGTGCATAATAATCAGATTATTGCCCGGGGCCATAATCAGATTGAGCGCTTAAAAGACCCTACCGCTCATGCTGAAATGATTGCAATTACCAGCGCGGCAAATTATCTGGGGACAAAGTGGTTGAACCAGGCTAGCCTCTATGTTACAATTGAACCGTGCAGCATGTGTGCCGGGGCATTGGTTTTGGCGCGGATAAAAAACTTATATTTTGGCGCCAGTGACCCGAAAACCGGCGCTTGCGGTTCGGTAATTAATATTGTAAACCATAAAAAATTAAATCACCGCATTAAAGTAACTAAGGGTATTTTGCAGGCAGAGTGCAGCGTCTTACTAAAAGATTTTTTTAGAAAAAAAAGAACTAGATAGATTTCTCCTTGTCAGTTTTCAACGGACTCGGAGTAAATTTAAAATGTCTTATAGAATGAAATTGAGGAGAGATGGCTGAGTGGTCGAAAGCAACTCACTGCTAATGAGTTGACCTGGGCAACTGGGTCCCTGGGTTCGAATCCCAGTCTCTCCGTTCTTCTTCGCCCTACAATAGATAAAATAACGGTAGGGCTTCGAAGCAAAGAAGAAGAACGGTGCTGCGAAGCCGTACCAGAGTTTTTCGGATTGTTCGGCGCAGCAGAACTTTTAAACGTTTTATGTATACAGTTTATATATTAAGAAGTGTAAATTATCCAAATCGCCTTTACATCGGACTGACAACTGACTTTGAAAAACGACTTGTGGCACATAACACCGGTTCATCTTTGTATAGTAAACGCTACAGTCCTTGGGAATTGGAAACGCATATTGTTCTTAAGGATAAAGAAACAGCTGAAGATCTAGAAAGATATTTAAAATCCGGATCAGGTTTTGCTTTTTTGAAGAAGCGTTTGCTTCCTCGAGTTTAATATTTATCTTAGTAAACAAATTAGGTAGAGAAGTAGGGCCCAGTCTCTCCGAAATTGATACCATTTCGAACTACTAGGGTCGTTTTCGTGGTTCTTTTGGTTGGATTGCAAATGCGTCCCCGATTCCATACATTCCTAAATGCTCAGAAGAAGAGTGTCTTTACTCCTGATTTCAGCAGCAACTTTTATCAGCTATATCCCCGCGCTTTTTTGCAAGCTTACTTATTTTGATGATCAAGTCGCTATAATTAATAATCAAAGCTTCCTTCTAAAATGGTCTAATCTGTTTGTAGCTTTCCAAAGAGATACGCTTAATGTTTTCGGAGGAGTAGGCGGGGGTTATTATCGTCCTGTGGGGATGTTTTCGATGATTTGGGACGCGCATTGCTCAGGAACAAACCCTTTTTCCTATCACTTGACCAATGTTATTCTGCATGTGGCTGTATCCTGCCTACTCTATCTGTTGCTTACCCGCATGTCGAATGCCGGAAACAGAATAAATTTAACCTTAAGCCTACTTTTTGCCGTGCATCCTGTTTTTGTTTCGGCGGTTACCTGGATCCCTGGAAGAGGAGAAACACAACTAGCGTTATTTATCCTATTAAGTTTTTATTATTTTCTACCCGGTAGCCGGAATTTTATTCTCCACCAATTATTTTTGCTTTGCGCAATTTTCACTAAAGAAACTGCGTTGATATTGCCGGTTGTTTTATTTTTCTACTGGTATCTTTATCGCAGAAGCCCGGAATTCTCCCGGGGATTAGTAATTTGGCGTTATGGTTTGGGTTGGGTGATTTGCGCGCTGCTTTTTATTTTAGCTAAACATAACGCTGTTGGGTCATTTGCCTCCGGTATGGGATTAAAGAATATTTTGTGGTCGGTAGCGAATAATTTTCAAGGCGTTTTTCTTTACATCGGTAAAATATTTTTGCCGGTTAATCTTTCTGTCTTGCCGGTTTTAAAGGATGCTAATCTGATCATCGGAGAAGTGGTGGCGGTAATTTTATGCCTGGGGTTGGCGGGCATTTTATTTTATGGTAGTAAACTTGAAAAAAATACTTTACGCCTGGATTTTGGGATTGTGATTTTTGGATTATTCTGGTTTTTAGTTTTTTTGCTTCCTTCTTTTGTTTATCCGGATTTAAATAGTTTTCCCGGCTTCCTTGAGCAAAGGGTTTATGTACCGATGATTGGCATGTTATTCTTCGCCCAGCAAATAGCTATAGCTTTGAAATCTCGGTTAAGTGAGTATAAAATCGTATTGAGCCGGTTTAGCTTAGTATTAATATTGGTATTTATCGTGATGACATTTTTTCGCAGCTTCGATTTTTCCAACCGAATGGTTTTTTGGAGGAGGGCAGTTAAAGACTCACCCCATTCGGCTTTGGCACATAAGAACCTTGGCGCGATGTATTATTTGGATGGCAACCTTAATTTAGCGCAAAAGGAATTCGAAAGATCCCTAGAATTAAATCCACGTGAAACTATCGTACATAATAATTTGGGTTTAATTTTAATGGGGACAGGAAAATTCGCTGAGGCAGAAGAGGAATATCAAAAAGAATTAACAATTAATCCAGCTTATGACAATGTTTACTATAATTACGGGCTTTTAAAATACAAGGAAGGTGATTTTGAACAGTCCCGGAAATTTTGGCAGAAAACTATAAGCCTTAATCCCGGCTATATTGGGGCATGGCAGGCTTTAATTATGTTGGCGGTGGAAAGAAAAGACCAACAGGAGACGCGGATGTATTTAGAAAAAGCCAAGAGTTTGGGTTTGAAGTTATAAAAAATAGCTAGAGAAATTACCATTTTTGTTTATTTTTGGTATAATAATACCTTAAGTTGTTAAGTAAGGAGCATTAACGATGATAATGTCAATTGGATTGACTTTCCCCGGTGCGTTGCAGGATGAATCCATTATTTGCTATCTCTGCAAGAAATATGATATCAATATCAACATTATTGAGGCTTCCTTTTCCATGGATGCGGGTTGGTCTATCCTCACCGTAGAAGGTCAAGAAGATGAAATTAAGCGGGCCTTCGAATATTTAGCAGAAAAAGGCGTAAAAGTACAACAAATTCAGATCGATAAGAAATAATAATTTTTTTACTCATGGCTTATACTGTTTTTGCCCTCAAGTGGCGCCCTCAGGATTTTGAAAGTATTATCGGACAGGATCATATTGTTGGTACTTTAAAAAATGCCATTCAAAAAGATCGCCTTGCCCATGCTTATCTTTTCGCCGGGCCAAGAGGCGTAGGTAAGACCTCTACTGCCCGCATTCTCGCCAAAGCGCTCAATTGCAAAGAAGGGCCGACGCTGAAACCTTGCCAAAAATGCGCTTCCTGCCTTGAGATTAATCAGGGCCGCTCTCTGGATGTAATTGAAATTGATGGTGCTTCTAACCGCGGTATTGATGAGATCAGGGCTTTACGCGAGAATGTAAAATTTTCTCCCACGCATGGTAAATACAAAGTTTATATAATCGATGAAGTGCATCAGATAACTCCTGATGGCTTTAACGCTTTACTTAAGACGCTGGAAGAGCCGCCGGATTTTGTAAAATTTATTTTTGCTACTACCCATCCGCAAAAGGTCATACCGACCATCATTTCTCGCTGCCAGCGTATGGATTTTCGCAGGATAACGGTTATTGAAATTATCGCTCAGCTGGAGAAAATTGTCCGTCAGGAAAATATTGTTGTCGATAAAGAAGTACTGGCGGCAGTTGCCCGCAGCAGCGATGGTTCATTGCGGGATGCTGAGTCTGTTTTAGATCAGCTGGTATCTTTTTCTAAGGGGAATATATCCCTAAAAGATGCCATCTCGGTTTTAGGTATGGTGGAGCAGGATGTTTTGTTTGCGCTCACCGAAAAAATAATTCAAAAAGATCCTAGCGCGGCATTAAAACTTTTTAATGAAATTATTGATGACGGCAAAGATCCTGGGGTATTTTTGGTCAACTTGATTGAGCATTTTCGTAACTTGATGGTGGCAAAAGTTTCTCAGGCTGACGCTAAATTAGTGGATTTGCCGCAGGAGATCTGCGACCGTTTATTCAATCAGAGTAAGTTGATGAGCTTAGAGGAGATTTTTACGGCGTTTAATATTTTGATTGCTACGCAGGAGATGACTAAGCGCCTTGATTCTCAGCGTATACCGCTGGAAATAAGTTTAGTTAGGCTGGCCCATAATAAGCTAGAGAGCAGCAGCAAGCAAAGCCACAAGCCAGAGGGCAGTGGTTTGCCGTCCACTGTGCAAAGCCACAAGGATCAGCAAGATTCTTCCGGTGCCGCTAACCAAAAAATAACTAATTTATCTTCCGAAAAAAAAGAACAGCCTCAGCAGATTCAGGCAGAAGTAGTCAAAGATGCGCCTGTTTCCATTGTTGCTGTTCCTTTAGAGAGAGTAAAAGAGGTTTGGGATAGCATTGTAAATAATTTATCCAAGATTAAAATGTCGGTATCTACTTATCTAAGTGAAGGGGAGCCGACAAAAGTGCAGGGTGATTTAATTACTGTAGCTTTTCCTAAGAGTTGTTCGCTACATAAGGAATCTTTGGAGCGTAAAGAAAATAAGGCAATTGTTGAAAAAGCCGCCTCGGAATTGTGTAACGCCGATTTAAGGATGCATTTTGTTTTATCTGCGGAAATTAAGCAAAACCTGGATGCGCGGAGCAATCCATTTATCAAATCTGCCCTGGAGATGTTTGGAGGAAGGGTGGTTAAAGAAGATTAATGGCTAATTACACTGCTTCTATAGAAAAATTAATCGAATGTTTAATTAAGCTTCCCGGAGTTGGCCGGCGTAGTGCTGAGCGGATGGTGGCGCATGTTTTAGGAGCGACTAATGATGAGATCAAGATTTTATCAGAATCTTTATCTAGGGTAAAAGAGAGCGTGCGTTCATGCCAAATTTGCAATAATTTAAGTGAAGAAGATACCTGCAAAATTTGTCAGGATGAAAGCCGGCAGAAGAATATTGTTTGTGTGGTGGAAAAACCCAGCGATGTTACGGCAATTGAAAAAGCGGGGAATTTTCATGGTTCCTACCATGTCCTTTTGGGCTCTATTTCTCCGCTGGAGGGCAGGGGGCCAAGTGATTTAAAAATCGAAGGGTTGATTCAGAGAATAAAACAGGGGGGATTGAAAGAAATAATTATTGCTACCGATGCAGACACCGAAGGTGAAACTACCGCGATGTATTTGACGCAACTGCTTAAGCCGTTAGGCGTGCATTTAAGCCGTATCGGCCTGGGAATACCCGTAGGCTCAAACCTGGAATATGCTGATGCCACTACCCTTTCGAAATCTTTAGAATCTCGCCGGACGATTTGACTCCACCCAATTTTTATAACTCAATGGAGTCATCCTGAGGCGGAGCCGAAGGATCTTATAACTAATTATGATTAACATTACGAACCTTTCAAAAAATTACGGGCCTAAAATTCTTTTTAAAGATGTTTCCCTGAATATTAACCAGGGGGAGAAGATTGGTTTGATTGGACCCAATGGTACGGGCAAGAGTACGCTATTTTCTTTAATCTTGCAGGAGATTGAAGCTTCTGAGGGAGAGGTGCGTTTAAATAAGGGTGTACATATCGGTTATCTTCCACAGGAGGCAAGCTTTACATCGCAACGCACGGTCTTGGCGGAGTTAACCGAGGGCGATGAAAGGATTATGCGCTTTAAAAAAGAAAAAGAAGATCTGGAGTTAGCCAATGCCGCCGACTCGAAACGTTACGGTGAGATTCTGCATGATCTGGAGACTTTAGGGTTTTTTGAGCTGGAGCATAAGGCTAAAAAAATTCTTTCCGGATTAGGATTTAAGGAAAGAGATTTTGATCGCCCGATTGTGCAAATGAGCGGCGGCTGGCAGATGCGCGCTCTTTTAGCTAAGCTGCTTACTTATCATTATGATCTTTTACTTTTGGATGAGCCGACTAACTATCTGGATTTGAATGCTGCTTTGTGGCTTAAAGATTATCTGGCAGGTTTCCGCGGTACATTTATTATGATTTCTCACGACAAGGCTTTTTTGACTGATGTTACTAATTATACGTTGATTTTAGAAAATGGCGCAATTACTAAAGTGCATGGTAATTATGAACACTATGAAGAAATTAAAGCGCAGAAACGCATACATTTGATTAAGCAATCCAAGGAGCAGGATAAAAAAATTGAGCAGTTGGAAAAATTTGTGGCCAGGTTTCACGCTCAGCCCAATAAAGCGGCTTCTGTGCGCGCTAAGCGGCGGGTTTTAGAAAAAATGGATGAGGAAAAAATTGTCGTGCCGCCGGATCCCCGGCAAAGCATTGGCAGCTTTACTTTTCCACAGACGCGCCGCTCCGGCCACTTGGTGATTAAGTTAGAAGAAGCCTCCAAGGCTTACGGAGATATCCGGGTTTATGAGGGGCTGGATTTTGAAATTACTCAAGGAGAGAAAGCCGTTTTAGCCGGCGAGAATGGAGCAGGTAAATCTACTTTATTAAAAATATTAGGCGGGATTGTCCCGATAGATAGCGGTAACCGGGTTGTCGGCCATAATGTGGATATCGGATATTTTTCGCAGACACGTACCGATGTTTTAAATGTGGAAAATACGGTTTTGCAGGAGGCTTATTCTGCCGCGCCCGGTTATATGGCAGAAGAATCAGTGCGGACTATTTTAGGCGCATTTTTATTCAGCGGCGATGACGCGGAGAAAAAGGTTAAGGTATTATCCGGAGGAGAAAAAAGCCGGCTCATTTTGGCCAAGCTTTTAATTAATCCGCCGAATTTTTTGCTTTTGGATGAACCGACCACACATTTGGATGTGGATGCGGTTGATGCCTTAGTGCGGGCGCTAAAAAATTACGAAGGAACAATTGTATTTATCAGCCACGATATTTATTTTGTCAGTTCAGTAGCCAATAATGTGTTTGAGGTTAAGGGAGGCCGGATCAGGAAGTTTCCCGGGACATTTGATTATTATCTGGAAAAGCGGGATACTTTAGTCGATACAGAAAATGTGATTAGGTTTAAGCCAAAGCCTACTCGGCCTGCGGATGAGACTAAGGAAAAGGCAAAAGAAGATGAACAATTGCGTAAGAGCCAGGAAAAAAAGCGCAAAGCCAATAATTCTGTAATCCGCGATAAGATTAATAAAATTCTAAAGAAAAGAGAAGAATTAGAGTTAGAAAGTTATGCCA
>Ga0182027_10001930_pt1 | contig 33891 bp, 25 predicted proteins | sample 712E1DmetaG_FD_121300 | JGI IMG/M metagenome (GOLD analysis project Ga0182027, IMG submission 121300) | Permafrost microbial communities from Stordalen Mire, Sweden - 712E1D metaG (Illumina Assembly) | ecosystem: Environmental > Terrestrial > Soil > Wetlands > Permafrost | place: Sweden...
CAGAGAAAAACAACTTAAAAAGTGGAAAAACAGAGAACGATTAAAAAAGCTGATTAATTCCGGTTCAGAGCATCCCGACTGAAAGTCGGGAGGGTCGGGGGTTCGAATCCCTCAACCCCCACAACAAAAAGAGGCCGTCTCATAACATAATTGAGACGGCCTCTTCTATATTGTATCGATCAGATCCAAAACTGATCGATAAATATCATTATCCTATTTGCTTGCTTTTTTATACATAAGGTACCAAATCGGACTGTAAAAACCTTCAGGAGCAGCAACGGTACCATTAGCATCTGCCTTCGGGGGAAGAGGTACAAGAAGATCATTACCTGCTTTCCAGTTAACCGGAGTCATAACTTTATCTGCGGCTGTAGTCTGAAGAGCTGTAATTGTTCTTAGCAGTTCATCCGTATTCCTGCCTACCCTCGGTGGATAAAAAAAGATAGCCTGAATAATATTGTCAGGATCAATTATAAATACACCCCTTACATCATGTGTTGTATTAGTTGCAGAATGTATCATGCCATATTTTTTTGATACAGATTTCGCATTATCGTCAACAATTGGAAATTTGATTTTAACCAGGCCCCTGTTATTCAAATTAAGACTTTCCAATGATTTTTTCCACTGAACATGAGTATCAAGAGCATCTGTAGAAACAACTACAAGCTTAACTCCAAGCTTGTCGAATTCATCCTGCAAGTATGCCAGTTCCAGAATTTCAGTGGAACAGACAGGCGTAAAATCCTGAGGGTGACTAAACAATATTTTCCATTTACGTCCAAAATCACCAGGAAAATTAATTGTCCCGTTAGTGGATTCAGCAGTAAATGAAGGAGCGCTCTCCCCAATTAAAGGGATCCGGAAATTTCTGTCTTCTTTAACAACATTTTTGGCTGATGAAATGGATGCATTTTGTGACCACAGATTTGTCACAAAAAAAACAGCCAGAATAAATAATAAAATCTTTTTCATAAGAACTATGGTTTTTATTTATATTTAGACTAATTAAACATATAAAAATCCATTATGTTCGTTAAAAAAGATTAATTATTTTTTGGGGGATAAATCTTGGTTAAGTGATATATATCTTTGATAGACTAAGCATAGATTCCTTAGTTAGAGGCAGCTTAGACCTTTAAATAGGGAATGGTAAAAAGAAAGAGTGTTCCCTTTCCAGATTCTGATTCAACTTTAATGTCACCACCCAGCAGTTCAACATATCCTTTACATATCGAAAGCCCTAATCCGGTACCGCTGTATTGTCTGGATACTGCGCTATCGACCTGGAAGAACCTGTCAAATATCCGGGAATGATACTCGGGCGGGATACCAATTCCAGTATCACTTACAAAGAATTCAATAAACTTATCCTTCAGAGTATAGCCAAAATCTATCTGGCCATTCTTTGTGAACTTAATGGCATTATTTATTAAGTTTGAAAGTATCTGAATAAGCTTGGTATTATCAGTAACAATTGTTGAGTCTTTATCTGGAGATGTCGCTTTCAGATTAATAGAAATATTACTCTCTTTCGCATTAATACTGAACTGTTCATTCAGACTTTTCATCAAAGCATTAAGATTGATTTCAGCAAGATTAACCTTAGCCTGACCACTCTCAACATTAGCTATATCGACAATATCATTAATTATTGAAAGTAGCTGACTCCCGCTCTGAAATATGATATCAATATATTGATGCCTATCCTCTTCAGAAAGTTCAGGATCATTTAATAATGTTGAAAAACCGATGATCGCATTCATCGGTGTACGAATCTCATGTGACACATTATGCAAGAAAGCAGTCTTCAGCCTGTCGCTCTCCTCTGCTTTCTCCTTCGCTGCAATAAGATCAGCTTCCGCCTTTTTCTGATTAGTAATATCCCGAAAACTCCATACTCGTCCTACACTATTTCCATTAATTTTCTGAGGCTGCGAATAGCGTTCATAAAAACGTCCGTCTGCGAATTCAAGTAAATCAAAACTTGTTGCTTCAGGTACTGAGTAAAGGTGTTTTACGTTCTCCAAAAAAGAATCCGGATTAATTAACTGGCTTTTTGCATACTCCAAAGTATCAATATCTTCACCTGTAGCCAGCACTTCCTCAGGAATTCTCCACATATCAATAAACTTCTGGTTGAATTGAACAATTTCCCCTGATGAGTTCACAACAAGAAGGCCGTCTTCTGTTGACTCAAAAGTAGCTTTTAAAAGAGAAACTGAATGTTCGAGTTCTGCAGCAACTTTTTTCCGCGAAGTGATATCCTCAATCATCACAAGGAAGAACTGAACCTCATCTTGTTTGTTACGGATAATGTTTACAGTTGTTGATCCCCAGATTACAGAACCACCATTTCTGATATACCTCTTTTCAGTATTGTAAACCGGAATCTTACCTGATACCAGTTCCAGAAGTGAAATCTCATCATTAGTAATATAATCGGAATGAGTAAAATCTCTGAAGGTAAATGATTTCAATTCTTCTTCCCTGTAACCAATAAAATTGCAGAACGATTGATTTGCCCTGATTATACTAAAATCTTTATCGGTCATTAATATTGAAAAAGGACTCTCCTCAAAAATTTTTCTGAACCGTTCTTCGCTTTCTTTCATTATATTTTCAACACTTTTACGCTCAGTTATATCCCGGGCTATGGATTGATAATATTGTGACCCTTCAATGGTAATTATCCTCGAGCTGATTTCAACAGGGAAAGTGGTATTGTCCTTCCTTCTATGAACAGTTTCAAAAGTTGCCGACTCATTGTCATTTACATTATTAAGATTAACAGGGAGTTGTGATATACTTGATGTTGCCCGGATCTTTTCCAACTGCATTCCGATGAATTCATCACGGGTGTACTGATATAACTCTAATGCACGATCGTTTGCCTCAACGATATTCAAATCTTTGTCAATTAATAATATGATATCATTTGCAAATTTCAGAATATAATCGAAGTGTTTGATCAGCGTAAGTCGATCAAGCTCAGTTTCATATTTCTCGCGATAAAATGTAACTCGTTGATTCCTGATAATAAAACCCAGAAATGAGCCGGAAGTAATGATGACAAGTATAATAATGAGCACTATCATTTTTACCTGGTTTTTCAGAGCAGACAATATCTCCTCACGATCCATCTTGGCTACCATATACCATTGTGTTCCGGGCACTTTATTCATAGCAGCTACAACAGGTATATTTCTGTAATCTATTCCATCGATGGTTCCTGTAATGCCCCTAATTGCCATTGCCGCCGGAAGATTCTCCGACGAGGCAGGTTTCTTCAGTATTAATGCGGTATTCCTGAGGTGTCTTAATTCATTCAGATAAACAATCTCATCTCCATCTTTCCTCAATAAAAGAGTTTCAGCACTCTTGCTGGAAGTCGGCCATGATTGCAGCAAAGGGTATAATATTTGTTGGGGGTCAATCCTCAATGCAAGCAAACCTATTACAAGATTATCATTCCGGCTGCGATCAATCAAAGGAACAATGAGATCCAGATGGACAAACCTTGCCAGATTAGCTTTGTGCAAATCAGTAAGGACGACTTCACGTTGCTCAATAATTCCAGGTAACATAGGTCGCAGATGATCTCCAACCAGCGTATCGGAATTCGGAAAAGCCACTCTGGCGTTTCCGGAGGTATCTATCAGAAGAACACTTTTATAATCGTATGTTTCGGTAAGAGACTTCAGACACTGCTGTATTTCATTACTTAAAGACAGTTTAGCAGGGTTTTTAAGAAATTCAATGAATTTTCTGACCAATAGAAGGTTATCGCCAAGAAATTTTCCGTCACCAATCCGTTCAAACCGCCATTGAGTGATCTGCCTGATCTTAAGATATGAAATTGCCGAGAGCTCTTGTTGTGATTCAGTTAATAGAGCTTTTTTCTGATAATTATAATAAACAAATCCAATTACAATTGCGCTCACTGTTATCATAAAGAAAAGGACCACTAATGGCCATACGTCAGGCGGCTTTTTCCTTTGTGTAATCATTATTCTTCCCGTTTAATAAAGACCGAAGCAAGAATTGATACCAGAAGGATTGAAATAATTACTCCCAGGGATATGAGTATTGGTATCTCAAAATGGAAAAATGAGGCAAGCATTTTCAATCCGACAAAAGTAAGTACAAATGCCAGACCTATTTTCAGAAATCGGAAGTATCCTATAATTCCTGCTACAGCAAAATAGAGCGAACGCAATCCCATTATTGCAAAAATGTTTGACGTATAAACGATGAAAGTGCTCTTACTTATTGCAAGAACCGCAGGGATGCTGTCAACCGCAAATATTAGATCAGAAGATTCAATGATCAGGAGAACAAGAAATAATGGGGTGGCAAACAACTTCCTGTCCCGGACAATAATTAATCTATCTCCATGTAATGATTCGGTAACCGGAAGAAATCGTCTGAAAAATTTGACAACTGCATTCTTTTCAGGATCAACTTGTGTTTCTTTCTGAATCAACATCCTTATCCCGGTAAAAACAAGAAACGCTCCAAAAATAATAATAACCCATTGGAAACGGTTAATGAGAGCCACTCCTGTAAAAATAAATATTCCTCTCATTATCAATGCTCCAAGTATACCCCAGAACAAAATTTTATGTTGATATTGATTATTAACTGCAAAATAAGAAAATATAAGAATGAAGACGAAAATATTATCAACGCTAAGTGAATATTCAATTACGTATCCGGTAAGGAATTCCAGAGCTTTAATTGGTCCGAAATCTTTATCTGTATAAATAAAAAAATCAAACAGCAGAGCAAGTGCTATCCAAACGCAACTCCATATTATTGCTTCTTTTACAGGTACTTTATGAGTATGTTTATGAAAAACACCCAAGTCAAGTGCAAGCATTATGAATATGAAAACATGGAATCCAATCCAGAAATAAATGCTTGTTCCCATTAAATTGACATTAGCCTGCAAACTTATGAAAATATTTCTTTAATTCGTTGTTGATAATCCATGCTGTAGATGGAGAAAAATAAAATAACTCGTAAGGAATTCTTTACTAAAGCACTAACCGCGATCGCCGGGGTTAGTTTGGTATCAAAGAATATGACCGGGTTCCTTTCGCCAGGTCCTGAATTGCGAGCTGTCGGAAAAACGGGCATAATGGTCAGTCCGATCTGTTTTGGAGCTCCAAGGACAAATGATGAATCGCTAATAAAATATGCCCTTGCAAAAGGAATTAACTTTATCGATACAGGTCGTGCATACGGTAATGGGAATAATGAGAAGCTGGTTGGCAGGTCGATAGCCGGAATAAGGAGAAATGTTATTATTCAATCCAAGATCAGGCTTGAAAAGAACGAGCTGCCTTTAAAAGGGAAAGGGAGGAAAGGAGCTTCTGAAATAAGGAATGTTCTGTCGGAAAAACTTCAGGCCAGTCTTCATGCTCTCAATACCGACTATATCGATATATTGTTATATCATGAAGCAACTGATGAGAATCTTCTTTTTCATCAGGAAACCATGAGTTTTTTTTCAGATATGAAAAAATCAGGAGTCATTAAAGCACACGGTTTCTCAACTCATAACGATTTTATGAACCTTCCTGATAGAAATAATTCGGAAGGTTTTTATGACGTGATAATGTTACCTTTTAACCATAATGGCTCATTTAATCATTCATTAACAGGTAGTTACTCTGAATGGAACCAGGCAAAACTTATTTCAATTCTCACTGAAGCAGGAAACAAAGGCATTGGAGTTATAGCCATGAAAACCTGCTCCGGAGGGAAATACTCTCCGTCGAAAGATATTGAACCTAGTTACAAAGAAGCTGTTTTATGGGTTCTTCAACATAAATTTATCAGTTCAGCTTCAATAGCCATGGTAAATTTTGAACAGATTAATGAACATGTATCCTGGTTGAAAGATCAAAGATTGTGAATTCTGCAGATTATTTTCATCTGGCTTGAACAGTCACAAAACATTTTATGGGAACAGCATATTTCCTATCAATATCCGGAATTCCATCATCATTTATATCTTTCATCGAGCCAAGAAATTCAATTAGTGCCAGCCACTCTTTCCCCTCCTGTACCCCGGCACGATTTTCATCCATATCAATGACAGCGTTTTTCATATCTTTTATTTTATTCCCGGCTTCATCTTTTGGAACCACATTAATAAGACCAAAACTCATTTTTTTAATGATACCAATGAAATCAAGCATATACGAATCGGCAGTTATTGAATAGAGAGATTTATTCTTCCTGGAAAAATCAACTTTTATCATGCTTCCATCATTATGAACTATATCAATCCTTTTAATTTTATGAAATAATCCTTTTTCAGGATCATAGTCAACTCTCAGACCTGAATAGTAACAATAATCTTCGGGTTTCGATTTAGCAGCTACCTGTAATATTTCAAGAACATTCTTCAACTCCCTGCCAGTAACATACAATCTGGAAAGCGCATAACCTGGAATTTCATCATTCCCCGATCCCAGAGGCATCACCCTGAAAATATCAGGTGCCGTCTGTACACCTGGAACTATCCGATCGAATATCATGCCGGCGGCAACCATGCTGATATCTGTTCCTTTGCTATTGTGAATATTAACATAATAATGTATTGCATCGGCAATAAGCGGTCCGATATTGCTATTTACATAATCTCCGACATCATTCCCTTCAAGCCTGAAACCCGATTCGACAACAGGTCTGCTATAATCCATCCCGATCGGTTTGAGGATTTCCTCATTGATCTTTTCTTTCTGTTCATCAATAAGTTTGCTTATATGTTCATCTCCTGATACATTATCATCAACAGGAATAAGTCTGTAACTTTCGACTTTCAGTTTTTCAGAGGAATATGACAATTTCAGACAACCGACAAACTGACCAAATTCTCCAGCCTGAACAATAGGGATACCATTTACTATTATTGGCTGATCCAATTTAGTATGTGTATGTCCTCCGATAATAATGTCAATCCCTTTAACTTTTCTGGCAAGGTCAACATCTTCACCTCCCCATTCTCCATTTTTTTCTTTAGTCACACCTGAATGTGAAATACAAATTATAATGTTACATTTTTCTGCCTTGAGCTCCTTCACCATTTTCTTTGCAAAAGAGGATTGTTTCTCAAAAGTGACCGGAACCGCACGGGGAGCATCTTTAACAGCATCTTTCCCAAGAATTGAAAAAAAACCGAATTTAATGCCATCTTTCGTCATAATAAGTTTCCTGGCAATGACATTGTCGGAAAAAAGTTTTTCAAGAGCATCGTCTCTCAAATCTTTTTTATCAAACATTGCATTCCCTACAAGTATCTGAGGAATCTCTCCTTTACTATGGGAAGTATTTATTACGGTAGCCAGCCATTCGGGTCCGAAATCAAATTCATGGTTACCGAAGCAAGTGACCTCATATCCCATCGATTTCATTAACCGCAACTGGAATCCTGATTTTTTTTCAACAGCTGGGAAAAGTGTTCCCATCATGAAATCACCGGCGTCAAGTACGAGAGTTATTCCTTTGCTGCTTTCTTTTTCAGATTTAATTATAGAAGCTATTCTGGCAAATCCTCCCACGGTTTTATCATCATTCACACTAAGCGGTGAATATTGTGATTCAGGAGCATACCCAATAAGACGGGAATGAAGGTCATTTGTATGAAGAATTGTAATCTTCTTTTCTGTTTGACCGTTAAGTGTAATGACCGTAATAAACCAGATAAAAAACGCTAAACTTTTTTTCATATAAGGAGAATGGTTATTCACAAATTTAATTAATAAATCCCATTAAACTATTGGGATGACATAACTTATACAATCTCAGCTACTACAAAAGTACTGCCTCCAATGAAAATCACGTCTGATTCATTTGCTTGCTTCCTAGCCGAATAAAGAGCCGTTCTGACATCAGGATAACTCTGTCCGGCGAGTCCGTATTTCTCAGCTTCCATTTTGAGCTTAAGCTCATTAAGAGCTCTGGGTACTGAAGCCTTTGTGAAATAGTAAATTGCATCGGTTGGGAAAAGAGGTAGAACTGATCCGAGATCCTTATCATTAACAAAACCTATTACTATATGCAAAGCTGACCTTGGGACCCTTTTAATCTGATTCATAACATACTCTAAACCCTCTTTGTTGTGCCCTGTATCACAAATTGTTAAAGGGGAAGAGCTCAATATCTGCCATCGTCCCTGAATACCAGTGTTTATGATGACATTCCTGATACCTTCAGAAACATTCTCTTCTGAAACTGTAAAAATATTTTCTAACAATTTAAAAGCTGCGAAAACCGCCTGGAGATTTTTTGACTGGTAATCACCGCCAAGGAATGTTTTGCCTTTTAATTTATTATTTGTTGATAATTCAGTCATCAGATATTCTCTTCCACTTGTCAGATTTTTGTTTTGTTTGAGATCACATGAGAAAACCTCATCAGCAAACATTATTGAAGTATCATTTTCTTCAGCTTTGTTAATAAAGACATTTTTCGTTTCAGTTTGTGTTTCGCTTATTATCACCGGTATATTCCTCTTTATGATTCCTGCCTTTTCCACAGCAATCTTTTCGAGAGTGTCACCAAGCAGATCCAGATGATCATGGCCAATGTTTGTAATTACCGATAAGACCGGTTTTATAATATTTGTTGAATCGAGTCTCCCTCCCAGACCAACTTCAATAACCGCAACATCAACGTTGCATTCAGCAAAGTAATTTAAAGCCATAGCTACAGTCATTTCAAAAAAAGATGGTTTTAAAGACTCAATGATATCCTTATGTTTTGTAACAAAAGTAACCACCTCATTTTCTGAAATCATCTCACCGTTCACTTTTATTCTTTCCCTGAAATCTTTAAGATGAGGAGAAGTATATAATCCGGTTTTATAACCTGCCTCCTGCAAAACAGAAGCAATCATATGTGTAACGGAACCTTTGCCATTTGTTCCGGCAACATGAATTGTTGGGTATTTAAGGTGAGGATTTTTAAAATAATTGTCAAGCAGAATTATGTTTTTCAGGTCGCTCCTGTAGGCAGCTTTTCCTATCCTGTGATAAGCAGGAAGCTGGCTGAACAGGAAGTCGAGAGTTTGGGTGTAAGTCATAGTTTAGTGTTGTTTGTTAATTGTAAGAGGCGTCTGGCAATCAGCGCCAGGCGACTGTTATATTTCTTACAATTTATTTCAATAAATATCAACTTATTTCATCTTTTCCAGGTAAAATAACAAACTTAACAGTTACATTACAATTTATACCTTAAAATAGTTATTTTTGCAGGGTATGATCATGTCTGTTTATTAAGATGTAAGCTATTGATATTAAATCACTAACGATGATAAAGAAACATAACAAAAAACTTTTTATTATAGATACCAACGTTTTACTTCATGATTATAAATGTATTTACAATTTTGAAGAGAATGATATTATTATTCCCATTGTAGTACTTGAAGAGCTCGATAAATTTAAGAGGGGCAACGATCTTATCAACTTTCATGCCCGTGAGTTTACACGGGAGCTGGACAAACTTTCAGGTGATATGCTGCTGACTGCCAATATTCCTCTTGGAGAAAACCTTGGAAACATGCATATTGAGACTGGGAAAGACTTCTCGGAAAAGGTAAGTCAATCTTTCCCCGAAAGGACAGCTGATCATAGAATTCTGGCAATTGCCGAATATGTGTGTAGTGCAAATAAAGATAAGACAGTGGTACTGATTACCAAGGACATTAATCTCAGGATGAAGGCAAAATCGCTGGGAATAATTGCCCAGGACTACGAAAACGACAAGGTTGCCAATGTTGATGATCTATACAAGGGGATCAGGATACTCGAAGGGGTCAGTCAGGAATCAATAAGTAAGCTTTATGAAGTTCCGGAAGGGGTCGGGTCAGGAGAATTCAATCTTGAACCAAACCTTACAGGTCATCAGTTTTTTATAATGAAAAACAACGGATCAAGCGCTCTTGCTCATTATAACCCTGTTAACAAAACCCTGAGCAGGGTAATCAAACAAACAACATACGGGATCGATCCAAGGAATGCCGAACAGACATTCGCTATCGAAGCTCTGTCAAATCCTGATATTCAGCTTGTCTCATTAACCGGCAAAGCAGGAACCGGAAAAACGCTCCTTGCCCTTGCAGCTGCCTTACAGCAACACAAGAGATATAAACAGATTTTTCTTGCCCGACCCATTGTTCCTCTTGCTAATAGAGATCTTGGATTCTTACCCGGCGATGTTAAAGAAAAGATGGACCCTTATATGCAACCTCTGTATGATAATCTCACAGTTATCAAACATAAATTCAGTCACCAGAGCCCTGAATTTTTGAGGATCAATGATATGATGAAAGATGATAAGCTGGTTATAACACCGCTGGCTTACATAAGAGGCCGGAGTCTTTCAAGTATTTTCTTTATAGTTGATGAAGCGCAGAATCTTACACCCCACGAGATTAAAACAATTATTACAAGAGCGGGAGAAGGAACTAAAATGGTTTTTACCGGTGATATTGAGCAGATAGATTCACCATATCTCGATACAGCATCAAACGGATTAAGTTACCTTTCGGATAAAATGAAGGATCAGGAGATATTTGCTCATGTTAATCTTGTAAAGGGGGAACGTAGTTTCCTGGCTGAACTTGCAAGTAAATTACTCTAAGGTTGAGGTTGAGGAAAACGAAGCAAAGCAATGCAAAGAGAAAAATCACTGGATAAAGCCCCCCTTGGGTGGTTTGGGGGTAAAAAAGTTGGAAGAAAAGAATAAATATAGTATAAGAATCAAAATAAAATAATATGAAAATGAAATCAATCCGGCTACTTGCATTGGTGATAATAATTCTAAACACAGTCTCAAATATTGCAATGGCCCAGACCAGGGAAACTGATAAAAAGATATCCGGAAACAAAGTAAGTGAAACCATCTTGTTATTTAACGGAAAAGATCTGAACAACTGGGTATTTAAGCTGAAAGACCCTTCAATTGATCCTGCAACAGTCTTTACAATCAGGAACGGGCTGATCCATATTTCAGGTAACCCGTTCGGGTATATGAGAACAAAAGATATTTACTCTGATTACAAACTTCATGCTGAATGGCGCTGGCCAACGGAAGCAACAAACAGTGGGGTTTTTGTGCATGCACAGCAACCCGATTCCATCTGGTTGAAATGCGTTGAATGTCAGCTGCAGGCAGGAAATGCAGGGGATTTTGTATGTATGAACGGAGCTGACATGACTGAAAGGACAGATAAATCGAAACCATTTGTAAAAAAGCTCGCAGCTTCTTCTGAGAAACCCACAGGTGAATGGAATACAATGGAGGTAATCTGTGATGGAAGCACAATTAAGGTAACTGTAAATGGGATTCTTCAAAATAAAGGAACAAATGTATCAGTAACCAAGGGGAGCATATGCCTTCAGAGTGAGGGAAAGGATGTTGAATTCAGAAATGTATACCTGGATAAACTTGAAAAATAATCTGACTATACTCTATAATAGCTTTCTGCCACAGGTTGCTTGAAAATCAATTATAATGAGCCTTAATAAAAAGAAAGTAGCTTTCCTCACGCTCGGATGTAAACTTAACTTTGCCGAGACATCAACTATTTCAAGATCATTTCCTGAAGAGAAATTTGAAAGAGTTCCTGCAAGCACAAAAGCTGATATTTACATAATCAATACCTGTTCTGTCACTGATACGGCAGACAAAAAATGCAGACAGGCAATAAAAAAATTCATAAATCTCTCGCCTGGGGCATTTATTGCAGTTATTGGTTGTTATGCACAGTTGAAGCCTCAGGAAATAGCTTCGATCCCTGGAGTAGATCTAGTACTTGGAACAAATGAGAAGTTCGACATATCCGACTATTTAACCGGTTTAAATAAGAAACAAAAAACAGAAATCCATTCCTGCGATCTTAATTCGACCGATAGCTTTAGCCCCTCATATTCAATGGGCGACAGAACACGGTCATTTCTCAAAGTTCAGGATGGATGTGACTACTGGTGTTCATATTGCACAATCCCACTTGCACGCGGACGAAGCAGGAATCCTGAAATTTCCACAATAGTGCATGAAGCAAAACTCATTGCCGGAAGAGGTGTCAAAGAGATTGTCATAACAGGAGTAAATATTGGTGATTTTGGAAAGTCGACCGGAGATTCATTTACAGGATTGCTTAAAAAACTGGTTAAGGTTCAGGGTATTGAAAGGTTCAGAATTTCTTCTATTGAACCAAATCTGTTGACTGATGAACTTATTGAACTGACACTGAAAAATGAAAAGATCATGCCTCATTTCCATATCCCTCTGCAAAGCGGTAATAATAAAATCTTGGGACTTATGAGAAGAAGATATACCAGGGATATCTTCGCCGACAAGATAAAAATGGTTAAGGAGAAATTGCCTTTAGCAGGAATTGGAGCTGATGTTATTGTTGGATTTCCGGGTGAATCAGATTCTGATTTTGATGATACATATTCCTTACTTGATGAGACTCCTCTATCCTACCTTCATGTTTTCACTTATTCCGAGAGACCGGATACAGTGGCAGAACAGCTTTCCGGAAAAGTATTATACAAGAATAAAGAGAAAAGGAGTAAAAGTCTCATTGGTCTGGCTCAAAAGAAAAACCATATATTTAAAGAACTGAATATTGGTCAGATAACAAATGTTTTGTTTGAAGGTACACGAAATGAAGGACTAATAACGGGGTTTACACCCAATTATATCAGGGTAGAATATCCATGGGAAACCAGACTTACAGGACTGATAAAAAAAGTCAGGTTGAACGGGATATCTCCATCAGGAAGAATGATTATTGAACTAATTGAATAACAAATGATTGATCTTAAATATGTATGTATGGAACTTGAAAAAGCCGCCATGGAAACAAGTTCTTTTATTCTTAAAGAATCTGAGGGATTCGACATCACCAGGACAGAAAAAAAAGGAGCGAATGATTTTGTCAGTTATGTTGATAAAGGCTCCGAAAAAATGCTTGTTGAAAAATTGAGCCTCCTCCTACCTGAAGCCGGATTTGTTACTGAGGAAGGAACATCAAAAAAAATCGGTCTGAAGTACAGTTGGGTAATTGATCCTCTCGATGGTACGACTAATTTCCTGCATGGGTTTCATCCTTATGCTATCAGTATTGGATTAAAGGAATATGATGAAGTTATTGCAGGAATTGTTTATGAAGTCAGTGGAAATGAATCGTTTACTGCCTGGAAAGGTGGAGGGGCATGGCTAAAAGGTAAGAGGATTCATGTATCGAAAGCCATGAAGCTCGCTGACAGTCTTGTAGCTACTGGATTTCCATACAGTGATTTCAACCTGCTTGATTCATACATGAAGTGTCTTGCCTATTTATGTAATCATACTCATGGTATCAGGCGGCTTGGTTCGGCAGCAATTGATCTTGCTTATGTTGCCTGTGGCAGATTCGAAGCTTTCTATGAATATGGCCTTCATGAATGGGATATTGCGGCAGGGATGCTGTTGGTCAGGGAAGCCGGAGGAAGAGTGAGCGATTTTTCAGGCAATGAGAAAGGTCTAAAAGGGAAAGAATTTATAGCTGCGAATGGTACTGTTTTTGCTGAATTTCTGGAAATTGTAAGTAAATTTATGAAAAATTAAACCTTATTTTGGATGGGAGCTATCGGATACTACCTCTTTTACGGAATAAACTGGATTTTTACTCTCTTACCGTTACCGGTTCTATATATCTTCTCTGACTTTCTCTATCTGGTACTTTATTACGTTGTGTCATATCGCAGGAATGTTGTTGCGACCAATCTTAAAAACTCATTTCCTGAAAAAACTGATAAGGAACTTAAAGTCATCGAAAAAAAATTCTACAGACACCTGTCAGATCTTCTTATTGAGACTTTCAAATCGACTCACATGACCAGGGCCAACCAGAAGAAAAGGTTTACATACAGCAATCTTGAAGTTATCGATAGACTCAGAGAGGAGAAAAGAGACATAATTGCCGTTCTCGGTCATTATAACAATTGGGAATGGCCTACCCTGCTGCCGTATTATCTTAAATATAAGACTATAATAATCTATAAACCATTACAAAACAAGTATTTCGACAGTTTTATAAATAACCATAGATCCGAACACGGCATAGTTCTGACTCCCACTTCTCAGGTAATAAGAGAAATTATAAACTACAGAAAGAATGATATAAATACGGTTTCAGTTTTCATTTCTGATCAGATTCCCTCAAAAGGAGATATTAAATACTGGACAACCTTTTTAAATCAGGATACTGCAGTATTTACAGGAGCTGGGAAGATCGCCTCAAAGTACGATATGGCCGTGGTCTTTTTCCATGTTCAGAAAGTAAAACGGGGTTATTACAATCTTAATATAGAACTTCTTTTTGACCACACAGCAGGGCTTTCCGAAGAAGTAATAACAGAAAAGCACGTCAGGAGACTCGAAGAAATCATCAAAGAAAAACCTGAAAATTGGATCTGGAGCCATCGCCGCTGGAAGCACAAAAAGCCGGTTGAAAATGACTAAAACAGCAATTGTAATATTAAACTGGAATGGGCTTGGTTTCCTGAGAATGTTCCTTGGTGTAGTTGTTAAATATTCAATGGACAATGAGACATTAGTTTGTGTCGCTGATAATGGATCTACAGACGGATCAACCGAATGGGTTGCTGAAAACTTTAGTGAGGTAAAACTTATAAAACTGGATAAAAACCATGGTTTTGCCGGGGGATATAATCTCGCTATTAATCAGCTTGATGCTAAATACTTCGTTCTCTTGAATTCCGATATTGAAGTTACTGAAAACTGGCTTCATCCTCTTGTCAGCTTTATGGATAACAATCCCGATGTAGCGTCCTGCCAGCCAAAAATACTTTCATACTATCAGAAAGATCATTTCGAGCATGCCGGAGCGGCAGGATGTTTTATCGACAAGTATGGTTATCCATTCTGTCGCGGAAGAATTATAAATAAAATTGAAAAAGATACAGGGCAGTATGATAATCAGATTAACGTTTTCTGGTCTAGCGGGGCATGTATGATTGTAAGGAGTGAAGCATGGAAGAAATGCGGTGGATTCGATGCTGATTTCTTTGCTCATATGGAAGAGATAGATTTATGCTGGCGTTTTCATAAAACCGGTTATCGCGTCTGCTTTTTGCCTGATTCGGTGATTTATCATGTTGGAGGCGGCACACTTCCTTATACTTCCCCTTTCAAGACATATCTTAACTTCAGAAACAGCCTGTTTCTCCTTTATAAAAATCTGCCGGACAATAAATTACATACTATATTGTTTATCAGAAGAATAATGGACGGACTGGCCGTAATTTATTTTCTCATGCAAGGCAGTTTCAAAAGTGTAAGGGCTGTCTGGAACGCTCATATGGATTATTATAAAGCAATCGATGCACTCCGTGAAAAGAGGAAGGCTGTAGGGAAACTGGAAACGGACAATACCCTGGATTCTGTTTTGAACAAGAGTATTGTTTTTGAGTTTTATATAAAAGGCAACAAAACTTATAATAGCCTGATATCGTAAAACTGAACTAAAATGAAGAAGTATCAGATGATTGTATTTTTTTCCATAGTACTCACAATTTACTCACTTGTAAACATTTATCTATTTTATAAAGGATATAAGGCACTCCCCTGTCTTCAAAGAAACAGGATTCTCTATTCAATTACGTTTTTCCTGCTTGCCATTCTTTTTATTGTTGCAAAGATCCTTGAATCAAAACATTCCTCGGTTATTACAGATATTCTGAATATTGTGGGAGGGTTCTGGCTGGCTTTCATGCTTTATGGTTTTTTATTTTTTCTTCTTTCCGATATCATTTTGCTTCTCCTGAGAATTCCGGGAATTATATCCGGTGATAATATCGTTTTATTCAGGAAATGGTCATTCATAGTTATTTCTTCTGCATCTTCCCTTTTAATAATAGGAGGTTTTATTAATGCTATAATACCGGTTACGAAGGAATACAATATCACAATAAACAAGCCGGCCGGATCTGTTAAAACATTACGGATAGCTGCAGTATCTGATATTCATCTCGGAAGTATCATAAGAAAAAGAAGTCTGAAAAAGATGTCGGGTTTAATAAAAGATATGAAACCCGATTTGGTCCTGCTGCTCGGGGATATACTAGATGGCGAAATAGGACCCGTACTGAGAGGCGATCTGCTTCAGTATTTTACCTGGCCAAAGTGCGCTGATGGTCTTTACGCAATTACCGGTAATCACGAATTTATTGGTGGCGCAAATCGCACTATTCCTTATATTGAGAGCAAAGGGATTAGAGTACTAAAAGATGAAATAGTAACTCTTGAAGGTGGAATTCAACTCATTGGGAGGATCGACAGGGATTCATACCGTTTTTACAGAAAAGAAAGATTGCCATTGGGTGAACTAATGAAACAGGTGGATACTACCAGACCGGTTATTCTGCTTGACCATCAGCCATTTCACCTTGATGAAACTGCAAAATATGGTATTGACCTGGAGCTTTCAGGGCATACCCATAACGGGCAGATGTGGCCCCTTAATTATGTTACAAAAATGATTTACGAATTAAGCTATGGTTACCTGAAAAAGAGGAATACGAATTTTATAGTCTCATCAGGATACGGTTTGTGGGGACCAAGAGTCAGATCGGGTAGCAGATCTGAGGTTCTTTTAATAAACATTACTTTTACCGGAGCCGAAAATAAATTAAAATAATCTTTTACAGAAGGTCGTAAATTTTCTCGAGTCTGATTGCCCTGGAACCCTTAATAAGTATTGTGTTTCCCTTTAATGGTTCGCCCTTAAGAAATTCCATGAGTTTATTGACATTATCAAAGGCCTTAAAGTCTGATTTCGAAGATGTTTTATGAAATAAAGGACCAACAAGAAAAACCTTTTCAGTATTGAGCGACTGAACCACATTTAACACCTTAAGATGCTCCTCCTCGCTCTTGTCACCAAGTTCAAGCATATCGCCAAGGATGACCATTTTATGTTCAGCTTTAATTGCTGAAAAAGATTCCAGCGCTAAACACATACTTGTTGGATTAGCATTATAAGAATCACAAATAAGAGTATTGCTTTTTGTGTTCTTTATCTGCGATCTGTTATTGGCCGGCTGGTATTTTTCAATTGTTTCAATAATATCTTGTATCTCAACACCAAGGAAGAGACCGGTAGCGACTGCGGCTCTCACATTTTCAAAATTATAGCTGCCAAACAGGTTGGTATTTAAATCATACGTAAGATGAAGGTATGTAATTGATATTCTGAGGTTAATATCAGATGGCATCTGTTCAAGAATGAGATCAATACCTGTAGGATCGGAAAAAGGGACAGCTCTGTTAATGATCCTGTATATTTTTTCGGTCAGAAGTGGATCTTTGTCGTTATAGAGCGCAATCCCGTTTACCCTGCGAAGATGTTCATACAACTCTGTTTTGGCCTTTATAACTCCCTCAACCGATCCAAATCCTTCGATATGAGCAGTGCCAATATTTGTAATTATCCCGTAATCAGGTTTTGCAATGAGACATAATGTTCTGATCTCACTTAAATGGCTGGCTCCCATTTCTATAATTAACATTTCCGTATCAGCTGGAGCTGACAAAATTGTAAGAGGAACACCGATATGATTATTCAGGTTTCCCTGAGTAAAATGAATTTTAAACTTTTTTGAGAGGATGGCTGCAAGCAATTCTTTAGTAGTTGTCTTACCATTTGTTCCGGTTATTGCAATAACCGGAACGTTCAGCTCCTTCCGGTAGTGAGAGGCCAGAGCCTGCAGTTCAAAGAGACAGTCATCTACCAGTATTGTGTTTTCAGTTTCAAACAGGGGATCATCTACAACGGCACACATTGCGCCATGTGCAAGCGCTTCCGAAGCAAATTTATTTCCATTATAATTGTCACCCCATAATGCAAAGAAAATCTGACCTTTTCCCACTGTACGGGAATCAGTAGATACACCTGTTGATTCTTTAAAAAGGTTAAATAATTGTTCTGTTTTCATACTCGTAAAAAAATGCCTCATTATGATTGCATAATGAGGCTAATATTGTCAGAGAACCAGATTCTATAAACCGGAAGGGCTTCCAACCCTGATCATTGCACACCTGAAACCGATATCATCGCGACTGCTTTCCTGATCGAGGAACCTTCTTGTGGAAGGATTGAGCCAATAAGCTCTGTCGCGCCATGATCCACCTTTATATACACGTGCATTATCATTAATCAGAGTTACGAAATCATTAGCGTTTTGAGAATTATCCTGAGCATACATTCTGAGAGAACCTTTTTTCCCGTCCTCAACTGTAAAATCGGTTCCGCCTCCTCCGGGTATAGCTGACTGAAGGTCGCCATCCCTGTAGTTTCTGTAATCGCCTTTCTGATAATTATATCTATTTGCAACATCCACATCTTTAACGGTATCCAGAATTAAACGGCCAAGTTTATCTTTAGGTAAAACTGAACCATTGACATCGCGTTTCAGATCTGTAAAAACGTTCCCTCTGAAAGGATTAAAAGCATCAACATCTTCAGATGTAAGAGGGCGGTAAACATCCGCAACCCATTCATTTACATTTCCTGCCATACAGTAAAGTCCATAGTCATTTGGCCAGTAAGATTTAACATCGACTGTTATACTTCCGTTATCGTTAAGACTTCCGGCTACTCCCATAAGATCGCCTCTTCCCCTTACAAAGTTAGCCATCATCTGACCTCTGTTCTTTTTAGATGAATTTCTGACGTTATGGCCATCCCAGGGATATATTCTTCTTTCATAAATTCTCTCTTCAAATGTATTGCCTCTGAGAGCATAGGCAGCAAATTCCCATTCAGCTTCCGTAGGCAGTCTGTAACTGGGAAGAAGTACACCGTCTTCAAAGTTTGTCCGGCGTTCTGTCTGATTTGGATTCAGACTTGGGCGTAATTGATTTACGACACCTTCATACTGACCTGCCAGATAAGCTTCAGTATTAAAGTTCTTTTCATTTGTCTGGTTCGGATCGGGGTTTAGCTCTCCCTCGTCAATGAGCAATTGTTCATTAACCCTGTCGGTTCTCCAGAGACAAAAATCATTTGCTTTTACCCAGCTGACACCTACAACCGGATAATTATTATAAGAAGGATGCCTGAAATAATATTGCACATACGGGTCATTAAATCCCATCGGTGTTCTCCAGACTAATGTGTCAGGTAAAGCTCTTCTGTAAACTTCAGGATAATCTTTGTAAACCCTGCGCAGCCAGAAAAGATATTCACGGTAGTCAACATTCTTAACCTCCGTTTCATCCATATAAAATGAAGAAACTGTAACTGTTCTTGGTTTGTTATTCCAATCGAACATAACATCCTGAGCAACCTGTCCCATTGTAAAACGGCCCCCCTCTATCAGCACCAGTCCAGGACCAGTTTTCTGATCGGCTCCAAGGGCAACTTCAAATCCGCCGTTGTCTGGATCATTATACTTCCATCCTGTAGAAGTGGAAACTTCATCTTTCCCCTTTTTCTTAAATATACAGGACGTAAAAAGCAAGACAGCGATTAAAACAACTGGTAAGGCTCTGAATTTATACATAACTCCTTTAGTTTTATGGCTTTTAAGAATACCAAATATAACAATTTTTACTAAATCATTCTTTTTACTCATCAAATATAACTACAATTTAGGGAAATTTATTGTTTTTATTGTATTTCTTTTTTCAACAGTATTTAAACTAAATGCCAGCCCTGTCTGATGCAGAAGCGAAAATGGCAATAATTTATTTCCTGAGACTGCATTAAAGCGATAATTGTAAAACCCAGTGACTCTGCCGGCACTGAAAGAAAATCCTGTTTGAATATTCAGGTTTTTTCCATTATCACCTATAACTACGGCATTAATTGACAGGTATTTGCTTTCTATAGCTACTCCTGCTCCTCCACTGATGAATTTTCCCTGTATCTCAAAGTATGTAAGAGGCTGGATTTTTAGATTTTGCGTTTTGTTTAGAGTGAAATCCTCCGACAGGTGGATGAGAAGTTTTCTTTTTAATCTTTCACTGAAATTGCCTGTGGCTGATATATCAGGTTCGGCAAGGTGATTTATTGAAAACCCACCGGTAAACTTCCCTGAGGTAAAGAGAAATCCTGCTCCAATATCAAATACTGTTCTTCCTGATGATGTCAGTATTTCCGAAGAAGGAATTGATACTCCTCCAAGTGGATCAATCTGGTCAGGTAAAATCGCGTTGTCAAAGTTAAATCCCCTGTGGTAAATTGAAGCTGAAAGCCCACCATTAATAAAAAAATCCTTCCCTGCCTGCAAAAAATATGCATAAGATAATCCTCCCCTGAAATCGTTAATAATTCCACCCAGGTAATCATCGGAGAGATATACCCCAGCTCCACCGTGTAATTTGGAAAAATATGAGTCGTATGAAAAATATACAGAATGAAGATTATAATTATTCCCGGGATAAAAGTTAAGATATGACAACCTCAATACCCCGTCTCCACCAACTCCTGCGAGTGAGGGATTATTCATCATCATCATCTGATATCCCGGCCCGGCGTCAGTCTCCTGCCCAAAACAATAAGCAGGCAGTAAGAAGAAATTGATGAATAAAACTATTTTACCTGGGCGCCACAACATATTAAAAATTACTGCAATATCAACGTAATGATGTCGTTATTATTATATTAATCCACGATATACAAAAAAACAAAATAAACTAGCAAACAGAAAGCACATTTCTATCTTTGTCAGTAGAATGAGAAGAGTTTTTCAAATATTGCCGGTATTCCTTTTGCTTTTATCTGCTAAAATTTATTCGCAGAATTCCAAAGATAGCTATTCTTCCTCTTCTAAACTCTCCGAAGGAGTGTGGTTCAGGATTGCAGTGACTTCAGACGGAATATACCGGATCGATTATTCAAAACTTAAACAGCTTGGTTTGGAGAACCCGTCAAATCCGAGGATTTATGGCAATAACACCGGTCAGCTATCATATTATAATGATGCTCCAAAACCCGATGACCTGAAAGAGTTGTCTATTCTCATATCTACAGGAAGTGATGGTGTATTTAATGATGGAGATTATCTTCTGTTTTTCGCAAAAGGAACAGGAAGGTGGAATTTTAACCCTTCAACGGGAGAGTATGATTATCTGCATCACAATTATTCTGACACTGCTTTTTATTTCTTAACCTCGGGCCCAACGCCGGGTAAAAAGATTGCGACTGCTATAGAACCTGACCAACCTGCAAATTACAATTCATCAGAATCAGATGCGCTATTTATACACGAACAGGATATTGTAAACCTGATTCAATCAGGAAGAGAGTGGTTTCAGGAGATTTCAACAGTACATATTGACCCCGGTTTCACTGACATTGTTACTTCAGAAGATGTCAAATACAATATCAGGGTTGCTGCCAGGGCTTCTGTTCCCACCATCTTCCGGTTTTACGAAGGAAACTCACTTCAAAAAAGCATCCAGGTTGATGGAGTTGATCTTATTGATTATACCGGAACATATGCCCAGATTTCAGATTCAACAGGTACGATCAAACCCTCTTCATCATCTCCTGTTTATGATATCACATTCTATAATAATGGTGAGACCGGGGCGCACGGATGGCTTGATTGGATAACTCTGCAGGGAAGAAGATCAAACTCGTTTAACGGCTCAGAAATGCAATATAGTGATTCAAAATCTGTTGCACCCGGTAGGATAACCGGTTTCACGATCAGCAGCCTTAGCAATGATGCTATAATCTGGGATATTACTGATCCTCTCAATGTTAAGCAGATTCAGTATTCCAGAAACGGAGAGAATATCGGTTTTAAAAGTTCTACAGATACACTTAAGACATTTATTGCTTTTACTACAGACAATGAAATTGTACCTTTAATTAAACAGGCTGCTGTTCCGAACCAGGATCTGCATTCGTCTTCACCAGCCGATATGATTATTCTTACTCATCCGTTATTCAGAGCTTATGCCAAAGAACTTGCAGATATTCATCTAAAGGACGACGGTTTGACATCCCTGATCGTTACTCCGGAGCAGATCTACAATGAATTTTCAGGTGGAATACCTGATATTGTGGCAATAAGAAATTTCCTTAGAATGAAATACCTGAAACAGGAAGGCAGCACGCATCCTCTTAAATATCTGTTACTCTTCGGCGATGGTTCTTATGAAAATAAAACGCCTCCTCCCAATAATCCCAATTTCATTCCTACTTATCAGTCACAGAATTCTAATGTGGTTGTTTCTTCCTTTACCTCTGATGATTTTTATGGGCTTCTGGGTGATGGAGAGGGAGAAGCCGATGGTACGGAAGCTATTGGAATCGGACGTTTGCCGGTTTCCGATACCATACAGGCGGGTATAGTCCTTTCAAAGATTAAAAGATATCTCGATCCTGTAAATATGGGCGACTGGAAAAATGTAATATGTCTTTCTGCTGATGATGAAGATGGCAATACTCATATGTCTGATGCTGAAGGTCTTGCGGCCGTTATTAATGATAGTGTACCTGCTTATAATATTGATAAAATCTATCTTGATGCCTTCCCTCAGGTTACTACAGTCAATGGACAATCCTATCCGGAAGTGAACAAAGCAATCAACGATCGCATCAATTCAGGATGTCTTATTTTCAACTATACCGGACATGGAAACGAGAATGGTCTTGCTGCTGAAAGGGTAGTAACAACAGAAGATATTAATTCCTGGAAAAACGGGGGGAAACTTCCTCTTTTTATTACTGCTACATGCGAATTCAGCCGTTTCGATAACATTGATATTAATTTAGTAACCCGGCAAATGACAAATAAACCCTCGGGCGGGGAAATGGTCCTTCTGAATAAAGATGGCGGTGGTATTGCGTTAATGTCTACAACAAGAGTTGTATATTCCGGTCCAAATTATGATCTGAACAGGAATATATTCAGTTGCGCTTTTAATCATGATGAATCAGGCAATCCTCTTTGTTTCGGAGACATAATTAAGATTGCAAAAAACAACTCTGGATCAGGCCCGAACAAAAGGAACTTCACCCTGCTTGGTGATCCGGCTTTAAAGCTTGCTTATCCTTACCATGGAAAGGTCATTACAGACTCAGTTAATAATGTTTCAGTTAATGATAAGATTGACAGTCTGAAAGCGCTTTCTTTGATCACAATTACAGGACATATAGAAGATCCTTTCGGAAATCCGCTTAACACTTTCAATGGGATCGTATCTCCAATCGTTTATGATAAACCAACTAAAATAAGGACCCTGGCTAACGACGGAGGGGAAAGCATGACTTTCAACATCAGGAACGATATTCTTTTTAGTGGCAAGACAATGGCAAAAAACGGCAGATTCAGATTTACATTTATTGTTCCCAGGGATATTAATTATTCATTCGGCCTGGGGAAAATCAGCTATTATGCCAATGATGATAAGGCAGATATGAATGGGAGTTTCAACGATATAATTGTAGGAGGTTTCATCAAATCCCTCACGGTTGATAATGAGGGTCCTGATATTAAGTTATTTATGAACGACACACTCTTCAGAGATGGTGGAATAACAGACAGCAATCCCAGGCTTCTCGCAATAATAAATGATCAGGCCGGAATCAATACAACGGGATCAGGAATCGGACACGATTTAACTGGATTCCTCGATAATGACCCTGACAGATCATTTGTACTTAACAGTTATTTTGAGAATGATTTCGACAACTATATGAAAGGAAGAATTAATTATGTTCTGCAAGGGTTGAATGAAGGCAGTCATTCTGTTACAGTAAAAGCCTGGGACAATTTTAATAACTCTTCAGAAAAAACTATTTCATTCCGGGTGGTAACAGGTGGAAAATTTGTGCTCAGTAAACTTTTTAATTATCCTAATCCATTTTCCGATAAAACCAATATAAGTCTGGAACATAACAGACCCGATAATGAATTATCTGTAACGATAAATATCTTTAATATCGATGGAAGAATAATAAAAATCATAAAGACAAAGGTAGAATCTACAGGCTATAATCTGCCACCTGTAGTTTGGGATGGTAACAATGATGGAGGAAGAAAAGTCGCAGGTGGAATCTATCCGTATACAATTACTATTATTACCGGAAACGGAGAGACTGCAAGGGCTTCAGGCCGAATGATCATTTTGTGACAGTTACACAATATTAAGGTCAAAAATTAGTTTTATCTTTGTAAATTAGAAGAATGAAAAAAATCATAATGAAGAAAAGGATAGTTGCAGTAGTTTTATTCCTTCTAGCGCTTTCAGGGACAACATTAATATTTTCTCAACAGAGCTCCGGACAGCTTAATGCGATACAGACGGTTGTTCCATTCCTTATTATAGCTCCCGATTCAAGAGCAGGAGCAATGGGTGATGCAGGTGTTGCCACATCACCAGATGTTTATAGTATGCATTGGAATCCCTCTAAATTTGCTTTTATCGATGGGAATGCCGGATTAGGTATTTCATATTCTCCCTGGCTCAGAAATCTTGTTCCAGATATAAATATCGCATATCTTGCCGGGTATAAAAGAATCGACACCAAACAGGTTTTTTCTGCAAGCCTTATATATTCTTCGCTCGGCCCTGTACCATTCACCGATGAATTCGGGAACCTTCAACGTACATTCAATCCTAACGAATTTGCAGTCGATGCAGGTTATTCAAGATTATTTACAGAACATCTTTCCGGAGGAATCGCTTTCAGATTCATATACTCCAACTTAACAGGAGGAACTTTCTCCGGAGGAGTTGCCACAAAACCTGGAATTTCATTTGCAGCCGATATTTCAGGATATTACCAGAAAAAGATAACTGTTATAAATAAAGACGGGCAACTTGGATTTGGCCTTAATTTCTCAAACATCGGAACAAAGATGAGTTACTCAACTATGCAAACAGCTGATTTTATTCCGATGAATCTGCGCCTTGGAACATCTGCAACAATTAACCTGGATAATTATAATAAAATTACAGCATCACTGGACCTGAATAAACTTCTGGTTCCAACACCTCCAATTTATAGCAGCACAACTCCCGATAGTATTATCAAAGGTAAAGATCCGAATGTCTCAGTACCAGTTGCAATCTTCCAGTCATTTTTTGATGCCCCGGGAGGGTTTAAAGAAGAATTTCATGAAATTACTTATTCTTTTGGAATTGAATATTGGTATAATAATCAGTTTGCTCTCAGGTGTGGCTATTTTTATGAAGATCCGACAAAAGGTAACCGGAAATACTTCACTGCAGGGGCAGGTTTCAGACTGAAAGCATTTACACTCGATTTCTCCTATCTCATGCCGGTAGCACAGAATAATCCTCTAGCTCATACCTTGCGGTTTTCCATCGCTTTTGATTTCAATTCATTAAGAAATGCCAGCAGATCGAAGGGATGAGTATCAGGATAGGTCAGGGAATTGATTTTCACCAGCTTAAAACAGGATTAGATTTATGGCTGGGAGGTGTGAAGATACCTTCCGAAAAAGGTTGTATGGCTCACTCCGACGGTGACGTGTTGCTTCATGCAATATGCGACGCCCTTCTTGGTGCCGCCGGATTAAAGGATATAGGATATTATTTCCCCGATACAGACAACAAGTATAAAAATATCGACAGTAAAATATTGTTGAAAAAGACCTTTGACCTGATCAGACAAAAAGGATACAGTGTGAACAATATAGACACCACAATCTGCCTTGAGAATCCTAAAGTATCTCCTTTTATTCAGGAAATGAAAAAGACTATATCAGCAATCGTTGAAACGGAACCCGACGATGTAGCGGTTAAAGCTACCACCACAGAAAAACTCGGATTCACCGGAAGAGAAGAGGGAATCGTAGCAATTGCAGTTGTACTTCTTACTATTTAACTTGCACCGCATACAGCACACCTCACGCCTCTTTAAATACTTCATCAATTATCTCATCATCTGCAATATATGGGATAGTCACTTTTAGACCAGGTGTCCTTTCCATCTCTCTTCTCAGGGTAATCATAGCTCCCTTGTTCCGTGCCCAGCTGCGACGTGCTATTCCATTGTTGACATCCCAGTGAAGCATCATCCTGAGTCTTCTTTCTGTCTCAGGTGTACCATCAAGCATCATACCAAATCCCCCGTTTATAACCTCGCCCCACCCTACTCCGCCTCCATTGTGCAAAGATACCCAGGTAGCACCCCGGAAAGAATCACCAATTACATTCTGAACAGCCATATCGGCTGTGAATTTTGATCCGTCATAGATATTTGAAGTCTCCCTGTAAGGCGAATCGGTTCCCGAAACATCGTGATGATCTCTTCCTATCACTACAGGTGCCGAGATTTTACCTTTTGAAATTGCATCATTGAATGCAGCGGCAATTTCCATCCTTCCTTCAGCATCAGCATAAAGAATGCGCGCCTGCGAACCCACTACTAACCTGTTTTCGGCCGCTCCCTTAATCCAGTGAATATTATCGTTCATCTGTTGTTTTATCTGATCCGGCGAATTCTTAATTAATTCTCCGAGTGTCTCAATGGCAATTTTGTCAGTCACTTCAAGGTCTGCAGGCTTATTTGAACAGCAAACCCATCTGAACGGACCAAACCCGTAATCAAAACACATTGGTCCCATAATATCCTGAACATAAGACGGATACTTAAACTCACCATCTTTTTTCAGGACATCTCCGCCGGCCCTTGAAGCTTCAAGGAGAAATGCATTACCATAGTCAAAAAAATATGTCCCTTTCGAAGTATGCCGGTTTATTGCCTCGACCTGTCGTCTTAAAGATTTGTGAACTTCATCCTTAAATTTTTCAGGATCTTCTGACATCATCCTGTTTGATTCCTCAAAACTTAGTCCGGCAGGATAATAGCCACCTGACCATGGATTATGAAGAGAGGTTTGATCAGAACCCAGATCCACATAAATATTTTCATCTGCAAATTTTTCCCAAACATCAACAATATTGCCTTCATAGGCAATTGATGTAACCTCTTTAGATGCAGTTACTTCCTTTACCCGTTTAACAAGACTATCCAAATCCGAAAAGACCTCATCGACCCAACCCTGGGAATGTCTTGTCTTTATTGCCTTCGGATTTATTTCAGCTATCACTGAAATTATGCCTGCAATACCAGCGGCTTTTGGCTGAGCCCCAGACATACCACCAAGACCGGATGATAGAAAGAGTTTACTTTTTTTAGCCTCACCTGATTTACTGATCATTCTGACTGCGTTAAGAAGAGTAATTGTTGTTCCGTGAACAATACCCTGAGGTCCGATATACATGTAAGAACCTGCCGTCATCTGGCCATACTGTGAAACGCCCAGTGCATTAAATTTTTCCCAGTGATCCTGTGAGGAATAATTTGGGATCACCATTCCATTGGTAACAACCACCCTCGGGGCATCTTTCGGCGAAGGAAAGAGGCCAAGCGGATGACCGGAATAGATCACAAGAGTCTGCTCATTGGTCATCTCCGAAAGGTATTTCATAGTTAACCGGTATTGGGCCCAGTTTTGAAAAACCGCCCCGTTGCCTCCATACGTGATAAGTTCGTGAGGATGCTGGGCGACAGTTATATCCAGGTTATTGGAGATCATCAGCATAATTGCTGCCGCTGCAGGTGAACGGGAAGGAAAATCATCAATATGGCGCGCTTTTATTTCATAATCAGGCCTGAACCTGTACATATATATTCTTCCATAGGTTGCCAGTTCATCAGCAAATTCCCCCGCAAGAACAAGATGAAATTTTTCGGGAAAATATCTCAGGGCATTCTTTATTGCAAGCCGTTTTTCAGCACTATTCAGTACCTCTTTTCTCTTAGGTGCATGATTAATATCCCGATCGTAAGATTTAAGCACAGGGAGTTCAGAAGGTATTCCTTCTACTACCAGTTTTTTGAATTCAGCAGAGGTCATAATTTAAGATTGTGAATTATTATGTAAAGTTAGTAAAAACAAAAAAGCCGACCTTTATAGGGTCAGCTTTCTTTATTTTGTCCGGCCTTCTACAAGTGCCCCTCTTTTATAATTTCATCGTCAACAAGAATTCGTCCGCAATATTCACATACAATAATCTTCTTTCTCGATTTAATATCAAGTTGTCTCTGAGGGGGTATCTGATTAAAGCAACCGCCGCAGGCATCCCTTTGTACCGGAACTACAGCAAGGCCATTTCTGGCATTTGAACGGATCCTTTTATAAGCTGTAAGCAGTCTATCTTCAATGATTGCCTCAACTTTTTCAGATTTTTTATAGAGACCTTCTTCCTCTTTCTGAGTATCGGAAATAATCTCATCGAGTTCTGATTTTTTGTTTTCAAGATCTGACTTGCGGTCAGCAAAAGTGGTCTCAGAATCGGCAATAACCAATTTCTTTTCTTCAATAAGAAAATTGAATTCCCTGATTTTCTTATTGAACAGTTCAATCTCCAGGTTTTGATATTCAATTTCTTTCGAAAGTGAGTCAAATTCTCTGTTGTTGCGTACGTTTTTTTGCTGCTCTTCATATTTTTTTATAAGTGATTCAGCATCGGTAATCTCATTATTCTTCTTTATAACCGATTTTTCAAGGTTCTCTACTTCATCTTTCAGATTGCCTAACCTTGTCTCAAGCCCTGCTATCTCATCCTCCAGATCCTGTACCTCAAGAGGTAATTCTCCTCTTAACGTCTTGATTTTATCTATCTCTGAATCAACTAATTGTAAACCATATAATGCTCTTAATCTTTCTTCTACAGAAATTTCAGATTCATGTGATTTTGCTTTTTCCATCGTTAAAAATAATTTATCGGATTCGTATTTGTTTCAGAAAACCGGACTGCAAATTTAGGGAATTTTTTAATAATTAGGCTTTTTAATATTTCTCCTGAAAATTTTTCAGTTTCAAAATGCCCGGCATCCACTAATAATATCTTATTCTCAGTACTAAAAAAATCGTGATATTTAATATCGGCAGTTACAAATACTTCGGCTCCGGAACAAATTGCAAGGTTTAGCAGAGATGCACCCGAACCGCCGCAAAGGGCTACTTTTCTTATTGGTTTTCCTGTCGGTTTAGAGTACCTTATCCCCTTTGACTCAAAAACGGAAGAGACAAGTTTTAAAAAATCATTTTCTGATAAAGGATTACGAAGTGTTCCGACACATCCTAACCCAATGCCGGCATTTTTATTTTTAAGCGCATAAAGATCATAAGCTACTTCTTCGTAAGGATGAGCTCCAAGGAGAGCCTTTGTTACTTTATCTGTAAGATGAGAAAACAATATGGTTTCAAAGCGGATTTCTTTCTCAAAATGAATCTTTCCTTTTTCACCCCTGAATGGTTTTGCCATTTCATTCGCCCTGAAACTGCCTGTCCCGGGAGTTGTGAATCCACATTGGTCATAATTTCCTATAAAACCTGCTCCTGCTTCAAAAAGTGCGTTCCTCACAGCGTCAAGATGTGATTCGGGAATGTAGGTAACAAGCTTCATTAATCTGTTCTCAGAAGGTGACAATACGGATATTTCTTCCAGACCAATCTTTTCTGCCATCATTCTGCTGACTCCATTATTGAGCACATCCAGGTTCGTGTGAGCAGAATAAACAGCAATATCGTTCTTAACAGCTTTATATAAAATCCTCTCAGTAAATGATTTGCCTGTCAGGCTCTTAATAGGGTTAAAAATAAGAGGATGATGTGAAACCAATACATCACATTTATAAGAAATAGCTTCATTAATAACCTCCTCAGTAATATCAAGTGTGATCATCGCGGAAGATATCTCTCTTTCGGGTGAGCCGATCTGCAGTCCTGCATTATCATACCCTTCCTGAAATGAAAGGGGAACTGCTGTATCGATATATGAACAAAGATCTTTTAGTTTCATAAATGTTTTTCTCTGTGTATTTTTGTGTCAGTTCTTTTTTGCCTCTCCCTAAATCCATCTCCCAGGAGAGAGAGACTTAATGTATCTATAGTTTTTCTTCACCCCCTTCGCTCCTGGGAGAAGAGTGCAAGGTGGATGAGGCACAAAGGAAAGACAGGATTCTACTTAGAAAAGTTAAATATTATCCCTTATATCGAGAAGCATGGATTTTATATTCTGAAGTGATTCGTTGATCTCATATTTATATTCCGTTTCATCCCACTTTACCGCCAGTTTCTTCTTAGCGCCAGAGAGAGTCATACCTTCATCTTTCACAAGATGATGGAGTATTTTAAGGTTCTTAATGTCGGCCGGAGTAAAAAGCCTGTTACCTTTTTTGTTTTTCATGGGTTTGAGAATATCGAACTCATTTTCCCAGAAACGAATAGTAGAGACCGGCACCTCAAGCATTTCAGCTACTTCCCCTATTGAATAATAGAGTTTTTCGACTTTTCTTTCTTTGTAAGGCATAACAGTTATTTTTAAGAGATTTCACCCACTGATAACATATAATTTGTTACCGCGACCAACATCTGCAAATATGTTGCAAAAAAATCCTAATCAAAAGACTGACCGGTTTTGGATGCAATCTCAATCATTTTTTCATATTCTGCTGAAGAGAGATCTTCGAAATAATAGTTGACCGGATCAACATTTACGCCATTCAGTTTTATTTCATAATGAAGATGGTTGGCAACCGACATTCCTGTACTCCCAACATAACCGATAATGTCCCCTCTCTGCACCCTCTGGCCTACTCTTACATTGAAATTGCTCAGATGAGCATAGATGCTCGTGTATCCGAAACCATGATCAATAGTTATATGTTTACCAAGACCTCTCTGTGATGATGATACGTCAACAACAGTTCCATTTCCTGTTGCATAGACATCAGTTCCGGCAGGAGCAGTGAAATCCATTCCATAGTGAAACTTACTGATTTTATAATACGGATGAATTCTCCAGCCAAAACCTGAAGCTGTTCTAGTCAGATCCTTATTAGAAATCGGAATGATGGCCGGAACTGACCTTAGCATATCTTCCTTATTCTCAGCCAATTTGATGAGTTCGTCATATGATTTTGACTGAACATAAACTTTTTTCCTGATCTTATCAAGTCTGGATGCTGTTTCAATAACCAGATTTGAATTATTATAACCCTCGAGTGCTTCATATCTGTTCACGCCTCCAATTCCTCCCTCTCTCTGCTCAGAGGGGACCGGTTCGGCTTCAAAAATGGTTCTGTAAAGATTATCATCGGTTTTCTGAAGATCTTCAAGGACATTTTCAACATTTGACATCTCCCTGTGTATCAGGTCGTATTGAATAGTCATCTGCTCAACTTCACGTTTAAGAGCTTTCTCCTTGGGAGAATCGAAGAAGGATGCAAAAATGATCCAGTAAATCAAAGCGAAAATGAGTGACCCTATGAAATAGGCAAGAATCCTTAGCAATAAAGCCTTTATGCCAAGTCTTATTTTATCAAAACTCAGAGAATCGGGATCAAACTTATATTTTGTCGGTGTCATATTGTGCAAAGATAATCAATTCTGAAAAAAAAGAAACTCACTATCCAATATGGACATTAAGATGACAGTACTTGAATGGTGAGGAAGATTATCTTAATTTTGATTTAGATTCGAATGCCTGGATCATATCGTTATATTCATCAGCATTGACATCATTATTAAAGAAATTAACAGGATTCTTATGTGCTCCGAATTGCTCAACCTGATAATGAAGATGAGGGCCTGAAGACAAACCGCTGCTTCCGCTGATTCCTATAAGGTCGCCTCTTTTAACGCTCTGGCCTTTAACAACTTTAATATCACTAAGATGACCATAAACAGTCTGAAGACCATAGCCATGATCGATTACGATGCAATTTCCGAATCCTCCAGGGTTCCAGCCCGATTCAATAACTGAACCGTCTCCCGTGGCGTAAACATCAGTTCCATAAGGCACATCAAAATCCTGTCCGTTATGCATCCGCGGGATACCCAGTACCGGGTGAATTGTCCGCCACTTGTATCCGTCACCGAGTCTGAATTTCACATTCACCGGACTAATTCCCGGGAAATGATCAATCTCTCGTTTCCATTCAGCACTTCTTTCAGCGATGGTCTTAAACGATTCGTTCTGAACAGTCGCCATGCTTTTTATCTCATCAATCTTTGATTTATATTCAATAAGAATATCTGAGTTCAGATAGCCTTTAAGATCGCCATATCTGTCTACCCCTCCATATCCGGCTTTTCTGTATGATTCCGGAACACTGTCCATGTCAAGTATCGGCCGGTATCGTTTGTCATCAGAGAGTCTGAAACTGTTAAGAGCAGCAATTGAATTATCAAGCTCCCGTCCGATAAGTGTATATTGAAGTTTCAGATTTTCGATCTGCTGACTAAGCACTTTCTCTTTGGGAGAACCAAACACATTCTCGATAAAGGTTCCATACAGTGTTGCTAAAATTAGTGCCCCGGCAAACCATAAAAGAATATGTAAAAACTTCTTCTTCCACGGCAGCCTGATCTGTTTAAACTGCAGATCAGACAAATCGAGCACGTATTTCCGGTTCCTTAACAACAGGTAGAGGTTTTTTTTAATTTTGTTTTGCAATATGACAAATCTAAATCAAATAAACTAATTTTACAAGCTAAATTTGAAGAATGATTATTTAACACTCTGATAGATGTTTAACGTATATCAGATAAAAAATGTTACATTTTCTTCAAAATGATTATTGAAACCTGATTCGTTTTTACAAAAACCTGAATAGCATGGATTCACATGAACTGAGGCAGTTGTTTTTTGAGTTTTTCAAGTCTAAAGGTCATGTTATTGTGCCTTCAGCTCCAATGGTAATTAAAAACGATCCAACGCTTATGTTTACCAATGCCGGGATGAACCAGTTTAAAGACATATTCCTGGGGAACAGTCTGCCGGCAAACAAAAGAGTTGCAAACTCACAGAAATGTTTAAGAGTATCCGGAAAACATAATGATCTTGAGGAAGTCGGGCATGATACCTACCACCATACAATGTTTGAAATGCTTGGTAACTGGTCGTTTGGCGACTATTTTAAAAAAGAGGCAATCGGGTGGGGATGGGAATTGCTGGTGAAAAGACTCGGTATTCCTGAGGACCGGCTATATGCAACAATATTTGAAGGCAGTCCTGAAGATAAGGTACCGCGTGATGATGAAGCTTTTACCTATTGGGAAAATTGTTTTACAAAACCGGAAGGAAGGATAATTGAAGGATCAAAAAAGGATAACTTCTGGGAAATGGGAGAAACAGGCCCATGTGGCCCCTGTTCGGAGATCCACGTTGACATCCGTGATGATAAAGAGAGAAAAAAAATTCCCGGGAAAGATCTTGTCAATAAAGGGCATCCCCAGGTAATTGAAATATGGAACCTTGTCTTTATTCAGTATAACCGGCGTAATAACGGAGTCCTGGAACAACTTCCCTCCCGGCATATTGATACAGGCATGGGATTCGAGAGGCTCTGTATGGTTGTCCAGGGTAAAAAATCGAATTATGAGACTGATATATTTCAGGATATTATCAGGGAAATTTCTTCAATTACCGGCAAAGCTTATGGGATTAATGAAAAATGGGATATCGCATTGCGGGTTGTCGCCGATCATCTCAGAGCGGTTTCATTCTCAATAGCTGATGGCCAGCTTCCTTCAAATAATAAAGCCGGCTATGTTATAAGAAGAATCCTCCGTCGTGCTGTCAGGTACGGTTATAATAACCTCGGTATGGAGGAACCATTTATTTTTAGGCTGGTCCCTGTCCTGGCTGCAACCATGGGTGACCAGTATCCTGAACTTCAATCAGGTAATGAGCAGATTGCAAAAATTATCTTTGAAGAAGAAACTGCTTTTCTTAAAACTCTTGGCAAAGGGTTGAAAATGATTGAAAGGACTATTACTGATCTCAGAAAAA
>Ga0182027_10001931_pt1 | contig 33883 bp, 39 predicted proteins | sample 712E1DmetaG_FD_121300 | JGI IMG/M metagenome (GOLD analysis project Ga0182027, IMG submission 121300) | Permafrost microbial communities from Stordalen Mire, Sweden - 712E1D metaG (Illumina Assembly) | ecosystem: Environmental > Terrestrial > Soil > Wetlands > Permafrost | place: Sweden...
AGATGGCGCTCTTGGCCGGCAGCAAGATGGCCGAGATCGTCCCGGCCTCGGTCTACCAGGCCGGACTCAAGAAAATCGTGGGCAGTGCTGATCAAATCGCGACGGTGTCCCAGGCGGCCGGCTTGGTCGCCGGAGGTGATTACAAGGGCGCGGCGAAGCTCATCGGCACGTCGATCGCCAACAAGGCGCTCATCACCACGGCCGTCACTATCACCGCCCAGGTGGTCCAGGGTCAGATAGACAGCTGGCAGAATTCGGAAGTCGAGGCCGCCTACAAGGCCTACCGCGACGGCGCGAACGGCCACTTCTGGGGATACAACAACGACGCCAAGGATTTTGATTCGGTCTGGGATCAGATGCGCGGCATCCGGCGCCAACTGGAGATCAACGCCATTAAGAAGGAGAACAGCGTGCGCAGCGACAATGACCTGCCGCCGCTCACCCCCGATCAGGAAAACGTGGTGCGCGACGAGACGAAGGAATCCTTCCGCGGCCAGTTCACGAGCCGTGCCGCGGGCGAGGCGGCGTTGAAGCAGGAAGAGGACAAGGAGAACAAGATTCTCGCCGCCTTCAAAAACGACGGCTTCTTCGATCCGGCGGGCGCGCCGGGCAATTTTGGCAAGGGATTGGACGAGCAGGGCGTGCTTAACCTGATGTACGGTTTCGCTGACAAAGTGATGAAGGACACCAACCGTCCCGATTTGACGGACAAGACCGGACTCATCGTGAACGGCGCCATCAACACCGACGACATCGTGCGGGCGGCGCGCTACTTCTTCTCCGGTCCGGACGGCAAGCAACAGTACGCCAAGTTCCTGAAGGATCGGTTCGGCATCAACCTCTCGCCGGCTCTCGCGAACCTCGCGGGAGCGTGGCAGAACGGCCAGATCGTCATCACCGACATTTACATTTCTGACGCGCTCAAGCAGCAGATGGCGGCGGCCAAGGCACAGGGTACGGCTGCGGACAAGGACAATCCGTTGAGCGGGTGCGACCTCGCCATCACGCCAGCGGATCTCGCGGCGATGAAAGGCAAGTCGGCACCGTTCGCCTTCAGTCTCGCGCCGCAGGGCGACGCCGGCGGCACTTTGTCTATCACGGCGAAGGGCAGCCCCAGCCAGTCGTTCCCGTTCACCTATGACGGCGGCACCATCAAGGCAACCACGTCGCAAAAGGGGGCGAACGTGACTTTCACCATCAATGTCTCCGAGGGCGCCAAGGAGTACGATGCCGCCGGACCGGTCACGGTTGATTTCAGCAACGGCGGGGTGAAGATCGCCGCGCAGGTCACGGGTACACATCCGCTGCCGGCGACCAAAAAATAAATGCACCCGCTGTTGGAATTCAGCTTCGGCGCGTTCGCGTGGCACGTGCAGTCCTACGGATTTTTCCTGACGCTCGCGGCCGTCGTGACGGCCGTGGGCGGTTGGGTCATGGCGACGCGGCGCGGCCTGCCGTTGCAACGTACGCTGATTGTCCTCGCGGCGACGGTCGTCGCGGGTCTGGTCGGCGCGCGGCTGCTGCATGCAGCGACACACTGGGCCGCGTACCGCGTCGAGCCGTGGCACTTGTTCACGCTGGATCCAAATGGCCTCGCGTTGTTCGGCGGACTTTTCGCCGCGGCGTTGGTCGGCTGGGCGGCGTGTCGGTTGGCGCGGCTCGACCCGTGGCGACTCGCCGACAGCATCGCCGTGCCGCTCGGCTTCGGCATCGCGCTCGCCCGCGTCGGATGTTTCCTGAACGGCTGCTGCTTCGGAAAAACGACGATCATGCCGTGGGGCGTGACGTTCCCGCCGTTCAGCGAGGTGCATCTTTATCAGTTGTCACAGGGCGCGGGCGCGGGCTTGTTTTCGGTCGCGCCCGTCCATCCGACGCAACTGTATGACGCGGCCGCCGCCGTGAGCGGAGCTCTCATCGCGGGATGGATTCTGCGGCGACGTCTGCCGCGAGGCGTCGCCATCGCCGCCTTCGTCGCCTGGTACGCTCTCGGACGTTCCCTCATCCAGCCGTTCCGCGTGGTCATGCCGTCCGAAGACGCCCCCACCTGGTTTTATCCCGCGCTTTTCCTGACCGTCGCCGCAGCCAGCGCTGTCGTCGCCTGGCGAAGAAGCCTCGCGGCGGACACTAATCAGACGAAGGTCAGGGTGCCTTGGGCTCGAACCGCGAGAACTCGACCACTCGTCAGGCCCATCATCAAGAAGCCCCTGTGAACGAAAACCCGCATCCAGTGAAGGATGCGGGTCTCCTTGGTCACTGACCTGTTCCGGTCGCCTGGAACAGGTTGTGATGGCTCCGGGGCTTGGATTCGAACCAAGTTAAACGGCTTCAAAGGCCGCTGTCCTACCGTTGGACGACCCCGGAAGGCACAGAGAGCAGACTAGCTAAAAAATAGCCGTTGGTCAAAGGTGGTAAGATACCTGCGCTTATGAACCCCATCCAAGTCGCGGCGGCGATCATCACGCGAGGCGACGGCAAGGTGCTGATCGCCCGGCGGGCTCCTCACAAGAACGAGGGCGGCTTTTGGGAGTTCCCCGGCGGCAAGCTCGAGGTCAGCGAGACTCCGGAGGCTTGCTTGAAACGGGAGATCTCCGAGGAATTGGCGCTCGACGTGAAGGTGGGCCGGTTCTTCAGGGAAAACCTCCACCGCTACGGAAACCGCGAGATCTTATTGAAGGCGTACTTCTGTGAATACATCAGCGGCGACATCAAGCTGGTCGACCACGATCAGGTGGCCTGGGTGAATCGCCAGGATTTAGGCCAATACGAGTTCGCCCCGGCGGACGTCCCCATCGTCAAATCCCTCGCCTAAATAGGCTCGGATTCGAACGCTGGGGTTTGGTCATCGGGTCTTGACAAATAGGCCAAATTAGGTAAGCTGTAATAAGCCTCATTGACAATTGACCGTCAACCCCTACCAAGGAGCTTCGCATGACCGGATACGACCACCTGATCGTCAGCCGCGAGATGGGCCTGAAGACCCAGAACGTCTACGACTTCCTGATCCAACGCGTCCTCGGTCAAGGCCGGGCCGCCCGTCGACTGGCCCAAGGCCTGTCGATTGACCACTCCGGCCTCAAGGACTCGCGCCAGCCTATCGGGGTCTTCCTGTTCGCCGGACCGACTGGCACCGGCAAGACCATGATGGCGGAAACGCTGGCGCGCTGCCTCATCGCCGACCTGCCCAAGGCGCCGCTCACCAGGATCCCCTGCACCAAGCTGTCCCAAGCGCACGAAGTCACGTCGCTGACCGGCGCGCCGCCGAGCTACGTCGGCTTCGACCGGCCGTCCCAGCTGCAGCAAGACGTGATCGACGCGCCGGACTTCCGGATGAAGGCCCGGGGCAAGCTGGCGGAGATCCAAAATCTGTTCCCGAAAAAGGAAGAGCGGATCGCCGCCATCGACAAACTCCGCGCCGAGCTCGGGCCGTACCGCTCGGTCATCCTCTTCGACGAAATCGAGAAGGCTCACCCGACCATCTGGAACCTGCTCCTGAACATCGTCGGCGACGGCGAACTGGCGATGAACGACGCTACCAGCACCTCCTTCGCCAACAGCATCATCATCCTGACCTGCAACGTCGGCGGTCGGGAGCAACAGGAACGGATGAGCAAGGGCCGCATCGGCTTCAGCCGGGGCGCCAGTGCCGAGAGCGAAACGGACCAAAGGGACGAGGAGCTCTACCGGCTCACGCTGAAGCGCATCGAGCAGACGTTCGACCCGGAATTCATCGGGCGCATCAAGGACTCGATCATCGTGTTCCGCCATCCCTCGCCGGCCGACGTCCGCCGGGCGCTCCTGAACCACTACGACAACGTCAGGAAGCGGTTGGGCCACGTCTTCGGCCAGGACCCGGTCACCCTCGATTTCGACGAGGGCTACACCACGTTCCTGCTCCAGGAGGGCTACAACCAGCGTTACGGCATGCGCCCACTGGACCAAGCGGTCAAGCGCCACTGCGTCCTGCCGCTCGCCGTCGCGCTCGAATCCAAGGAGATCCGGCCCGGCGACAAGATCCTGTTCGTCGTCGAGGACGGCCAGGTGCGCATGCGTCGCGCCAACCGGGTACCCCGGCCGCTACCGAAACCAGCGCCGGCACCCAGGCCGACGACGCTTCGGCCAGCACCGCTGCCGTCACCTCGTCCGACTCCGCTGCTACCATCGATACCTCAGCCGCCAGCAAAACCGGAGGAACCCAAGCCGCCCAAGAAAGACGGCGAATAGCTCCGTCGGCCCCCAAACTCGGGGGCCGTTTTTTGTCGGAGCGGCTGGGCTGGTCAGCCGCTGACGTCGCGTTTCCTGTATAATGCGACTGACCCGCCTCGGCCGGTGCCTAATCGGTCGGGTATTAAGACGACTCGCTCATGAAACGCCTTTTTCTCGCCCTCCCGCTTGGCTTGATCTTGCTGGGGGCCGGTTGCCGCCCGACGACCGTGCCCGCGCCGCCGCCCGTCCAAGTGTCACCGGTCCAGCCCGTGACGGCGCCGCCCGCCCCGCCAACGGCGCAGGTCGAGACCTACGTCGATCCCGATCGTCATTTCACGTTCCAGTACCCGCCCGACGCCAAGGTCATCACGGCCCAGAACCCAACGGGCGCGGTCGGCTACCTGCCGGTCTGCGACCAGCAGACATCGAAGGCTTGCGCGTTCTTCTCCGGCGACGAGTTCCCGGGGAGCAATTTCGACGCGGCCGGCGTTTCCGTGAACGTGCTTCCTGACGCGAAGACGGCGGCGGCCTGCCAGGCCGGTTTTAACGGAGCCAAGCTCATCGGCAGCCGGGACCTGGGTGGCGTCGCGTTCTCGGTCTTCAGCGACGGCGACGCCGCCACGAGCCACGCCGCCGTGGGGAACGACTACCAGGCCTTCGTCCAAGGCACTTGCTACCAGGTCACCACGCGCGTGCTCACCACGACCTTCGACGTCTACTCGGCCGGCGCCATCAAGGAATTCACGGCGGCCCAGGACGAGCAGATGAAACAGGTGCTGGACTCCATCGTCGCCAGCTTCCGCCTCACACCGGTCGCTGCGGCGCCGTCCATCCAGTCCCTTGAGCCGAACCGGGCTTCCGTCGGCGACGTGGTGACCATCCACGGGTCCGGATTCGCGGCGGACAACGACGTCCTGATCGGCCCGGGCGACGTCCCGCACGTGCCGTCGTCGGACGGCGGCGCCACCTTGTCCTTCAAGGTTCCCGGCACGCTCGGCCCGCATTGCCCAAGCGGGAAAATCTGCCCGATGTACCTCATCAATTTCGCCACCGTGTCGGGCCCGGTCCAGGTGTCCGTCGAAAACTCGGACGGCACGAGCAACGCCGTGACGCTCGTCATGGTCCCGAAATAATGACGGCGAGGCGATCTCATTGACAAGATGCGATATCCCTGCTACAGATGAAGGCAGAGAACCAAATCACATATGAACCAGTGTCTGCGCAACCCGATTAGCATGTTCGCCGTCTCCTACCAGACGGGCGACGTGCTTTTTGATTACCGGGTGGCAGGCAACTGATGCTTAAATAGCGCTTCAGGTGCCGAACGACCCGGGAATCAACCCGGGTCGTTTTGTGTCCTTTGCATCCCAGGAGGTCCCATGAACCCGACTCGCATCTACGTTCTTTTCAACACCACTCTCGCCGCCAGCGTGTTCCTGCACGCGGTAACCTATGTCCCCTTCCTGACCGGGATCGGCTTGTCGCTATCCGACATCACCTACATCAACGCCGCATTCTGGTTTGCCGTCGTGCTGCTGGAACTGCCGACTGGCATGTTCGCGGACCGAATCAGTCGTTCGACAGCGCTGATTCTCGGTGCCTCATGTTACACCGCCGGCAACGGTCTCTACGCGCTCGCCCATACGCGCACGGGAGCCTTGCTGGCGGAAATCGTCGTTGGCGCCGGTTTGGCCTTCCTCTCCGGCGTCCAGCAGGCCTGGATCACCGACACGCTGATCGCACGCGGCGAGTCCCAGAAGCTCAAGTCGACCTTCGCGACGGCGTCCGCCGCCGAGGGGCTGGCCGCCATCCCCGCCTCCATCGTCGGCAGCTGGTGGGCGAGCCTGTATGGCACCCGAAGCTTGTGGTACGTCTGCATGCTGTTCGGGGCCTTCACGGCCCTCATCGCCTGGCGCTACATGCGCACCAGCGGCGACCCCGTCACGAAACTGAACGAGTGGGAGGCCCTGCGGCAAAGTGTCCGAGCCCTCCGAGCGAGCAAGTCACTGCGCTGGATCACCGGCATGTCCTGCGCCCTGGCCCTCGTCCTGCCCTTCAACTACTACTGGAACCCGTTCTTCCAGAGCCGGGGCGTCAGTCTCGGCTCGCTGGGCTACGTCTGGATACCAATCTACGGTTCCGTGGTCGTGGGCAGTTGGCTGGTGCGGCGCGGGCTCCTGCGCGGCAGTGAAACAAAGTGGCTGATTGTCAGCGTCCTCGCGGCCGGCGGCGGCTTGGCCCTCCTGGGCTGGTTGCCCGGGCTGATGGTGCCAATCGCGGCAGCCGCGCTCCACAACATGGGTCGCGGGGCGTTCCGACCGCTCGTCGACACCTACACCCAACACCGCGTCGAAAGCGGCTATCGCGCCACCTATGGCTCCCTGCAATCGCTCATTGCCCGTAGCGTGAATGGCCTCGTCCTCATATTCGTGACCTGGTTCATGGCCGGCAAGTCCGACATGAAGAGCGTCACCTGGGTCTGGACCGCCTGCGGAGTCGCGCTCATCGTCCTGTCCTGTCTCTTCCACATCAGGCGTCCCAAAACCAACGCCTGACAAACAAGGCCCGATCTTCATTCAAGGTCGGGCTTTTCTTTATCAAGCCTTCGGGGCGGCCGGCAAGACTTTCAAGGCGAGAATCAAGGCGAGCAGGACGGCGAAGCCGCAGAGGATCGACGCCGCGCCGGTCCGGCTGGCGAGGACCAGGACGTACAGGGCCAGTGCGGGCAGGCAGAAGGCCAGGTAGCCGATGAGGAGCCAGGCCAGGGCAGGGCGGTTGGGCGCCCCGGCTTTCAAGAACCGGACGATCAAGAACACCCCAAGCGACATGGTCAGGACGTAATAGAACCCATACAGGAAATCCAGCGCGGGCGACCCGCCCTGGAACGCGACGAATTTACCCGTGCAGGCGGCGGCCGTGAAGGCGTTCGGCAGGAAGACGAAGATGCCGGAGATGACGGTGGCCAAGGCGTAGCCCAACCACATCGGCCATTTTTTCTTGGCCAGCATCGAGACGAAATCAAGGCCCAGGATGGGCAGGAAGGCCGTGGCGACGAAACCGACGCGCGACCAGAGCAGGCTGGAGCCGCCTTGGCAGATGAACCACTCGGAGATCTGGAACAGGCTAAGCAGGACGAGCAGCACCGCCGAAAGTCGGCCGAAGCGAGTCGAGCGGTAGCGCCACCAGGCATAGACTGCGAGTCCGGCCTCGATGGTAAACGTGAGCAGGATCACGGGCGGCGAAAAACAGCAGAGCGTCACGCTCCCCTCTTTCTGGCCGCGGACTGGAAAAAGGCTCGGCGTCATAAGATCATGCGTATCATACCATTTTTCCCCAAACCCCCGGCCGTTTGATACAATGGAGTCAAGCGACAGTTGAATTGCCAAATATCCCTATGACTCAACGAACGACAATCTCCCTCGTCATCGTCGGTTGCATCGTCCTGGGACTGGTCGGCTACTTCGTGACCGCCGCCCTGATGCCCCAAAACAACGCGGCGCCGAACGGCGTGGCCCAGCCCAAGATTCTCGGGGGCAGCGCCGGGACTCCGAATACCGGAACCCCGAACGCCGCAGTCCCGAACGGCGCTGTTACTAACAACACGAACCCGCCCCAAATGGTCGGCAACGACCGCGACGCTCACGGTTGCATCGGCTCGGCCGGCTACGTCTGGTGCCCGGAAAAGAACAAGTGCTTGCGGACATGGGAGGAGGCGTGCGCTCATCCGAGCCTCCCGACGAAGCCTCAACCCGAGTAAAAACCCTCACCAAACGCGGTCAGACCGCGTTTTGTGATAGGATTTAAGGCATGAGACCTTCGCGCCCGATCGTCGGCGGGGTGGTTTTGGCAGTCTTGGGGCTGACCGCCTTTTTGGGCGTCGCTCCGGCCCGATCCGCCACTTACGAGTACCAGGACCTCCAGAAGCAGCTGAACGTCATCGAGGCGCAGATCACGCAGTACCAGAAACAGCTCGTGACCATCAAAGGCGAGAAGAAGACGCTGGCCAACAAGATCACCGAGCTCCAGCAGGAACAGGCCGCCCTGAATCTCGAGATCAAGTCCTCCGACCTCCAGCTGGCCGACACGGACTCGCGCATTCAAGAGACAATCCAGGCCGTCACCGACAAGCTCCACGCCGAGAACGGGCTCCACAACCTGATCGCCGAGTATCTCCGTCGCCTCCGTCAGGAGGACGCCCAGCCGTTGTACCCGGAACTGCTTAGCGGCATTCCCCTCTCGCAGATCATCGACGACGCCAACGACTACTCCCAGTTCACCCAAGGACTGCAGGTGGTGCTGGGCGAGCTGAAGAACCTCAAGGGCCAGCTGGCCTCGCAGGAGGCCGCGCTCAAACTCCAGCGCGAGACGGAGCAGAACCTGATCTCGCTCAAGCTGCTGCAACAGGACGCGCTCACCAGTTCCGTCGGCGAGCAGAACACCCTGCTCAAGCAGACCAAGAACAAGGAGGCGAACTACCAGACCGCGCTCCAGGACAACCAGAAGCAGGCCGCCGCCATCCGCAGCCGCATCTACCAGCTGCTCGACGTCTCGACGCAGATCAACTTCGGCCAGGCCTACCAGATCGCCAGCTGGGTCTCGGCCCAGACCGGCGTGCGCCCGGCCTTCCTCCTGGCGATCCTGACGCAGGAGTCGAACCTCGGACACAACGTGGGCACCTGCAACCGGCTGGGCGACCCGGCGTCCAAAAGCTGGAAGGTCATCATGAAGCCCGACCGCGACCAACAGCCGTTCCTCGCCATCACCAAGGAGCTGGGCCGCGACCCGAACGTCACGGCGGTCTCGTGCCCGATGCGCGACAAGAACGGCAACCAAGTCGGCTGGGGCGGTGCGATGGGCCCGGCGCAGTTCATCCCATCGACCTGGATGCTCTACAAGGACAAGGTCTCCGCCATTACCGGCAAGTCCCCGGCCAACCCCTGGGACATCCGCGACGCTTTCCTCGCCGCCGCGCTCCTGCTCCGGAACGCCGGCGCCAACGGCACGACCCAGGGCGAGTGGAACGCGGCCATGCGCTACTTCAGCGGCTCGACCAACGTCGCCTACCGCTTCTATGGCGACAACGTCGCGGCCCTCGCCGACAAGTACCAGGCGGACATCGACTCGCTCAACGCCAAATGAGGACGAATCAAAAAACATTCTTATGGACAAGATTCAAGAGCTGACCGACAAGATCGTCGCCTTCCGCGACGCGCGCGACTGGCAGAAGTTCCACAACCCGAAGGACATGGCGCTCTCGCTCGTCCTCGAAGCCACCGAAGTCATGGAGCACTTCCAGTGGAAGGACGCCGAGGAAATGAAGCACCACGTCGCCGAGCACGGCGCGGAGATCGGCGAGGAACTGGCGGACGTGTTGTACTGGATCCTGCTCATGGGTCGGGACTTCAACATCGACGTGCTGGAGGCGCTCGAAAAGAAGCTCCGGAAAAACGCCGAGAAATACCCAGTGGAGAAGGCACGCGGCCAGCACACCAAATATGACAAGCTCTAGACCGCAATCGCCTACCCCATCTATGACCGCCAAAAAACTCTATCTCCTTGCCGCCCTGCTGGCCCTGTTGGGGGCAATCGTCGGTTTCGCCTGGGCCGTCTCACTCACGCGGCCAGCGACCACCAGGCCAGCCTCACCAATCACGCAACCCAAAGCCAACGTACCGACCATACTGCCAAGACTGCCAGAAGGCGTCGTCTGCACCCAAGACGCCAAGCTCTGCCCCGATGGCTCTTACGTCGCCCGCTCCGGGCCGAAATGCGAATTCGCCCCCTGTCCCCAGAGTCTGCCGAAGGGCTACACACTCGACAGCTACGACGTGGCGGAAATCACCGGCGAAGCCTGCCTGCAGGCCAGCGATTGCGTGACTCCGCCGGATTATCTGGCGCGATCTAACTGCCCGTACACCTCGCTCTGCCTCCAGAACAAGTGCGCCGTCGTCTGCCCCAAGCATCAGGCGCCGAAACCATGAGACTCATCATCCTGCACGGGGCGCCGGCGGCGGGAAAATTCACCGTCGGCCAAGAGCTCGAAAAGGCCACTGGCTATAAGCTCGTCCACATTCACTCGCTCTACGATTTTATCGAGGGCATTTTCGGCAAGGAACGCTACGAGACCAGCCTTGGAGTCCTAAACCGGGCCAGCCTCGACATCTTCGAACAGGCGGCGCGCTCGGGCCTCCCTGGGCTGATTTACACCTATGCCGAACTCGCCCGCAGTGACTTCCAATTCCCGAAAGAAATCCTGGCCAGACTGGCAGGGCTCGACGTGAAAATCCATCTCGTCCACTTGTCCTGCGACACGGCAGAACTTCACCGGCGAATTGCTAACTCGTCTCGACGACAGTTCGCCAAGACGACGAGTTCTGAAGAGCTAGACCAGTTACTGACGCAGAAGGACTATGCCTCGACTTTCCCCAGACTCGCCACGCTGGAGATTGACACGAGCAAACTATCAGCACCGGAATCGGCCGAACTCATCGCCCGACATTATTCGCTCGACCGCCGGGGCTAGCGTATAATGCCCTCATGACCCAAGCCTCGCTGTCGCCCCATCACGAGCCGCCCCGTCACGGAAAAATCCATTCGCTGGTCTCGACCGTGCTGATGGCGCTTTTGGTCGTGATCATCCTGGCGACGTCCTATTCCCTCTTCACGGGGGTGCGGGGGCTCCGGACGAGCGGCCAACTCGCGGCGCACCGACAGGTGCGCGACACCCTCACCCGCACGTTCACGGCGAAACCGGATGTCGCGTCCATCAGCGACTGGATGACCTTCGATTACCTCAACCGGATCTTCAAGCTCCCACCGACGTACTTCAAGGACGTCCTGGGCATCACGGACGCGCGTTACCCGCGCCTGTCGATCCGGCGCTATGCCACGACGGACCTGCTGAACCCCGGCGCCGCCGTAGAGGACGTGCAGGCGGCAATCCGAAATTATCAGGCGGCGACGCCGACGACGAAACCGTAAAGCCAGTATGGACGCCATACTGAATTACCTGCTCACGTTCGCCCTGCTCTACCGCTACGCCGCGATTTTCCTGATCCTCTTCCTCGGCTCGATCGCCCTGCCCGTGCCCTCGGGCGCGGTCCTAGTCGCCGCCTTCCTCTTCGCGACGCAAGGCTACCTGAGCTTCTGGCCCGTGGCGGCGACTGGCCTCGTGGCGAACCTCTTGGGCGACATCCTGCTTTTCTGGCTCGCTCGGGCGCGCGGGGAGAAGCTGCTCCGACGAATCGGGCTCGGCCGACTGCTCGACTCGTCAGCCATGCGCAAAATCGAGACCGGGATCGCGAAGCACCCGATCTTGACGGTCTTCTTCAGCCGTTTCACGACCACCATCACGCCGCTCGCCAACGCCCTGGCCGGACTGGCGAAGATGGCCTTCCTCACGTTCCTCATCGTCGACGTCATCGGCCAAGCCGCCGAAGTAGGCCTGAACTACGCCTACGCGCTGTTCTTCGGCAGCAACTGGATTGCCTTCGGTTCCATCTCTACCAAGTTCGGCATCCTGACCGCGGCCGTGGTGGCGCTGGTGATCGTCGTCTGGTGGCGTCATCATTGGAAACGAAGCCATCACGCCCAGCCAATCCCAAAAACGACGACCCCATGAGGCCGTCGTTTTCATTTGCTCTTATTTCTTTTCGCCCGCGACTTTTTCCTTCAGCCCCTGAAACCACTCCAGCAAGAGTGGGTCAGTGATTTTTGAACCGTCGTACTCGATGAAGTCCAGCGCCCGAACTGGCGCACCGCTCGACTGGTATTCCCAGGCCTTCAGCATGGCCTGGAGCTTGTCCAATTGCTTGGCCATCTTGGCCTCGGGCGTGACGCCAGCCTCGAACTCGTGCCAGAGCGCGAGAATCTCGGCACCCTCTGGCCCCATTTCCGAGCAGATGCTCTCCAAGGCCGCCGTCTCCAAAGCAAACTTGTCTTTCAAAAGTCTGGCTCGTTCTTCCGCGTCGGGCGTGACCGTCACGATGTCACCGGTCCGATACTCCGGCCAATCATGGACCCGCACCATTCGTTCGAGCTTTTCCTGGTTCAATTCCGGCCTGGTCTCGCAAACTTTTTGTGCCAAATCAACCAAGGCATCAGAGTGTTCGCCGACCGTCTCGGGATTCTCGACGCCGCGCCGGACCCAACCGGTCCGCGGGATGGCATGGAGACCTTCGATGACCTTAGCCGCGGCTTCAGAGCCCAAAAAAGGCTTTTCAAGCGTGAGGGTATTCCGACCTTCAATCATACGGAAGTCTTAAATCGAACTCTTAGTCAGTATAGCACCGTCATTTTTGATTCGCGACACCATGAGGCGTACCCTTAAAGCATGGCCGCTCCAATCACATGTACCGCGACTTCACTGCGCTGATGAAACAACACCTCATGAAAAAGCCCTTCAAGGTCGCCGACCAGATGGATCGAGACATCCTGCAGTCCGTGCGCCGCCAGTTGGGGCGCGATTTCGTCTCACTCATCGCCGTCGGCAGCCGGGCCACCGGCGACTGCCTGCCGGACAGCGACTATGACGCCTTGGCCTTCGTCAAAGGCACCCCTAAGACTGATCCGTACACGTCCGACCTCGACCGGATTTACGGCGTCAGCATCGGCATCGCCGTGAAGCCCCTGGCCGGATGGCTCCCGTGCTTCCGCGGGCATGCCGATCATTCCTGCCCGCACGATTTCATGACTCTGGCCTTCAGTTTGGGGAAGGCACGGGTCGTCGGCGGACGAAACATCTTGAAACTCGTGCCGCCAGTCAAGGAAGTCCTGAAGCGCGACTGGAAACCGAGACTGCTGGAGGAATATCGGCTGGCGGTCACCCCGAACTCCCCCACTAACGTCTTCCGGCGCGAACCCAGGCGTCACGTCGGCTTCATCATCGCGCAGTGCGAGACGCTGTTGCTCACCAAGGGCGTCAGCGTCAGGAAGGAAAAACTTCCGGTCACCGTCAAGAAATATTTTAAGGACTTCCACGTCGACGGCCTGCTAAAGAAAGCGCTCTGGCGTCGCGCCCATTGGCCCGAGATTTCCGCGGACCCCAAGCAGAAAAAGGCGGCTCTCGCCGACCTGAAAAGCTTCCTCGAAAAATACCGCGTCTACTTCGGAGCCTAAAAGAAGCGAAAAAATGAATGGGGTCTGGCTCCTTAAAGGTGCCTGACCCCATACCATTATTTGGATGTTTCTGTTCCGGTGCTACGGTATTTAAACTTTGAGCTGGTCCCAATTCTTGATGTCTGGGCTGTACTTCTCCCCCTTGAAGACCGACCAGCCGGATGGCGTGTAAGTGACGATGCCACCGGTGTACTTCTTGCCCAGCCCGCGCAGGTATTTCTGCAAGGCGTCGGATTTCGCCCCCGCCTCGGCGCTGGTCAGGGTATAGCCTGATTTGGTGTCGTAGATGCTCAAGGAGCCGTCCTTGAACTGGACGACATAATCGGGGTAGAAACTGCGCTCGAACAGCGTTATCGGGTCGATATAAGTTACGGCGAGATAGGTTTCGCGCTTGTCGCCATTCTTGTACCACCATGCGACCTCCTTGGAGCCGTCAATGTAAGGCGCGAACTCGACCTCTTGGCTGGAGCGTTTCTTGTCAAGAAGGGTATATCTGTCATCTTCGCTTGAAACCAGTATAGCCTTGGCCGCCCCGACCGTCTCGTAGTTCTCGTTGAAGTAGTCGCTCTCGGGAACTTCCCATGTGATCTTGCGCTTGACCTGCTTGGCCGACTTCTCCTTCCGGTCAACTTCCTTGAAGCGCTCTTTGGCGGCCTCGATGATTTCCCGAAAGACCTTCTGGTTTGTCTCTGAACAAACTACAATCCTTTGGATTTCTAGGCGGCTCTTCTTTTCATAGCCAAGCCGCCCATCGAACCAGTCGTAGATAGCCTGCTGAATCTTCGTGTGTGAACGGACGGGGGCAAAGGGCAGAGAGGCGGCTTTTGCGAACGCCTCGTAAGCCCGCTTGATCTCGTCGGGGGAGACGCCGAACTCGGCCTTCGAGCGGCCCAGCACCTCCTGCCGGTCCTTCTCGTCGATGTTCGAGATAACCGCATCGGAAATGACGACCTTCGCCAGCTCTTCCGGCAACAGGTCCAGCCCCTCGTCGGCCTTCCTCAAGGCGCTCTTCTGGTCGTCCTTGGAGGTGATGCCGAACTTCTTGTCTGTCTCTTCGACGAAGAGCTTTCGAAACGACAGCGTGAGGTCGCCGTACTCGATGCGCTTCAGGTAGACGGACGGGAGCTTGACGGGCTTGTAGCTCGACTTGCGGACGGCACGATGTACCCGGAAGTAGCCAGCGCTGTCGCCGTCATGCGCGACGTTGATTTTGGAGAGGTTGGTGAAGACGTAGGCATTATCGAGAAGGTCGTCGTCGTAATGGTGCGCCTCGGGCATGCGCATGATGCGCCCGACCGTCTGAATCTCGAAGCGCTCGATCTTGATGTCGCGGAACATCACGAGCACCTGCGCCCTCGGGCAGTCCCAGCCGAGCACGACGGCTTGCTTGAAGATGAGCACCTCGACATCGGAATCGATGTCTTCGACCGTAAGTGGGCCCAGCGGGTGGCGCGGTCATGGGGCCCCCGAAGCGGGCACAGGCTGTTAGCCGAGCACCTTCGGGGTAATGACAGCGACAGGACCCGCCAACACAAGAAGGCCAGTGACAGACCCCTCCAGCCTTTGGCCACCTCCCCTTTCAGCGGAGGACAGTATGAAATTACGCTTCGTAAGAACTCCTCCGTCTAGGTCTAATAGACCTAGCCACCTCCTCTTTTCAAGAGGAGCATTAGTTGAGTTGATTCTTTACAGGGAACAAATAACCCCGCCACTCCGGCGGGGCTTTAAGCGTAAGCTCTTTTAGAGCGTCGCGAGGTCGATGGTAGCGTCGAAGCGGATCTGGGCGACGAAGTCCGGAGCGTGGCTGACCATGAGCAGAGCGCCCTTGTACTCGTCGAGCGCCTTGGCGATGACGGGCAGGTGACGGAAGTTGATGTGGTTGGTCGGCTCGTCGAGGATGAGCAGCCCCGGTTTCATCAGCGTCAGGCGGGCGAAGGCCAAGAGGCCCTTCTGGCCCTCGGAGAGGCTGTAAATCTGGCTCCCCAGCGCCTTGCCGTCGAGCAGGAACCAGGCGGCGGTGGCGCGCAGGGTCTGCTCGTCCTTGCGGTCCATCACGTCCCAGAGGGCATCGTAGGCCTTCTGCTCGAAGTTGAGCGTCGAGAAGTCCTGGCGGTAGTAGCCGACTTTGACGACCGACTCGATCTTCACACCCTCGGCGGTGCCGGCGGCGATGCGCTCGAGGAAGGTGGTCTTGCCGATGCCGTTCGGTCCGGCCAAGAGGACGTGGGAGCCGCGGCGCAGCGTGATATCGGCGTCCTTGGCGACGTGCTCGCCGTCCTTCATGATGCCGACTTTCTGGATGTCCAGGATCTTGCCGCTGAACTCGTAGGGGAATTCCTGGCACGGGATGGTGAACTCGTGGATGGTCTTGTCCTCGCGCCGGACCTCGACCATGCTCTCCTGCGCCTCCTCGGCGGACTCGCGCATGCGCTTGGCGACGGCACGAAGGTTGCCGCCCTTGTGGGCGAAGACTTCGGCTTGGGCCATCTTCTTGCGGATCTCGATCTCGGCGCGGGCGTTCTGCATGAGCTCGCGCTCGACGCGCTTGGCGATCTCCTCGACGACGTTATAGTAGTTGCCGACGTACTGCTCGACCTTGTGCGTGTGGGCATCCAAGTAGAGCACGCCGTCGGTGAAGGCGTTCAGGAATTCCGCGTCGTGCGAGATGACCAGGACCGTCTTGTCGTAGACCATGAGGAAGCCCGTCAGATGCTCGATGCCGGCGGGGTCGAGGTTGTTGGTCGGCTCGTCGAGCAGGAGGATGTCAGGCTCGCGGATGAGGGCGTAAGCCAGGAGCAGGCGCGCTTGCTGGCCGCCGGAGTGGGCGCGGACCTTGCGAGTCAGCTCGGTCTTGAGATTGACGGCTTCGAGCACCTCGTTGATGTGCCGATCGAGGTTGTGCGGGACCTCGCTAAAGGTCTGGGCGAAATATTCGCGGATGGTGAGTTCCATCTGGTCCGGCGGGATGACCTGCTTGGCGATGCCGACCGTCGCCTCCTTGGGCGTCATGAAGATGCCGCCGGACTTCGGCTTCAGCTCGCCCAGGGCCAGCTTGAAGATGGTGGTCTTGCCGGCGCCGTTCTGGCCCATGAGCGCAATCTTGGAGCCGTTCCGGACGGAAAAAGAGGCCTCATCCAGGATGGGCTTGGACTCGCCGAAACCGAAATTAACTTCGCTGAAACGTAGGACGACGGAATCATTGGCCATAACTAGCGGAGGCTACCAGAAAAAACCGGCTCCGTCAAGACAAGAGACCCTCGGAATCACGGAGGACCTTGATGATCGCCCGGTAATTAGCGGCCAAGACGGGCGGCAGGTCGGTTCGCTTGCTCAAGACGCCTTCCAGCCAGGCGAGGGAATCCTCGTGGTTCCGCGCCCAACGGACGCGATTGGCCTGGTACTTGTCGATGATTTCCAAGGCATTGGCCATCTTCAGCTCCTGTTCCGGAGCCGCGGCCAAATCGGTAAGAAAATTAAGCGGATCGCGGCCCTCATACAAGTGATGCGAGGCGGCAGCCGCGACGACCTCGGCGTCGATGTCGGGGCTGGTCTCGGGCGACAGGATGTCGAGGGTCCATTGGGCGTGCCGACGCCAGAAGTCAATCATCGGCCTCGTATCCGGATCCACGCCGGCGGCCTCTAGGACCGCACGAACCTCCGCCGACTCCGGTTCCGACCAACCCTGGCTGGCCATGAACTCGACGATGGTCCTAGCCCGGCTGTTTTCGTAAGGGCTGAAAGGGCGGGCGGGCGGGATGAAGAGCTTCTGCACGGCGCGGTTGAAATCCCCTTCCTCGCCGGCCGGGCCGGACTTGCCGATGTCATGCAAGACCGCCGCGCGCATCAGGCGCTCGGGACCCTCGTCCTCGAGACCCAAGGCCGTCTGGAGCGGGCCGTAGACCGCCCGGATGATCCGGGCCATGTGCAGGCTGTCGTCAAAATGGGCGCCGATCTCCATGAGCCGGGCGCAGAGCTCGGGATGCCGCCGCAAATCCAAGCCGATGTCGAGAGCCTCGACCTCACTGATAATTTTCTCAAAGCGTTCGTTGACGAGCGGTGCCTCGAAATTATTCATAAACGAGGGAGATTACCAATCGAGGTCGGGGGCCGTAAAGTCGACAGCCTGGCCGCGCAAGTCCGGCAGGACGTCGCCGATCGAGAGCTGGGAGAGGCTGTCGTCCGTGATGCTCTCGCCGCCGACGATCTTCTGGACCAGCCAGTTGACGTCCGAGTCGCTCATCATGGCGAAGACGAGGGCCGGATGGACTTCGGGTTCGAGCTCGCCCAAGGCCTTGTAGACCAGGCGCAGGAGCGGTTCGAGGTGCGTGGGGTTGAAGCGCGGGTAGACGCCGTACATCAGGTCCTTGAGCTCGAGGAAGCGCTTCGCGACTTCCGACTCGGCGAACTGGAGCCGTCCGGCCTCGACCGACTCCAGGCAGAGGTGCGCCAGGCAGGTGAAGATGCGCTCGCGGCGGGTCGCGCCGAACCAGTTCATCCCGATCTCGAGCTCCGGCAGTTTGGGGAAGGTCGAGGCGCTGACGGGGACGGCGCGCCGCAGGAAGAGGTCGTTGTAGTCGGCGAAGATGTAGGCGATCTTGTCGGCGTACATGACCAGGCTCTCCTCGGCCGACATGTCGTCGAAGACGGAAAGCTTGCCGCTGCCGCGCGAGTGGAGGCGGATGGCGCGCAGGACCTGCTTGGTGAGGTTGAGGCCGGCGCCCTGGCGCTCGACGTGCTGGGCCAGGACGACGCTGAAGACCTCGTGCCGGAAGCTCTGGCCGGTCATCTCGGTCAGCACCTTCTCGCCCAAGTGGCCGAAGGGGGTGTGGCCGATGTCGTGGCCCAGCGCGCCGGCGCGACAAAGGTCCTCGTTCAGCCCGAGGATCCTGGCGGCGGTGGTGGCGACGTGGGCGACGTCGAAGGAATGGGAGAGGCGGTCGCGGACGTGGCGGTTGCGCGAGAGCACGACGACCTGGGTCTTGCCGGAGAGGCGGCGGATGGAGCGGCTGTCGAGAATCTTGTTGACGTCGACGGCATAGGGCGAGCCGAAAGCGAAAGACCAGCCATCGCCGTCGGTCTCGGGGCCGTGGCGCCTGATGGCGGCCTCGTCCGGGGTCTTGAGCCCAGAGAGCTTGCCGCTACACGCCTCGACTTTGCGCACCAAGTCCATGTCCATATTCAAGGTCATGATAGCACGAGCGACGCAAAAGCGGACTCCGGGGAGTCCGCTGAGCTTGTTTATATCTTGTTTTCGGGCTTGTCGACCGGCTTCTCGACTGGTTTATCCCCAATCTTGGGAGCTTCAGGGGCCTTGGCTTCGGTCTCCTTCATCTTGGCCCAGTAAGCCCGGCAGTGCTTAAAGACTTCCTGCTTGTCGACAAAGATGAGATAGCCGATCTCCAGCAGGCCGGCGGTGTTGAGGATCAGCAGGGCGACGAACCACCACTTGTGCTGGTTGCGGGCGGCGCGCCAGAGGGCCAGACCCTTCCAGATCAACGACCAGGCGAGGAAGATCAGGGCGAGCGGGGTCGGGATGAACATCTGGGATTGCGGCAGAATCATAGGAGTTCGGTTAAGTGTCTTGATCTCGGTCATTGTCCCACGAATTAGCCCAGAAAACAAGGTCTTTGACAACCACCCTCATAGACGGGACAATGTCATTGTCGACAACATTCATTCAACTGACCCAACGGCCATGAACCACGTCTCGAACATCGTGAAGGCAACCGACGAGAACAGCTTCTTCCGCCGCGTCGTCTTCACCGGCGCCAAGTCCCAGCTGGTCGTCATGTCCATCCCGCCCGGCGGCAACATCGGCATGGAAGTCCACAAGCACGTCGAGCAGTCGCTCTTCATCCGCTCCGGTCGCGGCGAAGCCAGCCTCGACGGAGATCTCATGGCGCTTGAAGCCGGCTCGGTCGTGGTCGTCGAACCCGGCACCGAGCATGACATCCGCAATACTGGCGACGTCGACCTCAAGATTTTCACGGTCTACGCCCCGCCGAACCACATCGACGGCATCGTCCACAAGACCAAGGCCGAAGCGGACGCCGACGAGGCCGATGAAGCGTTCGGGCAGCGCGTGGCCTAAACCCAGAAACACAAACCCCCGCCGGTCAGCGGGGGTTTTCGTTACTATGGTCGTGAGGGCTTCATCATCTCGGCGGCGGCGACGAGCTTGGCCAGCGTCAGCTCGGCAGCTTTGGTGAAGCCGGGATCCTGGGGCGCCCCGGCGGCGTCGATGGCCTTGTTGACGAACGGGATGTGCACGGCGTCGCGGAGGTCGAACATCTGAAGTTCGGCCACGACCTGACGAAGTTGCCCGACCGAGCGCGTCCCGGCGGCGACCCCGCCGTAGCTCACGAAGGCGACCGGCTTGCCGTTCCACTCGTCATAGCAATAGTCGAGGGCGTTCTTGAGGACCGCCGGATAGCCGTGGTTGTACTCGGGCGTGACGATGAGATAACCGTCGGCCTCCTTGACCTTGGCGGCCCACTTGGTCGCCACCGGGGTCGAGTACTGGCCGCCGAGCATCTTGGGCGGGCCGACCTCGGCGTAGAACGGCAGGGGCCAGTCGCGGAGATCGACCAGCTCGGCGTCGAGCCCCAAGCGCTGGGCGATCCCCAAGGCCCACTTGGCGATCCCCTCGCTCACGCGGCCCGGGCGGGTGCTCCCGACGATGACGTGTATTTTCGGCATGCGGATAAGGTGATAGATTTAATGTCTCTATGAATGACACTGACTTCGAGACGCTCGTCGACCGGGCCTACGAGAGCCTCCCCTTGAAGTGGCGGCAGCAACTGTCGAACGTCGGGGTTTGCGTCGATGACCGCTATCCCAAGAATCGCAACGTCTTGGGCCTATACGAGGGCGTGGAGATGACCCGGCGCGGCTCCAACCCGAGCGGGCTCCTACCAGACAAGATTACTCTATTCCGAGAGACTATCCTAGCCGTGGCCCAGCGCACCGACGGCGACGTCTACCGGGTCGTCCGGGAAACGCTCATTCACGAGATTGCCCACCACTTCGGCTGGTCTGACGCGCAAATTAAGGACGTTTTCGAGGCGCGGTGGCGGCAGGACATCTAGGCCTTGACAATCGGGGAAAAATGGCCTTAAGTAAGGTCATGTCCTTTCAAAAGAGTACCCCGGAAGAAATTGCGGCCTGTGCCGCCCTGGTTTCTCAAACCGAACAGGAGATTGAACGACTCGTGGCCGCCAGCAAGAAGGTCCATATCATCTGGGACGTCGATCACGTCCTGGTGAGCGGCCGCAGCGACGACGTCTTCGCCGCCCTGGGCTACAGCGTGCCCAAGTACTTCGAGTACGAGGAGCGCCTGACGTTCGAGCGTCTTGAGGACGGGCCCTGGGCCAACCTCGCCCGTCGCGGACCTCACCAGTCCCAGGACATCGTCACCGCCCGGTCCAGCTACTTGAGCCTGCGCGTGACCTACTGGCTGCTGGAATGGCGCGTCCCCATGCGCTGGCAGCTCTTCGTCGGTCACCAGTCCAAGGCCGACAGCTACCGCATCATCCTGGAGTCCTTCAAGAAGGACCCGGACGCCGTCGTCTACATGATCGACGACGGACCGAAGAACGTCGATGCCTTCAACCGCATCGCCGCCGACCTCGGCCTGAACGACCGCGCCATCGGCATTCTCGCGCCGCAAATCAGGCGATACGACGAAGTCGAAATCAAGGCCGAGGCCGAGGTCGTCACCGGTTATGCCGGCGACCAGCCCTGCGTCGTCACGGTTCGCCAGGGACAGCCCGGCGAATACAGCCGCTGTCCCTTGGTCATCCCCGACGCCCTGAACGCCATGCGTGATGCCATCCGGTCGAAATTCTTCCAGTCCCACGAGGAAGGAACCGTCGAACGGCACCGCGCGACTCTCGAGGCCTTCGCCGACGACATGAACCAGCCCAAGGACACGAGCACTCTCTACTTCCTCTACGAGCTTCTCAAGGAGCCCGGACCAGGAAGATAGTCAGACCAAAACCGCCCCATCTAGGGGCGGCTTTTTTATCCGGGGCTTTACTTCCGCAGGTAGCGGCGCATCGAGACGGCGGCGGCGAGGAGCGAGAGCACAGTCACGACGCCCAACTGCCAGGCGAAAATCTGGAGCCAGTTGGCGCGGTAATAGTCGACCAGGCCGATGGAACTGACGCTGAAGAAGTTGTTGGCGGTCGGCTCGATCAAGCCCAGCGTCGAGAAAACGAGGGCGGCGACGAGGCCGCAGGCGATGAGGTTGAAGAGCACCGTCTCGATCAGGAACGGCAGCCGGACGAAGTTGGAGCTGGCGCCGACGAGCCGCTCGATGGCGATCTCCTCGCGGTGGATGTAGATGGAGACGCGGATGGTGTTGAAGACGATGAGGAGCGAGATGAGGGCGAAGACGGCGCTGACGCCCAGGGCCAGGCTCTTGACCCGCGTCGTGATGGCGGTCAGTCGGTCAATCAGCGCGCGATGATCTTCGATCACCATGTCGGCGACCAGATCCTTGATGGTCGGGCCCTGGAGGGCGGTGAGGATCGGACCGTAATTGGCGGCGTCCTTGGCCTTGATGATCAGGACCGCGCCGAGCGGGTTCTCCCCCACCTCGTTCAGGGCCGACAGGATGGCCGGGTCATTGGCGTGAGAACTCCGGAAGCGGTCGAGGGCCTCGGCCCGGGAGACGAAGTCGATGTCCTTGACCTCCGGGAGCGACAGCAAGTTGCCGCGCACGCCCATGATGCGCTCGTCGGCGACGTCGGGGCCGAAATACACCGAGACGTCGACGCGGTTCTCGACGGCCGTGGTCGCGGCGTTGGTGAAGAAGTTCACCAGGACCAGCAGGTTGAACGACAGGTAAGTCAGGAGGAGGATGGTGATCGTCATCAAGGACAGCCCGAAATTGCGCCAGAAATCCTTGAGGGCGAACTTGATGACTCGGCTGGGAGAAGTTAGCATGGTGGCTTTAAATGAGATACTTGCCTTCCTCGTGGTCGGCGACGATCTCGCCGCCGTGGATGGTGACGACGCGCTTGCGCAGCAGGTTCACGATCTCGCGGTTGTGCGTGACCATGACCACCGTCGTGCCGAAGTCGTTGATCTTGCGGAAGATCTCGACGACCTCGCGGGTGTTGATGGAATCGAGGTTGCCGGTCGGCTCGTCGGCGACGATGATCTTCGGCCGGTGGACCAGGGCGCGGGCGATGACGACGCGCTGCTGCTGGCCGCCGGAGAGCTGGTGCGGGTAGCGGTTCTCGGTGCCGGCGAGATTGACGATGCGCAGGACGTGCGGCACGACCTCCTCGATGCGGCGGGCCGAGACGCCTGACACCTCGAGGGCGAAGGAGACGTTCTCCCCCACCGTCTTGCGCGGCAGAAGCTTGAAGTCCTGGAAGACGACGCCGATCTGGCGCCGCAGGAGCGGGATGTCATGGGGGCCGATGTGGCTGATCTCCCAGCCGCCGATCTGGATCGAGCCGGAAGTCGGCTTCTCCTCGGCGATCAGCATCTTGATGAGGGTGGTCTTGCCGGTGCCGCTCTGGCCGACGATCGACACGAACTCGCCCGGCCGGATGTGCAGGTTCACGTTCTTGACGCCGACGATGTCCGGCGCGTAAAGCTTGCTGACGTTCTTGAGGCGAATCATGGTCCTATTGTACCAAATCTGGAGCTAGCGTGGAAACCTAGCCTCGATCCGCCGCTTTAAGGCTACCGGGTCGTCGGTCACGAAGAAGACCTCTTGGACCGCCGAGCCCGACTTGGCCAGGCATTTTAGGCCCGAAGCGGTGGCGTACTGGACGCGGAGTTGGAGCGCGCCGGCGGACCGCGTGGGCCGGATGACGCCGGGGATGGCGCTCCGAAACTCCGGCCAGGACTCGATGGCCTCCAGCCCGGCCCGAAGGCCGTCAATCATGCCGTGCTCATACTTTATCTTGGACGAACCTTGGCGCAGGCGCATGGGTTTGACGTAAAGCTGGCTTTGCCTTAAGATATCCTTGTTCAAAATTGGCTGGGAGCCGAATCCTGACGCGCGGGCATAGTACAATGGCAGTACATGTGCTTCCCAAGCACGTGACACGGGTTCGATTCCCGTTGCCCGCTCCACGCTCGCTTACCCGGCACACTATCGGTCAGACGGCCCGAGGCCATCTGCCCTGGCGTGTGCCGGCCGCTCGCCCTTCGCGGATAGCACGCTATCCTTGATGGTATTCAGTGAGTTTTGCACCGTCGTGCAAAACGTTCCGTGTCGAGACGTGCCACCATAGCTCAGCTGGTAGAGCAATGCTTTCGTAAAGCAGAGGTCGTCGGTTCGAATCCGACTGGTGGCTCCATGAGAAAGTCCGGGTCAAACCCGGACTTTTTCGTTTGCGCCACGTATAAGGACGTTCCGTCCCACGTGGCAAGCGCCTCAGTGGACGAATTTAATGATCGAGGCCTCCTTGACGCGCGCCTCCAGCCAGTCGTCAAGCTGGATCGGGTAAACGAGAATCTCCTGGACGCCCGCCTTGCGAACGCCGTCCACGGTCTTGATTTCCCCCACCTTCAGGACGTGATAGCCGAGGGAGCTCTTGATGGGGCCGAGCACATCACCGGTCTGAGCATGAGCAAGCTCGGCATCGACTTCCGGTGGGAAGAGTCCGGGGCCAATCACCCCGCGGTCGCCGAAAGTGGTGTTGACGTTCGGATCCTCGCTGTACTTCAGGGCCGTCGCCTTGAAGTCGGCACCGGCCTTGAGGGCGCTCAGAGCTTCCATGGCCTTATGGAGCTTACTGGCATTCAGGTCCGGGTCTGTGGCGAACTTGGCCTGCAGGTCCTGGCGGACCAGGAGCGGGCGCAGCATCTCCGCGCGATAATCGGCGGGCGAGAGCCCGTACATCCCCTCAAGAGTCTGCTCGGCCTGGAGTTCGGCGGCGGCGCGCTCGGGGCCGGCGGCGGATGTCTGGCTGGCGAGCGCCTGGTTGTAGACCTTGAGGACGTCGTTGTAGCTGACCGTGACGCCGTAGCGAACGGCAGCCTCCTCGGCCAGGCGGTCGCGGATCAGCCGGTCGAGCACGCGTTTCCGTATCTCGGTCTCCGAAGGCATGACCGAGCCGACGACGGCACGGCCGCCCTGGAGCTGGTAGAAATGCTGGAGGGCCGCCACGTTGTCCTGATAATCAGCCCAGAGGATGACGGAGCCATCGACGACGGCCGCCGGGTACGGCACGACCTGGGCCACGATCTTGGTCGCCGGGCCGCGCCAATTCCAGCGATAGATGCCGAGCGCGAAAATCCCGGCCAGGACCGCCACCAAGGCGAGCACCAGGATCAGCCAGGAACGGCGTTCAGGGATTGGCGCGGGCGGCGCGGAGATGTTCGTCATAAGCGCTTCGGTCAGTGAAATAAGCCCACCATTTGCTGGGATTGCTCCAAGGCGTCTGGGACTCCAGGACGGGCGGCGCGGCCGAAGGCTCGGCTGGGCGCAGGATCACGACCTGCTCGCCGTCCTTGCGCAAGTTGAGATCCAGGCGTGCCTTGCGTTCCAAGGAGTCCGGGGTGCCGAGGTTGGCGTTCATCGAGAGGAGCTCGAAGTTGCGCGCCTGGAGGCTCGCCGACTCGGCCTGGAGCGCGGCGATCTCCCGGTCGATCTGGCGGCTTCGCAGGGTCTCGCGGACTAAACTGCCGACCGCGAGCACGGCCACGACGCCCAGCACAGCGATCAGCCAGGCACCCCGGAACCGGGACGGTTTCTTCTGGAGCCGATTCATACCGGGATGACGTCAGGTCCCTCCGCGCCAGAACGGTGGCGACGGGCGCGGTCAATCTCCTCCCGGAGCATCTCAAGCTGGGAGTCCGTGAGGCGCGAGACGGCATGCAACATCTCGCCGAAGTCGCCGGGGCCTTTCGAATGCTGTTCCAAGGTCTCGGCGATGATGGCCTGCAAGCGGTCGGGATGCGGCAGGCGCGACATGGCCAGGGGATTCTCGGAAGCGGCCGTCGCGACTAGGAGCGTGCCGTACCCGAAGACGGTCGGCAGGAGGCCCTTCACCTGATAGGAGACGGCGCTGATCTTGGAAAGCGGCAGCTCGGCGACGTTACGTTCGAAGAGGCCGGAGCGGCGGACGACGAAGAGACGCCGCTCGGTCAGGGCCAAGGCCGTGCCGCGCCAACGCATCAGCTGACCGAGCCCGATGGCCAGCGCCAGTACCGAGACCACGCCGATGATGACGTAGCCTAGGACCTCAAGACGCAAGATTGGCGTCAGGAAGAAGCCGACCGCGCCGATCAGGATGGCGGCCAAAAAGAAAGCCGGCACCACGGTGACGACCGCGGCGCGGGCGACCATGACCAGGCGCTCTTCCTCCTTCAAGCCCAATAATCGTTCAAGTGACATGGATAGGCTCTTAGTGCCGAGCGAGACGGAGCCGCAACAGGTCACGGGCGACCTGGCGCTCGTCCCACGGCGTCGAAGTGCCGTTCGGGCCCATGATGGCCTGCTCGGAGCCCTTGCCGGTCAGGAGCACGAGGTCGCCGGGGCCGGCCAGGTTGATGGCCTGGGCGATGGCTTCGCGGCGGTCGAGGACGCTGAAGAGATTGTGACCCTCGCGCTTGCCGGCTTGCAAGGCCCCGGTGGCGACGGCATCGATGATGACCTGGGGATCCTCGTCGTAGGGATCCTCGTTGGTGACGATGACGACATCGGCTCGGCGGCCGGCGAACTCCCCCAGGACCGGTCGACGCGACTTGTCGCGACCGCCGCCGGCCGAACCCAGGACGTGGATGAGCCGGGACTTGGGCAGGACGTCGATGACGCCGTAAAGCTGGCGCATGGACTCCGGCTCGGGCGCATAGTCGACGATGACCTGGAAGTCCTGGCCCTCTTCGATGCGCTCGAAGCGACCCGGCACGAACTCGACTTTGGCGAGAGCTTGGGACATCGTCTCCAGGCCTACGTCATGCGAGAGGCCGACGGCGATGGCGGCGAGGGCGTTCAGGGCGTTGTAGCGGCCCGGCAGTTTCAGTTCGAAGGGCGTCCCGTGGACGCTGAAGGTCGAACCGGTCGGCGTGACGGAGAAGCCCAACGCCTTGACGAAGTTGAGCGGCCAATCGACCTCGGTTCCGAGCGCGCGCTCGCCGCCCTCGATGAGGTAGCCGTACTTCTGGTCGGCGTGGTGGTCGAGGAATTCCCAGGCGTATTCGGACTCGAGATTAACGACGATCGTCTTCATGACCTCGCCGCGGTCGGGCAGGCGCTTGCGGGCGTCGTGCGAGACGTGCTGGAAGAGCATGAGCTTGGCCCGCTTGTAGTTCTCGAAGCCGCCGTGAGCCTCAATGTGTTCGGGCGTCAGGTTGGTGAAGACGGCGATGTCATACTCGATGCCGAGGTGCCGGAACTGCGCGATGCCCTGGCTGGAGGTCTCGATGACGGCGTAGCGGCAGCCGGCTGTGACCATCCGGCGGAGCATCCGCTGGAGGAAGAAGCGGCCTGGCATCGTCATCTTCAGGGCGTTGACCTGTTCTTCACCAGCGATGCGGAAGTTGGCCGTGGACGTGAGCCCGACTTTCTCGCCGGCGGCCTCGAGGATGGCGGCGATCAAATTGGCGGTCGTGGTCTTGCCGTTCGTGCCGGTCACGCCGATGACGACGAGTTCCTTAGAGGGGCAGTGATACCAAGCCGCGGCCAAAAGCGCCATCGACCAGTGATAGGCGGAAAACAACGGTTTCGGAATGAGACGCTTGAGGCTTGAGAGCATAAGTTGGCTAGCTCATTTTAGCCCTTTAAGGCCAAAAAGAAAAGCCCCGGAGAGGGGCTGTGCCACGTGGGACGAAGTCCTTTACGTAGGCTGTGGGCTACCGAGACAGGCGGTGGCAACCGAGATAGATCAGGGCGGTCAAGAACGCCACGATGAGGTCCGCAGTCAGGGCGGTGACCCAGGCGCGGCGGCCAGTGAGGCCGAGGCTCCGGATCATCAGGGCGGCGGCGACGGACGACCCGATCCAGGTCGCCAGGACGGCGAGCGGGATGATACCGAAGCGACGCACCCACTTCCAGAACGGACGTTCGAAACGAGACGGATTGAACGTCAGCAGGCGGTGAGTCCCGGGCGGGCCGCAGAGGATGCTGCCGAAGAGCAAGCCGACCACGGTCCCGAAGACCAGCCAGAGCAGGTAGACCGGGAGGACCCAGTGCTTCAGGATCATGAGGGCCGTGGCGGCCGCGCCGACCATCAGGAGATTGTAGAAGAGAACCAAGATCAGCGAACTGGAGGCCAAAACCAGGCCTTTGAAGGTTTTTCCCATTGATTCACCTCGACGTTGAAAGGACTGCCAATCAGATTAGCACAAAAAAGCCTTTTTGTCAATGGTGACACCGGGACACCAGTTGATAAATGAGGTGGCTTGGCCGCCCGGGCGACGACCTCGGGGATCCAATACCGCCGGCCGTCCCGGCAGCCGCCCACGGCAGGTTTGCCAATCGGCAAACCCTCGCGTCCGACTCGGGCACCTGCCGTGATCGGCCACCGGGCCGTCCGACCAACACCACCGACGCTGTGCGCCCGAGCGGCCCTCTTGCTTAGATGCGCTGTGTTAGCTTGATGTCTGGTAACAAAATGAATGGGGTCTGGCTCACCGGTGTCCAGGTCGAAGACTTGGCTCCGGGGTGCCTGACCCCATACCACAAAATAAGGGACTTATTACAAGTTACCCCGTCAGTAGCGGCTGCGCATGAAGCCGGCGGCAATAGGGAGGATAATCGAAAACACGAAGAAGGCGATGCCCCAGGGCGCCCACTTATCCTGAAAGTGCTTGAAATCCTTTTCGTTGCGCCACTTGTTTTTCTTCCAAGCCCATTCGTTGCCCTTGAGGCCCATGACGATCCACCAGACGAAGTTCACGTACGGGACGACACTGAGCAACGAGATCCAGACGTTGTGGCTGATGCCCCAAATGAAGCCGAGGCCAGCCGCGCCCCAATTCCAGCCGCCCAACCCTTCGGGCACGGTCGAGCCGCTCCCCCGTCCGGAACGCTCGTCGTACGGCACGCCGTCCTTGAGCTTCCGCTTGCACATCAGGATGATGCCAATGGGCAGGCCGAAGATAGTCCCCAAGACGCACAAAATTGCGATGAGACTCAAGATTGTGCGAACGATGTTGGCGATGGTGACGCGGACATCAACTTGGCCCAGGCCCGTCGCGTAAGGACCGGCATCGGCGGGCGTGAAACCGGAGTGGCTGACAGGAGCCACGAGGCTGTTAATCACGAAAGTGGCTACGGTGTAAGCGGTGATCGTGAGGAACAGCCCGATGATCGGCCATTTGACCAGCCACTTGCCCAGCTTCTTGTTTTTCGCCGGGACTTCGTAAAGAGACTCATCGACGGGCCCCGAGTTATCGACAACCGGCGCCACGCTATTGGGCGCTCCGCAAGCCTGGCAGAATTTCGCGTCCGGTCCCAGCTCCTTACCGCATTTAGCGCAAAACATAAGTGGCAATAATTACTTGGTCTTTGATGTCTCCAACTTCTTCACGGCGTTGCGGAACTGGTCGCCGCGGTCGAATTCGTTGATGAAGACGCCGAAGCTGGCACAGCCTGGGCTGAGCAATATCACATCGCCCTTTTGAGCATGAGCCTGGGCTTGGGTCAGGACCTCGCCTATGGAACGCACCGGGTCGCTGGTCCTCACACCCTCGTCATTGAGTGCCATGATAATCTTCGGCGTCGCTGTGCCATCGATGAGGACGACATTCTTGACGTGACGGCGCACCACCTTGGCCCACTCGGGGAACTCCAGGTTCTTGTCAGCCCCGCCGGTGATCAAGATGATGTTTTTCTTCTTGCCCAATGCTTTGAGCGCGGCGACGGAGCCGTCCGGCGAGGTGGCGGCGGAATCGTTCCAATACGAAACACCCTTATAATCACGGACGAATTCGAGCCGATGGGACACGCCCTTGAAGTCTCGAACGGCTCGGCGGATGGCCGGCGGCTTGGCCCCGGAGAGGAACGCCAGACCGGCGGCGATGAGCGCATCCCAGAGGTTGTGCTCGCCGGGCAATTTGAGGTCGGAGACGCTGAACAATTCCGTGGTTCGGCCGTCGATTCTAATAACCGCCCGGTCATTCCTGAAAGCCAAGAAATTTTCCTCGCCGACGCGCCACTTCATGGAGGCCCAGACGCGCTTCGCGGGCGCGCGCTCCCCCATCGGCTTAGTCCATTTGTCGTGGAGCGGGACGATGGCCCAGTCCTCGCGATTCTGGAAACGGAAGATGTTCTCCTTGGCCTTGGCGTAATCCTTCAGGCCGCCGTAGCGATTGAGGTGATCGGGCATCAGGTTGGTAATGGCGGCGACGTGCGGGCCGCGCTTGACGGACGGCAGGCTTTCGAGATGCCAGGAAGAAAGTTCGAAGACGATCGGCGGGGCTTTCTTGACTGTCATCAGGCGGTCCAATTCGTCGAGCACCGACTTGCGCAGGTTGCCGCCGACGATGACGCGACCGAATTGCTCCTTCAGCATGGCGGTGGCGAGGAGCGCCGTCGTGGTCTTGCCGCGCGTGCCGGTGACGGCCGTGACCGGGTGCGGCGAGAGGCGGAAGAAGATGGAGATGTCGGTCTCAATGCGAGCGCCGGACTCGCGAGCGATTTGGAGATACTTGGATTCGCGCGGCACGCCAGGATTCTGGATGACGACATCGACGCCCCGGAAATCCTGCTCCCGATGCTCGCCCAAGACATAAGTCACCGGCGGAGCTTTCAACCGCTGCTGCTCGGCGTTGAGTTTCGCGACCGAGGACTTGAGCGCCACGGCGTCCTTGAGATCGGTCACCAAGAGCCGTGCGCCGTGCTGTAAGAGCCACTTGGAGACGCCCAAGCCGCCCTGATTCACGCCAAGGCCCATCACGACGACCTTGAGATTGCGATAACTATCGTCGATGTTTTTCACGAAAGTGTCTTGTAATAATCGGCCTAGCGGAGCTCGGCACGCCGGAGCCTCAAGGCGACGACGGCCTGGGTCATGTCCCAGACCATTCCAGAATAATCGACGAAACCTCGAAGCCACCCGCGCTTCTGCATCTTGCGGCGCTGACCGACGCCCCAGGAGATGACGGACGCGACTGGCAGGTCCTTGGCCCGGCAGGAGGCGTTCAGGGCCAGCTCGACCCGGAAGCCGTCGAGGAGTTCCGGCGGCACCGACTCGAAGACCTCGCGCCGGAGCGCCCGCTCGCCGCCGATCCACGGCATGAGCCGTTCGAGGGCGATGACGGCCGGCCCGCGATCGCGCAAGCCGACGCACATCATCGCCTGGCCGGAGACGACGGGCGCGATCAGGGCCTCGGCGTGTTCCGGCCCGAAACCGAGGAAGTCGGCGTCGCAAAAAAGCAGGACGGGCGCGTCGGTGGCGGAGACGCCTTGACACAGGGCGTTCCCCTTCCCGCTCCGGGTCGGCAGGGAGATGACCTTGTCGGCCCCGGCTTCTCGGGCCACGGCGGCGGTCCGGTCGGTCGAACCGTCATCAACGACAATGACCTCACTGACGGAGGGCGCGGACTTCAAAGCCCGGACAACATCAGCGATGGTCGGTTCTTCATTGAGAGCCGGGACGATGGCGGTGATCTTAGTGGTCGCGGAGGGAGAGGTCATAGAGGATCTCCTCGGCCTTGCGCAGGTGGCTCTTGGCCTGGTCGTACTTGGTACGCAGGTAGCCGGAGAAGTCCATTTCGGTGAGGCCGCGGACGACGTCGTCGGCGGTGGCCTTGAGGCGGTGGACGTCGTCGTACTTCCCTTCGGTGGCGCGGACGACCATGAGGCGCACGAGCTCGCCCACGGCATCGCAGAGCCCGCCGATCATCGTCTCCTCGTCCAGGCCGTCGATGGCCTGGATCTCTCCCGTCGCGGCCAAGCCGGTGAAGAGGACGGCCTCGGCGTATTCCTCGAAGGCGGCCCGGAGCGAGCCCTCGTGAATCAGGCGCGAGTTGACCGAGGCGGACTCGCGGGCGGCGAAGAGACCGGCGGTGGCTTCGGCGAGCAGGCGCTTGGCGGCGTCGTTGTCCCCGCGCGTCACGGCGAAGATGGCGCGCTTGGCGGCGTGCTGGGCGGACGAGGCACGGTCGATGATCTGGCGGCGGGCGGCGGCGTAAGCGTCGTGCGCGGTCTTGAGCTGGGCGATGAATTCTTGAATGGTCATAGTGACCCAATCTTACAAGAAAAAAGCCCCCGCGCCTAGGGCCACGTAAAGGACAAAGTCCCACGTGGCGCAGGCGGAGAGCCGGGCTCACCAATCAGAGAAGGTCGAGGTGGTGGGGTCGAAGTGCAGGAGCTTGGCGCGAGTAGCGGAGCCGATCTGGACGATCTCGACTGGCGTCCACTCGGTGTAGCGTGGCCGCCAGGGTCGCCAAGGGTCGACTTGACCGAGGGCGGCGCCGTTGTTCAGGTAGGTCACGTGCCGACCATCCTTCAGACGCAAGTCCCAGACCCCGGCCAAGTGCGTGTGCCCGGCGACCACCGTCCGGATTTCGGGGTGGTCAAGCAGGTACCGCTTGAGCTTCAGGGTCGTCAGGTAGAACAGCGCGGACGAGAGGAAGCGCGAGCGGTGAATGAGGCCGAGCGCCCAAGCCGGACCGTGCTGGGCGAGATAGCCCAACGTCGGACAGCGATGCTTGAGCCACGAGACCAGCCCGACGGTGAAACGGGCGCTGATCGGCACCCGCAACTCAAGCCGCCCGGCGCGGCTGACGAAACGACTGCTGGACGGGAGGTTGCTGTGCAGCAGGTCGAAGCCGTCGCCGTGAACGACGCGGACGTCGCCGAGGCGACTCTCCTCCTCGAAACCGACGCGGCAGGAGCCGGCCGTGGCCAAGGCCCGAGAGAGGCGCCACTGGACCGACGGCCACGCCAAGTCGAGGTCGTGGTTGCCGATCATGAAGATCACTTCGGCCCGAAAGTCCTCGAGGAACAGGCGAATCGGCGCCCAGAAGTCCTGGTTGCCCGACAGGCAAGTCTCGATCCGGGCGAACGCGGCCTGCTCGGTCGGAATGATGCCCCAGCGTCCGAGATGACGGATGGAGCTGAAGTCCACGATGTCGCCGGTCAGTCGCAAGCGCAAGCGCTTGGCGCGAGGGTGACGCCGGACAAAGGCCTGGAGCAGGCCACCGAGGCCGGCGCCACCCAAGTAATCCTCGAAGCGACCGCAACCCTCACCGAGATGCGGGTCGCCGATAGCCAATTCGGCGATTTCCGCGTTTTTCTCCATTATTCTCCCTTTCTTTCAAGGTACTGACTCACGTTAAAGACGTTTCACGTCCGCGTGACAGGCCAAAAATACGCCCGATACGGTTGATTGTCAATCGGGGTGACACAGGATAACATTAAGGCATGAAGACAATCCCCCGTCCTAAGCGTCTCGTCATCCTGATACTGGTCGTCATCGTCCTCGGCGGACTCGTCGCCCTGTTGTCGCGAAGCGGCAGCATCACCTGGACGCTCCAGGGCGCCAGCCAACCGTTGGCGGCTCAGACCGCGACTCCGGCCCAACCGCCGTCCGTAAAGCCCATCGACCGCGCGCGAGCAATCGCCGTCATGATCGATAACCACCCCGACGCGCTTCCCCAGTCTGGCATCAACCAAGCCGCTCTCATTTATGAGTCACCGGTTGAGGGCTCGCTCACCCGTCTTATGGTTGTATTCCGGAGCGGCGACGTGCCGGAAATCGGCCCGGTCCGCAGCGCTAGGCCGTACTTCCTAGACTGGGCGGCTGGCCTTGACGCCGTCTATACCCACTTCGGCGGCAGCGACGAAGCGCTCTCTGACCTGAAAGCCAAGACCGACGGTCTCGACGATGCTGACGGAATGACGCTCGGTGCCACCTTCTGGCGCGATAACTCCCGAGTGGCCCCGCACAACGCCTACACCTCGACCGCCAAGCTGCGCGCCCTAATCGACAAGAAAGGCTGGCGACCCGAGACGGACCGGCCCGACTTGAGCGAGCGCGGCGTCGCGAAACCGGACGGCCAAGCGGCGACGACCATCAAGGTCCGCCACAGCGCCGGTGGGGCCCTCACGACTTGGAGCTGGGACGCCCAGACCGACAGCTATTTCCGAAGCGTCGACGGCCGGAAGACCCAAGTCCGAAGCGGCGAGACTTTCAGCGCGCCGACCGTCGTGACCATCGAACTCAAGAAGAAGCCCATCGCCGACCCCTACGGCAAGGGGCTGATCGGCATCGAGACGATCGGCAAAGGCCCGGCGACGGTCTATCGCGACGGCGTCAAAATCCCCGGCCAATGGTTCAAACCCAACGCTAAAGCCGCCCTGTCGATCAAGGACCTGAACAACCAGCTCATCCCGCTCTCCGACGGCTTGGTCTGGTACGAGGTCGTCCTCACGAACAACAACGGCACGATTGCTGATTCGGCCCCAGTTAATTGACACGAAGCCGATTTTAAGGTAGATTTCCTTAAGTTTCGCATTCATTACGGGTCGGTAGCTCAGTCGGTACCCGCCCAAACCCGCCCTGTGGCGGGATTGCGGCGGGCCCGCCAAAATGCAAAGCTTTTGGCGGGGAGCAGTCCTTGCAAAGTCAGGTAAGCGTTATTTCTG